>Ga0066665_10001450_pt1 | contig 11018 bp, 9 predicted proteins | sample GraSoiAngelo_114_FD_75175 | JGI IMG/M metagenome (GOLD analysis project Ga0066665, IMG submission 75175) | Grasslands soil microbial communities from the Angelo Coastal Reserve, California, USA - 14_0903_13_40cm | ecosystem: Environmental > Terrestrial > Soil > Grasslands | place: USA...
GCCATCGGATCACTAGCGTTTGCCGGAGTAGTGGCTGGATTGTATCCCGCCCGGAAAGCGGCGACGCTGCAGCCCGTCGACGCCCTGCGCAAGGAATAGATATGAAGCGTGACTTGATGCAACAAGCCTACGGCGCTATGCGGCACGATCTACGCAAGACCGTGCTCACTATGCTTGGCATGGCTTGGGGCATCGCCACGGTAGTCCTGCTTCTCGCCTATGGAGAAGGTTTCGGAAGAGCCATTCAAAATATTTTTGAAAGTTTCGGCGCCACTGCGATCGGAATATTTCCCGGCCGCACCTCGCAACAGGCTGGTGGTAATAAAGCCGGAGTGCAGGTCCGCTTCACCGACGCGGACGTTGAACTGCTCCGCAACGTCATTCCGCTGGCGCGTCACATCTCCCGTACCTCTTTTATGGACGCTACAGTTCAAAACGGCTCTCGTTCTTTCTCTTTTCCGATAACTGGCGCCGATCCCGCCATCCAATATATTTGGAATCTCAACATGGAAAGTGGACGCTTCATCGATGATGGGGATAATTTCAGTCATGGTCACTTTGTGGCCATCAGCTCGGAGGCCAAGGACAAATTATTCTCTGGAATGCCCGCCATTGGCGAAACGATTCGGATCAATGGAATCAGTTTTCAGGTGGTAGGCGTGCTCCAGGCGCGAATGCAAGAAGGCGATAACGACATCAACCGGGTTGTCTATGTTCCGTTCAATTCGATGGATGTCTTGCAGGACAACTATTACGTGGGAGGCCTCTGGCTCGATTCCCAGGGTTTGGACCACCAGAAGCTCGCCAAGACCGTCCGCGATGCCTGGGCTTTGGCCCACGGCTTCAAGCCGAATGACGAGCGCGCAGTATTTGTTTTCGATGCCCAAAAGCAGCTATCGCAATTCAACATCATCACTCTGGGACTGAAGATTCTACTGGCTTTTATTGGCACCATCACTCTCGGCATTGGTGGTGTCGGCGTGATGAACATCATGCTGGTCTCTGTCACTCAACGTACCCGCGAGATCGGTGTGGAGAAAGCTCTTGGCGCCAGAAAACGGGATATCATGTTCCAGTTCCTCGCCGAGGCGCTAGTGATTACCGCAGTAGGTGGAATTTGCGGCATTCTGCTTTCCTATTTAGTTTCCTTTTCGGTCGGAACCTTGACTCTCTACAGCGCCTTGGCCAAACATGGCGAGGCAGGGGACATACGCTTGATCGTCGCTCCTAGAATCCTATTGATTTCTACTTCGATTCTGGCCCTGGTCGGCGTTTGCAGCGGCATGTTTCCCGCCTTTCGCGCCGCCAATCTCGATCCCATTGAGGCCCTCCGGTACGAGTAATCGGGAACGTTCTGCTGCACGGAGCAAATTATGAATTGGCCGCTTGCACTCGGCGCGTTGGCACTTCTGATGGCCTTTCGGACGGACAGCTCGAAAAGTGACGAACCTTCCATGCCGCATGCATTGTTGTTAGTGGTCAATCAGGGAGATCAGAGCTTGAGCATCGTTGACCCCGGCCCCGGCCAGCAAGTGGGCAAAATAAAGACCCGCGGTATCCGAGGTCACGAAGTCATTGCATCGCCGGACGGGCGGCTCGCTTACGTCCCGATCTACGGGGATTCTGGAGTTGGCCAGTCCGGCTCGAGTGGTCAAACCGTCGAAGTAATCGATCTGGCCACCCAAAAAATCGTGAACACGATTGATCTCGGACGTCCGGTTCGACCTCACTGTGCGAAGTTTGCACCAGACGGCCTCCTGTATGTCACGGCTGAGCTCGATAACGCGGTTGACATTATCGATCCACTAAGTCAGAAGCGTGTCGCCTCCATCGCTACTGAACGTCCAGAAGCTCACATGCTTGCGATCACGAAAGATGGCAAGCGTGCCTATACGTCAAACGTCGGCTCCGGCACGGTTACAGTTTTGGATCTCGTACATCGCAAACCCGTGACGGTTATCTCCGTCGCCGATGTTGCCCAACGCATCTCGCTGTCGACAGATGATCGCTGGGTCTTCACCGCGGATCAGAAAAAGCCACGCCTCGCCGTGATTGATACCAAATCCAATGCGGTGAGCAGTTGGATTTCGTTGCCTTCCATTGGATATGGAACTGCTCCCACACCCGATGGTAGATGGTTACTGGTTACGATGCCCAGCGCCAGCCAAGTTGCCGTGATTGATCTCGAGCAAATGAAGGTGATTCGAACCCTCCCTGTGGGCGCGCGTCCAGTCGAGATTCTGCTCCGACCAGATCAGCCGATTGCTTACATCTCCTGCATGGGTGCCGGAGAGGTCGGAGTCGTTGATCTCAGCAAGTGGGAAGTTTCCAAGGTCATCAAAACGGCTCCAGGCGCAGACGGTCTGGCGTGGGCGCTGAGGAAATAGTCTGGTCTGGTACTCTGTTTTGTACCCTGCTAAAGGGCCCGAACATTCAGTGACTCCGGAAAAATGGTCTGACCCCTGGCAAACCCTTGCTTGGCGCCGGAATCAAACTAGAATCTAAGCAGTATGGAGTGTCCGCTTCGTGGCTACAGAACCCCGCCCGGTCGTACTTGTCGTGGAAGACGAACCCTCGATTCTATCTACCTACAATCTGCTCTTAACAGAAGAGGGCTATGAGGTTTCCACGTGTTCTACTTACAAGTGTGGGCATCAGAAGCTCAAAGAACGAAACTACGATGCTGCCTTGATCGATATCTCTCTGGAAAGGGAAGATCTTGGACTAGTGCTGGCGAAGGAAGCCAAAGACCTCAGCCGGCCACCGGTCGTTATACTCTCCACTGGTTATCCCACTCTGGATCGCCTAAGGAGAGCATTGAATCTGCAGGTAGATTATCTGGTCGTAAAACCCGCCGAGGCGAACGAGGTCACAGGCGTTTTGCAGCGTTCCCTGGCTCGTCGCGAGTTGAGACGGCAAATGGCTGCGGATTAACACCTTAACCCCAGCCCGTTGAATGTCCAGCATCCCGCAAACCATTTTCGGCGTCTTAGTTTCGGCGTTTCTGGAGGAAAGAGCCTATGGATACCATCGTCGGAATCTTCCGCAGCCGAGTTGCTGCTGATCAGGCGCTAAATGGACTTCTGGAAAACGGAGTACCTCAGGAATCCATCATCTTTCTAACCCAAGATCAATCCCAGGCCGAAATCGCCTCAGTTCCCACCACTGACGCTGAACCCGACGGTATGGGCAAGACTCTTGGTTCCTATGTTGGCGGCATTATGGGTGCCGGGGCCGGACTATATCTGGGCAGCGCTCTCGCTAGCTTGGCCGTTCCTGGGGTAGGCCCGATATTAGCTGTCGGAATCGGCGCTGCTGCTGTTCTCGGACTAGGAGGTGCTGCGGTCGGCGGCACGCTTGGCAATGCAACGGAACACTCGATGGATGAAGGTGTCCCTAAAGACGACGTCGTTGTATATCGTGAACTGTTGAAACGAGGCCGCTCGCTGGTGATCGTCAATGTCGATTCCGAGGAATTAGCCGACCGCGCACGCGCGGTGATACACCAGAACGGTACCGAGGACGTAGAGACCTTTCGCAACGATCTTAGAGACGCAGCCTAGCACCGGGAAGCGGCCTTTCTCGTCGCTGCCACTCGACGAAATCTTTTGCAGCTCCTATGATGGACAGAGCACGTCATCATACGAGGTAATCTTATGCCTGAACCGACTTACGAAGAACTCAAAGCTAAATTGGCCGAGCTCGAAAAACAGGGACCACGCCGCACCGGTAGTCTGGAATTTCGCGTCAGTGAAAAAGGCGGAGTGAGCGTCTATGGCTTAGGCCGCTTTCCCGTCACGCTCTATTACGAACAATGGACGCGACTCCTCGATGCTGCTCCTAAACTCAGTGAATTCCTTGAAGAAAACAAGTCCAAGCTCAAGCTCAAGGGACAATAACCTCCAAGAAGAACAGTATCTTTACCTGACTACTCGCGGACGCAAGAGTGGCGTTCCAAGGGAAATTGAGATTTGGTTTACTCATCGCGAGGGATGTTTCTATCTCATCGCGGAGTATCCCACTTCAAACTGGATCCGCAATCTGGTCGCCTGTCCCCAGGTAGAGGTACGAGTGGCAGGGAACAGCTTTAGGGCGGTTGCTCGGGTTCACTCGCCTGAAACTGACCTAGCCCGGGCAATCCAGCAGCTCTCCCGTGACAAGTATGGCTGGGGAGACGGCTTAGTCGTAGAGTTGACACCTCAGAACCTAGAGTTGACGCCTGAGAACCAGGAACTGCGACCTGAGAACTGAATTTCCGCGCGCAAGTTTTGACTTCTCGGGGATTTTCTGGAGTTGAATGCCTCGATGTTTTCTGACGAATCCTCAGCTTGAACGATCCCCATTCCACGACCTAGCCGAAGGTCGAAAGCACCACCCCGGTCAATCTTGCCGTGTTCCGCTACTCGCATGATACCATTTTTTGTCAGCCGCCCCGCAGGGGCAAAATAACTTAGCCCAGCGCTTCAGCGCTGGGTACACGGAACATTTGCAGCAAAGTGCCGGAGGCACGACACAAGCCCTCTCGGCCATGCAAAAAAGTAGCTGCTTCAGTGCTTTAAGCGCTGCAAAAAAGAAAAGGCCCAGCCCCGGTTGGCCACTCCGAAATCACGCGCAGTTTCTCAAAACCAGCGCGGAGTTCTTCGACCCAAACGCGATGCAATTGCAGATGGCGTGCTGAATTGCTTGTTTGCGCCCTACGTCCGGCACGTAGTCGAGATCGCACTCCGGATCAGGTGTCTCCAGATTAATGGTAGGCGGGATCTGGCCACTACGCATCGCGACTAGAGTCGCTGCCACACCTGCAGCCCCGCACGCTCCCTGGGGATGCCCAATCTGCGACTTCAGCGCCGACATCGGCACTTGCGGCGCGTGCTCGCCCAGCACCAGCTTTAACGCCCGCGTCTCTATCCGATCATTCAATTGCGTCGAGGTTCCGTGCAGATTGACGTAGTGCACGTCCTTCGGCCCGATGCCCGCTTCCTTCAACGCCAGCCCAATGGCACGCGCTGGTTCCTCGCCACATTCTTGCAGGCGCACTCGATGAAAAGCTTCGCAAGTAGAACCGTATCCGGAAACCTCAGCCAGCATCCTCGCTCCCCGCCCTCGCGCATGTTCGTATTCTTCCAGGACGAACATCCAAGCTCCCTCAGCCAACACAAAGCCGTCGCGGTCGACGGAAAATGGGCGGGAACCCTTCTCTGGAGCCTGATTCCATGAGTCGGTCAAAATCTTCATCAGCAGGAAGCCCTTAACAATTCCGAGGGCAATTGGAGCATCCGCGCCTCCGCTGAGCGCCATATCCAAACGGCCAGACTGGATTTGCCGCAGAGAATATCCAAACGCGTCGGTCGACGAAGTGCATCCCGTGGTCACGACATGGCTGGGTCCGCGCAATCCGAAGCGCACACTGAGTTCGCTGGACAGTGTCCCCATCACTCCCGTGGGTACACAGAACAAGCTCATCTGCTTATATTGTTGATGAAAGAACAATCGGTATTGTTCTTCGGTGAATTCCTGAGATCCTCCACCTGATCCCAGAATCACTCCGAAGCGGCGTTTCTGTTCCAAGGGCAGGGAAGCGGGATCAACTCCGGAGTTCTGCAAAGCTTCCGTGGCTGCGGCCAGCGCCAATGGCAATACCCGCGATACATGCTTCCGCTCGCGTTTCTCTACCCAGGCCAGTTCGTCAAAGTTGCGGACTTCACCCGCAATTTGCACCGAAATTTCGGACGGATCGAAACGTGAAATGCGCTGCACCCCGCTGCGCCCTTGTAGAACGCCTTCCGTAAAGGCCACATTTCCGACCCCGTTAGGACTTACCGTCCCCATGCCCGTGATTACCACGCGTCGTTTCACTAGTCACCCTTTGCACCAGACTATATACGATTTCGGATTGCCGATTTCAATTTCCGATTTCTAAACAGACCTAATACCTTGGATGCGACATCCACCAGAAAAGGGAACCACAGACGGTCAAAGGCTCGTCAAGTCTCGCTGCACCGCCCGAGATCGAGAGCGAGCGCCTTGCGTTATAAATTGGCAATTGGAAATCGGAAATTGGAAATCGACACCTCGCTACCTTGATACAAGAAAGCCGATCCCCGTGCCGTATAATCGGCGTTCTGTGAACGGAGGAATCGTTGGCCTACGAAGATCTGCGTGACTGGATGGCAGCACTGGAGCGTGCGGGCGAACTGAAAACAATTCACACCCCAGTGAATCCCATTCTGGAGATCGCAGAGATCACCGATCGCGTCAGCAAAACTGGCGGTCCGGCGCTCCTCTTCCAAAACGTTGAAGGTCATCCCGGCTCTCAGGTATTGATCAACCAGTTCGGTTCGGCGCGACGCATGAATCTTGCCCTCGAAGTGGATTCGCTCGACCAAGTCGCCGACCGCATACGACATTTCATGGATGTGAAATCCCCGCAAGGCTTCCTCGATAAAGTAAAGATGCTTCCCATGCTGGCGGAAATGGGAAAGTTCTTCCCCAAAACAGTTTCCACCGGATCATGCAAAGAAGTCATCAAACGTGACCACCTGTCAGTGCTCGACTTTCCCGTCCTGCAATGCTGGCCCAAAGATGCCGGCCGCTTCATCACCATGCCCTGCGTAATCACCCGCGACCCAAAGAGCGGCAAGCGTAACGTCGGCATGTATCGCATGCAGGTATATGACGAGCACACCACCGGCATGCATTGGCAGCGGCAGAAAGTCGGAGCAGAGCACTATCGCGAAGCCCTGCGAGCCGCGGCTGCCTCGCATCAGGGCTCATCATCGCCCGCTAAGGCAGCGGTGGACATCATGGCCCGAACTTCGGGCGGTTCGGTCCTGGTGGAGGGAGACCGTCCCAGCGGCAGGATGGAAGTTGCAGTCGCCATCGGCACCGATCCCGCCATCACATTCTCTGCCATCGTTCCAGCGCCGCCTGATGTCGAGGAATATTTGATTGCCGGCTTTCTGCGCCAGAAGCCGGTTGAGCTGGTGAAGTGCGAGACGGTTGACCTGGAGGTCCCCGCAACTTCCGAAATTGTTCTAGAGGGCCACGTCCATCTTGATGAGCTCCGTTCTGAAGGCCCGTTCGGCGATCATACCGGCTTCTATTCGCTCGAAGATCTCTATCCGGTTTTTCATCTCTCCTGCATCACGCACAGAAAAAATCCAATCTATGCCACCACCATCGTGGGAAAACCTCCAATGGAGGATGGCTGGATGGGCAAAGCTGTGGAGCGCATTTTCCTGCCGCTGATGAAGCTCACCATCCCTGAGATCGTGGATATCAATCTTCCCGTCGAAGGTATCTTCCACAACCTAATGATTGTTTCCATCAAGAAGTCTTATCCCGGCCAGGCCCGCAAAGTGATGAACGCCATCTGGTCTCTCGGTCAAGCAATGTTCACCAAATGCATTATTGTGTTAGACGAAGACGTCAACGTGCAGGACATTGCTGAGGTCACGCTTAAAGCTCTCAATCACATCGACCCCGAGCGGGACATCCAGTTCACTCTTGGACCTATCGACTCGCTTGACCACGCCTCGCGCCTACCCAATTACGGTTCCAAGATGGGCATCGACGCCACCCGCAAATGGCCTAGCGAAGGTTTCACTCGCCCCTGGCCCGACGAAATCTTGATGGACGAAAAAACCAAGCAGATGGTGGATACGAAGTGGAAGGCATTAGCCAAAGAACTCGGCTTAGAGCAACGCTAACCCCTGACCACTCTTCCGCGATTCCGAACAAGCAGAGCTCCCGCATAAGTCCTGAAGAGACGCCATCGACATCATGAGAGTACCTGATGGTGCTCATCCTAGTGAGCCCGAAAAAAATAAGCAGCAGTGCACCTCTGTTCGCCGCCTCGCATCTGACCTTCATTCCAAACGAAAGGCATCAATCCATGAACCAAGCTGCACGAATCACTCACGGAAATGGAGCGACCTGCGCAGGGTTGAATCCCAAACAGCGTTGGGGAGCCTTAATCGCTGGCGGCTCGCTTAAGCTCCTGGGACTGAGCCGACGTTCGGCGTCCGGTCTTGCTTTGGCCGCCGCTGGCGGAGCTCTTGTGTACGCGGGCGCACGAACTAAGTTGCCGGACCACTTCGAGGCCGCGAGCAGTTTGTTACTGAACTTCACTCCGGAAGAGGCATTCCGTCTTTGGCGCAATTTCAAGGATCTGCCCTTATTTATGTACCACCTTGAATCGGTAACTCAAATTGGCGACGGGAGATACCGCTGGATAGCGGCCGGACCTTTCGGTTCACCCCTTCGGTGGGACGCTGAAATCGTCGACGAGCGCCAAAACGAGCTGATTGCATGGCGTTCTCTTCCTGATTCGGAGATCGAAGTGGATGGGTATGTGAAATTTCGTCCTGCACCCGCAGGCCGAGGAACACTGGTTATCGCCCGAGTGCTATACCGTCCACCCGGTGGCGCAGCCGCCCGGGCGGTTGCGAAGATGCTGGGCAAGGACCCCAAATTCATGATGCGACAGGACCTTCGCCGATTCAAAGCGTTAATCGAGACCGGCGAAATTCCCACGATTGATGGACAAACCCACGGCCCGCGCTCCGTTGCGACCGCGGCAATGCGTTTGGCAGATCCCGATCGGCCGATTCGGGGAGACGCAGAGATGAGAGAAATCTTGAACGCGAAGCGGAGGATAGCATGAAAGCAGTCTGTTGGATGGGCGTAGGAAAAATGAGCGTGGAAACCGTACCTGACCCGGAGATTTTGAATCGACGCGACGCCATCGTTCGAATTTCCAGTACTTGTATCTGCGGCTCCGACCTGCACCTCTATAACGGTTTCATTCCCACCATGGAGCAAGGCGACATCATGGGCCACGAGTTCATGGGTGAGGTGGTCGAAGTCGGCGCTGGCGTCGATCGCGATAAGCTGAAGATTGGCGATAGTGTGGTGGTGCCGTTTACCATTGCCTGTGGAAATTGTTTTTTCTGCAAGCGTGAACTCTGGTCCTGCTGTGACAACTCCAACCCGAATTACTGGATGGCAGAGAAGCTGTTGGGTTCCTCGCCTTGCGGTCTGTTCGGTTATACCCATATGATGGGTGGCTATGCCGGAGGCCAGGCCCAGTACGCACGCGTGCCTTTCGCTGACGTCGGTCCGCTAAAAATTCCCGAAGGTATTCCCGATGACAGAGTAGTTTTCCTTTCCGATATTTTCCCCACCGGATATTTCGGCGCTCTGAATGCCGACATTAAGCCGGGTGACACTGTCGCCATCTGGGGATGTGGTCCGGTCGCGCAATTCGCGATTCGCAGCGCGTTCATGCTGGGTGCAGAAAGAGTGATCGCCATCGATCGCTTCGACTATCGCTTGCGTCTGGCTGAAGAGGGCGGAGCCGAAACCATTAACTATGAGCAGGTGGGCGACGTAGTCGAAACCTTGAAAGACATGACCGGCAGCATGGGACCCGACTCATGCATTGATGCTGTGGGGATGGAAGCCCACGACAATAGCGTCATGTACTTCGTCGACCGAGCCAAGCAAGCCATGAAGACTGAAACCGATCGCCCCATCGCCCTTCGCCAGGCCATCAAGGCCTGTCGCAAAGGCGGAACCGTCTCAGTCCCGGGCGTGTACGGAGGCTTCGACGACAAAATCCCCATGGGCGCCTTCATGAACAAAGGTCTGGCTATGAAAACCGGTCAGACTCACATGATGCGCTTCATGAAGCCCCTACTGGATCGCGTGGAAAACGGAGACATCGATCCCAGTTTTGTTATCAGTCATCGAGCCCCCATTGATCAGGCGTCTGAAATGTACAGAATCTTCTGCGACAAAAAGGACAACTGCACCAAGGTCGTTCTCGATCCGTGGGCAGACGCCAAAGCCGCTTAGGAGTCGCATACACCGCCGCGTGGTCGAGCTTTGATCACGCGGCGTTCTAAAATCGGCGAGGCTACGCTGCCGGTCCAGCTTCTTAACACCGTCGCCTGTATACCAGCGTTCCCATCGCGAGTAACCCGCTGCCCACCATGATTAGCGTTCCCGGTTCAGGCGTAGTAGCGAAGTACACCCCTTGAGAGAAAAAGAATTGGCCGCCGCTGGAATCAAACGTCAGAAACAGTTTCCCCGCGGGGATCTTTAGACCGAATGTCGGGAAGGCTTGTGAGCTTCCCATCAGCAGTCCGCTGAAGTTGGCGGGAACTGCGACTGTAAATGTGGTGGTTTGTGGATCCGATGGAAACAGGAAACTGCCCGCCAGCAGAGAAGTACTCCCAAGGGTAGTGCTGTTGACATCAAGGATTTGGCCTCCGAGCTGAATGCTAAGAATAAAATCAATTCCAACAAAAGGAACCGACCCATTCAGCGACTGGCCTGGCTGAAAACTAGTTCCGGCGAAACACCAATCGCAGCCGGCACTACCCTCTCCGAAGATGACTGTTCCTGGGCCCGACAATCCGAAACTTGCATTATCGCCGGATCCAGAGTTCACGGTAAACAGAAGGGTGGCAGATGTGATGTTGAATACGGGTATGCTGTCTGCATAAACCGCTGGTGAAATGACAAAGAGCACAAGAACCCAGAGAAGGCGCTTCATATTCTGGTCCTTCCAGGTAGCCCGTCTTAATCGCCGGGTCCTGAGAACGACGTTAGGATGCACAGAACGGGTTGCAATGTAGCTTCTTCTCGCAATATGCAACCAGATTTGTGCAATTTGATGGGAATCGTCCGTTAGATCAAGATTCGATCGAATAAACCCAAGGTTGAAAAAGGCTGCCCCACTTCTCGCAATTTTCGAGAAGTGGGGTTTTTTCGCGGCGACTTCCCGCAAAGTACCATCACCAAGCGCACACAGCTCATCCCACTCCGATCTCGGCTTCGGTGCTGCCCACTTCTCGAAAACCGCGAGACGATGATTGGATAAGAGCGAGGGCTCGATCCGAAACCGGTAGTCTACGGTTGAGGACCAAGGCTTCTGGAAAGGAAGGAGCCTTCGCATGATGATTATAGGATGTGATTTCCATCCCAGCTGGCAACAAGTTTGTTGGCTGGAC
>Ga0066665_10001452_pt1 | contig 11013 bp, 9 predicted proteins | sample GraSoiAngelo_114_FD_75175 | JGI IMG/M metagenome (GOLD analysis project Ga0066665, IMG submission 75175) | Grasslands soil microbial communities from the Angelo Coastal Reserve, California, USA - 14_0903_13_40cm | ecosystem: Environmental > Terrestrial > Soil > Grasslands | place: USA...
AGAGAGAGTCCAATGTGGAATCTACTGCGAGATTTCGTGGAAGGAGAGAATCTTGACGCTGGCGAGGGGCTGGGAAGCTTGCGTCCAGCAACTGCTGTAGCGAATGCCGTTGCCGCCCATATTTTTCATGGTGGCCCTACCGAAATTGGGGGAAAGCGTGTGTCCGGAGCCATCGAGGGTCTTTGCCAAAAGGAAGGCACCATCAAATTCGCCGCTGCCGCTTTCGCTTTCGCTGCCCGTCACCGTTCCCTTTCCCACCACCATCACGATGCCGTCCCAAGAAGCGTCGGGGCCGTAGTTCAAATTGCCTCGCACGAGCAATAGTCCATAGCCTGTCTGATGCCCGGTCAGGTCAAGATCGCCGTTGACAACGATGGTCATGGGATCCGGGCTCGGCGAGTACACAGAAGGCGGCAGATTGGGGCCGGGGAGGACAACATCCGCGCTTTGCATGATGCTCTGCACCAACGCTTCGAGCTGGGCCGGGGATTGCAGGCTAGCGGGAACGGTGGCGATGACGTTCACATCGGGAGCGCCAGAACTGCCGGTGTAATTTGGTCTGTCGGCGGCTGGGATTCCCGCGGTGACATTGGCCTGATCCGCGGCATTAAATACCCCCACGGCGTGTACCGGCAATCCGGGTGCGCACCCGTTGACAGAATCCTGGTCGCCCCCTTTTATGCTGTAGTTTGCATTGGAGGTTGGTGCACTAAAAGCCACGCTGTTTGCGGAGCTACCACCGATTGTCAGCGCAGCCAGGAAAGGGGGTAGCGAGACGGAAATTGGGGCGACCAGGTACTGCATCAGCTTCTGGCTGCCATTAGGGAGGACGGCGAGAGCGGTGAGTTCGAGCGCCTGGGGGCCGACGGCGGAATCATTGCTGTAGCTATTTCCGGCACTATTGTAATAGAGCGGGGTGATCGAGTCCGCCTGACCGTCAGCATCGACGTCCAAATTCAGGGATTTCTCGGAGACACCGTTGAGGCGTACCCATTTGTAGAGCGGACCTGGAAAGGGTAAGACATTCAGCGGACTCCGGTTCCAAACCGAGGAGGTGGCCGGCGAAGAGCTTGGAGGCGCTATGGCCCCTCCGCACGCGGCGCCATGCTCCTGGCCGAATTGCGTGTCGGGATAGCCGGAACCCAGGTCCCAGGGCGTAATAGCCTCGCCCCCGCGGGAGTTGATGACGTAGACGGGAGCGCAATCCCCGAGCGGCGTGGCCGGGGGCGGCAGGAATCCCGGCGCGGTGTTATTGAAAGAGTTGGGATTATTGGAACGCAGCCGCGCACGGACCTCTTCCAGGCCCGCCACGGCCGCGTAGTATACGTTGGTCGAGGAACGATAGTTGCCCGCCAGCGCTGATTCCGTTCCCGAGGAAACCACCAGGGCGATGGCCACAACCCCAATCAGCAGCAAAATGAAAATGGCGATGAGCAGGGCGATTCCGGCTTCCTGCCGACGCTTTCGGGTTGTTCTTCGCAGTCTCATTTCGATCTGGCGAAAGCCATTAGCTTGGCCCTTCATGCCCCTACGAAGAGGGATTTCTCGCTTCGCTCGGCATGGCCGTAAAGGGCAACAAGGTTACAACCAAATCCGAATACCAGCCTACTACGAACCTCATTGATTCGGATTGATGCGGCGGCCCCTCCCTTCCAATTGTACAAGGCGCGGCTGGCCCGTCGTAGCATCCGGCAAAGGCGCGGCCACAATCAAGGTAATGGAAACGTCCCGAATGTTTGTCGGGGAGTTATCCGGTGCTCCTAGCGTGGGGCAAGGCTGCGCCGGGTTCAGGGGCGTGCTGGGAGTATCGCACGTGTACTGGAAGATAGGCACGGGAGCCCCTCCCGGAAAGACCGCCGGATAGGCCGCCTCTAATTGAAATTGACCGATCTGAAGAGTGGGCGAATTGTTCACGACGTTCTGGACGAACGGCACGAGAACCCCGGCGGCGGAGCTATCCACAGCCGGGTCATGCGAAGCCTGTTTGGGAACCATCCCGCGCATGAGCGTGGTCCCCTGCAATTGATAGCGAATCCACTGGACCGAGCAGTTGGGAGTACAAGCCGGGTCATTCGGATTCGGCTCGGTTTCGATGATGATGTCGAAATCTGTTGGCGTGAAGCACGGCCCACCGCCGCCGGTTACGATCTGGCAGGGGCTTTGCGGAATCATCGTATAACCGGGGCTCCAACCGAAGGGCGCGCTGGTGACTTTCGTGGGATCAATGTTGGCGAAACTCGGCGGCGGAAAGCCGGCGTCGTTGATATCGCGCACCATTTGGTCGAGGCCGAGGCGGGCTTCCTGGAAAGAGGTCAGAACTTCCGACTCGGTCCGGTAGCGCTGCTGCGAAGAGGTCAATAAGGTGAAAGCCGCTCCGGTGACCAAAAGAAAGATGCCGAGCGCGGCCACCATTTCGATGAGCGTGAAGCCGCGCTCGCGCGTGTGCCTGCGGCCTAGCTTCATCTGGTCACCATGGTGTCGAGGGTGACGGGAAGAAAGAAACCGTTTCCGCCGACTTGCCGAACGCCAAGGAGAAAGCGTTTGGAATAGGCTACCGAACCGTTGCCGGTGACAATGACCGCCCAGCGGACGTCATAGCTGATTCCATTCGGATCTTTGGGATCCTGATAGGTAAAACCATAGCCGTTCGTCGGCCAAGCCGGCGGAGTCGCCCCGCTAAAATCGATGAGCGTCTCGTTGTTGAGGTTCACAACGTTGGTTCCCTGGACGACGTCGGGGTTTGCGGGATCTCCGAGCTGGCAGGTATTCCCAAGGTCATCGACAAAGGAACTAGACGTGAGCGGTTGGTCCAGCATCTGGTCTAATCTTCGCTGCGCAAACACCAGAGCCGAGGAATCCATGCGATTGCGGTAATTTAGCAGCAGCGAGGCAGGAACGAGTTGGGCAACGGACACCAGACCGACAAGCAGAATGACGGTAGCAATCAACATCTCGAGGATGCTAAAGCCCCGCTGACGTCGGCGAAGTCTTGTTATCGACCACTTCATGGAAGTCCGCAGCGTCATATAACTCAGTTCACCTGGTGCCAGGGACCTCCGGTCGGAGCACTCCACACTTGCGTGCTCCCGGAAGGAAGCAAAACTATGGCGCGATAGCTGGTATCCGGGTCGTTGATTCCACCAATATACATCACGTAACCTTGAAGGTTAGAGACGGCGCCCCGGGCGTCAAAGGCGAAACAAGCGTGAGTGCAGACGCTTGCGGAGAGCATCGTGAGCGCGCCGCCGCCGGCGATGTTCGGACCGGCAGGCGCCCCGGCTGTAACCAGGGACACAAAACCGGCGATGAGAAGCTGTTTCTCGGTCGGAGAGGGGGCCGTATCGGTGGACGGCCCCGTCCAAACGATCCAACCCGGGCCGCTAGCCGTCAACAGGAAACTCATTTTCTTGTTCTGGCGAACGGCTTCAAAGCGCGTATATTTCATCATGTCTGAGACCCGCGCGGCCGCGCTGTTGAGCTGATAAGTTCGCAAGGACCGCATCAAAGACGGCACCGCCAGGGCCGTAAGGATTAACATCACCGAGAGGGAAACCACCAGCTCGATCATGCTGAAGCCGGCGGCGGCGCTTCGCGGAGTGCCCGGCCGGGTTGCACTCTTACTCAAGGTCATTCCTCGTCCGAAGGCGGAACTGGTTATCTAGGAATAAGCGACGTCCCAAATGCCAGTTATAGGCACCTGTACGGCCGGGGACCATGGCTCGCAAGTGCCGCTAGGCATAGTACTTTTTCAGGAACACGTACTATATCATACTTATAGGGGGCCGGAGGGGTACGGATGATGGGGAGAATGTAACAAATTGCAAAATGGCGCGTTCCTCGGCATTGTTTATCACTTAGCAAATACAGAGCACGCAACCAGACTATCTCGCAATGCAGGGTTGATTTCCTTCGCCAGGGCCTATTTCTTCTTGGAGACCAGTTCCGCGCCGCGCGTTTTCAGTGAATCTTTCGAAAAAAGATCCTGTGGGAAGCTGGGATTGTAGCGGCAGTTGTCATAAAAAAACTGCGCGGTTCTCCGGCCGTTGTGCTCGCGGGTAACCTGCATGGGTGTCCAGACGCTGTCCTTGAGGTGGTAATTCGTATAAATGGTGCTGTCATCGTTGATTTGCTGGTTCTCCGGATCCTCCGTGCTGACCACCGCGCGGACCAGAAGATGCGTGGAGTGATCGACCGCGAGGCGGTACTTGCGGCCTTCGCTGTCGTCGAGTTCCACCCATTGGACCTGCTTGAGATCAACGGTGTCGCTGCCGCCAAAGCGAATGGTAAGACCAGGTTCGTTGAGGCGGAAGCGCAACAGGCTGTCGACGTTCCGCTTCATGGCCTCCTGAAAATCCGTGACGGCAGGCGCGGGCAACTCATTGATGCCGCTGCGATCGTAGGACCAGCCGAGATCGCCGTTATACAAGGTGATCACCATTCCGCCGTGGGTAAAATCCAATCCATCAAGACCAACCAGCGACAGGAGGAGGGTATTGTGTCTCTTGGCGATGTACTCGATGCGCGCCTTATCGGGATAGTGGCGGAAATCGTCGAAGTCGATGTAGCCTGTGAGATCGCCGCTGTGGCCAAACAGCGCGCGTCGCCCCGAACACTCGCTCTCCCGCACTTCCAAATAGCCCGGGCCCCCGAGACCGTTGATGAGCTCATGCAGGATTTGCTTGCCCTTCGCTTCGCTTTGTTCGGGCATCATGGTTTCGGGATTTTGCGCGTGGGCGAGTGGAACAAGACAGACAGCGGCAAAAACAGCGACTGCAGCTGAGGTTCTCGACACCAATTGGCCAAGCGTTATCCGCACAGGACCGCGCCTCCATTTACATTGATGACTTCACCGGTCATGAAGTTGGCTAAATCGGAGGCGACAAAGAGGATCGGCCCAGCAATTTCTTCCGGAGTGCCGGCGCGGCGCAGCGGAATCACCGTGCCGGCCATTTTTTGACCGGCTTTTGTCTCAAGCACGGGGTTGGACATATCCGTGGCCACCCAGCCGGGGGCGACGCAGTTCACCAAAATGTTGTGGCGCGCGAGCTCGGTAGCCAGACCCTTGGTGAAGCTGATGATGCCGCCTTTGGAAGCGCCGTAGTGCGTGTGGAGGGATTCCCCGCGCTGCCCGGCGGTGGAGCTGATGGTGATGATTTTGCCGGACTTCTGCTTGATCATCTGTGGCACGGAAAAATGGACGATGGAATAAATGCCTTTGAGGTTCGTGCGGATCATGTCGTCCCACTGCTTCTCGGACATTTTTTCGATGGGGAGATCCTCGAGATTCCAAATACCGGCGTTGGCCACGAGAATGTCCAGGCGGCCCAGCCGCGCGATCGAGTGGTCGACGAGACTCTTGTTCTCGGCGTGCCTGCCGACATCGGCTTTAAAGGCCTCCACGCGCGTGCCGTGTTTCCGAGCTTCTTGCTGAATTTGGACGGCAGCATCCTTGGATTTGAAGTAACTGAAAACCACGTCGGCGCCGGCTTGCGCAAACATTTTGACCGCCGCGGCGCCGATGCCGCGCGAGCCGCCGGTGATGAGCGCCGCTTTGCCTGCGAGAGAAATCATGACACCCCCGATTGGAACGCGAAAAGCGAACTTGGAAATTGAAACGGGAAACTGGTCTTGCTACGTCTTGTGAGCGACCGCCTCGCGCGCGTCTGCGGCAGCGGTAACGAACTCACGAAACAATCGCTCTGAAAATGCGTCTCCGAGCATGCGCTCGGGATGCCATTGCACACCGGTGACCCAGTTGGAATCGCCCGTCCACTCGACGCCCTCGATGGTCCCGTCGGAGGCGCGCGAAGTAACGCGCAAATGCTTGCCCGGCTCCCGAATCGCCTGGTGATGCGAGCTGTTGATGACCGCTTGCGTCCCCCTGGCAAGCGTGGCGAGACGGCTTCCGGACACCAAAGTGGCCGGATGGGTCGGATCGTCCTGGGGTTCCGGCACGAGATCCTTTTTGCGATGAGGCGTTGCGGTCGACGTCTCCGCCCTAAGATCCTGAATGAGCGTGCCGCCCAGATAGACGTTCAGGAGTTGGCAGCCGTAGCAGATGGCCAGGACCGGCTTTTTCTCGGCAAAGGCATGCTGGAGGATGGCACGGTCAGCCTCTTCCCGCGCCGCATCCGCGGGCGCGGACAACCCCCGGTTGACCGAACCGTATTGCCGGGGCGCAACGTCCGCGGGGCTGCCGGGGAGGACAAAGCCGTCGAGCGTCGGGATTAGGTGATTTCTTGCTGGTTCATCCTTCAACGGAACGAGTACGCCCTCGGCCCCTGCTCTTTCAACCGCACTCATGTAGTCCTGCGTCTTGCCGCGCTTGCCGCTTATCGTGGCCTCTTCCTCTTCGGCAGACGTGCGCCAGGGGATGCCTACACGAGGACGACACGCTCCGCTCTGCCCGGTGTCAGTGGGGGACATAGAACAACAAATCGTAGCATTCGCGCCGAAGAGCAGCAACCGGGGCGGACGAAGCGAGACCAATTAGCCAAATCCATCTCGGACGTCAAACCAAACGGATGCCCTGCCCTACGACGGCGCGAACAAAAGCGGTGACCGGGAATGGCGAGTTGCATGCCGTATTTATGACTGGTTTATCTGCCCTGTGATAGGTTGGGCTGGCTGGAACATTCGATCGAGGGGGGATTAGGATGAGACTTTTTGGTGCGAGCAGTGGAAAACTCTCGAGAACAAGGCGACAGATTCGCTTCGGAAAGATGAGGGGCGGCATTGTGGCGGTTGTGGTAAGCGCAGCCGTGATCGCGCTCGCCGGGTTGGCGACGGCGCGCGCGGCCGAAAGCTACCACCAGCTGAAGAAATACAATTTCCCCGCGGCGGAGGGAAGCACGCGGGAGTACTTCGACTACATCATGGTGGATTCCGCGGCGCGGCGGGTCTATTTGTCGCACGGCACGGAAATCAAAGTGATCGACGCGGATAACGGCAGCGTGGTGGGCACCATTGGGGGCTTGAAGCTGACGCACGGGGTGGCGGTTGCGGACGAGTTTGGCCGTGGGTTCATCACCGATGGAGAGCAAGGGAAAGTGATCATTTTCGATCCCAAAACGCTAAAAGTGATTGGCGAAGCGAAGGCGGACAAGGACGCGGACAGCGTGGTGTACGATCCGGCGTCGAGGCGTGTTTTCGTCATGAATGGCGACCCGAACAGCGCCACGGTGATCGATGCGAAGAGCGGCAACGTGGTGGGGACGATCGCGCTCGGTGGTGGGCCGGAGTTTGCCGTGGCCGATGGCAAAGGCACGGTGTTTGTCAATATCGAAGATAAGAACGAGCTAGTGGCCGTTGATTCGAACACGCTGAAGATCAAGTCGCGGTGGCCGGTGGCGCCCGCGGGAGCGCCCACGGCGCTCGCGATGGACACCGCGCACCGAAGGCTCTTCAGCGCGGGGCGGAAGCCGCAGATGCTGGTAGTGCTGGACGCGGACAGCGGGAAAGCGATCCAGTCGTTCCCGATCACCGGGGGCGTGGATGCGGCGGTGTTTGAGCCGGAGACGGGGATGGTGTACGTCTCGACGCGCGAAGGTTTTGTGCACATCTTCCACGAAGACACGCCGGACAAGTTCAGTGAGGTAGAGCAGGTGAAGACGGAATTGGGCGCCAAGACCATGGGTTTGGACACGAAGACGCACAACATTTTCGTGGATACGGCAGATTTTGCGCCGGCGGGCACAAACGGGCGGCGGCAGGCGATTCCGGGGACGTTTCGCGTGCTGGTATACGGCAGATAGCGGCCCGCCAAAACGACGCGTATCTTCGGGCCTTAACGATGCGCTTGTCCATCCAGGCGGGACAAGCACCGTTTGAGAACCGGTTTCAGGCGGCTCGAAAACATGGCCATGCTCCTCGGTCTAGGTGCGTGGGCGACCGGCAAACGTCATCACGTGTCGTCTTTGTCATACGCCGTCTGGGGGCCGGAGCAAAGCCCGCTCTGAGCGCCTGGCTTAGAAACCAGCGGGACGGTCGGAGGCAACGCCGAAGACGCGTTCCAGGGCCATGCCGGCCCGGCAGAGCGTGCCCTCATCAAACAAGCGGCCGATCAGCGTGATGCCGTGGGGAACGCGGCGCGGCGCAACGAATTTTGGCAGGGGGTGCTGCGGGTCGGGCGCCCAATCGGAGCGCACTTGGGAGACTTCGACAAAACCGGCGCGAAGCGTCAGTGAAGGATGGCCGGTGTTGTTGCTGATGGTGAGCATTTCGTCGCGGAGCGAAGGAACAAGCAGCAGATCCACATCGGAAAAAAGGCGCGCCATCTCCTGGCAGACTTTGCGGCGGAAACGATCGGTCTGAACGAAATCCACGGCAGAAAGAAAACGCGCTTGGCGGAAAAGGTTGGGCCAGGAGTCGTGTGTCTGCATTTTCAGCTGATCGACGCCGTGGGAGAGCGTGAGCTCCTCGAAAGAGGCGGCACCTTCGGCGAAGAGATTGACATTGAGCGAGCCGTAAGGCCAATCCGGAAGAAAGACTTCGACGGCGCGCATGCCAAGTTTCTCGATCCTTTCGAGAGCAGCGCGGTCGACGTCCGTGGCGGGAGGCTGCTTCATCCAGTTAGGAAAGTAACCGACGCGAAGTCCTTTAATGGATGCACCGGAATCGAAGTCGAGGTGGCTCGGAACGCTCGAAACGTCGCCGGCGTCGGGGCCGGTGATGGCTTGCAAAACGAGCATGGCGTCTTCGACGGAGCGAGTCATGGGGCCGAGCTTGTCGAGCGACCAGCAGAGCGTCATGGCTCCGGTGCGCGGGACGCGGCCGTAGGTGGGACGAAGGCCGGTGATGCCGCATCGCATGCTGGGGCTGACGATGCTGCCGCCGGTTTCGCTGCCGATGGAGAAGCCGACAAGGCCGGCGGCGGTGGCTGCGCCCGGACCGGCGCTCGAGCCAGACGCACCTTCTTCGAGAAGCCACGGATTCACGGTTTGGCCACCGAACCAAATGTCATTGAGGGCGAGCGCACCGAGGCTGAGTTTGGCGATCAGAACCGCTCCGGCGTCTTCGAGACGCTGGACGACGACGGCGTCTTGTACCGGGATGCGGTTGCGAAAAGGCTCTGCGCCGTAGGTGGTGGGGATGTTGGCGGTGTCGAGGAGATCTTTTGCGCCCCAGGGGATGCCGTGGAGCGGGCCCCGGTATTTGCCGGCAGCGATTTCGGCGTCGGCTTTTTTGGCTTGCGCAAGAGCGAGATCACGAGTGAGGGTGATGACGGAGCGAAGTCTAGGATCAAATTGTTCGATGCGATTGAGATAAGTGTGCGTGAGCCGCTCGGAAGTGAGCTCGCGGTGCTCGATCCAGCGGGAGAGCTTGGTGACGGGCGCGAAAGCGATGTCAGCGTCGTTCGAAGGGAGCGGGCCGGGGTCGGAATTGGTGCGGACGAAGCGATCGCGCTCGGCGGCAGGATGTTGGCCGGGAAGCACGGAATCGTACCGCGAGAACGGAGCAAGCGGAGGAGAGAGAGAGACGTTGCGCGGGCCGGTGCGGCGCTCCATCAGGGCGGCCATGTTCACGCGCCAGGAGGCGGCGGCTTGCGTACGCTCGGCAGGCCGGAGTTCCACGCGGGCGAGTTTCTCGGCTTCGGCGAAGGTGTCGGGAGAAACTTCAGGGCCGACGGCCGGGCCGGTGCCGAAGGCGGAAGGCGCGCCGGGAGGGAGTTGCGACGGCTCTTGCGCCTCGGCGTTGCGGGAAACCGCGGCGGCGAGAAGTCCAAGCGAAGTTTTTGCAAGAAACTGCCTGCGCGAATCTGGCATGAGCCCTCCGGAGATAAAGCGGAAGCATTGTATGCCAACAACCTAGGAGCGGAAGAGGACCGACTCGCGCTGGAACATTTTGACGGCGATGAAGAGCGCCGCGGCCGCATAGACGCTGCTCGAGAGCAAAATAAGCAGGATGTAGTTCCAGTGAAAAGTGCCGGCGACTATTTCTTTGCAGACCAGGCTAGTGCTGAGGATGGGAATGAGAGCGAGCTTGGGGGTGAGGTCGAAACCGGGCAGAAGAGAGGCGACCGCCGGGATGACCACGATAAACGTCATCGGGGTCAGGTAGCTCTGCGCTTCTTTGTAGCTTTTGGCGAACAGGGCGATCGTCAGTAAGACCGCGGCAAAGAGCACTGCCAAGGGCAAGGCCATGAGAAAAACGGACAAGACCGTAGGAACGCCAATGTGAAGTTGAAACACGGCTGCATCCTTTTTTGCCATCGCGCTCGAATGGCCCACAAGGTAGAAAGAGGCACCCATGGAAATGATCGAAAGAATGGCCGTCGCGAGAGAGGCGGACAATACCAGGAAGAACTTGCCGAGAACCAGATCCACACGCGATAAGGGACTGGAGAGGATGGTTTCCATGGTGCCGCGTTCCTTTTCGCCCGCAGTCAGGTCGATGGCGGGATAAATGGCGCCGGTCATGGAAAGAAGAATGACCATGTAGCCGAGAAGGCCGCCTAGTGCTGCCCCACTGACTTTTTCGGGGGGCGCGACGTTGTGTCTTTCGAGGCGGAAGGGAGAAATAAGGGAGTCCGGGAGATTCTTGGCTTCAAGAATCTTTTTGACGAACTCATCGCGAAAGGACTTCAAGGAATCTTCGACGTGCCCGGCTCCATATTCGGACTTCACCTCACCCTGGTAATAATGAATTTGGACGGTAAGGGGGGATTTGCCGTTGAGGGAGGCATCAAAGCCGGAGGGGATCTCCACGGCGGCGCGGATTTCCTTGTTAGAGATTTGGTCTTTCCAGTCGTCAGCATAGGGCACGATTTCCAGGTCCTTGCTAGCATGCAAAGCCGCAACCAGCTCGGGTGAGTTTTCGCCGTGAATAACCATCACCTTGGGAACTTCTTTTTCTGCCTTGCTCATCATGACGGCCATGAGGGAAGTCATGCCGACCATGAGAATGGGAAAAGCAAGGAGGGGCACAAGGACGGTAGAGATGAGCGTGCGGCGGTCGCGGAGCCATTCGGTGAGTTCCTTGCGATAGACGATCCCGATATTTCGAACGGACATA
>Ga0066665_10001457_pt1 | contig 10995 bp, 7 predicted proteins | sample GraSoiAngelo_114_FD_75175 | JGI IMG/M metagenome (GOLD analysis project Ga0066665, IMG submission 75175) | Grasslands soil microbial communities from the Angelo Coastal Reserve, California, USA - 14_0903_13_40cm | ecosystem: Environmental > Terrestrial > Soil > Grasslands | place: USA...
ACACCCAGAGCAAGGAGTCTTGCATCGGCACATTGAAGTTGGCCGTCCAAAGATCGGCGGGCCGGCGATGCTTGCCGTTCCAAGAATGCGTCAGCTCGTGAGCGAGCAGATCGCGCCCCGGAGCATTCTTGTCCCATTCGGTGAAGTGGCCCGGGCGGTGCACGTTCTCGCTGGAACGGTGGTGCTCGAGACCGATGCCGCTGAAGTTCTCGGTGAGCGCCAGCAAAAAGTCGTAACGATCGAATGAGCGCGTGCCGTAGAGCGCGTACGCTTCTTTCATCAGTTTGCGGTATGCCGCGAGCTGATCAGGCTTGATTTCGAGCTTCAACGGATTGTCCGCGACTATGTTGGCGTACACTGGGACGTCGGCGGCGGGATCGAGATCGACGCGCTTATAATGCCGGCCGGCGAACAACGGCGAGTCGACCAACGTGTCGAGTGAAGTCGGCGCGAACTCAACGTGGTCGGCGCTGCGAGAGACTACGTCCAATGCCGTGCCGAATTGCCAGCCCGCCGGTAGCTTTACATCGGCCTTTACCGATATCCGGCTTGTGTAGTAGCCGGCGGGATAGAGCACGACCGTGTTCCACTGCAGGCCGAGGATTTCCGGCGTGGCGACGATTCGTCCTTGCTCTGCGGTCTGAGGCGAGGCGAACTGAAATTCGAGCTCGACGCGGTCCGCATCAGCAGGCACATCGATATGGAACGCATACATGTTGACCGGATCACGGAGCCACGGCAAACGCCGGCCGCGCGCCGTGATGATCAGACCCGCAAGCAAGTTGACCGGGCCATTGGGTCCATGGGTGCCGGGCAACCATTGCGGATAGAGGAGGGTCAGCGGACCCGGTTTCACCGGCACGGACTCGCGCACCATGAACAGCCGGCGATCCAGATCGGTCAGATCGACGCTCAAGGTCAGCGTGCCGGGATAACGGATATCTTGCGGCGCGGGAATTTCGGCCGCATTGATCGTTGTCGCGCAGTACAGACAAAGCAGCGCGACAGTGCTAAGACTCTTTAAATGAAGCATCTTTTAGCGGCTCCCTGGACAGCGAACTCGCGCGTGTCGATCGTTCCTTGCTGGGTGAAACACTACGGAAGCGCCGAAAATATGACGGGCAAGCCCGACCATGGCCGTTGTTGGCGGAGAGTACTCGATAAGCTGGTTTTACGTCAAACTGACTCGGCTTAGATTGGCAGGTATCCATATCGTAAGATTGTTATGGCAAACTCCAATTTTCCGTCGTAAAAAACTTTCCATGAGTGCTTCTATTAAACGTCCGGCATTACCGAAGCTGGAAGTTCTTAAACGATTTGAGCTCAGCGGCACGGTTGAAGACCGGGGAGAAGAGGCCAAAGGCCGGACCCGGCGGAACCCAAAGCACTTGTGTTGCAAAGTGACGAACGTTATGTAGGCTCATGTCGGAAGAAATACACAATCAGGTAAGGTAAGATTATGTCGAAGCGTAGGAGCAATAAGATCATCCAAGTGCCGATGGAAGAAGAACTACTTAAACAGATTGACGCAACCGCAGGCGTTGTAGCGGAGAGCCGCTCAGCATTCATTCGTGAAGCCTGTCAGCAGCGCTTAAAAAGCCTGCATGCCAAAGAGCTCGATCGATTGTACGTCGAGGGGCACCAGAGGCATCCAGAGAATCTCGACTGGGCTCAGAGCTCGGCTACGTTGCTTTCCAAACGGCTGCCTAAAGAAAAATCCACGACAATTTGTCTATCGCCAACTTTGTAATTGAACCGCAAGCACTCTTCGCGTCGATCACGAATAAAAATGGGGGTTCTTCAGCGGAATCGATATAAAAGTCTGACCCTGGGGTTTTCGACTAAAAGTCTGCCCCTCGACCTAGGCGCGCTCGCCGAGGCATCGCGGTACGCTATATCAATGCGATTGATTCGCCAGGAAAAGGTTCGCGTCCCCTTTTCTCACCCTCAGCGGACCGGCTGCGTGCGGTTTACGGCCGCGCCGCGCAGGACCACCGCTGAGATGCGTCGCGTGTTGGTGATGTCATCCAGCGGGTTTGCGTCGAGCACGATGAAGTCGGCGCTCTTGCCGGCTTGCAGCGTGCCGGCGTCGGCGAGCCGCAGCAACTCGGCCGAATTGCGCGTCGCCGCCACGATGACCTGCATCGGCGTCATCCCGGCGCTCACCATATCCAACATTTCTTCCTGCGGGCCCCACGGCCGATTGCCGTCGGTTCCGAGCGTGATGCGCACGCCTGCCGCATTCAGTTTCGCCAGATTGCGCGCCTGAATCCCGAAGAGGGCCTGCGCCTTGGGCCGGTCCGTGTTAGCCTCTTCGAGCTTTTTGAACTCGTCGGCCGGAAGGCTCGCGCGCAGCCAGCTCAAGTCCGCTTTCACGCCTCGATCCGGCAGGTTCGGCGTGAGAACCAGGTTCGGACGCTGCTTGAACATGGCCACCAGTTCGTCGTCGATGTCCTTGTCGCGAATACCGTGCGCGAACACGTCGACCCCGGCGCGAATGAGCCCTTTCGCATCCTCGAGTTCGAAGATGTGCGCGGTGACCCGCAGTCCCCGCTTGTGCGCCTCGTCGATGATGGCGCCATAGATTTCAGGGGTCAGTTTCTTGTACTTGCCGTCCCTTGCATCGACCCAGATCTTGACGATGTCGGCCTTGTGAGCCGCAATCTCCTCCACCGCTTTGCGGCCTTCAGCCGCGGTCGTAATCCAGTAAGGCACCGTGGTGCGCCCCGGCTCCGGCATCGTGATGCCGCGCCCCGCGCTGCGAAACCGCGCGGCACCCGGAATCGCCTCGTCGCGCATATCGAGCAGGCCGTAACCGTCTGTGCCCATGCTCAACGCGGCGCTCACGCCGTAGTAAGCGCGCATTCTCAAGTCCCGTATGAGCGCATCGCGGGTGTCGCTGAGATGGACGTGGGTGTCAATGATCATCGGTATCACGGTCTTGCCGGCGAGGCTCACGCGCGTGGCGCCGGCGGGCACGCGAACATCGGCGGCCCCGCTGACATGTGCGATTTTCGTGCCCTCCACAACCAACGTCGCGTTCTCAATCACGCGTCCATCGCCCACGATCAGCCGCGCGCCTTCGTACGCCGTGACGGAGCGCTCGGACACCGGCATCGCGCATCCACCAAGGAAACCAAGGGTAATGACTGCCGCTACTGCGGCCAGATTCACTCGGTTCATAGAAACCTCCATCATTGAATATGTGCCCTAGCTGTTGAGTAGCTCGTCTTCCTATCACATGAGCCACGTTTCGAAAACATTGCCCGGTTTGTATTTTTTATGCGTCAACGGTGTCCCCACAGATTCTTCCGGCCAACACAGTGCGGTTTTTTGCGGATTTGCGCAATTGAGCAAACGAGTAACTGGCTAGTGTTCGACCCTGTAACAAATTTTCCACCAGTCCGGTTGAACGCCTTGAACGGATCATAGCGATGGAACGTTTTGAACGACCTGAACCACTTGGCTGAGCGAAGCGGTCCAACGGCTTGAACGACCAATACGACCCGCCAGTGACACGAACTATTTGCCGTCGTCCAAGCTGACGATCACGATGGCGCTGGCAATCAGCGGGCCATCATTGCCCTCCTCGTTTAGCACCTGCAATCCGCCGTGGACCACGTTGATATAGCCGGTACCGTGGGGTAGCGTTTCCAATACCGCCTGGCGATCCACTGCCTCGGGCTTGGGCACGCCGATGGTTACATCCACCCGCATATCGTCCGCGGTCTTGCCTAGCAGCCGCTGAAATCCCAAGCTGCTGTGATGCCAACGCATCGAATACTGCCCGCTTGGCGGCACTGGTGTAATCCAATCCGTGAACATCCACTCCCATACCCATTTCTGTAACGCACGGTACACAGGCCATAGCTGGTCACCTCCACCTGCGAGTTACAGTCCAACGCTAGTTGATATCAAATACTCGTTAGATTAGACAATCGTCAAGATTAACGCCGGCTTCGGCCCAAGAATCCTCCAGTTGATAATACCGGAGGCGTCGAGCTCTCGCCCTCGAAACATTGGAACTATTGGAACGTCTGGAACGATTGGGGAAAAAGGGACTTCAATTAGGCCCACGATCCGCAGGGTAAAGTTGTGACTAACGCGTTCGGTGTGGACGTTGATCGAAAGATTGTTTAGATATCCCGGCATGAGCCAAAATGCATTGTCCCCGGTGCACTCATGCCGATGACGAACGCGCCAGTTAAGATCTTCGATTGGGGACGCCTCTATCAGGATGCGCTGACAACGGAAATTCTCCGGAGTGAACGGAAGCGTGTTACGATCCTGGCAGGGCTTTTTGCGTTCGCCGCTTGCGTCTACACCTTCTTTGCTTTTGTGCCGGGCCTTCTCGGTCCCGAATTCCGTGTGCGGTTTCAAGCTCAATGTTCATGGCGCTGTCCTTCCTAGGTCCTCGCGACGCGCTGGGCTCCCCGGCGTTCCTGCTTTATTTCTTTTTTATCCTGCTCTCGATTCTTCAATTGGACGCGCGGCTCTGCCTCTTCATCGGCTTGGTCGCTGCCTTAGAGAACTTTATTTTTGCACACGTTGGGATCGACACACTAGCACCGGAGCACGAGGCAGAGATTTGGCGCACGTCGGTTTTTCATTTCAACCGCTCTCTGGTCCTGTTTGTGGCCGGACTCGTCGCCGGGCTGCTTGCCAGACAAATCAAGCGCCAAGTCGAAGTCTCGCCGCGCACGGTTCAAGATCGCGATCGGGCAGTTCGGATCTTCGGCCAATACGTCTCCCCCCAAATCGCGGAAAAGTTGCTCCATCAGCCGGTCGATCTCGGCGGCGAATTGCGCAACGTCTGCGTGATGTTTCTGGATATTCGCAACTTCAGCAGCTACGCGGCCGGGGAGCGGCCGGAGGCCGTAATGGCGTATCTGAATACCCTGTTCGACTTCATGATCGACATCGTCAATGAACACCAGGGAATCGTGAACAAGTTTCTCGGTGACGGCTTCATTGCGGTCTTCGGAGCTCCCGTCGAAAAGACGCCGAGCGTTGCGCCCATGCGGTGGGCGCCTCCCTGGAAATTCTCGAGCGCCTCGACCGGCTGAACGCGGCGGGTAAGATTCGCCCGACGCGGATGGGTATCGGGCTTCACATGGGCGAGGCCGTCACGGGAAACGTCGGCTCGACCGACCGCAAAGAATACACAATTATCGGCGATGTCGTGAACCTGGCGTCAAGACTGGAGCAGGCGACCAAGGAGTTTCAAGCTCGGCTCTTGATCTCTGAAGAGGTGCGTCGAAGTCTCCATGCGGCAATGCCTGGAGTTGAAGACTTGGGGCCGGTCGCGCTAAAGGGCCAACCAAATTCGGCCCGGATATTTAAAGTCGCGTAACAGAAATCTGGATCGCCGAAATTCTTTTTCGCGGGCTCGTCCGTATTACGCTTCAGCAAACAGAAAGATGATTGACAACTTTCCACGTCCTGCGATATTGCTCGGCCCAGAAAGAAAATGTGGCTTGAATCTTATTCAGGAATCCTGATGGTCGATGGAAAGCAATTAGGGATTCCTGTGGAGGTTTTATGTCTCGCAACCATTGTTTGCCGCGGCTGATCGTTGCCTGGACGCTGTTATCGACCGGCGTGGTGGCGTGCGGCACTGGCCCTATGCAGTCACCGGCGACTCAGGCTCAGGCCAAGCCCGCAGGTCGATGGAGCCACCAGGACTGGCCCACGGGTCACTACAAGGTAGTCGAAGGGTGGCCCAAGCCGTTGCCGGACACTCGTCATTCACACGACGGATGGACCTGGGGATCCGTTGGCGGCGTCTACGCGGAAAACCCCGACCGAATCTGGGTCGCCATGCGCGGCGAGCTGCCGTTGCCGAAGGGCGCCGCTCCGTGGACGCCCTATGCGGCGCTCAATCCGTCGCGCGGGAACGCCACGGGCAACTCGGACGGGTTGAATCCAACGTGCCAGCCGGAGAACAAGCGGGGATGGGAGCGCCGCTTCCAGCACTCGATCATCGTGTTCGATCGCCAGGGCAACCTCGTGGACGAGTGGCCGCACCTCGACGAGCTGTTCTCCAAGCTTCCCTGCGGTCGTGGGCCCCACCAGATCAAGATCAGCCCCTACGACAAACAAAAGCACGTCTGGATCATCGACGACCAGCTCCACATGATTTACCGCTTTACGTACGACGGTAAGCTGGTTCACAGCAAAGGGCAGCTCGGCGTGCGCGGTCGTGGGCCCAACACCTTCGACCGGCCGACGGATATCGCCTGGCTGCCCGACGGGACCTACTTCATCACCGACGGCTACGGCGGCACACGCGTCGCCAAGTACGACGCCAACGACAACTTCATCATGGACTGGGGCAGGCCGCCCAAGGATCCGAAGAACCCCGGACCGAACGAGTGGAATACGGTCCACAGCATCGCGATCAGCGCCGACCGCCGGCTCTTCATCATCGATCGCGGACATGCACGGATGCAGGTCTTCGACGAGAACGGGAAGTTCCTCGATATGTGGCCGCTGAAGTCACCGCACTGGCCTGCCAGTCAGAACACGCTCATGGTGAATCACTTCATCGATGACAAAGGGTTCATCTGGGTCGGCGATGCGCCTACGAGTCGAATCCTCAAGTTCGATCTGAAAGGGAATTTCCTGTATGGCTGGGGCGCTCCCGGTGGCCAGCCCGGTCGGCTGAACTGTTCACACGGGATCACAACGGATCAACTCGGCAATCTGTATCTGGCAGATTGCTTCGCAGGTCGGGTGCAGAAGTTCGAACCGATCGCTGGGGCGGATCCAGACAAAATCGCAGGCCAGATCCTCCGGACGTGGGATACCTGGAAGCGCCCCTGAACCACAATCCTTCGGACCGGGAGACGAAGACGACGATGGTGACGGGAGTCATGCTGCGCGTTTCATCGACCCAGAAAGACGAGGTCGACGCGGCATTTAGATATCGCATCTACCGCATGGCGGGCGTCCTCTCAAGAAAAGACTCCCGACCCCTTTTCTCCTCCCAAACGGGTGAGATGATGATTCTTCCTCTATCGATTAAAGAAGGCAAGGCTCGCCTTGCCGTTTCATCGCCGTCGAGGAATGAAATCGCGTAGGATGTGGGGTACAACGCACCGCAGCAGGTCTGCGCGCCGGAAAACTCTACCTGGAGACCCAGGTGATGGAGAACCTTGACTGCGCCCTCGCCCACCTCGGGAAAGAACTGGTCCACCAGACAGGTGGCGAAGAGAGAGACGGTCTTAGGCCGGCCATCAGCCATTATCTCGCCTTGGGACAGGTTGGCTGTACCCTAGTAGGTCGGTTTGTCTCAGTAGGTGTAGGTGGTAGCGCCTCCCGACCGCATTCCACAGCGGTATCTACGGACCGATGCCGTTGCGGTTTACCACTACGTCGGCTTGGCGGACGCACAGGAAACGACCCGTGACGAGCACCTCGCTGAGATCAGGCAAGGTCGAAGCGATCGTTGTTCATGACCTTGTCCCACGCAGCCACGAAATCACGCACGAACTTCTCCTTCGAGTCCTCTTGTGCGTAAACCTCGGCGAGGGCTCGGAGCTGGGAGTTCGACCCGAAGACGAGGTCGACGGCGGTGCCGGTCCACTTGACTTGGCCCGTCTTGCGATCGCGACCCTCGTACACGTTCTTATCTGAACCGGATGCCTTCCACTCCGTGCTCATGTCGAGCAGATTCGCGAAGAAATCATTGGTCAACGTCCCAGGCCGCTTGGTGAAGACACCGTGTTTGGACTGCCCGGAGTTAGCATTCAGGGCGCGCATGCCGCCGACGAGAACCGTCATCTCGGGAGCGGTCAAATTCAGCATGAATGCCCGCTCCACCAGCAGCGTCTCCGGCGACAGCTCCTCTCCGGCTTTGACGTAATTGCGGAACCCGTCGAAGGTGGGTTGGAGCACGGCGAACGACTCCACGTCGGTTTGCTCCTGCGAAGCGTCCGTGCGCCCCGGCGCGAACGGGACCGTGATGTTGTACCCGGCGTTCTTCGCCGCTTGTTCGACGGCCGCGCACCCGCCCAGGACAATCAGGTCAGCGAGCGAGACCTTCTTCCCGCCGGACTGTGAGCGGTTGAAGTCCTGCTGGATCTTCTCGAGTGTCTGCAGCACCTTCGACAGTTCGGCCGGGTTGTTCACTTCCCAATCCTTCTGTGGCGCGAGGCGGATCCGGGCCCCGTTGGCGCCCCCGCGCTTGTCGGTGCCGCGGAAGCTGGCCGCCGCCGCCCAGGCGGTGGAGACCAGCTGGGAGATGGACAGTCCCGATGCGAGGATCTTGCCCTTGAGGGCAGCGATGTCCTGCTCCCCGATCAACGGATGATCGACCGAGGGGACGGGGTCTTGCCATAGCTGCGGCGGCGGAACCCACGGGCCGAGGTAACGCGAGACGGGTCCCATGTCGCGGTGCAAGAGCTTGTACCAGGCCTTGGCGAACGCTTTTGCAAGCTGATCCGGATGCTCGTGGAAGCGCTTCGCGATCGGCGCGTAGACAGGATCCACCTTCAGCGCAAGGTCCGTCGTGAGCATCATGGTGGTCTGCCGCTTCGACGGATCATGAGCATCGGGCGCGGTGGGCACTACGCCAGCGGCATTCGGCTTGGGAGCATACTGCTTCGCGCCGGCCGGGCTCGTCGTTAGCTCATAGTCGTGGTTGTAGAGGTTGTCGAGGAACCCGTTGTCCCATTTCGTCGGGTTATTGGTCCAGGGGCCCTCGAGCCCGCTCGTGATCGTGTCGTCGCCTTTGCCGCTGCCAAACCTGTTTTTCCAGCCGAGACCTTGCTCCTCCAGACTGGCGCCCTCCGGTTCGCGACCGACGTACTGGGCGTCAGGGGCGGCACCGTGGGCCTTGCCGACCGTGTGGCCGCCAACGATGAGCGCAAGCGTCTCCTCATCGTTCATCGCCATGCGGCGGAACGTCTCTCGAATGTACTTTGCTGCAAGGGCCGGATCGGGGTTGCCGCCCGGCCCCTGCGGGTTCACGTAGATCAGGCCCATGTGATCGGCGCCGAAAGGCCCCTTGATCTGCTCGTTGCCGGCGTGGCGTTCGTCTCCGAGCCAGGTGTCCTCGGGCCCCCAGAAGATCTCGTCGGGCTCCCAGCGGTCCTCCCGCCCAAAGCCGAAGCCGAACGTCTTGAACCCCATCGATTCATAAGCACAGTTGCCGGCGAAGATGATCAGGTCGGCCCAGGAGATCTTGTTCCCGTACTTTTGCTTGATCGGCCAGAGCAACCGCCGCGCCTTGTCGAGGCTCGCGTTGTCGGGCCAACTGTTGAGGGGAGCAAAGCGCTGCATGCCGCTGCCGCCACCGCCCCGGCCGTCGGCAATGCGGTACGTGCCCGCGGCATGCCACGCCATCCGGATGAAGAGCGGCCCGTAGTGGCCGTAGTCGGCCGGCCACCAGTCCTGCGACGTCGTCATCACCTGCTCGATGTCCTTCTTCAGGGCCTCCACGTCAAGTTTCTTGAACTCCTCCGCGTAGTTGAAATCCTTGCCCATCGGATCGGAGACGGGATAGTGCGCTTGGAGAACTGAGAGGTCGAGTTGATCCGGCCACCAGTCCTTGTTCGTCCTGGGCCGAGTCCGCTTGGGAGTCGGGGAGGGAATTGCTGGGTTTTCGCTTTCGCTTTTAGACATGTCGATCCTTCTCCTTTCTGGCTGTGTTGCCTGCAACTAATGACAGATAGCGAGGTTCTATCTTACCGCTGATTTGCGCCGCCCGGGGCCGTATCGAGGTCCAGCGGCACGGCACTCGCGCACATGCCACACTAGACGCTAAGTTCGATTACATAAATTGACGCCTACAACCGACAGTAAAGAAAGTCAATACTTATGGCGACTCATTCTCCACAAAGCCGCGTCGTGGCCAGCTGCGTGAATGAAATCGTGGGCCGGTTGTGCGAGCGCGGACATGGACTGACGCCGCAGCGCTACGCCGTCGTGCGCGCACTTGGTGCAGGGTGGCGAGCATCCCAGCGCTGAGCAGCTCTTCCATCGGGTATGGGCCGCGTATCCGATGATGAGCCGGGCCACTGTCTACAAGACGCTCGACACTTTGAATGCGCGCGGCGCGGGCACCTATCCAATCTATAAGTGCTCGCTGACGTTGCTGGCGCGCCACCAGGACGTCGAGGTAACTCACGGCGCCTTGACGAAAACGAAATTCGGCAACAGCGAGGCTTTCGCGCGCAGCCGATAAGGCTCTTCGCTGGGCCTCGAGCGTCTCCGCGCTATGCTCTACCGCGCGCAGCGCGCTCCCGACCTCGATGAACGCATTCAAGACCGCCCGCCGGTAGTCCGCGCCACTGTTGCTTCGTGCGCGGCCACTGCCGCGTCACGTTCACCGCGCAAACGACCGGCGCGAAAAGCGGCGCATCGCTACCGAACTCGGCAGAGTCATCCAATGTGGAAGAACCTGAGCGTTGTAGCGATGCGCTGGCTTGTGAATCCTATGCGGGTGCTCAAGCAATTATTACAGCGAAAAATTTTATCTGTGCCCGAACTGTGCCTCGAATATTGGGAAATGGCAGGCGAGGCTTCAAGACGTTCCTGTTGTCGATCACGGCCTCGTGCTGTTTATGCAGGCGGCAAGGTGGGCCGACGATATTCGCATCCGGGACAAGGCTCAAAATAGACCGAGTTGGCATTACATCAATTGGCCGTTTAAGCCTGCGGGGCAACCGGACAGCCCTACAAATCAACAAAGCCGGGCCGGTGAACATCCTAACGGCACTCGCTGAGAATGAAAGCGTGGTGAAGAACGGGAACGATCCAGAGCGAAAGGCAATCGCGCTCGCGTGGCTCTTTCATCTTGTTGGCGACATACACCAGCCGCTACACACAGCGCAGCTATTCACGACTGACTATCCCAAAGGCGACAGAGGCGGGAATGAAATCTGTGTCCGGGTAAAGGAAGCTGAACAACCGATGGACCTGCATAGGTTTTGGGACGGCGTGATTACCTCAAGCTCGAATCTGACGCGGCTACGGGACGAAGCCACGGCG
>Ga0066665_10001458_pt1 | contig 10995 bp, 10 predicted proteins | sample GraSoiAngelo_114_FD_75175 | JGI IMG/M metagenome (GOLD analysis project Ga0066665, IMG submission 75175) | Grasslands soil microbial communities from the Angelo Coastal Reserve, California, USA - 14_0903_13_40cm | ecosystem: Environmental > Terrestrial > Soil > Grasslands | place: USA...
CTGGCCGCGCGGGGCCTGGACCTCATCCGGGCGGTCGCGCGGAGCCTGCACGTCCTGGCCGCGCGGCGCCTGGACGTCGTCGATCGGTGACCGCTCGGCGTACGCGGTGGTGGCCATCAGCGCCGTTGCGAGCGCGATTGCGAGTGCGTTCGTGCGTGTCATTGTCTCTTTCTCCTTTGACGTCAGTATTCGCCGGGGACCGAGCGCTCCGAGGGTCCAACGCTCTCCAGCCGGCCGACCGGGCTTCCATGGCATCGAGCGTGCCAACCGCCAACCGAACGGAATCATTGAGGAGGCGATCGCGGCGGGACCGGCGCCGGTTCCAGGGCGAAACCCGGGGGGTTCACGATGAAACCGTTGCGCGGTCGTCGCGACGGGTGTTCCGCGATGGAACGATGTTTCGAACTGGAACGCGCCTGTCTCGGACGTGACTCGATTTCCGCCGGGCTCGCGTGGCACGCGATTTGCCCCTCGGCGTAGACTGACTCGATGGGAGGATGAAATGCCGGCGCCGCTCGTCTTGACGTTCGTCTCGACGCTCGCCTTCGCGATCCAGCTCCTGATCTTCGCGTACCTCTACTCGTCGCACCGCGTGCGCTTCTTCGAGTACCTGCTGCTCGCGTGGGGCGCGTACACGCTGTCCAAAGGCCTCAGGCTCGTGGACGGGCTCGTTCTGAACGTCTACCATCCGAGCTTCGCCACCGACGCGGTCACCGTCGCCGCCGTCGGCTTCACGCTGGCCGCCGCCTTCGCGCACCGCTGGGACTACCGACTGCGCGGGCGGGACGTCCTGGTGGGAGCCGGGGTGACAGCGCTGCTGGCGCTCGCGAGCGGCGGTGACGCGGGTCAGCGGATCGTGGGCGCGAGCCTCGGCGTCGTCCAGATCGCGGCCGGCGTGCTGTTCTGGCCGGCGCGCGGTTGCATCACCCGATTTCGAGCTGAGCGGCTTCTGGCCGGACTTCTGACGCTCTGGGGCATCCATCGCATCGCGACGCAGTTCGTGAACACCGACCCCGGGTCGGCCGGATACATGGCGGTGCACGCGGTGTTCATCACGCTCTACTTCCTCTCGACGTTCGCCGTGATCATCATGGTGCTCGAGCGGGCACGCGGCGAGAGCGAGCATCTCCACGCGCGCCTGCGCGAGGCTGAGCGCCTGGCGACGTCGGGCGAGCTCGCCGCCGGCATGGCGCACGAGATCCGCAACCCGCTCGCGGCCATCGTCAACGCCACTGCGCTACTCACCGACGAGGCGGGGCTCACGCCCGCCGAGCGCTCGGCGACGCTCGCGGCGGTCCGCACCGAGGCACGACGGCTCAACCGCATCCTCTCAGACTTCCTGCACTTCGCCCGACCCCAGAAGGCGCGGCGCGCGCCCGGCGACATCCGCGAGGTGGTGGAGCACGTGAGCGCGCTGATCCGCGACGACCGCTCGCGCGCGCCCCGCGTGGACGTGCGCGTGGCGGTCGACCCGGCCGTCCCACGCTTCCCCTTCGACCGCGACCAGGTCATCCAGGTGCTCTGGAACGTCGCGCTGAACGGCGTCGAGGCGATGAACGGCCGCGGCCGGTTGTCCCTCGAGGTCGCCCGGCAGAATGGCGACGTCGCCCTCGCGATCAGCGACACCGGGACCGGGATTTCCTCCGAGAGTCTTCCGCGGGTGTTCGAGCCGTTCTACTCCGGCAAGCCGAACGGTAGCGGGCTCGGCCTCACGATCGCTGAGCGCATCGTCGCCGCGCACGGCGGTCGTATCGAGATCGACTCCGCGCCCGGCCACGGGACGCGCGTGACACTGTTGTTTCCCCTCGAGGCCGCCTGAGCATGGCGCACCTGCTGGTCGTGGACGACGAGCCGGCGGCGCGGAGCACACTGTCCCTGCTGCTCCGCAAGCGAGGCCACCGTGTGCTCGAGGCCGACGGCGTCACCGCCGCGACGAAGTGCCTCGCGGAGGAGGTCTTCGACCTCGTCGTCACCGATCTCCGGATGCCGGACGGCGACGGCCTCGACGTGCTGCGGGCGGCCAAGGCCCACGCCCCTGCGACCGAGGTGATCCTCCTCACCGCCTATGCCGAATGGAAGTCGGCCAAGGAGGCGATCCGCCTCGGCGCCCTCGACTACTTCGAGAAGGGGCAGGAGCCGGACGAGCTCAATCACCGCATCGACAAGGCGCTGGCCGGTCGCGCGCTGCGCCGCGAGAACGAGAACCTGCGCGCCCAGCTCCGGGAGCGCTATGGTCTCCCGGGCCTGATCGCGCAGTCCCCGGCCATGCTGACGGTCCTGGACCTCGTGCAGCGCGTGGCGCCGACCGATGCCACGCTCTTGATCCAGGGTGAATCCGGGACTGGCAAGGAGGTCATCGCCAAGGCCGTCCACCACGCGAGCGCGCGCGCGACGCGCCCGTTCGTGGCCGTGAACTGCGGCGCGGTGCCCGAGACGTTGCTCGAGTCCGAGCTCTTCGGCTACATGCGGGGTGCGTTCACCGGCGCCGCCGTCAACAAGCTCGGCCTCTTCGAAGAGGCCGACGGCGGCACGCTGTTCCTGGACGAGATCGCCGAGATGTCCGGCGTTCTTCAAGTAAAGCTCCTCCGCGCACTCCAGAGCGGCGAGGTCCGGCGGCTCGGCGCGACGCAGCCCGCGACCATCGACGTGCGCGTGATCGCGGCCACGCACGGCGACCTCGCGGCGCTGATCAGCCAGGGAAGTTTCCGCGAGGACCTCTTCTATCGCCTCAACGTCATCCAGGTCGTTCTCCCGCCCCTTCGCGACCGCCGCGAGGACATTCCCGCGCTGGCCGAGCATTTCCTCGCGCGGTCGGCCGGCAAGCTCGGCCGCCGGCTCCGTCTGGCGCCCGAGGCTCTCGAACGCCTCCTCCGCTACCCGTGGCCAGGGAACGTGCGAGAGCTGGAGAACGCCCTCGAGCGCGCGGCCATCCTGGCTCGAAGCGACTCCGTCGGTCCGGAGGACTTGCCGCCGCACGTGTCGGCGGGGCTCCAGCTGGGTCCCTCGCCGGCGCTTCCCCGGCAGATCAGCCTCGCGGACGCCGAGCGCGTCCATATTCTCCAGACGCTGGAGCGCTTCGGCCGCAACCACTCCGGCGCCGCCGAGGCGCTCGGCATCGGCCGCACCACGCTCTGGCGCAAGCTCAAGGAGTACGGGATCGAGCGCTAGCAGGCCAAGGAGCCAGACCAGCGTCCCGGTCCTGAGGCCCGCGGAGGAGGTCGACGACCTGCACGACCATCGTCGTATTCGGGTGGAATACCCGCCTGCGGGAATTCTGTCCGACCTCCACAGAGTTCGACGGAATTGCGCGGCGGCGGCGCCCGGGCTGCCTCGCGGCGGAACCCCGCGTTCTCTTTCGGAACAGCCCGCGTCGCGTGCCCTCGCAACCGTTCGGAAAACGCAAGTTCTCACCGGTGGCATGAAACTTGAGTGGTTTCGGGGTCATGATCACCCACACAGTGCTCTTCAAGTCGGACTCGCCACGTCGGATCGATTGTGTGATCGACTACTTCGGTGAGCTGCGGAGCTTCGCGGTCGGGCGTAAGACCTGGCTGACACGCGGACGCGGCCCGATCCCGCGTCGCCGCCGTCGGGATCCCGTGAGAACCCTCGCGATGCGATAAGTCGGCTGCGGGCTTGACGCGCGCCTGCCTGGCGGACGATGATTCGGGCGTCGCCGACCCAATGACTCCGGAGGGCGAGCGCTCGAGAGGAGGCCGCGCCATGTTCAGGATCAAGCTGATCCATCATGTCAATGTCCAGATCAGCGATCGAGAACGCGCCCGAGACTGGTACACGAAGGTCCTCGGCGCCGAGTTTCTGGACCGAGGGCCCGCGCTCAACCGGCGCCAGCTCCAGCTGCGCCTCGGCAGCAGCGAGATCCACTTCACCGAAAGGCCGGAGCCGGCCACCATTCCCTCAAGCCACTTCGCCCTGGAGGTGGACCATTGGGATGCCATGCTCACCCGCCTGGACGAGCTCGGCATTGCGCACGTGCGGACGTCGGCCGCCAGCACCATGCAGAACATCGGCGGCACGGACCCGCACCACGGGCGCCGCGAGGACACCGGCGAGCACTACACGTACATCCACGACCCCGACGGAAACCTGATCGAGCTGGTTCACCATCCCCTCGGTCTGGAAGACTCCCAGGGAAACAGGGTGGAGACGGCGCACGACGTCCCGGGGCTCCGCTGGACTCAGCTCCCCGGCTTCGTCGCCTCTGAATACGGCAACGGCGTCCTCAGCCGAGGAGCCGGACCGGCAACGCCGTCTCCGTGATCGCCTCGCCGTCGGCGGCCACCCGGTAGACGCCGGCCGTCGGCCGAGAGGCGACGCACACCTCGAGGCTCGTGTCGACGAAGTGCAGCGCGGCGCCGTCATCCGCGGCGTAACCGGGGGGAAACCCGGCGCGGACAAGCCGGTGGTAGGTCGGTCGCCGATCCTGCTCGCCGTCGTAGTGCGGGCAGGCGCTACCGGGAAGGACGTGCAGCCCGTCGCGCAGGGCGTCGAGGGGTCCGAAGGAATCTGTCACCCCAGCTTCGAACCAGCAGATCATCCCGGCGCTGACGCCGGTCAGGATCACGCCTCGCGCCCACGCCTCGCGCAGGATCCGGTCGACGCCGTGGACGCGCCACACCGCGAGCATGTTGGCGGTGTTGCCGCCGCCGACGTAGATGATGTCCTGGCCCGTGAGCATCGCCGCCATGTCCGTCCGCGGGCGTCCGAAGAGGCCGAGATGAGTCGCCTGCGCCCGCTCGCCGAACGCCTCGTAGAACTTCGTGATGTACATGGCCGCGTCGCCGCTCGCGGTCGGAAGAAAGCAGATCTTCGGTCGCGGCTTGCCCGACAGCTCGAGCACGTACGCGTCGAGACACGAGCCTTCCGGCTCAGCGCCGAAGCTGCCGCCGCCCATGGCGACGATCTGCTTCCGTACGCTCGCCATTACGCGCTCGCCGGTTGGTGGCCGATCGAGCCCGCGTACTTCTCCAGCTCTTCCGGCGGCAGGTACCGGGCCTCCCACTCACGGATACGATCGAAGCCGGCGAAGGTGTGCAGGTCACCGAGCGGGTGTCGCTTGAACAGCTCGGCGAAGCGCTCCTCGGCCAACGGCCCCTCGTCGCGGAGCGCGACCGCGAGATCGTAGACCGCCTCGATCGTCGCCCGGAAGGTGGCGCCCGGGATGATCGTCACGGCGATGCCCAGCTCCTGCATCTCGGCGAGGCTGAACCGAGGCGACACGCCGGTCTGATTGTAGAAGACCGGCCCCTTCACCTCGCGACAGACGCGGCGGACCTCCTCGACGCTCGTCGGTCCCTCCACGAACGCGAGATCGGCGCCCGCTTCGAGATAGGCGTTGGCGCGTCGGATCGCCTCGTCGAGCGAGCCACCGCTGGCGCCGCGAGCATCGGTGCGGGCGATGAGGACGAAGTCCGGGTCGAGCTCGCGCCGCACGGCGTCGGCGGCCCGGTATTTGCCGACCGCCTCCTCGATCGGGATCACCCGACGCCCCGCCACGTGGCCGCAGCGCTTGGGGATCGCCTGATCCTCGATATGGATCCCGGCCACGCCCGTGCCGATGTACTCACGGATCGTGCGCATCACGTTGATGGCGTTGCCGTATCCGTTGTCGGCGTCGGCGATGACCGGCACCGGCACCGCGTTGGCGATGTAGCGCGCGTTCAGATGCATCTCGGTCATCGTCGCGAGCCCAGCGTCGGGCATCCCGAGCAGCGCGAGCGAGGTCCCGTAGCCGGTCATGTAGACGGCCGGGAAACCGACCTCGGCGAGGATCCTGGCGCTGAGCGCGTTGTAGCAGCCGGGCACGAACAGGGTCTGGCCCGATTTCAGGAGCTGGCGGAGCTTCGAGGTCGCACGCATGCTGTCCTCCCCTTCGGCTCGGAGTCATCGATCGGTACGACGGGTGTGATACGCGCCGGGCCCGTGGGTGTCAAGGCGCCCGGCCTTGACAGACCTCGCCGGCGCGGCCTATCGTCCCGAAATCATGCCCCGCAGGACACCCCGAGACCCGGAGGACGCCATGACGAGCCGTCGCGAATTCCTGACCTTGACTGCGGGCGCCGTCGCGGGCGCGACCCTCGGCCCCCGGCGCGCGGGCGCCGCCCCCAGGGCGATGACCGTCGTCCGCGAGAGCTCGTTCATCAAGGCGTTCGACGACTACTTCGCCAAGACGCTGTTGATGGAATACGAGAAGCTCACGGGGATCAAGATGAGCTACGAGGCGGTCAGCGTCGGCGGCATGCTCACGCGGCTGACCACGATCGCCGAGACCAAGTCGGGGCCGGAGATCGCGATGACGGCGGTCAACTGGCCTCACCTCTTCGACGCGAGCCTGGTCGACGTCACCGATCTCGCGACCGAGATCGGCAAGAAGATCGGTCCCTGGCACGACAACATCCTTGACGCCGTCGTGGTGAACAAGAAGTGGAAGGCGCTGCCGTGGGGCAACATCGGCCAGCTCGAGGTGTACCGCACCGACTGGTTCAAGGAGGCCGGTGTCGGCAAGTTCCCCGACACCTGGGACGATTTGCTCGCGGCCGGGCGCCTGCTGAAGAAGAACGGGCATCCATTCGGCTTCGAGCTGGGCCACGGCTTCGGCGACAACCACGGCTGGCTCTATCCGCTGCTGTGGTCGTACGGCGGCCGGGAGGTCGACAAGGACGGCAAGACCGTGTTGATCGACTCCGACGAGACGGCCAAGGCGGTCGACTTTTGCCGGCGGTTCTACAAGGAGACGATGTTCGAGGACGTGCTCGGCTGGACCGACGTCAACAACAACAAGGCGTTCCTCGGCGAGCAGATCTCCTGCACCAACAACGCCTCGTCGATCCTGGTCGTGGCCAAGCGCGATTTCCCCGAGATCGCGAAGGTCACCGACCATGGCCTCAATCCCCAGGGACCGAAGGGCCGCTTCCATATCATCAACGCGGTGTCCCACGCCATCGTGAACCATGCCCCCGACCAGGCCGCGGCCAAGGCGTTCCTGCGCTGGCTCTACGATGACAGGCAGATGTCGCGCTGGCTCACGTCCGGCGACGCGTACTACGCGCCGTTCCTCACCGCCTACGAGAACCACCCGATGTGGAACCCGGAGCCGCGCTACCTGCCCTACAAGGAGTCGCTCAAGACGGCGCACCTGCACGGCTGGCCGGGGCCGGCCAGCCACGCCCTGTCGGAGAGCGTCGCCAAGTACGTCCTCGTCGACATGTTCGCGAAGGCGTGCCGGGGCGACTCGACCAAGGACGTCATCGCCACCGCCGCGGCGCAGCTCAAGCAGATTTACAAAGCGAAGTAGACGGTATGGCCGTCCGGCCGGCGACTCTGGCGCGCCCGACTCCGTTCGCCGGCCAGCGGTTCACGCTGCGCGGCTTCTTCGAGCGCGAAGGGGTCTTCAGCTGGCTCATGCTGGGCCCCGGGGTCCTCTTCCTGCTCGCGTTCGTCGCCTACCCGTTCTTCTACGGTATCTTCCTGAGTTTGCAAGATAGGCGGGTCGCCAGCGCGGGCACCTTCGTCGGCCTCGCCAACTTCGTGACCCTCGCGCACGACGCGGTCTTCTGGCAGGTCACCCGCAACACGTGCGTCTACGTCGCGATCACGACGGTGCTGAAGCTGACGGGCGGCCTCGCCATGGCGCTGGTGATCAACCAGGCCTTCCGCGGCCGGAACCTAGCCCGGGCCGCCCTGCTCCTCCCCTTCATCGTCCCGACCGCGCTGTCGACGGTCGCCTGGATGTGGATCCTCGATCCCACCTTCAGCGTCGTCAACTGGCTGCTGGTCCGCGCCGGCGTGATCACCAGCGGCTACTCGTTCCTCGGCAACGCCACGCTGGCGATGGGATCGCTGATCGTGGTCAACACCTGGCGGGGCATGCCGTTCTACGGCATCACGCTGCTCGCCGGGCTGCAGACGATCTCGTCGGATCTCTACGAGGCGGCCGCCATCGACGGCGCCAGCGGCGCGCAGCGCTTCCGCTACGTCACGCTGCCCATCATCAAGCCCGTGCTGGTCATCGTGACGATGTTCTCGGTGATCTTCACCTTCGGCGACTTCCAGCTCATCTACGCACTCACCCACGGCGGGCCGGCCAACGCGACCCACGTCTTCTCGACCTGGGCGTTCGACATCGGCATGTCGGCCGGGCAGCTCGGGATGGGCGCGGCGGTGGCGCTGGCGATCCTGCCGGCGCTCGCCGTCCTCATCGTCGCGCTGACGATCTACCTGAGACGGGAATGACGCCCCAACGGTTGACGGGCCGAACGTCGGGCGCGGATGCGCCCCGACGGCGAATCCCCACATGACCACCAGGCGTGATCCTGCCCGAACGTCGAGCGCCGGAGGCGCTGCGAAGGCGCTCCGACGGCTCATCCGGTAAATGGTCGGCGGCCGCGGACTCCGCTCGCGCGCGCTCCGGCTCTACCTGCCGCTGGCGGTCTTCCTGCTCGGGATGCTGTTCCCCTTCTACTGGATGCTGATCACCTCGATCAAGCCCAACCGTGAGCTCTACAACGCGCGGGTCATGCCGCTGATCGTCCACCAGCCCACGCTCCAGCACTACGTCGATCTCCTGTACGAGACGAACTTCCTCACCTGGACGTACAACACGATGCTGGTGGCCGTCGTCACCACGGTGGTGTCGGTCGTGCTCGGGACGATGATGGCGTATCCGCTGGCCCGCATGCGGTTCCCGGGTGCGGCGGTCGTCGCCATCGGCGTCGCCGCCACGTACCTGGTGCCGCAGCCCCTGCTCTTCATCCCGATGTCCGATATCATCAACAAGCTCGAGCTCGGCAACACGCTGACGGCGGTCATGCTGACCTACCCGACGCTCTTGATCCCGTTCTGCGCCTGGCTCCTCATGGGCTACTTCAAGAGCGTGCCCCGCGAGCTGGAGGATGCCGCTCGTATCGACGGCGCCAGCCGATTCCAGGCGATGACGCGCATCGTGCTGCCGCTCTGCACGCCCGGCCTCCTGTCGGCCGGCATCTTCGCCTTCACGCTGGCCCAGAACGAGTTCCTGTACGCGCTGATCTTCCTGGCCAGGAGCGACGTGCGGACGGTGCCGGTCGGCGCCATCACGGAGCTGATCCGCGGCGACGTTTTCTATTGGGGCCAGCTGATGGCGGCGGCGCTGCTCGGCTCGGTGCCGGTCGCCATCATCTACGCGTTCTTTGTGGAGTACTATGTGGCCGGCCTTACGGCCGGCTCGGTGAAGGGCTAGGGAAGGAGACGATGAGGAGCATGGCCATGAGACGCCTCGGAGTCGTCGGCAAGCGATGAAGATCATCCGGGCGGGCACCCTCATCGATGGGACGGGAGCTCCACCCGTCCGCGACGCGGTTGTGCAGATCGACAACGGGCGAATCGAGGCCGTGACGACGGCTGGACCGAGCGGGAGCTGGCCGGCCAGCACCGAGGTGATCGACGCCTCCGGCCTCACCGTGCTGCCGGGCCTCATCGACTGCCACGACCATCTCGCTTTCCACGGCTACGAGCTGGCGAAGCGCTGGGGCCTCGACGAGCCGCAGAGCACACGTCATCTCCGCACGGCCGGCGTGGCGCGCCAGATCCTCGAATCGGGGTACACGGCGATACGGGACGCCGGCGGGCTCGATGCAGGCTTCCGGCTCGCGATTCAAGAAGGATTGATCACCGGACCTCGCCTGGTCCTGTCCCTGGCGATCATTTCGCCAACCGGTGGGCTCGGCGATCGCGTGAGCCCCTCCGGTCACGCGGCGCCGACGGGAAGCGATCCGGGCCTGCCGCCGAGTGTCGCCGACGGCCTGGAGGCCGTGCGGACGACGGTGCGCACCATGGTCCGCGCCGGCGCCGACGTGATCAAGTGCGCCACGACCGGCGGCGCCAGCTCACGCGCCGGCCACGGCCCGAAAGACTCGGAGTTCACGCTCGAGGAGATGAAGGCGCTGGTGGACGAAGCTCACGCCCTCGGGCGCCGGGTCATGTGCCACGCGCTGGGCGGGCCGGGCCTGCGGGTGGCGGTCGAGGCGAGGGTCGATTCCATCGAGCACGGCTGCTACCTGAACGAAGACCGCGAGCTGATCCCGATGATGGCCGAGCACGGCATCTTCTTCGTTCCGACCCTGACCGTCTACGAGTACCACCGCGAGTCGCCGGCCCCGTACGTGCGCGAGCGCGCTCACGCCCTGCGCGCGCACCACGTCGAGAGCGTCGCGCGCGCCCTCGCGGCGGGCGTCAAGGTCGTCGCCGGGACCGATGCGGGAGGCCACGGCCACCCGAACAACGCGCTCGAGCTGGCGCTTCTGGTCTCGGCCGGGATGACGCCGATGCAGGCCCTCCAGGCGGCGACGAGCCGCGCGGCCGAGTGCCTCGGGCTCGCGCAGGAGATCGGCACGATCGAGAAGGGCAAGTGGGCCGATCTCATTCTCGTCGAGGGCGATCCGCTCCGCGACATCACGCTGCTTCAGGACAAGCGCCGCATCAGGCGCGTGATCAAGGGCGGCGTGACCGTGACCACGCGCGGGTAGCTCGCCGCTGGCCAGCGGCTCGGTCTCCCGACCGGCGCTTACACGACCGCGAGGGCCTCGACCTCGATCAGGTAGTCCGGGTGCGAGAGCGAGCTGACCTGCACCATCGTCGAGGCGGGACCCTTGGCGCCGAAGACCTCGTCGCGCACGGCGCGGAAGTCGAGGCGGTAGCGGACGTCGGTGACGTAGGTCGTGATCTTCACGACGTTGGCGAGGCTGCCGCCCCCCGCTTCCACGAGCGCCTTGACCGATCCGAACACCGCGCGCGCCTGACCCCGGAAGTCGCCTCGATGCTTGACGGTCCCGTCCATCTCGTAGGGCACCTGGCCCGCGAGGAAGAGAATCGTCTGGACGCCCGTGACCTTGATCGCCTGACTGTAGCCCGGCGGGTCGTAGACGCCGGCCGCGCAGTACTTCTCGATCTTCGCCATGATGATCTGCCCTCCTCTGAATGACGCCTGTGTGGTGAGGA
>Ga0066665_10001462_pt1 | contig 10988 bp, 9 predicted proteins | sample GraSoiAngelo_114_FD_75175 | JGI IMG/M metagenome (GOLD analysis project Ga0066665, IMG submission 75175) | Grasslands soil microbial communities from the Angelo Coastal Reserve, California, USA - 14_0903_13_40cm | ecosystem: Environmental > Terrestrial > Soil > Grasslands | place: USA...
ACAAATACAAAGCCAAGAGCCTCATCGACACATTCGGCTACCGCTTTGGCGATCAAATCGGCGCGTGGTCCTATCCATTAATGCGGTGGCTTGGCTTGGGACTGGTCGGCATTTCCTGGGTTGCAGTTCCGCTTGGAGCAATCTGGTGCGTGCTGAGCATCTGGCTCGGTCGCAAACAACGCGCTCTAGCCGACGCGCAAATCAAAAGAGATCAAAACGCAGCATTCGGCGGCGCTGCGGCGGAACCGGCGTGAGTTGCGCGCACGCGTCTCCGAGGCGAAACGTAAACGAACAAATCAAAATCAAAGGAGGAAAGACAATGGCGACACGAACTGGATCGGCAGTGTGGGAAGGGACACTCAAGCAAGGCAAAGGAAACATGAAACTTGGCAGCGGCGCATTTGAAGGCCCGTATTCATTTTTATCGCGCTTCGAAGAAGGGAAGGGGACGAACCCGGAAGAACTCATCGGCGCAGCCGAAGCTGGCTGCTTCTCGATGGCGCTCTCGGCAAATCTGGAAAAGGCCGGTCATCCGGCGAAACGAATCAGCACGACAGCGACCGTGAAATTGGAAATGGTCGGCGGTGGTCCAAAGATCACGACGATCGATCTAAAAACCGAAGCGGAGGTACCAGGCATAGACGAAGCGAAATTTCGCGAGCAAGCCGAGCATACAAAGAAAACCTGCCCGGTATCAGTCGTTCTGGCAGGCGCGCAGATTAATCTCGACGCGAAATTGCTGTAGCGGCAGGCGTGTCGCCTGCAAAACCGAGAGCTGACAGTGCAGCCGGCACGGCTGCCACCACAGCGGATTCTATTTCGCCAGTTCGTATAGATATTCGACGAAAGACATTACCGCGCCGTCAAAGCCTTGGATTTTCGGATTTGTGGATTCGATGATGTAATACTCGTCCGGCGCGTGCGCGCCACTGCCGTGACCGAGTCCGAAATGACCGGCCGCAAGCTTGAGCGGTTCTCCAGTGAAGACGTAACCGGGATACGAACCGGCGTTGCGCGGCCAGAGTGACGGATCGATTCCAAATTTTTTGTAGGTGGCGACCTGCGCTTTGATCAGCGCGGAATCCGCAGATGTGCTCGTGGGATCGTAACCGCCGGTCATGTTCACTTCGATGTCGCCGAAGCCGCGCTTCGCCAGATGCGCTTTCAACGCAGCAAGCGCGTCTGCTGCTTTCATATCCGGCACGAGACGCATGTCGATCTTCGCCACGGCGCGATGCGGCAGGATTGTTTTTCCGCCGGGACCGGTGTAACCGCCCACAAGTCCCTCAATATTCACAGTCGGCTGGGATTCGAGCCGTTCGTTCGCTTGCTCCCACGGCACATCGTTTATCCAATGTTGTACGCTGAACTGTTTCTTTGCCTGCGCTTCGCTTCGTACGCTCGACACTTTCTCGATCATCGTTTTCTGTTCGGCGCTTAGCGGAAGCGGTTTTGGCTAATTATCAATCATGATTACGTTGCCGTCGTCCGAGACCAGCGTGTTGAGCGCTTTCACTAAATGCCACGCCGGGCTATCAACCATTGCTTTGAGCGATGAATGAATGTCTTTGGCCGGACCGCGTCCCCATTTTTCGCCGCTCGAAACCAGCTCCAGCTCAATGACGCCTTTCGAACCGAGATTTACGGTGACAATGCCGTCTAGGTCCTGCGTCGCGTGCGGCATGAACACGCCGACACATTTCTTTAGCGCGTCCAGCACTTCCGGTCGCCTGACGAGTTGCGGAATATGCGGTGATCCGATTTCCTCCTCGCCCTCCGCGACCATCGCGAGATTTACCGGCATCTTCTTGCCCGCGCCGCGAATCGCGTGCACCGCTGCGAGAAATGCCGCTTCCGGTCCCTTTTGGTTCACAGCGCCGCGTCCAATCATCACTTTGCCGAGCGGTGGCTTGTCTACGATTCGCGCTTCAGTCGGCGGCGATGTCCACTCCGCCGGATCGAACTGTTTCACATCGTACATGAAATAAAGTCCCACCGTTTTAGGCGCGCCTGCATCGAGCGTCGCGAATACGCCCGGCTTACCGTCCGTGTTGATCACTGTCACCTGTTGAAATCCCGCGTCGCGCGCCAGCTTTGCCATGTACTCCGCGCCCTCGGGATACCCGCGATTCTCCGCCGCGATCGAGACCTGCCCAACCCAATCCTGTAACCGCTTCACCGCTTCATCGTGCCGTTTAGTGACTTCGGCCTTGATGTCTGCGCGATCATCGGTCGCTGCAATGCAGCAACGCGCGACAAGCATCACTGCTATTAACGATACGAGGGGCTTTGTATTCATACCTTAAAGTGCGAGGGTTTCTTGCGTTTGTGCTGAGGCTGTTACTACCAGACTGCTGAATTTTTTCACCAGCTCGTCGAGCTTGGCGACATAGTAATCAACATTTTCATCGCGGTTTCCGGGATCGAATTCCCTGGCCAGTTTGGCGGCTTCGTAGGCGGGAACTTTTTTCGGCGTCGCTTTGATGTAGTAACTGATCTGATCGCCCGGCTTGTAATTGCGGCCACTGGCGAGAGCCAGCTCGTAAGCAGCGGCACGATTGCGCGCGGAGCCAGCAATTTTTGAACGATATTTATCGAGCGAATCCTGGAGTGTGTCGGTCTTCATCAGCATGTCGATTTTCCATTCGCGGTTCCGAATTTTTCGCTCGAACCCATTCCTAAGATCGGCGATCGCTTCCGGTTTGCCCTCCATGATGAGCTTGATCATTTCCTCGAGGAAAACGCGCTGGAATTTTTCCAGTCCGCGCGATTTGAGCGCGCCGCCTTTGATGATCACGTCACCGTCTTTTGTGAGCAGCGCGTAATTCTTCGCCTTGTAACTGAACATCGCATCGAATTGCTCGTCGATTTCGACATCGATTCCGGGCGGCAAGATTTGCGATAGACCTTTTTGCAGCTCGTCGGTCGTAGACGCGGCGTCCCGCCGCGTTTCTTCGCCAGTCTCCACGCGACGAGGCGTCGCGTCCACAGGCGGCACGAAATAAATTCCGTCAGTATCGACCTCGATGACCTGCGCGCCGTGCGCATTGAGCCACTCAATCATCTCCTTGAGCAGATCGCGCCCGATCTGCGTCACTCGCGCAGCGGCATCGAAATCGGCGAAATGTCCCTGCGCAAATCCAAGGTACCCGTAGAAGCTGTTCAGCAGAATTTTGAACGTGTTCTGCAGCGCTTGGAGATGATGTTGTCTTGCGGGATCCTTTTCCGCACGCATTTGCGCCTTTGCTTCCAACCGGAAAGTGCGGAGATCGGTCAGTAAATGTTGAAAGATTTGGAGTTGGTCAGTCGCCGGAAAACATTCGAATTGCAACATCACCGACGGATAGAGCGAGGCGATGTCGCAGTGCCAGACGTTGCGCGCCACCCCGGTGAAGAAGATGTCGGTGTAGCCACCTTCGAAAGCGCGCGGCATCGGCAACTCGGGAATGGAATGGCGTTGCCGAAAATATTCGCGCAGGAAAAGTGCATTGATGCGTGTGGCGTTGCCGCGCACGATCACGTCCTGGTAATTATAGGGAAAGATCTGCGCCTGGATGAAGTAGCTCGGGCTTAGCAAGTCCGACAATGCGCGGGTTTCCCGAACGCCACACAGAGCGCGTCGCCGGAACATTTCTGAATCACCCAGGGATGCACGCTCCAATTCCTTGCCAGTGAGTGATGAGATTTGTTCGCTCTCGCAGAGATCAAAGTGCCGCGCGACGTCCGAACGCTCGAAACCTGCCAGTGAACGCATCCCGACGTCGTAAAACTGCACGAGCAAAAACGTATCGACAAAGTGGCGGCCATCGATTGTGAACTTTGGATAATCGATTGTTTTTTCCGCGATCTGCAGTCGTGACGGACGCGAGCGCAGAAACCCGCCGCTGCGTCCCCAATCTAGTTTTGTCTTGAGCTTTTTCGAGCGCGCTACGAGCAGCGGAAAATGAACGCGGAACAAATCGTGACCTTCGATCACATCCGGATCGTGTTGTTTGATGAGAGCGGTCAGGCGTTTCAGAGCGGCGCGCTCGGACTCCTCAATATTGGTTGGATCGACAACTATCAATTCTTCCCACCGGTTGTTATCCGACAGCGCGATGCTCATGATGTGCTCATCAGTCGCGAGCACTTCAATCTGCATGCGTTTCAATTGCTCGAACGGCAGGTCCTTGAACAACGTACGGCCAGTGGCCGTGAGGTAATGCTGCACCGGATCGGTGAACGCGAAGAAATCGCGGCCGGCGCTCTTCAGCCCATTGCGCAATGCGATTAGTTCTTTCCAGCTATCGACCGTGACCAGCCAGCCATATTTGAGATCCCCCTGCAGTTTTTCGGCTTCGATGCCCAGATCGACCACGTCAGAATCAGCCCAGACGAATGGATGAAACGGTTCGACATCTGTGACTGTCGATCCATTGGTTTCGCGACGATGAACACGAACCGTGCCGGTCTCACCGAGCTCAACAGCGACAATTCGCGGCGTCGGATCGGCACCAAAAAGCAGCGTGTTTTTCTCAAATTCCATCTACAACCAACCTTTCTGTCATTCCGAGCGAAGTCGAGGAATCTCTTACTGTGATTGCACAGAATGAGAATTCAGGGATGCTTCGCCTTCGCCCAGCATGACACGTATGACGGCTCGCTCCTTGATCTTCTTGCCATCGATACTCCTTCCGGCGCTCGCGTTTGCGCAGCAAACACCGCAATCGCCTACCGAGGCGGAATTGACGTCGCTATTGGCGATTTACAAAGACATTCACGCGCATCCTGAGCTATCAATGCATGAGGAACGTTCCGCTTCGATCGTGGCCAAGGAATTGAAAGCCGCCGGCTGCGAAGTGACCGAGCGCGTCGGCAAGTATGAAAAGCCGGGAGCAACTTGTTTTGGCGTTGTAGGCGTGATGAAGAATGGCGCTGGCCCGACTGTGCTGGCGCGCACAGATCTGGATGCGCTGCCAGTGCACGAAGAGACTGGGTTGCCCTACGCGAGCACCGTCACGACAAAAAATGACGAAGGGAAAGAAGTTCCCGTGATGCACGCGTGCGGGCACGACGCGCATATTTCCATGTTCATTGGAGTGGCACGAGTTCTCGCGAAATTGAAAGATCAATGGCACGGCACCATCGTGTTCGTAGCGCAGCCGGCGGAAGAGACCGGTAATGGGGCGCGCGCATTACTCCGGGCAGGTCTTTACGAAAAATTCGGCAAACCGAATTTCGCGCTCGGATTCCACGATAAGGCCGACATGCAGACGGGCCACATTGGGGTCACCGAAGGTTACACCTATGCCAACGTCGATTCAGTGGATGTGATCGTGCGCGGCGTGGGAGGGCACGGCGCGTATCCGCACAAGACGAAAGACCCGATTGTGCTCGCGGCAGAGATGATCAATACGTGGCAAACCATAGCCAGCCGCGAAAATAATCCGCTCGACCCAATCGTTGTCACTGTTGGCTCAATTCATGGCGGCACAAAGCACAACATTATTCCAGACGAAGTGAAAATGCAGTTGACCGTGCGCACCTATAAACCCGAGACGCGCGAGCGCGTGCTGGCGGCAATCGATCAAATTGCAAAGGGCTGCGCCATGGCAGCTGGCATTCCTCCGGACCGCGCACCGATCGTCAGCGTAGCCAAAGATCAATTCACGCCCGCGACTTACAATAATCCGGAGCTCACGAAACGGCTGCTGGCTGCATGGAAAAAGACGCTAGGCAACGAAAACGTGGAGATTGTTGACGCGACCATGGGTGGCGAAGATTTTTCTGAATATAGCTTGCCGGATCATTCGATTCCGGCAGTTGATTTTCATATCGGCGCGGTGGACCCCGTGAAAATCGCCGACAGCAAAAAGAATGGTACGATGTTGCCGAGTTTGCATTCGAGCAAATTCGCACCGGTTCCCGAGCCCACCATTCGCACGGGCATTATTGCGATGACAGCAGCCGTGCTGGAGTTGACGAAGAAATAAACTGTAGCGGCCGGCGAGTCGCTGGCAGATCAAAGAATTACAGCCGACACGGCTGCCTCTACAGCAACTCACTTTACCTTGATGTTTTTCCGCAGATAGGTCGGCACGTCGAGATCTTCGCCTTCGACGATGGTCGGTTCGCTTTTTTCAAATCGTCCGCGCGTGACGGGCTCGAATTGCAGAATTTCCTGTTTTGCTGGAACGGATTTTGCGGCGGCTTTCTCGTCGGTATGTGGAACCGCTTTCTTGTGTGGCGCAACTGGTAGCGGCTCGGATTCGCCTGGCATGGATTCAGCGGCTGGTGTTGCTTGGGCCGCCACCGGTTGCTCAAACGAAATGCTTTCCTCATGTGCGACGGGTTCCATCGCCGCTTCAGGCTCGATATGGATCTGCGGCGGTGGATGCTGCTCGCGAACTGGCGGCTGCGCGAACACGTTGCTCAACGTCGCGCCATCGCGGGATTCCGAAATTAAATCCTCATCCGCGGCAAGCGAGCTGATAATGGTCACGGCCAATCGATCTCCTAATTTTCCATCCACAACGGCACCGAAGAGAATCTGTGTTTGCTCGTTCACGTGGCGGCCAAGCTCTTGCATGAGGACTTCAACCTCAGAGAGCGTCATCCCGGCCCCACCCGACACCTGGACGAGAACGTTTGTCGCGTCAGCCAGCATCCGGCCACGATCCATCAACGGATTTTTGAGCGCCTGCGTGAGAGCGTCGTGCGCGCGATTGTCCGAATCGGATTCGCCAAAGCCGAATACGCAGCGGCCGTTGTGCGTGCGCAATGCTGCCAGCAAATCGTCGAAGCCGATGCGAATCAGTCCCGGTCGTTGGATTAGGTTCACGACGGATCGAACGCTTTGGCTGATTGTGGTATCGGCCATCGCGAACGCATGATGAATTCCTGCTTGCGGCGCCACTAAGTCGCCCATTCGATCGTTCTCGAAGCAAATCACTGAATGGGCAATCTCGTTGAGCCGGCCGAGCGCCTCTCGCGCCTGGGTGGCCCGGCGTTTGCCCTCAAATGTGAACGGTAGAGTGACGAAGGCGATCACAAGTGCCCCGGCTTCACGGGCCAGGTGTGCGACGTACGGCGCCGCGCCGGATCCGGTGCCGCCGCCGAGCCCTGCACAAACGAAAACCATACGCGTGTCGGTCAGCGCTTCGCGAATTTCATCAGCTGATTCCACGGCCGCTTCATAGCCCAGCTCGGGATCACCGCCCGTGCCGAGGCCGCGGGTCCTGGTACGGCCGAGCTGCACCTTATGTGCGGCTACCGAACTCGTGAGCGACTGCACATCGGTATTGATTGCAACTACGCTGGCCTTCTCCAAACCGTCGAGCACAATTCGATCGAGAGCGTTCAGGCCTGCGCCACCAACGCTCACAACTTTCACAGGAACAGTGTCTGCCAAAGCATCCGGCAAACTGTAATTTTTATGTAGTTGAATCATGGGAACCTTTCACTGCCTTTGGTCTTCATCGCATTCTAAAAAGCTTACCGATCGTTTCTCTAAATCCGCGCCGCGGACGATCTGTTTGCATAACTTGTGCGAACCTGACTAACCCAATCGCGGTCGAGAATTGAGGGTCCTCAACCGCGGAAGTGACGCCCCAAGTGGTCTGCGCATGCGCCAGGTGTGCTGGTATTTCGAAAATTTCCTCGGCGAGATGATCGATGCCGTTTAGAAGGCTACACCCACCGGTAATGAAGATGCCGGCGCCCAGATAAGTGAGATACGGCTCCTCTTCGAGCCCGCGTTTGAGTAGCTCGAGCCCTTCGCGGACGCGCAGGTGAATGATCGTGTTCAGCATCTCACGCTCGATCTCTTTTCCAGCAAAGCCCGACTCGTCCTTTAACAAAATCATTTCGCCAGGCAAGGAATTGCCGAGGATGCAACTGCCCTCTTCAATTTTCAGTTTCTCCGCGCGCGCCATGGGGATGCGTAGCCCCATGGAGATATCGTTGGTGATGTGGTCGCCGCCCAAGGCCAGGCAACCGCTTTGTTTCACCACACCATCGCTGTACAACACGTAATCAGTCGTGCCGCCGCCAATATCAATCACGAGCGCTCCAAGATCTTTTTGATGCTGAGTGAGCACGACCTGCGCAGAAGCAAGCCCGCCAAAAACAACGTCCTCCACGTCCAACGGCAGCTCTTTGACACAGCGGATGCTGTTTTGAATCCGAGTGCGCACACCGTGGATGATATGAAAATCCGCTTCCAATTTTTGCCCGAGCATCCCGATCGGGTTCAGCACACCGTTCTGTCCCTCGACGTGATAATGTTGAATGATGGAGTGGAGGAACGCGTTTTGAGCGGGAATGCTTACCTCGCGCGCGTTGATTTTTACGTCCTCCACGTCCCGTTCATCAATTTCATCGCGGTCCTCGGGAAGCATCACACAGCCACGATTGTTGAAACTTTGCAGATGGGAACCCGCGACAGCCACATAAACGCTTCGGATCATCACGTCGCTCTTCTGTTCGGCATCGACTACCGCTTCGTGCACGCATTTCATTGCCGTTTCGAAATCGACGATCTCTCCCTTGCGCACGCCGCGCGATGGCGCCTGACCCACACCGAGGATCTTGATGGTGCCGTCGGGACGGCCTTCGCCAACAACGACACAGATCTTAGACGTGCCAATCTCAAGACCGACCATCAATTTATTGCTCGCCATGATTGCTAACCCTTTTTCTGTCGTTGGTTGGGAGTTGCCTTACTAACCGGCGTCGAACCGGTGCGCGGCTTGGGAGCAGACGACGTAGTTTCTTGCCCGCCGGAGCCTTGCCGAAGGCGGGTTTCGGGCGCATGGACCGGGACTGCCTTCATGATCCGCGGCTCTACAGCCGGCTCGATCGTATCGTTAATGACGCTTGCCGCAGGTTCTACGAAAGTCACAGGAATATTCCGTTGCACCAGCAGGTTTACTGTCCCGAGTTCCTGTTTTGTGTCGTCGCAATAAACAAGAAATTGTTCCAGCCGCCGCAATTGCGTTTGCAGATCATTAAAACCGAACGTTATGCGCGCGTGATTTTTGTCTGTCACCAACAAGCAATAACCTTTGGAGATATCGATCTCGCGAATCGGGAAACGCATTTGCAAAAAACTGCGCGCGCTTAGACGTAGCAGCTCCAGCGCATTTTTCGCTTCGGGCGATTCGATGACTTTTCCCGCCTCGAGCGCTTCGCTCGAGCATCCCAGAATCAGCGGTAGTCCGAGATATTCGGGCAACAGCTTCTTTTGTTTCATCAAAACACCGCGCGCGTCCACTAAAAAAGCAGCATCTGACGCAAATGGATCTGAAATTTCCTTTTCGCTGGTGATCCAGGCGACAGGCTTTCGTTCTATTACACGGATATCGATCTCGCCTGGCAATTTCCGGACCACCTGAACTTCGTCAGCCTGAGGAAGCTCCTGTATGCGATCCTGAACCTCCGCCAGGTTTACAGTAAAAATGTTTTCGCCTTCACGCAGATCAGCCGCTTTCAACACCTGTTCGCGCTGCAAAGTGCCGTCAGTCTGTAGTTCAATTGTCTTCAGTTGAAAATCTGGATTTTCAAAGAACAGGCGTCTTGCAGCTTCGCGCACACCCAGGTAAGCGGCAGCGACTATCACCGCGGTAAGAATTACTTTCGAGAGGACACCCATGGCCCTGCGAAGGCGATGTTGTGTCGCTCTGCGGGACCGGACTTTGACATCAAGCAAATGCTGCTGCCGTCGTTGGCGCACGTTGGACACGCGTCGATTCCGCGACCGGGAGCTTTTTTGGCCAAAACTCATCTTCGGCTACCTTCTGCTCTGGCACGAGAAAGCGCGATTATGCGAGTGCAAAGATCGGAGTAGCCGATGCCCGCAGCCGCAGCAGCCTCAGGCAGGAGACTGGCCTCGGTCATTCCCGGAATGGTATTGACCTCCAGCACGAACGGCTCGCCGCTCTCCGATAAAATGACATCCACCCGCCCGTAAACTCGCCCCCCGACGGCGCGAAACGCTCGTAAAGCCAATTGTTGAATTTCGGCTGTTTTCTTTTCATCAATCTGTGCGGGGCACACGTGCTCCGCGCCGCCCCCCGCCTGGGGATTGAGAAAAGGATACTTGTTGGTGAAATTGTAGAAGCCGCCTTTTGGGATTATCTCGAGAATGGGCAAAGCCTGGTCACCGAGAATACCTATCGTTAATTCCCGGCCAGATACAAACTTTTCTATTAGCAGCTCGCGATCATATTTCGCGGAACCGGCAATCGCCGGCACAATTTCCTCCGCGTTTTTCACAATGTGAATGCCGACGGTTGAACCTTGCCGTGGTGGTTTGATCACCATCGGTGGCTGCATGTGAGGCTGCTCATGCGTTCCAATCGTTTCCCATTCTGGAGTGCGAACTCCGTGATCACGGAATTTTTCCTTCGATCGGATTTTATCGAAGGCGCGTCTGCTCTCCTCAACTCCCTCGCCCGTGTACGCAACACGGCGTCGTTCCAGAATCTGCTGAATCTGGCCGTCCTCGCCAAAAGTTCCGTGCAACGCAATGAATGCCAGATCCACATCTGGAGGCAACTGGAAGGTCTCATCCCGCACATCCACCTCGATCACGTCCGCGCCCAGTGAACGCAGCGCTTTTGAAATTCCCCGACCGGTGGCCAGCGAAACATCGCGCTCACTGCTTGGCCCGCCCATCAAGACAGCGATTTTCTTAGGCAAATCTTTCACGCCGGCTCTCCCACGATTTCTACTTCCGTCTCCAATTCGATGCCGCGCTTTGACCTCGCAGTCGCCTTGATCTTTTCGATCAATTCGAGCATTTCCGCCGCCGTAGCGCCGCCGTCGTTCACTATGAAATTGCCGTGCACGTCCGACACCCGCGCATTTCCGACGCGCGAATTCTTCAGACCCAATTCATCCACCAGTTTTCCCGCTGGAATGCTGTCGGGATTCTTAAAAATGCAACCTGCGCTCTTCGCAATTGGCTGTGTCGTACGCCTTTTCTCCTGCGATTCTCGCAAGCGACT
>Ga0066665_10001466_pt1 | contig 10976 bp, 9 predicted proteins | sample GraSoiAngelo_114_FD_75175 | JGI IMG/M metagenome (GOLD analysis project Ga0066665, IMG submission 75175) | Grasslands soil microbial communities from the Angelo Coastal Reserve, California, USA - 14_0903_13_40cm | ecosystem: Environmental > Terrestrial > Soil > Grasslands | place: USA...
AGGATCTCGTTGCAGAGGGCGATGCACTCATTGCAAATGTAGACGGACGGCCCGGAGATGAACTTCCGGACCGAGTCCTTCGACTTGCCGCAGAAGGAGCAGCGGAGGTGTTTATCGTGGGACATCTGGTCCTAGTATGGGAAAGTCGGCCTGCCGGCGCAAGGTCACTTCTTCTTGCCGTCGTCGATCTGCTGGAAATTGGCGATTACGTGGTCAATTAGCCCGTACTCCTTGGCTTCTTCGGCGGACATGAAGCGATCCCGGTCCATGTCCTTCTCGATCTGGTCCACCGGCTTGCCGGTGTGCTTGGCATACAGCTCGTTGAGCTTGCCCCGCAGGTACAGGATCTCCCGGGCCTGGATCTCGATGTCGGCCGCGGTGCCCTGGGTCCCACCCGAGGGCTGGTGCATCATGATGCGGGCATGGGGCAGGGCGGAGCGCTTGCCCTTGCGGCCGGCCGCGAGCAGGAACGAGCCCATCGACGCCGCCATCCCCATGCAGATGGTGTTCACGGGGGCGCGCAGGAACTGCATCGTGTCGTAGATCGCCATGCCCGACGACACCAACCCACCGGGCGAATTGACGTACAGGTAGATGTCCCGCTCCGGGTTGTCCGCGTCGAGAAACAGGAGCTGGGCGATGATGATGTTCGATACCTCGTCGTTGATCTGCGTACCCAGGAACACGATGCGGTCCAGGAGCAGCCGGCTGAAGATGTCGTAGGTGCGCTCGCCGCGGCTGGAGCGCTCGATGATGTAGGGCGGGTAAATCTGGTTCCTCGTCACGCTGACTCCACGGTGGATTGCGACACAAGAAACGTAAACACCTTCTCCTCGGTGAGGCCGCGCTCCAGGTCGCGCAGCCGCTTGACCTTCTCGAGCGACGCCCGCAGCTCCGCCGCCGTCTTGCCGCTACGCGCGGCCACCTCCTGCAACCGCGCGTCCAGCTCCGCCGCGGTGGCGCGCAGGCCGTGGTGCTCCACCACCCAGTCGAGGATCAGGTCGCGCCGCACCTGCGCCTCGGCCACGGGCCGGAACTCCTGCGCGAACTCGGGCCAGCGCTCCTCCGGGATCTCGTACGCCTGGGCGTAGACGTACACCGCCCGCTCGACCAGCGGCCGCGGGGCCACCACCCGGTTCGCCTGCACGATCTGCTCGATCAGGTCGCGCCGTAGCTGGGCGTCGGCGTCGCGCTGGGCCTCCTTCTCGAGATCCTCCCGCACCGCCTGGCGCAGCGCGTCGAGCGACTCGAAGTCCCCGACCTCGCGCGCAAACGCGTCGTCCAGCTCCGGCAGATGCTGGCGTTTGACCTCCTGCAGCGTCAGGCGGATGGCGCGCGTCTGGCCGCGCTTCGCCTCCTCGGGAAAGTCGGGTGGGAAGCTGACCGTGGCGTCGAGCGTCTCGCCGGGGAGCATGCTCATGATCCGCTCCTCGACCTCGGGGATCGCCTTTCCCTCGCCCAGCACGATGTTATAGGGTTTCGGATCCTTGACTTCCTCTCCCTCGCGCGTCGCGATCGTCCCCTGCACCAGGTCCTTGAGCGCCGGTTTCTCACCCACCACCGGCACCCACGGCGCCTTCTGCTCGCGCAGCGCGGTGAGCTGCGCCAGCACCTGCTCCTCGGTGACCTTGGGCACGGTGCGCTTGAGGTGGAACTTCCCGATGCGCTCGAGTGTCAACTCAGGCTTCACCTCGACGTGGAACTCGAACGTCACCGGGCCGCCCGCGGCGGGGTCCCATTTGAGGTTGTGCACGTGCGGGTCGGCGACCGGCTTGAGCGCTTCCTGCGCCAGTGCCGCCTTCCAGCTCTCGCGAATCAGCTCCTCGAGCGCTTGCTGCCGGATGTCGTCGGCGAACTGTTTCTTGACGAGCGCGGCCGGCGCCTTGCCCTTACGAAACCCCGGGAGCCGGGCGCGGCGCTGGTAGGCGGACGTGGCGCGCGCTTCCGCCTCGTGTACCTGCTCCGGTGGTACGGTAACGGCCAGTGATGTGGCTCCCGGCTCTTCCGCCGTCTTGCGGACCTGAATGGCTGTCATGTGAGATTGAAATCTAATAGGCTCGGGAGCCTCTATTGGTTCTTACGTATCGCCCGGATTCTGCGATGCGGCCGCTCGCCCGGCGTCAGGTCGTCGTAGCGCACCACGCTGATCATGCCGTCGGGCTCGAGCACGGCGAGCATCACGTCGTCGAGCCTTGCCACGCCGTGCTCGCGCAGGGCCTGGCGCAGCTCGTCGCGGGTGATACCGGCGCGCGCGCAGTGCTCCGCCAGGATCTTGCCGTTGTGAATCAGCATGACGCCCTCGCCCGCGAGCAGTCGCGAGAGCCGGCGGCTGCGGAACCTCCACCAGTCGATCACCCGATGCCAGGCGATCAGGACGCCGGCCGCGACCAATCCGCCGGCGAGGCTCGTGTCCGGTCCCACCATCGCGTTCTGGACCGCGTTCGCGATGATGAGGAGCAGCACCAGGTCGAACGTGGACATCTGACCGAGCTGCCGCGTGCCGGTGAGCCGCAGCCCCACCAGCAACGCCAGGTACACGATCGACGTGCGCAGCGCGACGTCGAGCAGCACCGACCAGGGAGCGGTCACGGAAAGGAAGCTAGGTGTTTCCTACCGCCATCGCGATAGCCGGGCCCCTATTGCTATCCGTCCCTCGGCGCACAATTTGTAGGCCGCCCTTGTCCGCAGGCGCTCAGTGATGCGACCCTGTCGTCCGGTGAAGCGAGTCGCGCTGCTCACGGTGGTGTGCGGAGCGGCGGCGCTGGCGTGCGGGTTCGCCGACGTGTTCCGCTCCTCCGGCGTGGAGCGTGTGACCATCACCTACACGGGCGACACGGTGTTGCACCGCGACAGCACGGTGCCCTTCGGCGTGGTGGTGGCGGCGGGCGGCACGCAGCTGGACCAGCCGCATCTCGCCCTCACGTCCTCGGACACCGGTGTGTTCGTCGTCACGGCCGGGCAGGACTCGCTCTTCGCCAAGAAGGTCGGGACGGCGACGCTCACGATTCGACTCGAGAGCTCGCTCCTCACCGACAGCGCGGCGACCCTGGTGCAATTACTCAAGGTGCTGCCGTGAAGTGCTTCAAGTGCGGCGCCGAGGTCCCGCCGCCGGCCCGATTTTGCGGACACTGCGGCACGTTCGCGGGCGATCCCCACGAGGCCACGCTGCTGGTGCCTGAAGAGGGTGGCGACGACCTGCTCCAGCGCCTCCGCATGGTGCTCGCCGGAGAGTACGAGGTGGAGCAGGAGCTGGCACGGGGCGGGATGGGGGTGGTATTCAAGGCCGTGGAGCTCGGGCTGCGCCGGGTCGTCGCGCTCAAGGTGTTGCCGCCGGAGCTCGGCCTCACGGCCCACGCCGTCGAGCGGTTCAAGCGCGAAGCCCGCATGGTGGCGGAAATCGATCATCCGAACATCATCCCCGTGCACCGGGTCGGGCAGATCGGCGGCATTCTCTTCATCGTGATGAAGTTCGTCGAGGGGAAGTCGCTGGACGCCATTATCCAGGGGCAGAGCGCGCTCCCCCTCGCGGTTGCCCTGCATGTGTTGCGGGCGGCGGCGCGTGCCCTCGCGTACGCCCACGCGGCCGGGATCGTGCACCGCGACGTGAAGGGCGCCAACATCCTCGTGGATTCGGACGGGCGCGTGATGGTGTCCGACTTCGGGGTCGCGCTGCGCTCCTCGGACGTGACCCTCACGGCGGACGGCACCGTGATCGGCACACCGGCGTTCATGAGCCCGGAGCAGTGCGCGGGCCGCCGCGCCGGCCCGCAGAGCGACCAGTACTCGCTCGGCATCGTGGCGTTCCAAATGCTCGTCGGGTCGGTGCCGTTCCACGCGGACACGCTCGCCGGGGTGATGCACCATCATTTCTTTTCCCCGGTCCCCGACGTGCGCGTGGTGCGCGACGACGTGCCGGAGCAGGTGCTCGACGTGGTCAAACGCGCCTTGAGCAAGGAGCCGGGGGGACGGTTCGCCACCACGCGCGACATGCTGGCGGCCATCGAGGCGATCCCGTTCGGGGAGGGTGACCGCCGCGACGCCGAGCGGGCCCTGCGCGAGTTGGTGCGAGGCGGTGCCGTCCCGAAAATCGCCGCCCGTGCGCTTCCCGCGCTCGTCGACGCGCCAACGGCGGCATTGAACGCGGCGGCGCACCCCCCTCGCCGCCTGGGGCCGAGGGCGCGGATGGCGGGTGGCGCAGCAGGCCTGGTAGCCATCGGTGTCGCATGGTGGCTCACCCGTCCGAGCGGTGGTGCGGCCAGCGGCCCGCGCTCCGATTCCGTCGGCGCTCGAGTCGAGCCGGTGCGGACGCCTGCTGCGGCTGCGCCGGCCGGCCGACGCCCGACGGGCCCGGTTGGCCGGCTGCGGCTACTCACGACGCCTCCCGATGCCGAAATCGTCATCGACGGGCGCCGAGTGGGGGTCGGCTTCGTCTTCGATCAGGAGTTCGCCGCCGGGGCCCGGCGCCTGGAGGTGCGTGCCCAGGGCTACGACACGTTCGATACGACCGTCGTCGTCCAGCCGGGCAGGACGCTGTCGCTCGGACGGGTCACGCTGCGCAGCCGCGGCCGCGGATGAAGCGGCTGCTGGTCGCCGTCGCCCTCGCGGTCGGCCTCGTCCCCGCGCTCGCCGCGCAGCGCGGCACCGCGGAGTTGCTGCGCCAAGCGCACGAGTTTTACGAGCAGCTCGAAGTGGAGCGCGCCTTGCCGCTGCTCCGTGAGGTCGTGTCACCCGCCTGGCCGTTCCCGGTAGCGCCGGAGCAGCGGGTGGACGCCTACAAGTATCTCGGCGCCTGTCTCGCCCTCGCCGGCAAGCGGGATTCAGCCGTACTGTATTTCCGCGCGGCGGTCGAGCGGGACCCGTTCACGGAACTCGATCCCGGAGTCTTCACGCCGGCGCAGCTCGCCACGTTCGCCGAGGCCCGCCGCCGCACGTTCGCGGTAGCCGCGCGCCCGGTCGCGGCGGCCCGCGTCGATCCCCGCACCGAGCACGTCCCGTTCACCATCGTCACCACCCATGCGGCCGCCGTGGAGCTGTCGCTCCGACAGGTCGGGGAGGGAGGCCAGGTCCGCGTGCTCCAGGCCACGATCGACGGCGTGCGGGAGGTCTCGTGGGACGGGCTCCTCGCCGACCGGCGGCTCGCCCCGCCCGGCCGCTACGAGCTGACGCTGGTCGGTCGCAGCCAATTGTCGGGCTCGAGAGACTCGACGCGGGTCTTCTTTGATCTCCGTCATCAGCTCGAGCCCCTCGAAGACACGGTGCCGGACCTCGATCCGCGGGCGCTGCTCCCGGAGCAGATCCCGCCGTCGGCCGCTCGGGTCGATCTTGCGAAGGGGCTCGGTGTGGCGGCTGCCACGCTGCTCCTCGCGGGCATGGCCAACGCCGATCTCCACGGCGATCTGAAGGCGGGTGCGGGCGTCGTCGCCGGCGCCGCCGCGGTCACCGGGATCGTCACGACCCTCGTCCACCGGCGTCACCGCGCGATTCCCGAGAACGTCGCCGCGAACGAGCGGCGGCGCGGTGCGCGGCGGGCGACCAATGAGGCGATTCGCCGGCGCAACTTGGAGCGGATCGCCGCGACCGTGCTCGTCGTTTCACCCGCCGCCGGGGCCGGGCCGCCGCCGTGAGGGCGGCCGCGGTCCTGCTCGGCCTGTTGCTCGCCGCCCCCGCGGCGCCCGCGCAGCGCGCCGTGACCGTGACGCCGACCGTCTCGCTCGTGGAGCACCGGGTCGACGCCGGGTTCGGGGTCGAGCGCTCGCTCGGCCCCGTGATCGGTGCCGTCGGCGCCGTCCAGCTCGGCCCGCGTCTCACGCTCGCGCTGCGCGCTCTGGGCGGCTCGCTCTACGGAGCGCGCAGCGTGCTCGACCGCGACGTAGGGGAGCTCGGGCTCGCAGCACGGGTCGGCACGACGTCATGGCTGGACCTGGAGGCCGGCGCGGCGCGCCGCACCTACGCGACCAGCGTCGCCCGCCAGGGCTGGACCCTGATCCATGCCGGCGCTGCCGCCCGGGCCGCCTTCGCCGGCAACGCGATCTCGGGCGTCGCGAGCGCGGCGCTGCTCCCCGTCGTGTCGGTGCCCGGCCTGCCCAACCCCGACCACGCGTTCCGCGCCCGGACGGGCATCGAGTATCGCATCCGCTCCACCAGGCTCGCCGTCGACTACTCGCTCGAGCGCTACGACTTCCCCATACAGCAGGGCGTGCGACGGCTGGAGCAGCTGTCCGCCCTCACGCTGCGGCTCGACGTGCGCATGCGGTAAGTGACCCGCGGCGCGGGTCAACCGACGGCCGCAACCGGAGTGCGCGGCGTCACCCCGTACCTCGTGGCACCGGGTCCATAGTGGTGCGGAGCCGAGAGACAAGCCGGTTCGAGCAAGCCCCGTGGCGCCCGCGAGGTGGCCGACGGGGCTTGGTGTTGCTCGGGGTCCGGACACCTACTCGAAGGAGGATGCATGCGTTTCGGATTGCACCTGGCCGCCGCCGTGGCGGCCGCGCTGGCCGCGACGACCGCCGCGGCGCGGAAGGGAACGACGGGCAATGGGGCACCCAGCGGATCGCATTTCAATCTCAATATCATCGGGGTCTCTCATGACAAGAGTCCCAACATGAACAAGGGGAGCGGCGACGTCATCTTTGTGGACCTCGGGACGAGGACGGGCGATGCCGTGACGACGAAGATTCTACTCAGTCAGTCGGCCGACAGCACCTTCGAGGTGCTCGACAAGAACGGGACGGACGGCGAAGCGTCCTTCGCGCTTCCCGTCCCGGGCACGTACACCGTCTGGGCGCGCGCGCTCGGCACGCCGGGCGGGCAGTCCAAGATGGCCACCTGCGCGACGTTCATCGATCCCACGACTGGCACGCCGACGCTGCTGTGCTCGACGGAAAACGAGGTCTTCGTGCGCGGGACGGGCAAGAGCAGCTTCCGCAACGTGACCACCGCGCTCACCACCATTACCCTGGTACCGGGGAGCCCGGCCGAGCTGGCGTGCGCGACGCCGACGGTGAGCCTGTTCGCCGCGTGCTTACAGGATTTCCTCTGGCAGTACGACAACAACGGCCTGAAGCTGCTGCAGGTGCGGTTCTACCCGAACTAACGACCAACCGTCGGTCGGCGCCCCGCGGCGATGGGGGCGCGACCGACCGGTCATCGCACGTCGTACGCCGTGACGGGTTTCCCCTGCAGGTACTTGTCGAACCAGCTCACGATGTGCTGCAGCCGCTCCACCCGGTGCACCGGCTTGCCGGAGCGCGACAGCTCGTGTGATTCGCCCGGAAAGCGCACCATCACAGTCGTCTTGCGCAGGTACTTGAGCGCGCGGAACATCGCCTCGCCGCCCTGATTGGGCGGCGCCCGCAGATCTTCGTCGCCCAGGATGAACATGATCGGCGTCGTGACGCTGTCCGCGTAGCGCACCGGCGAGCGGACGAGGAACTCCTGAGGATCGCGAAACGGCGTGGAGCGGAACCACGACGGCTGGAAGAGCGTGAAGTCCGCCGTGTACCAGAACCCCAGCCAGTCAGCCACGTCGCGCTGCGACACGGCCGCGGCGAAGCGGTGGGTGTGCCCCACCGCCCAGTCGGTGAGCAGCCCGCCCCCCGATCCGCCCGTGACGCCCAGCCTGGTCGAATCCACGTAGCCGCGGCGGATCAGCGAATCCACTGCGACCATCAGATCCCGATAGTCGTCGCCGGGGTACTTGTACTGGATGATGTTGCCGAACTCCTGGCCGTACGTGGTGCTGCCGCGCGGGTTGGGATAGAGCACGACGTACCCCCGCGCGGCCAGCCACTGCATCTCATGAAAAAAGATGTACCCGTACGCCGTGTGCGGCCCGCCGTGGATGTTGAGGATGAGGGGGTACTTCCGGCCGGGCGTGAAGCCCACCGGCTTCATGATCCAGGTCTCGATCCTCCTGCCGTCGAAGCTCGTGTACCAGAAGTCCTCCGGCGTGACCAGCCGAAGCTGCGCGAACAGCGAGTCGTTGACGTGCGTGAGCTGGCGCATTTCCTTGGTCGCCGGGTCGAGCACGTAGAGGTCGGGGAGATGTGTCGGGTCGCCCAAGGTGAGCGCCAGGCGCTTCGCGTCGGCGGACGCCGTGTACGCGAGCACCGCGTGGTCACCGGAGCTGAGCGGCTCGCGGGCCCCCGTCTGGGCGTCGAACCGTACCAGATTCGAGCGCCCGTGCTCGGTCGTGGCCACGATCACGGCGCGGCCGTCCGCGGTCCAGATGTTCGGGCTCGACCCCTCGCCACCACGGGGGGGCGCCTGGTCGCCCAGCACGGCGCCGCCCATGTCGAAGTCGTAGTTGGCGGTGAGGTTCTTGACCTGCCGGTCGCGCGAAACGAACAGGTCGGATTGATTGTACGAGCGCGTCGCCGGCGGATTGAGCCAGCCCCGGAACGCGATCGCCTGTCCGTCCGGCGCGAGCGCCGCGCCGAAGATCGGACCTGTGATGTCCACCACCGTGTCGAGGGCGCCGCCTCCTCGCGGGACCGAATACACGTTGTTGTCGGGTGGGAAGTAGTACGACTCGGCCACGCGGTCCGAGACGAAATAGATGCGCGCTCCGTCGCGGCTCCACTGTGGCGCGTTCTCGTCGAAGGCGCCGGACGTGACTTGATGCGCCTTCGCCGGCTGGTCGCCGGGCAGGACACCCGGCACCGTCCAGATGTGGGCGTGCTCGCCGGGGTCGACATACCCTTCGTCGTCGGCGCGGAACTCGGCCTCAGTGATGACCCGCACGTCGCTCTTCGGCTCGTCCTTCTTGTCGGTCTTGACGAGGTCTTCCGGCGCGGTCGTGCTCGTGAAGGCGATCGTCTTCCCGTCGGGCGACCAGGCGGCCGGCCCGGCGCCCTTGGGCAGGTCGGTGAGCTGCTGCGCCTCGCCACCGGCCAGCGACAGGAGGTAGAGCTGGGTGTGGCCGTCCTTGGGACGCAGGAAGGCGAGCGTCGAACCGTCGGGCGACCAGCGGGGCGCGCCGTCGTGCGGGCCGCTGGTGATGCGCCGAGGCGGCGAGAGCCCGTCGGTCGCGACGAGCCAGAGGCTCGTCTCGTACCCGTCATGCTTCGCGTTCACGGTGACCAGCACGTACGCCGCCCGCCGCCCGTCGGGCGCGATCTGCGGGCTCGCCACCCAGCGGAACGCGAACAGGTCGCTATCCGAGATGGCGCGCTGCTGCGCCGAGAGCCCAGGCGCGCACACCACCCCGGCGAACGCGATAATGAGAGTGGGGCGCATGCGATCAGTGACCTCCCGGCTCGGGCACCGTGGGGAGGGGATAGGCGCTCCGCAGCGCCGTGAGGTACTCGTCGTACAGCGCCTTGAGTCCCTCGAACTCCCGTTGCACGGTCGCGCGATACGGCGTGTCGGTGGCGAAGTGGTACAGCACCCCGGCCATCGCCTGAGCGTCGAGCACGAAGCCGTGATGGCCCACGGGACCGAGCGCGTCGGCTTCCATCTCGAACGTGTGGTAGCCGCCGTTCGAGCTGTGCGCCGTCACGCCGACACCCGGGATCTGCGTCGCGACGGTGCCGGTCTCCTCGTAGGGGAGGGGGCGTCCCGGCTCGTCCTCGAGCTTCGTGGCGCCGCGCTGCTTCAGGTACGCGAACGCGACGTCGTTCAGGGCGGCGACCGAGATACCGTCGCGCGATTCGGAGTCGGCCTCGATACGGACCTTGGTCCCGGTGGCGAGGGCGGCGGCGCGGGCCGCGTCGTTCACCCGCTCGAGCACCTGCGCGAGATACACCTGATCGGGGTAGCGCAGCCAGAACTCCGCGACCGCGCGGTCGGGCACCACGTTCGGCGCCTTGCCGCCCTCGGTGATGATGCCCTGAATGCGCGTCTCCGGTCGCAGCGTCCTCCGGATGGCGTCGATGTGGTTGAACAGTTCGATCACGCCGGTGAGCGCATCCCGTCCATCCCACGCCTGCAGCTGATGCGCCGGCGCGCCCGAGAAGATGTAGCGCACCACGTCGATGTTCATGCAGCAGCTCCCGAAGCCCGGGCCGGGGGCCTGGGTCGCGGTGGACGAATGCGAGCGCACCAGCACGTCCGCGCCCTTGAACACCCCGGCCTGATACATCGTGGTCTTCGCTTCCGGCGAGCCGATTTCTTCGGCGGGCGTGCCGTACACGGTGACCGTGCCCGGAGTCTTGGACGCCGTGAGGAACTCCGCGACCGCGAGGGCCGCGGCCATGCCGACGGGACCCTGCGCGCTGTGCTGGTCGCCGTGAAAGTCGCGCGTGGTGCCGCGCAGCGCGTCGTACTCGAGGATGACGCCGAGATTCGGGCCCGGTGTTCCCTTCTTGTAGCGCGCGACGAAGGCGGTCTTCAAGCCCGCCGCGCCGGTCGTCACGTCGAAGTCGTGCGCCTGGAGATAGTCGGTGAGGATCTTCACCGAGCGCTCTTCCTTATAGCCCGTCTCGGGATGGCGGGTGATGTCGTCGGCCATGGCGAGGAGCTCCTGGTCCATGAGCTGCTTGGCCCGGGCCAGCACGGCGTCGCGGCGTGGATCGCGGCCGCCAGTCAGCCGCGCCACGAGCGGCGGCAGCGCGAGCGAGCGCTCCAGCGCGTTCATGCGGCGGACGACATCGGCCGCGGCGCTGCGTTCGGTGGGCGTTTCCTGAGCGGCGCCGCGCCAGGCGGTGGCGAGCACCAGGGTGGCGAAGCAAAGGGAGCGGTGCATCACGCGATCCTCGGGGGCAGCTGGTGGAGCGGGAAAACTGCGCCACGCGCGCGCCACTCGCTACCCTCGAGGCCCGACGGGCCCGGGTCTAGAGGACGACGTGCTCCCGCGTGCGGGCCTGGTGCTCCAGGCGGGCGATCCAGCGGGCGACGTGCAGCACCTGGTGCGGCCAGCTGCCGGCGAAATGCTCCTCGAGCTCCTCGCCGTCGCCCCAGGAGTACAGGGCGTAGTGCTTGTGCAAGTAGTGGTCGAACTGGAAGTACGCCGGGGCGGAGCCGTTGGCGTATTCGAG
>Ga0066665_10001479_pt1 | contig 10911 bp, 9 predicted proteins | sample GraSoiAngelo_114_FD_75175 | JGI IMG/M metagenome (GOLD analysis project Ga0066665, IMG submission 75175) | Grasslands soil microbial communities from the Angelo Coastal Reserve, California, USA - 14_0903_13_40cm | ecosystem: Environmental > Terrestrial > Soil > Grasslands | place: USA...
ACTAGCGTGGCTACCCGCAACTGCGCCAAATCCTTTAATCCCGCGTCCACCAGCTGGCTCCCGAGCAGCGACTGCTCCATCTGCCCATAGCCCCAAAGAATCTTTGAGTGATGCGCGGCGATGCGCACTGGCATCACCAAGCGTCCCAGCTTGCGTTTCGTCATCCCATAAACAATGCGCGTCAACAAACCGCTCAACAGTCCCTGCTTGTTCGGATCAGCCCCGCTGATTCGCGCCATGGCCGTTCACCTCCTGTGGCATTCCCTCCCAGTGTAGTCCCAATTTCGCCCTCCCGTTCTCTGTAGTTGGCAAGAGTATTGTTTGTTGAAAGGTGGTGTGGAGCGTCGTTTACATGTAAACGACGCGCGGCGTCTGTACCTTCCAGTAACGCCGTACAACGGCCGGAATTCAACTTCCGTGTAGGGGACAAGACGGCTGGAGTTTTTGTTGGCTTCCTACAACCCGTTTGAACCAAGCCGTCCTGCGGCGGACGCTACCCTTTTCGCATGAAGGGATCGTCTGGTGAATAGATGATTACCGTGCGCCCAGGTACGCCCGTTGGGAGGCGCCGCAACAGATACAGCACAGACCTTGCTCCGGACTGTTCCGAAATAGCCTCCAGGCGATAGTAGGTATCCTTACAGCGGATGATGCGTGGAGGCTCCCATCCAGATTTGGGACGCGATGAACTGATCGACATGACCTCGCCCATTGCGTCCGCTGAATAGCGCACTTCGTCCGGGAGAACTGGACGCCTAAGGGATCCTACTCGCTGCCGAACCCAGGGGGAGAAAAGACGACCAGTTGCTTCCCATGTCTGCAGGGCATTCAGCGCGCACTCTTGACGTGAATCGTGCCCAAATCTTGTCCAGAAGAACGAGCGGAAGAATGCCAAGCGCGTTCCCAGTGAACGCTGCTCCCAGAAACCGGACCATCCCCTCGACTGCACACCAGCTGATCAGCCAGGTAACAGGATGAAGAAACATCAGCGCAAAGGCGGCGAAGCCTTCAGTATTCGGTGGGATTCCGGCGCCGGCGTTAATTGCCGAGTACACAGCATCTTTGGCCCAGTGTGTTACGGAGTATGAATACCAGTATACGAAAACGAGTAATGAGAAAAACGACTCGATCATCCCACTGAGCGTTGCAGCAATCGGCCAGTGAATCGATGAAGACATCGAATGCGATTCCCACCAGCGTCGAGGAAGCAAGGAAAGAATGGGCCCCAGAAGTAATGTCTTCACAGAAGCTAGTTTCTCACGGGAAAGTGAGACCCGAAAGGATCGACGGTGCTCCGCGGTTCAGCGGGACGATCTAGTAACCGGACCCTCCACGTTCACTTCAGACATCAGGTATCACCTTTTCGTTCGCTAATGCCCGATTAACGTCCATCCCCTGGCGAATTGTTATTCGTCCCTACTTCCGTCACTTCCAGCTCCGCTGCTTCGAGCGAAGCGCTCGACGTGTCCGATGCGGCTTGGTTCTAGCGGTAGTTTCGAAGGGGCTTCGGTTTCCGAAGCCCCTTTTTTCTTTTGCCAACACCGCCTGCAGCCACACGATTCCTATTTTAGTCTCACGAACGATGGCTGATATCCTGAAGCTAGAAATGAACTTGCCAAAAAATATCCCAAAGGATCTGTCAGACCTTCTTGACGTGATGGTTACTGATTTCTCCGCCATCCTCCGAGCGAACCTCGTTGGCATCTATCTCTGGGGCTCGTTGACCTACGAGGCCTTCGATGAGGCTTGCAGCGACGTGGATTGCATTGGGGTCACGCGGCGAGACCTCGACGAGCGCGAGTTTTCTGAACTGGATGACTGGCTCAGGAACAACGGCGAGCACAACCGCTGGGTGCAACGAATAGATATGCGTTTCGTCGTTGACCAGGAGTTTCTCGACAAAAGTTCGCGATGCTGTGGCTTCTATCCCTACACGGGAAGGCTCGTCCGCCATGGATCGGACGGAAACCCCATTATTTGGATGAATATCGGAAGTTCAGGCATAACGCTGTGGGGCAAGGACGCGAAGCTCACCGCGCCCCAGGTGTCTGACCAATGTCTCACTGATGCGCTGCTGTTGGAACTGAACTACCTGAAGGAAGACTTGGCCTCGAAGGCCGGGGATCGATCCGACAAAGCGTTCGTCCACAATTCCTACGCGGTCCTCACCGCTTGCCGCATCCTCTATTCGGCCCATCACAGGGCGCTAGTTTCCAAAGACCAAGCCTATGGCTGGGCGATCGAAACGGTCTCGCCCATTTGGCGCGCGACTATTCATGGCGCTAGAGAGAATCGGCTGAAGCATCGCGGATTGACAACGGCTGAGCTGGAACAGGATGCGCAGCGCTTCGTAGACTTCGTGGCTCGTGAGGTCAAGCGCGAGTTGGAGCGATCAAAGCCAGATTGAGCTACAGATGGAAACGTCTCACCGCGTTCAGGTAAGTCGCGACCTCATCGTCCAATTGTTTCGGGTACGTGTAACCGAGCGCGGCGCCCACTTCCCTTGCGACACGTCGAAACAGCTCTTCGATGGTGAGAAACAGCGCGACCCAATTCTCTGCCACATCCGAACCGACATAAGTCCTGGACTGTTGCTCCCAGATGTCCGCTGGCAATAGGCGGTTCAAGTTGCGACCGTGAACGCCCGGTCTTATCCGCCAGTCGTGCTCGATCTCCATGCGCCACTCCAACATGCGGCGCATGACTTCCAACTTGATCTGGTAATCTAAACAGAACTTGGCAAAAACCGGGTCCTCTCGCCATAGGCTCCTCGCCACATACGTCGCTTCCCACCAGAACTCTCCGATCAGGCTCAGGTATTCCGCTTCCGTAGGTCTGCCAGAGACATGGGCCATATAAGACGGCAGCTTCCATCGAGAGGTTCGATTGTCCTTATCGAGGAGGACTTGATTGCCGACATCGAGGGAGTCCGGCAGGTCCGCTTCAGCGGATAGCCGCTCCAACACGGCATGGGGCCAACCGCTGTAATCGATCTTCACGTAATCCTCATAAAGTACTCCCCTGAAAAGGGTGGTTAATCCGTATATCGAGCTTTGATCACCCCAGCGCGCAATGGGTCTGCCGTAATCTGATATCCACGCATCCTCTTTCTCGAACCGCCCTAAATCCGTGACCACGAGAACAACGTCGTAATCGGACAGCAGGTCCGCAGCAGCTTCGGGGCGGGCTCGCGAACTGGTGAGGATCAACGCTCGCACTGACGGCTGGGTTCTTCCCCACTCAGTCAGTTTTTCAAGGACATGGAGTTCATCCGGCAGTTTTCGCATCCTAATTTCTCCGTCGATTCACTATCGTTCCGAATCCCTACTTGCAGGGAAATGAAAAAAATACCGCCCCACCTCGCGAAGCTGAAGAAGTCCAACCACGCTCTAGCACCGGGGTACTAAGCGAACACGCAGCTTCCGATAAAATCCATGCTTGTCTTCTCAATTCTATGGATAAGTATTTCAACTCGAAGGCCGAGCGTGTATCCAGACGGGCCACTTTCTTGTCCTCTTCGATTGACGTTTCCGAGAAACCGGTATTCTGAATAGGCAGCGCCAAGATTGCCCTCGAATGCAGAGCGGATGCCTGAGTTCTTGGAGCAGTGAGATAGGTAGTAGTAACAACCGGAAGACGGTCGCCCTGGTTACGGCGCGCCCCAACCGGCGCCTTTTGGGCTGAGCATGGCCCATTATGGATGGAGGCCGGCACCCTCATCGTTGCTTCCGCTTCAGCCCCATGGATCGCCTTGGGCGGAAGATATGCCCTTCTGTCCTCGACGCTGCCGAGGAGATCGGCATCCGCGCAATCGAGCATGCCGAAAACGAGTTCATTGACCCCGCTGTGGCGGCGACTCTACTGGAGGCTGCTGCCACTGATTCGCGCGCGCCCCAGGAGAAAACGCAGTGCACTCAGAACGTGGTTCGAGGCCTTCCGTCGTGTCTCTTCTGTCCTTTCATCCGGCGCGTAAACAAGACCAGGTGATCTATGAGGATGTGGGGCGTGTTCGCTCCATCCGTTCTCACAACTCATGCACGTGCGGTACTTGAACTAAAGATTCTCATTGATGAGCTTCTGACAACGCGTGAGCACTGTTACGTCAGTTCGCCATAAAATCGCGAATGGGACCTGGCGTACTACCGAGATGATTATGGCATGCCAATGCGCTCAAGGATTGCCTGGTAGCGCGGTTCCTGACTCAGGTTGCGGAACCCTGAAGCGACTTTGAGAAGAGCGAGCAAGCCGATGCGCTCTTCGCAGGCCTTTTCCAGCCAATCGAGCGTCTGCTCCTTCTCCTGCAGCACGTTGGAGATAATCGCAGCCCAATACGAGAGCAGCGGGACCGATGCTCCCTCTTTCTTCAGTTCTTCCAGGATTTCCTTCGCTTGGCCTGCTCTGCCGGAACCGGCATATACGACGGCCAGCATGGCGCGCAGACTGGACCAATTCCTAGACTGCGGGAGCGCCTTCTCGACCGTGGCGAGTGCCTCCGGCAGCAATCCTTTGCGCAGATACGCCGGACACAAAATCAAGCTGGCCAACACAAACGATGGATCCATCTCCAAAATTTTCTCAAACTGCGCGATGGCTCGGTCGTTGTTCCCAGCAAAGTAGTTGAGGTATCCCACGTTGAAATTCATGGGCAGCGAGAGCGGATCCAGCTCCAAGGCGCAATCTGCTTCCTGAATGGCCTCTTGCTGTCTTTGCTGTACCAAGAGCCAGAGACTGAGCCCGTAATGCGCGCGCGCCGAATGGGGACTGAGATCGACGGCGCGGCGGAAATACCGCTCCGCGGTATCCCAATCCCAATCGAAGTACAAGCTGATCAATCCTACCGCCAGATGCGCGTCGGAAAGGGAAGGCCCCATCTCGACGGCCTTCGACGCCGCGGCTTTCGCCTTCGGAAACGCCTCCTTGGCAGGCAGTACACCAAACACTGCTAAAGAGGTATAGCAGTCTGCCATCACCGCATGTGCCGGGGCATAGCCGGGGTCTTTTTCAATTGCCAGGCGGCAATACTCCAGCGCCCGCCAGGAACTCGTTGGTGTCCATTTGTTCCAGAAGTAGAGAGCCCGCAAGAAGGCTTGGTAGGCCTCGCGGTTCCCCGTATCTCGTGCGGCGAGCTTCTTTTTCTCTTGGGGGCTCAGGTGTAGGCGCATGTGCTCGGAGATCTGCTGGGCGATCTCTTCCTGCACGGCAAAAATATCATCGAGCTTGCGGCTGAAGTTTCCGCCCCACAGATGCGCCTGTCGGGCCACATCCACCAGCTCGACTTTGATGGTCAGCGTGTCGGCGCGCTGCACTACGCGGCCGGTCAGAACGGCGCGCACGCCGAGCTCGCGGCTCAGTGCCGTGGGGTCCATCTCGCGACCTTTGTAACGAAACACAGTGCTGCGCGGGAGCACGCGGAGTTTTGGAAGCTGCGAGAGATTATTGATGAGAGTCTCCGTGATTCCGTCGCTTAGATAGTCCGTCTCCGGATCGCGCGTCTCGTTGGCCAGCGGAAGGATGGCAAGTGAGTCGATGGCTTTGGTGGCGCGCGGCATCGGCGGGACGATGTCAGAGTCTCTTTGCCGTCGTGAATCGATGTCGCGTTTCAGCCGCTGCAAATCGGCCAGTAGGTCCGAGGCGGTCTGATAGCGCAGGCTGCGCTGTTTCTCGAGGGCTTTGCGGATGATGGCCTCGAGCGCGGCAGGCAGCGCCGGATTGATCTGCGAGGGATAGACAGGTTCTCCGTTCAGAATCTTATCCGTGATGCTGTCCGGCGTGTTTCCTTGAAACGCCATGCGCCGGGTGGCCATCTCATATAACACGGCTCCGAAACTGAATAGGTCCGTGCGCGCATCGAGATCGTCGCCGCGGACCTGCTCGGGTGACATGTAGGGCATCGTGCCCAGGGCCACCCCCGAACCGGTCAGAACTTCTTCCGTGGACCTAGCCAGCGCGCCCACGGAGCGCTGTGCGTTGTCCACGCGCTGTTGGCCAGTACGCGTGAATTTGGCCAGGCCAAAATCCAGCACCTTGACCATGCCGCGCTCGGTGATGAAAATGTTGGCCGGCTTGATGTCGCGATGCATGATCCCCTGCGCATGGGCGGCTTCGAGCGCGTCGGCAATCTGAGTGGCGAACTCGACCATCTCGGGAATCTGGAAGGCCGATTTCACGATGCGATGCTTGAGCGTCTGGCCATCGAGGAACTCCATGACGATGAAGCGCCGCCCATGGTCGGAGTCAATGTCATGGATCGTGCAGATGTGCGGATGGTTCAGCGAAGAGGCGGCCTGCGCTTCGCGCTTCAGCCGCTCGAGCGCCAAAGCATCCCGTTCGAGCTCGTCGGGCAAAAATTTCAGCGCGACACGGCGGGCCAACCGCGTATCGTCGGCCGCCCAAACCACGCCCATGCCTCCGTCACCGATCTTTTCGATGACGCGGTAGTGCGAAATGATCTGCCCGATCATGAAAGTTCTCTTCGATACTCGCCGAATGAGTTCGCCCCTCTTGGGAAGCGCTGTTGCACGAAATGGTAGGTCGTCTTTTCACTTAAGTCAACGAACAGCGCACCGCGTGTCCGCCTTGCTATGAACAATTGATACTCGACTGCCTCGCCAACGCCAAAAAATGGCGTTTCAGCCCAATGCTCGCCGCGCCGCCATAATTGTGTGCAACTTCTGGATGCCCGATGCGGCCTTCAAGTCTGAAAACCTAGTCAGTTTCTCCACGTTTCAAGCACGGAGTTTTGTCACTGCACGGCCTACAGCGTTCTTTTCAATCCAACGATGTCGCGCCGTAATTAATTGCAGCGCTTGGGCTTAAGCGCAAACGCACGCGTGGTGCGATCCGGCCCCACGGCACTACCAACGCGTGGGTCTAACATGTCTCCCAAAAAAGAAAGAGGTCACCTCGGCTGCAAATGCCAGGTACCAATTCTACTATTACCCAGACCAATCTCTCATTGCCCCATTCTCGACTTTGTCTGTCTGGAGGAAGCTACTCAGCACGATTGACGGCGACTTCGGCGATCAAGACCCGATCACGTCCCTCTTCTTTTGCTCTGAGAAGAGCGCCGTCCGCCGCCGCTAGAAGTTCCACACCAGTCGTTCCGTGGTCCGGTAGAGCAGCGACCCCCAAAGAAAGAGTCACCTTGCCCAACACGATATCCCTGTGCTTTATGGAAAGTTGTTGAAATGAAATACGCAGCTTTTCCGCGCGGCGGCGCGTGTCTTCCACCGAACACTCGGGCAAAATCAGCGTGAACTCTTCCCCCCCATAGCGGCAGGCTAGATCCCCGCGGCGGATGAATCTCGCCAAGTAGTCACCGAGTTCCCTCAGCACTGTATCGCCCGCATCATGGCCGAACATGTCGTTAAACTGCTTGAAGCGGTCCACGTCGAGCATGATGACGCCGAGACTCCGGTTCTTGCGTGTCGCATTGGATAGTTCACGCTCCAGGGATTCATCCAGGTAGCGTCGGTATAAAGCTCGGCGTATCCTTTAAGATTCCCCGGTTGCTCAAATGAACACCGACGAATCGGCTCTCGCGCATCGTCACAAACCTGCGGGATCGGGATTGAAAACAAATGACCGTATTAACGCCTAGTTCGAACCCCGGCCGTCATGTGTTTGGAGTGGCGGCTTTGGCTTTTGGCGTCATCACGCTGGCCTGGCACGACTACAACGACTCGCATCGACTTCGTTATATCGTCTACTCCGCATCCGCTGCCTTGATGTTCGGCGGCGCGGCGATTCAGCTTCGTCGGACCGCGAAAACAGGCGCAGCCGTCCTTGGTGCGGCTTATCTTGTCTTCGCCTTGCTGTGCGTGCCAGGAATCGTCGCCGCACCGCAGATCTACAATAGCTGGGGCAACTTATTCGAGCAGTTCTCTCTCCTGACCGGAGCGGCGATCGTTTATGCACACTTGTCATCGGCATGGTCACCGGAAACGCTTAATCGGATCGGCCGCGTTCTTTTGGGCATCTGTGCCGCTTCCTTTACCCTCGAACAGGCGATTTATCTGGACGCTACCGCCCATCTTGTTCCGAAGTGGGTTCCGCCAAGTCAGATGTTTTGGGCGGCAGCGACGACTGTTTCGTTCGCACTCGCGGCCGTAGCTCTTCTTACGAATCGAATGGCACTCCTCGCGAGTCGCCTACTGACAATGATGATCGTCAGCTTTGGCCTACTCGTGTGGATTCCGTTGGTTCTTTCGGATCCTCACAGTCATACGAATTGGAGCGAAAACGCCGAGACCTTCGCGATTGCTGGAGCAACATGGATTCTTGCTGATCTTCTCGGCGAGTATCGGCTTAATGACCATCGCCCGCGATGACGTGAGGCGTGCCGGCTCACGTGAGTATTCCGTTCAAGATATCCGCCGGATTGATCGCTCATTGACGGGTGATTGAACACTCCAAAATCTCATCTGGTAAGTTATGTCGGATAACCGGAGAAGCCGACGAATGAATGGTAGCGATCAAGCAGTTTTTGGAATCTGAAATCATATACACTTCTGCGCCGATTTCAGGGAGCAGGTCAACAGAGTGTGCCACACTACTGTCATTGGAATTCGCTTTGACAGTTCCTCAGGGCCTCTCTAAACTGACTATTATGGAACTGCATCTCAAACCCGAAACCGAAGCCCGTCTCCACGAGCTTGCAGCGACGACCGGCCGCGCGCCGGATGAACTCGTCGAGGACGCAATGACCGGATACTTCGCAGAGTTAACGCAAGTACGCAACATGTTGGATGGCCGCTGCGATGACATTAAGAGCGGCCGCGCTAAGCCCATCGACGGCGAAGAGACCTTTGCACGACTGCGCCAAAAGAGCCAAGGCCGCCGCGGTTCATGAGTGGATTTGTTCTCCATCCAGATGCGCTCACAGACCTTAACGAAATTGGGAATTCATCGCTGCCGACAATCCCGGCGCCACCGACCGTGTTCTAGGGGAAATCTATGAAGCGATTCGCGCCCTCGTCCCCTTTCCTCAAGTGGGCCACAGCCGTTCCGATCTGACTTCGCGGCCGCTGCGTTTTCATCCCTTACGTAATTATCTTATCTTTCATATAACAGATGAAATATCCATCATGGTTCTAGTCATACTCCACGGTCGCCGCAATCCTCGCGTTATCGCGGCCCTCCTACGTGATCGGGAATGAATAATGCTCCAAGTGTTCTGAGGTTCCCGACTTGTGTGGTGTATCTATCCCCCACGCAGCCGAGGCTGCGCACGCCGCGATTCTCGACTCTCTCGGAGCGCAGGCCACTCGCCAGCGCGAGCGCCCCGTTCCGGTGCAAGGCCAAATTGTCCCTTCTCCTTACCTCCCTACCGGACTATCGTTTCCGTTCATCCGCGCGATTACAATGGTGACCCATGGATCCCCTTCTCCAGCAATGGCGTGACGACACGCCCGGTTGCACCAACCAAATCCATTTGAATAATGCCAGCGCCGGTCTGATGCCGCTTCCGGTGCTCGATGCCATTGTGGGCCATTTGAACCGCGAGGCTAAGTTTGGCGCTTACGAAAGCGCGGACGATGCCGAGGCCGCTGTTAACGAAGCGTATGACAATGTCTCCAAACTCTTGGGCGGGCAACGCCGAAACGTCGCAATCGTTGAAAATTCCACAGTGGCATTTTTCCAGGCGCTCTCGGCCTTCGATTTCAAGCCGGGCGATGTCATCGTCACCACGCGCAATGACTACATCTCCAATCAGCTCGCGTATCTTTCGCTGGCACACCGCCATGGCGTGGACGTGCGTCGCGCCACGGACCTCTCCACCGGAGGCGCCGACCCGCAGTCGGTACAGGACTTGCTTCGCGAAAAGCGTGTCCGCTTGCTCGCGGTCACCTGGGTGCCCACCAACTCCGGCCTGATGCAGCCGGTGGAAGCGTTGGGACAGATTGCGGAAGCCTCCGGCGTGCCCTATCTGGTGGATGCCTGCCAGGCCATCGGGCAGATCCCTATCGATGTCTCCAAACTAAAATGTGATTTTCTCTCCGCCACCGCCCGAAAGTTTCTGCGCGGCCCGCGCGGCATTGGATTCCTGTATGTTTCCGATCGCGCTCTGAAGCGCGGAGATTTTCCGCTGTATATCGACATGCGTGGAGCGGATTGGGTCTCGGCGGACAACTTCCAGCCGGCCCCCGATGCGCGGCGTTTCGAAAATTGGGAATTCCCGTACAGCCTCGTGCTCGGTCTCGGCGAAGCCGCGCGCTATGCCCTCGCCGTAGGCATCGAGCGTGGCGGCGGCCGCGCGCGTCAGCTCGCGGCGGAGTTGCGCGACAAACTAAAAACACTGCCAGGTATACGCGTCCTGGACCGCGGCAATCAACTTGCCGCCCTCGCCACCATCGAGGTGGCCGGCTGGGACGCCACCAATCTCTCCAACCTGCTGCGCAAGCGCGGCATCAACACCTCCGTCTCCCTCCGCGCCTACGCGGTGATCGACATGGACGAGAAACGCGCCGCCTCAGCCCTCCGGCTCTCCCCGCATTATTACAATACGGAAGACGAGCTCGCCTCCGTGGTCGAAGCGCTTCGCTCCGTTACGGCTCGCGTCGGTGGTGCTTCCTGATGCTTCAGTAAGCAACCTCAACTTCGGCCCGAACTCGGTCCAGATCAACGCCGCGCCGACATGGATGCGAATGCCGTCTATAACCTGTTCGTCGAAGGCGTACGGATGAACGTGGCGCGCACGGGTCGGTAGGAGGGACGGAACGTCGTCGCCACGCAAGGCGTCGTGCTTGTGACCTTCGTTCGTTGTTCTCACGGTTCTTGCCACAATCAAGTTCCGAATGGCGGCGCCGACCGATACAGTGGCGACGCCTACCTCTGCATAACAGTTTTTTAGGGTTAATCGTATCGCAGCGCTTGCATGGGATCCGTAGCGGCTGCGCGTCGCGCGGGAAC
>Ga0066665_10001481_pt1 | contig 10894 bp, 11 predicted proteins | sample GraSoiAngelo_114_FD_75175 | JGI IMG/M metagenome (GOLD analysis project Ga0066665, IMG submission 75175) | Grasslands soil microbial communities from the Angelo Coastal Reserve, California, USA - 14_0903_13_40cm | ecosystem: Environmental > Terrestrial > Soil > Grasslands | place: USA...
CGGTTTCCTGGGCGCCTACGCCGAAGCATATTCTGTCTCGATGCACTCCGAGAACGCGGGCGAATTCCAACCCCAGGATACGAAGGGAGTCATACTCCTGGAATCGTGGGTGGCGTCGAATCCACTGCGGAGCCAGGTTGAGCACTCGTGCCAGGGGCGCGCTCCACCGAAACGGGCCGAGAATCGGCCATTTGAAATCGCGGTGCTCCTCAGGCGCGGGCGGAGCCGATGCCAGACGCGGTTGCCAGGGCTGATCGGATGGATCCTCGTATTCCCAAATTACAGACCGGACACGTTCCTCGTTGAGGAAACGGGACCGGTGATAGAGCACATTTGCGCGACCTCCCGGCGCCAGCAAGAAGAGGGTGGCAGGCTCCGGCAGACGCTTTCTCCTTCGGAGCCAGTCAAACCAGAGAAGTCCTTGCGTGAGCATCGACCCTTCAAGCTCCGCGGGCGCGTCCGCGCCGGCGACCATAATCAAACGATCGTCTCCCCGGTCCCGGACATGAACCCGAAGGAACCTCCTCGAAAGAGTGCGGGCGCGATCGGAACGCCGCTCCGCGGAGAGGACCACCCACCCCGGCATTTCGCTCCGAATCCATCGCCGGATGCATGGCCAGAGGTCTGAGGGTTCTCGGACTCGGTCTGGATCCGCGTCACCCCAGCGAATCTCGAGCTCGTCCGGCACAACCTGGCGGTGGTGCTCTTTCAGGAGAATCCGGATCCCCCCTGAACAGCTTTGAATCGAAGAGATCCAGGCAACTTTTTGACGATCCTGCGGCCGAAACGAGAACCGGATTCTCTGGCCGGTTATTCTCCACCGCGCTTCGATTTTTTCCCAGGAGCCGAGGGGTTGTCCCTTCCAATAAACCTCAGCAGCTTGTTGCCGGACGGAGATCCACTCCAGCAGAATCCTGTTTCTCCTCAAGTGTGCGGGTACGGACATTTCGCAGCTCCAGGGCCGTGGTTCTAGTAGTTTCTTGCAATTCAGCCGGTAGCGGCCTCTTCTCGACAGTTTTTGTCGGGTCCGGTTTGGTCATGGCCGAAGGCCCGGGACTGCCATTTGAAATCTCAAATTTCAAATATTTCCTGCGTACTGCCGGCCCTTTTCGGTCTTAAATCACGTTTTCCCGTGCCGCTGCCAGCGTCACTGTCTGAATTCGAGTTGTCGTGAAAGTAGTTTCTCAAGCAGGCCGTGAATTTCACAAAATGTGCTAGAGTAGGCCCGAGCCGGGCCCCAGGTTTGACCCATCAGTGGGAAGCATGCCGATCTTGAAGAACGTTTATGACAACTAACGAACTGGCATCTCTTAACATTACAGGGGATCTCGCGCGCCTCACGCTCCGCCGCCCTCCCATGAATTTCCTCAGCTACAAGATGCTGCGACAGATGCACGAAGGGGTGTTGAACCTCGGCGATTCTCCTTCCTGCCGCGCACTGCTCCTGGATTCAGAGACTCCCACTTTCTGCGCAGGATTGGATATGGGGGAGCATGTGGAGGAGACTCTTTTCCTTCAGCTGGAGGAGTACCATGATTTTGTGAAGGCCCTGAACGCTTTCCCACGCCCGACTATTGCCATCGTGAAAGGCATGGCCCTCGGGGCCGGAAACGAAATCGCGGCTCTTTGCGATTTCGTTCTCGCTTCGGAGAAATCCACATTTGGCCAACCCGAAATCAACGTGGGGAGCATCCCGACTCTGGCCCCTGTTGTGCTGCCCGGTCTCATAGGAGGGCGCCTCGCTCTCGAAATGATACTAACGGGGAAACTCGTGCCTGCGACGGAAGCACAGAGGATCGGCCTGATCCACAAAGCCGTCCGGGAGGAGCAGCTCAACGCCGAGGTGGAGTCGCTGCTCAACACGATCCGGGGACTGTCAAAATCGGTGATGGCGCTGGCCATCGAATCGGTGCGTCACGCTCGCAGGAGATCCCTGGAAGGCAATCTGCGCGAGTTGCAATCGCTTTACCTCAACCAACTCATGGACCTCGAGGACGCTGTCGAAGGTGTCAATGCCTTTGTGGAGAAGCGTAGCCCGAAGTGGAAACACCGATAGAGGCTTCGAATCAGAAGGCAGTCTGCAGGGCGGCGCCAGTCTGCCGTCTGCCTACTGCCTGCCGCCTTCTGCTTTGATCTGGTCTTGTAGCCAGTGGAGATACTCCGCATCCCCGGCGATTATGGGGATCGAAATGACTTCCGGTACCTGGTAAGGATGGAGAGACCGAATCCGGGACCGTATGGCATCGAACCGGTCCTCCGAAGACTTGATGAACAGCAGAATCTCTCCTTCATCAACGACCTTGTCTTGCCAGCGGTAGATGGAACGGATTCCGGGAATGATGTTCACGCAAGCGGCTTCACCGGCCTCCACCAGCGCCCAAGCTATTTTGCGGGCAAGCTCGTCACTGTCCGCCGTAGTCAAAACAACTATTTCCTTCATCGCCCGATCGCACGCAGTAAAAAAACCTTGCCACGAATTTCACGAATTACACGAAAAAGCAGGCTGGCGCACGAGCTCCTCCCAAATGTTCCCCTCCTAACAGCTTCTTCGCCACCGGTCATCGGTGAGACCGCCGGTGAGCGAAAAAATTCGTCTAATTCCTGAAATTCGTGGCAAGTCTTTCCGCCGCTCCCGAAACTCAAGCGGTTACATCAAGAAGGGATTAACGAATTGCTTTACCCGGAACCGCGCCAGTATAATGATCGCTGACTGTCGAAGTCAACGAGTCCAACAACCGGGCAGGTCTATGGTGGCTCGCAGAAAGAAGCGCTCCCAGAGTAAGGAACTGTATTACGCGGGCGTTCTTGTCGCGGTCCTAGTCTTCGGTTATTCAAGTATTTGGGGCCGCGGCGGCTATCTCGAAGTGAAGAAAGCCAGAATGGAGTTGGAAGCACAGCGGACCAAGATCGAAATCCTGCAACGCGGTAACGAGGAGCGCCTGCGTAACATCCAGCAGCTTAAGTCAAGTCGTGAAGCCCTCGAAAAATATGCGCGCCAGAAGGGTTACGGCAGGAAGGGCGAAATCATCCTCCAGCTTCCGCCGCAGCCCCCGCCCACCAAACCCTGACGGGGTCAGGACTTGAAAATTTAATTTTGAATCAACAGTGTCCTTGATTGGTTTGTAGCCAAAACTAAATTTTCAAGACCTGACCCCATTGGACCAGACAATTCTGCCTTTCACCACGGTCATGACCGGCCCGCCTTTCAATTTCCACGCTGCAAACGGGGTATTTCGGCTGCGGGAAAAAAATTCCGAAGCGCGGACCTCGACATCCAGCTCCGGGTCCATGAGGGTGATGTCCGCCCAGCAACCCGGGGCGAGACTCCCCCGATCCAGTTTCAGAATGCGCGCGGGACGGGAGGAAAAGGCCTCGATCATGCGCTCCAGGGAGAGTTTCCCCGTGCGCACTAGTCGATCCAGAACCAGACTGGCGGCCGTTTCCAGCCCCACGATCCCGAAAGGCGCGCGATCGAATTCCAGCATCTTGTCGTTGATGTTGTGCGGCGCATGATCGGTTGCGATCGCGTCAATAGCTCCCGAGGCGAGCCCCTGGACAAGAGCGTCGACGTCTTCCTGGGCGCGCAGCGGGGGATTCATCTTCAGATTGGTATCGTACGAGACGGCCTCCGCATGGGTGAGCAACAGATGATGCGGAGTCACTTCGCAGGTGACGGCGATTTTCTCTTTCTTTGCGCGCCTGACTATCTCCAGCGCCTGACGCGTGGAAAGATGCGCGATATGGACCCGAGCCCCGGTTTGACGAGCAAGCATGACATCCCGGTATACGTGAATCTCTTCGGCAGCAGGATTCATCCCTCTCAAACCGAGCAGAGTAGAGTAATAGCCTTCGTTCATGCACCCGCCGGCGCTGAGATCCTTGTCCTCGCAGTGATCGATCACGGGGAGGTCGAACAGAGTGGAGTATTCCATGGCGCGGCGCATCACCTGGTTGTTCTGCACGGGGCGGCCGTCGTCGCTGATTGCCACGATGCCGGCCCGCTTCATCTCACCAATCTCGGCGAGCGTTTCTCCCTCGCTTCCTTTCGTGATGGCGCCGACAGGATACACGGCTATTTTGGACACCTCCCGGGCTCTCTCGAGAATAAAGGAAGTGACCGACTCAGAATCGTTGACCGGGCGCGTGTTGGGCATGCAGGCGACGCCCGTAAATCCTCCTCGCGCCGCTGCGTTGGTGCCTGTCTCTATCGTTTCGGAGTCTTCGCGTCCCGGCTCGCGCAGGTGCACGTGCATGTCGATAAACCCGGGGGCCAGAATCAGACCGCGCGCATCTATTTCTTTGCGCGCTTTCTTGCGGATACGCGGCGCAATCTCCGCCACGCGGCCGTCGTCGATTCCCAGATCCACTACCGCATGCAATTCTTGCGAAGGATCGATCACCGTTCCCTGCCGGAAGATAAGGTTCATAGCCTATCGAGACGGCTTCCTGGGCCGGAGCGGCGCGTGGCCCGAGAGAAGGTAGAGCACCGCCATACGAAGTGCCACGCCATTCGCCACCTGATTCAAGATGACGGAGTACGAGGCGTCCGCAACGTCGGAATCGATTTCGACCCCGCGGTTCATCGGGCCTGGGTGCATCACAATAGTGTCCTTCTTGGCGAGGCGCATGCGCTCTCGCGTGAGCCCATAAAAATTGAAATACTCGCGTGTGGAAGGAACAAACGCCTCCGTCTGCCGCTCCTGCTGAAGGCGCAGCATCATCACGACATCGGCGGAATCCAGGGCTTCTTCGATGTGTCCGGTGATTCGCGCGCCCAGTTGATGAAACTCCCAGGGAATTAGGGTCGCGGGACCGCAAGCCCAAACGTCGGCTCCCAGTTTGTGAAAGAGCATTGTATCGGAGCGAGCAACACGGCCGTGGGCAATGTCGCCGATGATTGCGATTTTGAGCCCCTCGATATGTCCTTTCACCTCGCGGACCGTCAAAGCATCGACGAGGGCCTGCGTAGGATGCTCGTGCATACCGTCGCCGGCGTTGACAATCGAAGAGCGGCATTCTTTGCTCAGAAGATGCGGCGCTCCGGCGGACGAATGCCGGATGACGATGATGTCAGGCGCCATGGACTCCAGGTTGCGCGCCGTGTCAAGCAACGTCTCGCCTTTCGACACGCTGCTGGTGGATGCGGCGAAGTTCAGGGTGTCGGCGCTCAGTCTCTTCTCCGCCAGCTCGAAAGAAGCGCGCGTTCGAGTGGACGGCTCGAAGAAGAGGTTGATGACGGTCTTGCCGCGCAGCGTGGGAACTTTCTTGACCGGTCGATCCGCCACTTGCTTCAAAGCATCCGCTGTGTCCAGGATGAGCTGGATATCCTCGACGGAAAGCTGCGCTATACCCAGGAGGTCCTTGTGAGTAAGAGATGCCATGCGAATTTCGGATTGCAGATTGCGGATTGAAAGCACCCGATATATTCGGGACGAGCTGGATATCTCCGGCGGAAGGCGGCCCTATGCCCAGGAGGTCTTTGTGACTGAGAGACGCCATGGGAATTGCGGATTGCCGATTGGCAATTTCAATCCGCAATCCGCAATCCGCAATCCGCAATTCAGACGGGCTTCTTGAGCAGTACAACGCGCTCTTCACCGTCTTCCTCTGTCATGCGAACCTCCACAATCTCATCCTCCGCCGTCTGGACATGCTTGCCCACATAGTCTGCCTGGATCGGAAGCTCCCTGTGTCCCCGGTCGATCAGCACGGCAAGCTGCACCCGCCTCGGGCGGCCAAGATCGACCAGGCCGTCGAGCGCTGCGCGCACGGTGCGGCCGGTATAGAGGACGTCATCCACCAGGACCAGGCTCAGGTTATTGATGTCGAATTCGATGGAGGTTTCGCGCAGCAGGGGGTGATTTCCGATTGTCGTGAGATCGTCACGGTACAACGTTATGTCGAGGATTCCATTGAGAACGGGACTCTTGAGGATCGCCTCAACCTTTTCGCAGAGGCGCCGTCCGAGATGCACACCACGGCGCCGGATGCCGATAATGGCGAATTCTCCATATGGGCTGAGTTTCTCCACGATCTCGGCTGCGATTCGGGACAACGCCAGGTCCATCTCCTTGGCGTCCATCTGAAGCTTGCCTTCGACCTTTTTCGTCATGCAGGTTTTCAGATGTGCAGGAATCCGCAGTAATGGATACTCCCGCGGGTCGAGTTTACATTCCCGAGGCGGCTGCTAGGGACCGGAAACGGCTCCCGCCCCGGTGCTCATTGCGCCCTGAAAAAAAACGCGGCGATCATACCACACGGAAAATTCCGTTGCAAACCGTCGTGAAGCTCCTATACTGAGTTCAGATGTTAGATAAAAAGCTCAAAGTCAAGGAGATACGGGACCTCGGGGCCCGCAATTATCTCCTGACTCTGATCTCGCCGGAGCAGGCGCGACTCACACGGCCGGGTCAGTTTGTCATGGTGAAGTGCTCCGGCGATGTCCAGGACCTTCCGCTCCTTCGACGCCCTTTCAGTGTTTTTGACATCCGGAATAATCCCAGGACGGGGAAGCCCGCGGGATTGGACATTCTCGTGAAAAACGTGGGAGCGGGAACCCGGCGGCTTGCGGAAGCGAGACCCGGCGACGAAGTCCACGTCCTCGGTCCTCAAGGAGTGCCTTTCCGGATTCCCGGGAGCATGCAAGACCGAAAACATACCGCGTGTCTTGTGGCCGGCGGCGTCGGAATTGCCGCTTTACTCCTTCTTGCACGCGAATTGATTTCGCTCCAAATCACGCCGCTCCTGTTCTACGGCGGTCGTCATCTGGCCGACCTCGTTCTGCGCGAGCATTTTGAGCAGCTCGGAATCGAGACCTTCTACACCACAGAAGACGGCTCGTACGGAGAGCGCGGCTTGGTGACTCTCCCCCTTGAACGCTTGATAAAGGCACGCTCCCGGGTGGGCGTGCACATCTATGCCTGCGGACCCTGGAGTATGATGAAGGCCTGTCACGAGGTCTCCGTCCGTCACGGAGTGCCCTGCGAAGTGAGCCTCGAAGCGCGCATGGGATGTTCCCTGGGAGCCTGTATGGGTTGTGTAGTCCATGCCTGGGACCAACGGGGAGAAGATCAATACCTTCGAGTGTGCCTGGAGGGCCCTGTTATGCCCAGCGGAATCGTGGATTGGAACACGCCTCCTCTATGACCTCACATCGGGCGGCTCTCATTGGTCATTTGTCATTTGACCGAAAATCCTTGCCAGGTTGCGAAGGGATTGCGCCGTGTCAATCCGTCGAACCCGTGAAAATCCGTCTGCAAAAACGTGAGTGGCACGACGACTGTTAAGCCGGTCCAAATGTCCGTGGCCATTGGCGAAGTCCGGTTCAAGAACCCGGTGATGACCGCCAGCGGCACCTTCGCCTACGGAGTCGAGTTCTCCCATCTGATGGACCTCAACGCGATCGGCGGAGTTGTCGTGAAGGGCATTTCCATGGAACCCATCAAAGGGAACCCGCCTCCGCGAATCTACGAAACCTCTTCCGGCATGCTCAACGCCATCGGATGGCAGAACATTGGCGCGATCGAATTCGTCACGAAGAAACTCCCGATCTTGCGCAATTACCAGACGAACGTGGTTGTCAACGTGGTGGGATTCACCCTGAAGGATTACCTTGAAGTTACCCGCTTTCTCAACGACTGCCCCGGTATTGCCGCGCTGGAATTGAACATTTCCTGTCCTAACGTGAAAAAAGGAGGATTCCATTTTAATAAAGATCCGCGGGACACCTACAAGGTGACCGCTCAGACCCGGAAGGCGTCCAAGCGCCTGCCCCTGTGGGTCAAACTCTCGCCCAATGTCACGGACATAGGCGAATTTGCCCGCGCCTGCGAGGAAGCCGGCGCCGAGGCGGTTTCGGTCGTCAATACCTTTGTCGGCATGGCCATCGACGTCGAAAAGCGGCGCCCGAGACTCCGTTACGTCACGGGCGGTCTGTCAGGGCCGGCGATCAAGCCCTTGGCAGTGCGCATGGTCTGGGAAACCTGCCAGGCTGTCAAGATTCCCGTCATCGGCGTCGGGGGGATCGCCACTACGGAGGACGCTCTGGAATTCCTCCTCGCAGGCGCTCGAGCCGTCCAGGTCGGCACGGCAAATTTTTACAACCCCTCCGCCTCGCAACAGATCGCGCTCGGGCTGGAAGAGTATTGTCGCTCCCATTGTGTCGAGGACATCAACGAACTGGTGGGGGCCCTATGCGTATGATCGGCCCTCGTTCTCCCGTTTCTCTAAGGGCTCGCGCAAGAATAATTTGGCATTTTGCTGCCGTTCCCATTCCCAATCGAATCATAACCAGAAAACCGCAATGGTTTACCGGTCAGGGGGCCGCGGCCCGGAGGGACGCGTCGGAGGGCAGGCATCCGCGGCGTTGCCGCTCCTCGACGATGTCACACATCGCCTGCGTCGCGGCGCCTTGCATCTGCCTGCCCGGCGATCGCGCCAAAATGCCATCTTACTCTTGCGCGAACCCTAAAATCGTGAAATAGCAAGCCAGCCCGGGCGTAATTCAAGCGTGTGTGGGGCAGGACCTGTGCCTGCCCGCCTGGACTGTTTCGAGACAAAGACGACGCGCAAGGCCCAGGTCCTGCGCCTTCGAGGAGAAAGAATCAATGAATAGACGAAACCTGTTCATGACCGTGGCAGCCATGGCGTTTTCGCTGGCAGTGATGGCCGCGGGCGTCAACCTCAGCGGAACGTGGGTTTTGGACAAGGACAAGAGCGACACTCCACGTTTCGGCCCGGGCGGTGGTGGACCTCGGGGAGGCGGGGGTCAGGGAGGCCCGCCAGACATTACCCTGGTCATCCAGCAAACGGATAACGATCTGCAAATCACGCGGAAGTTCAGCCGCGGAGGTCAGGAACGGAGCCTCGAACAAAAATTCACCCTCGACGGCCAGGAAAACACCAACCCCGCAGGGATGGGACGCGGGGGCAGCGGGGAGCTAAAATCCAAATCGAAGTGGAACAAGGACAGCCTGGTAATTGAGGGGACGCAGAAGGTCAGTAGCCCCAGGGGCGACTTCGAAGTTCAGGTGAAGGAAGAGTTCTCTCTCTCGGCGGACGGCAAGACCCTGACTGTGCATACGACGCGCAACACGCCGATGGGTGAGAATACAATGAAGCAAGTCTTCAACAAGAAGTAATCCAAGGCGCGCGAAACACACCCGCAATCCGTCAGTCTCGGAAGGGGGCTGCAAGGTCGAAAAGTGCTACACGTAACAGAAATCCACCACGACGACACGAAGACGCGAAGAAATCCTTTGCGATTCTTCGCGTCTTCGTGTCTTTGTGGTTAACTCTGTTCAATGGCCACAGAGGGACAGAGCTGCGGAGAAAAGCCTAAAGGCTGAACTCCAAACTTAGAAAAAGAAATTGCGACTGCGGTACCGCATGAGAATCCGACGGGCGTAGTCGCGCGTCTTCGGGTAATCGATCAACGAGAGGCAGTACTCTTCGGCGGACGTGCCGTGGATCTTTTCTTTTGCGCGTTTCCCCCACTCATCCGCCTTGATTTCGCCGGCATTATAGCGGGCGAGCCCAAAAACGAGCGGGCACGGGGAATCGAGATAGCGGTCCAGAGACTGCCTGAGATACCAGCATCCCACTTCCAGGTTGAGGTCCGGTTCGAGCAGACGGGCTTCAGAAATCTCCGGGAATCCTTTACGCACGCTGAAATCGCGGGCGGCGGCAAGCGACACCTGCATCAGACCCACCTCTCCGGAATTCCCGCGGATGTCTGGCCGGAACCAGCTTTCCTCGTAGACCAACGCCTTGACCAGATAAAAATCGAGGCCGTGGCGCGCGGCAGTCTGTGCGATCAAGTGGTCGTACCGGATCGCGCGCTGGCGGATCCAAAGGGCAACGGACAGGAGTGCCAGGAGGAGTAACCCTCCAACGGGCAGGATCCAGCGACGCATCAGTTCTCCTTGCGCGCTTTGAGCACGAATACGGTAATGTCGTCTTGCTGCTCCATTCCACGGGTGAACCTTTTGGCGTCCGTAGTTAGGGCGCGAATAATTTCCTTTGCCGGCTGCCCCGCTTTGGCAGACAGAATTTCGCTCAGCCTTTCCTTGCCAAATTCCTCTTCAGACCGATTTCTGGCTTCTATCACTCCATCCGTGTAAAAGCAAATCAGGTCGCCTGCGTTCAGGGGAGTGCATGCGGTTGAATACCTGCACTTGTCGAACAGGGCCAGAACCGTCCCTCCCTGGAAAAGATCTTCCCTGCTCCCATCGGCCCGCAGCAGGATCGGAGGAAAGTGACCGCCATTGGACCAGCGCAAGGAGCGCGACTTCAGGTCAAGGATCCCATAGAAAAGGCTGACGTAGGTCCGGGCCTTGAAGTCACGGAAGAGCCTGCGATTCACATGGTACAAAACCTGCGAAGGAGAGGAATTGACCCTGGCGGCAAACCGCAGGGCGCTGCGGGCCGCGGCCATACTCATGGCCGCGGCCACGCCCTTCCCGGATACGTCGCCGATCGCCAAGCCAAGCAGGCCGTCCTCCAGCCAGATGAAGTCGTAGTAATCGCCGCCGAGACTTTCTGCGGGCTTGTAGAGAGCGGCGAGTTCAAAGCCCTCCAGATCCGGCATTGCAGCCGGCAGCATGCTCTTCTGCAAGTCCTGAGCCAGGGCGAAGTTCGCTTCGAGTTTTTGCTCCTTGGCCAGAAGCTGCTGGAACAAACGCGCGTTTTCTATACTCACCGCCATCTGACTGGCCAGCGTCTCCAGGATCTGAACATGTTCCGGCGTGAAGCAGTCGGGATCACAACTCTCTACAACCAGGACACCGAGCAGGTCTTCTTTGGAGATCAGCGGCACTGCAACTTCCGACTGGGTTGCGCGGCCGTCTGCACACCTGGCCTGGATCGCTTGCGGGTTGTCGGGAAGGTTCTTCGC
>Ga0066665_10001489_pt1 | contig 10873 bp, 5 predicted proteins | sample GraSoiAngelo_114_FD_75175 | JGI IMG/M metagenome (GOLD analysis project Ga0066665, IMG submission 75175) | Grasslands soil microbial communities from the Angelo Coastal Reserve, California, USA - 14_0903_13_40cm | ecosystem: Environmental > Terrestrial > Soil > Grasslands | place: USA...
AGGCGATCGCAGACGTACGCGCCTCGATCGCAGCAATGTCTGATCTAACCCAACGCGTGATCGCCAGCGGCGCCGAAACCGTCGTCCTAATTTCGCCGCACGCTCCACTTGAATCGGACACGTTTGTCGCGTACGACGGACCTCAGCTTTACGGCGACTTTGCAATGTTCCGCGCGCCTACTGCCACCGTTCACGCCGAACTTAACGATGAGCTGCTGAACGAGATGGCCCGAGTGGCCGCCGAACAAAATCTCGCGATGTTGAGGATCAAAGGATTCGATCTCGATCACGGCACTGCGGTACCGCTCTACTTCCTGCAACGCAATGGTTGGCATGGGCGTGTCGTCGCGCTGGGCTACAGCTTCCTTTCCAATGAAGACCATCTACGCTTCGGCAAGTGTATCAAGCAGGCGATCGAGAACGTGAGATGCTCCGTGGCCTTCATTGCCAGTGGCGATCTCAGTCATCGTCTGAAGCGCGGCGCTCCTGCCGGTTACAATGCCGACGCGCATTTGTTCGATGAAGAAGTCGTCGATGCAATTCGCAGTAACTCAACCGATCGGATCGTAAGCATCGACCAGGAACTGCGTCACTTGGCGGGCGAGTGCGGCTATCGCTCAATGCTGGTAGCGATCGGCGCCGCTCACGATCTTGGATCGAGATGCGAAGTGATCAGTTACGAAGCGCCATTCGGTGTCGGATATCTGGTCGCGCAACTCTCTGCTGCGAGCGCGGATGCCCCGTTCTCATCAAGCGACACAGAATCGCCTTCGGTAGTAAGCGGCTTAAATGCCGGGAGCGCGGACGTCTCGTCTGCACCGTCGGGCGAGTCAGCATGTGGCGCAGCCCAGCTTCCCGCCCTGGCGCGCCTCACCATCGAGACCTTCGTCAGGACAGGTACAATCATCACGCCTCCCGAGCAGATTTCCGACCTACTGACCACGCGTGCCGGCTGTTTCGTTTGCATCAAGACTAACGCAGGGGATTTACGCGGCTGCATCGGCACTTTCGAGCCGGCGAAAGATTCGCTCGCGGAAGAGATAATCGCCAACGCTATCCACGCCGCCACACGCGATCCGCGTTTCCCTCCTGTGAGGGAAGACGAATTGTCCGGCTTGAAATTTTCCGTCGATGTACTTTCCGCGCCTGAACCATGCCGCGCCGAACATCTCGACGCGCACGTTTACGGCGTGATCGTCGAAGATCAGAACGGCATTCATCGAGGCCTCTTGCTCCCGGATCTCGAAGGTATAGATACACCCGCGCAACAGATCGAGATCGCCTCCCGCAAAGCCGGCATCGCCCCCGGCGGCGACGTCAAACTCTTTCGCTTCTGTGCGGACAGATATTCCGAGTAATGTCCGAATTGAACAGCGCCGTAACAGAAAACTCTTTGCCGTCATCTTCTCAGCCCGATCGTCAGTGGCTGACGGCGATCTTTCTGGTAGCCCTTATAGCGACGGGCGTCGTCGCCCCGATGTTTTTTCTCGGCAACGCGTCTGGACACGATTTTCAACCGCACGTTGCCGGATGGATAGAGGCTGCCGCCCAATGGCGTGAAGGAATTCTTTTCCCGCGTTGGGCCCAATGGGCGAATTCCGGTTTTGGTGAGCCCCGTTTTATTTTTTACCCGCCGGGATCGTGGATGCTCGGGGCCGCTCTCGGTTTGGTTCTGCCCTGGAAAGTCGTGCCGGGCGCTTTCGTTTGGTTGACGCTAATCATTGCCGGCATCTCGATGTGGAAGTTTGCCGGTCAGTGGCTCTCACCAACACAAGCTATCGCGGCGGCGCTTTTTTTCGCCGCTAATCCATATCATCTTTCGGTAATTTATTACCGCAGTGCTTTCGCCGAGCTTTTAGCCAGCGCTCTTTTCCCGCTCATGCTCCTGGGAACGTTCGGTGTTCTGCGCCAGGAGTGGCGACGCGTGCCGCTCCTCGCGTTTGCGTTCGCGACCATTTGGTTGACGAATGCTCCTGCCGGCGTAATTGCCACGTACTCTCTGGCGCTCATCCTTGGCGTTGGTTGCATCGTTAGCCGAACGATTAGACCGTTGGTCTTGGGCGGCCTGTCAATGCTAGCCGGATTTGGCGTAGCGGCTTTCTATCTTATTCCCGCGTGGTGGGAGCAGCGTTGGGTGCAAATCGCGCACGTTGTTTCCACTGCCTACGATCCGGAAAAGAATTTTCTTTTCACGCGGGTAAACGATCCCGAGTTTGTTCAATTCAACTGGAAAATCTCTGCCGTGGCGCTGGTGCTGATGCTTTTCACCGGCGCGGGCGTCACGCTCAGTTTTAGACAACGTCGCGTATGGCCAAAGGTTTGGTGGACGTTAACGATACTTTCAGTTGCAAGCGTGATTTTGATGCTGCCGCCCAGCGCCGGGCTGTGGAGACATCTGCCGAAGTTACGCTTCCTTCAATTTCCCTGGCGATGGCTCTTAGTTCTTAGCTTCGCTTTTGCTTTTTTTGGAGCGGCCGCAGGCAATCTGAAGCGCCGCGTGATTTGGTGGGCGATGTTAATCACCGCAATCTGTGCGACGGGCACAACTATTGGCGGAGATACTTCCTGGAGCAGCGAGGACGTTTCGAGCGTGGTCGAAGACCTTAGCGCCGGTCGAGGCTATGAGGGCATTGAAGGTTTCGAGCCGCTCACCGCGAACGTCGCTGAGTTGGATGATGAACTGCCGCTCGTGGGCGAATACGATCCGTCTTCAGGTGACATTGATGAGCCGCAAGAAGCGCAAGTAAACACCGTGAGGTGGTCCACCGAAAGCAAAATGATCGACCTTAAGAGCGACGAGCCGGTAACGCTGGCGCTAAGACTTTTGAATTACCCTGCTTGGCAAGTTCAAGTGGACGGCAATAGGGTCACCAGCAGCACGGCCACGCAGACTGGCCAACTTCTCGTCCCACTAAGCGCCGGAAGCCATCACGTCGAAGTTGGATTTCGGCGCACTACCGATCGAACAGTGGGCTTAGCCATCTCGATTTTGTCCATCGTGGGTCTGTTGATTCCGGCAGGCTTTACGCTTCGACGCAAGGATGCGTCTAAGAAAGAACCCTGCGTAGTTTGCTGACAACTCCCTCTCCCTTTGGGAGAGGGTTGGGGTGAGGGCTTTTAGCTGAGGACTGATGAAAGAAACACCTTCTTTCTTTCTTCGGTCCGTTTAGCGACGGAAAAAATAAGAATCCTAGGGATATACCGCTAAGCCCTCACCCTAGCCCTCTCCCAAAGGGAGAGGGGACTTCTTCAGCAACCTGTCAGGCCTTGACCACTTCCAGATCCGCGCAAAAGCAATCCCGCCCAACACCGCTAAGAAAGGAAACAGCTCAACTACGTAACGCGGCTCGGGATTTTCAAGGGTCGAGAAAAACGCGAGCCGAGTAACTACGATCAGGCATACAAGCAATAGCCAACTACGCGCGAAGAAGTCCCGACTGAGCCACAGCACAAAGGCGCCGGCGAGACCGGCGAGGGTATAAATCCCAACCAACGTCGCGAACAGCGGAAGCCATATGTGTTGGTGAATGTCGTGATCGAGATCTTCAAGGGGAAGCAGTGTGCCCTCGAAAGGATAATAATCGGAATGCGTATTGAACCAGAGTGCCGCGGCGCGCCTAGCCGGCGTCCAGAAGTAATAACGAAGTGGATGACGCGCAATTCGTTCGGCGGCTAGCTGGCCAAAGGCTGCATCGAGCTGCGGCGTCATCGCCACTGGCCCGTGGTCTTCCGGCTTTGACTCGTCTGATTGGTCCTCATCGCCTTTGTCGTTCTCGTCTTCCTGATCGCCGCTGTCTTCGGTTTGGTCGCTCTTCGCATTACTGTTCGAGTTGTCGTCTGTAGTCTGCTGCGATTGACTTCCCGGAGTCGGAATGGCTTTGCTGGCCAATGCTTCGGTATTTGCCGGCGTCTGTTTTGGTGACGCTTGCGGCGTTGGTGTCGGGCTAGCCTGCGCTTGCGACAGCTCTTCACCATCGCTCGCTGGCTCTTGCGGCGGATGATTGTATTGCTCGAGCAACGCCGCGACGCGGGTGCGCTCATCGAGCGAATCGAATGCACTATCGGGCAGATCGTCGATAGTGATCGGCTGGATGCCGACCTCCCAGACGGCGACATCGATATAGCGCTGGTCATCTAACCAGGTTTTCACCCAACGCAGGTAACCATGCGGAATGAACTCGCCGGGCATCTCCGCGTTCATCGGCGCCAACGGCTGAAGTATATGAAAAACACGCCAGTTGCGAATGGCCCAGGGCGTGAGCGCGAGCGCGAATGCGATAGAGAAGAGCGTGCCGGACACCAGGCCGTGCACGATGAATCTTCTTGAGTTGCGCTCTGAAATGGGCCTTTGGTCTTTGGCTTTTGGTTTTTGACCAAGACCAAAGACCCAAGACCTAAGACCTGGATCTAAGCCGAAGCGGTTTCGCGCTTTTCTCACCACACTCCAAATAGTTGTGATCACCAACGTGAAACCAATTGCCGCCACAAACAGTCCGCAGTCGGGGCGCAGCATAACTGCAATACCACCGAGCAAGCCGGCGATGCTCCACCAACAGAGTGCATGCTTGAAGTTTTTCTGATCCTTCAACGATCCCTCTGTGTCTTCTGTGGTGAAGCTATTTCGAAATGCGAGTGTTGCCGCCAGACACATCGCCACGACGAAAAAATTCGTCGGCACTTCCGTGAGAATCGTCACCGCATAGATGGTGGTGAAGGGACAGACAGCGGCCAGCGCCAACGCTGCGATTGCCGTCGCGCGTTTTCGTTTTTCGTCCGGTTGCCAATAGAACGCAAGCAAGGCGACGAGCGCGCACGTTCCGGTATCAATCAAAGCCTGCGCGATGCGCACGGCGCCGTTGTTAGTGTGGCCGAATATTGAATACACAGCGGCGAGAAAGAGCGGGTAACCGGGCAGGCGAATGTAAGAAGGATCGTAAGGCGGCGCGGTCTCATGCGAATAGACGTGCTGCTCGAGAACGTTGCGCGCAATCTGTGCATAAATGCGCCCGTCATCAGGCGCATCATTGGGGAACCAATGGGCAATGGCAACGCGAAAACCCGCCGCGACCACGAGCAGCGCGAGAAAAACAAACCACTTTTTTTGCGGCTTGAGCATTGCTGACAACATCGGGGAATTCCAACTCGTGGGAGGCCGTTTAGATGCGGCACTTGTGCCGCAACATGGGCGGACGAGTCCGCGCTCTAAACGCTGTCAAAGGAGAGATAGTCACGGTTGCGCTTCAACGGTAGCTTTCCGTTCCAGCTTGCCCCATCCGACCACGGCGCCGCGAATCGCAGTGCTGACTGATTTCACCATGACATAATACATCACCTGGCGATAGCAGAAGCGCTGAAGGAACAGCCACCAAAGCAAGCGCCACTGTTCTTTGCGTTCCAACGCGAACGCGAAACCGGCGGCGCACCAATCGACTGCGAGAAACAGCGCGTAGTAAAAAAGAACTTGCTGAAGATTGGTGAACCGGTAACCGCTTGGCTGCTGTAACCAATCGAGCCCGTTCGAGAGAAAAGTGTAGACCAGCATTAGATCCATGATCGGAGAGATCAAAGGAAAGATGATCTGGAATATCCACACGTTCGGCATGGCCACAAAGCCCAGCGCGCCATAACGTGGACGAAACAGCGCATCGCGATGTTTCCAAAGGCATTGCAACGTACCATAGGCCCAGCGGAATCTCTGACGCGCCAGCATGCCCAGACGATCGGGCGCTTCAGTCCAACCGATCGCCGATTCTTCATAACCGATCTTGTAACCAAGTTTCCGAATTAGCATCGTGAGATCCTGGTCCTCGGCCAGAGTGTCCGTGCTAAAGCCGCCGCATTGGTCAATCAACTCGCGACGCCACGCCCCGACCGACCCGGGAACTACCGTGATGCAATTGAGACTGGCGAACGCCCGCCGATCCATGTTTTGAGAAGTGATGTATTCGAGCGCCTGCCAGCGCGTCACGATGTTGATGCGGTTGCCAACTTTCGCATTACCGGCGACGGCGCCGATGTGAGGATCGACAAAGCGGCGAGCCAGCGCTCGAATCGTGTCGGCGGGAAACTGGGTATCAGCGTCGAGCGCTACTATCACGTCGCCTCTCGCGTAACGTAAACCAAAGTTCAGCGCGGCAGCTTTACCGGCATTTGCTTCCGTGAATAGACGGACCAGGGGTTCGTCCCCAAAGCTTTCCCGGACGACTTCGCTGGTGCGATCGGTCGATCCGTCATCGACAACAATGATTTCAAAGCTGGGGTAATCCGAATTCAGCAGGCTGCGAATCGTGCTTTCGATCACTCGATCCTCGTTGTACGCGGGGACGATGACTGAAACGAACGGCTCGTAATGTTCGCCGACGTGCCCGCGCTCGCGGCGTCGCGATCGCGCCCACTGTGCGAATGCCAGGGCGCCGATCACGACCAACCGGCCGAGACCCAGGACGATTCCGGTGATGAAAGCCCACTGCAGGAGCCAACCGCCAGTCGATAACAACAGAAAAGCAACCGTATCGGTGCGCGTGTAAAAGCTCTGGCTTGGAGGCAGGGGCGGCATTACTTGATCGCGTGTCCATCCGGCCAGGTCGGAGACCAGCACGAACTTGAATCCGCGCGCGCGTAGTTCGTGGATTAAACGCGGCAAAGCCTCAACGGTTGCCTCGCGCTCGCCACCTGAATCGTGCAGCAAGACCACCTGCCCGCGTGTCTCAGAGTTCTTGTCCATTGCCCTATCGATCGTCTTTTGGACAATCTCATCCGCAGTCACGCCCGGCTTCCAGTCGCCAGGGTCGATGCGCAATCCGACCATTACATAATTAAGTTTTTGCGCGCGGATAGCGGGCTCGACTTCTTCCGGCGTGTCGGCTTCCGCGTCTCCGAAATAAGGCGGCCGAAAGAGCACCGTCGAACGTCCAGTGATCGATTCGATTAGACGCTGGGTCGCGTTGAGTTCGAGGTCGGTCATGCGTCCGGGAATTTCACCGAGGTTCGGATGCGTAAAAGTATGATTGCCGATCTCGTGGCCTTCGTTGACGATGCGTCGCAGTAAGTCAGGTTCTGCCTGACCGTTCTTCCCCATCACGAAAAAGGTTGCCGGCACGTTCTCCTGTTTGAGTACGTCGAGGAGGGCTGGCGTATATCTGGCGTCGGGTCCATCGTCAAAGGTCAGGGCGATCATTCCCGGATGATCTCCGGTGCGCTCGATCACGTAAGACGAAGGAATCTTTTCGTTGTCGTAAGTTTCGGACGCGATAAACCCCGTCTTCGGATCGACGTTCACGCCGCGCTCGCCGTCGTGGGGACTGGACTGCACCTGAAGCAACTCGCCCGTGCCTTCAAAGTCCACCTCGTAGCCATAAACCATTCGTTTCAGCGCATCGGGCGCAGGATTGGACTGATCGGTTCCGAAAATCGACCAGATCGATGGGTCTTCAGAACCGAGCCGCCACAAGGCAAAACCGCCCGGATGATAACCGCTGGCGGCGCGCATCTGGTTGAATGCCGTGACGCCGTCGAGGAACCAGACGATGTGATGCGTCTGATCTTCTTCGTCATAGTCGTAATGCGGATTGCGCGTCTCGGGATCGAATTCGATTTGCGCTTCCGAGTCTCTGGCATCGATCAGGGCTTGCTGGAAACTTACTTCCTTCGCGTCGGAGCCTTCCGTCCAGTTGTAGCCATAGTTCCCGAGAGCGACGATCGTCTTTGCCGGATCCAGCTCACCCATCCGTTTTGAGAGCAGATCTTCGTACCAACTCTGCGCCGCGACGGACCCGAAGTCTTTGTTGGCATAATGCTGGTCGTAAGCCATCAGCATTAGGTAATCGGTGGCTGCCGCATAGTCGCGATAGCTCCATTCATCATCGCTAAACGGTACGGCTTGAACCACGACCCATCCGCGTGGTTTGAACGCCGCGTATAATTCCTGCATGAAGCGCAGCAGATTTGGCTGCATTTCTTTGGTGGGTTCTTCAAAGTCCACACAGATGCCGCCGAACTTGTTTTGCTCGACAAAATCCGCCAGCGCGTTTATCAATCGCTGCCTTGAATTCTCATCGCCCACAGCCCGCGCCAGCAAGTCCTTCTCCCATTTCTCATCGTCGAGGTTCTGCACCATCGGCAGAATCGAAATCTGCGGACGCTTCTGGCGAATCAGGTTCAAAGCCTTTAACGCCTGACCGTCGTTAAGCTCATCTGCGATTGGCCGCTCCTCGGGCTTGGCATTCACCAGATGCACCCATTGCGGCAGTACCCAGTCGAGGTGATCGAGATTTCGCTCGAGTGACGAATAGCTGGATTCGTCCCAATCGATGTAGAAACCGATGGCCAGTTGTTTGGCGTTGAAGCTGGCGGGCGCGGGCGGCGGCGTAGTCGCTGGTGGCGGCGCGACCGGCAGCAGTTCCGCATGCCTGCCCGGCACGCGCTTAACTTTCTCGTACGCTTTCTGCAATTCAGCCTGCGCCTTTTTCGCTTTGGCCTCACGCGGGTTGGGCAAAGGCGCCGGCGGTTGCGGCTTGAGGTCGGAGCTGCGCGGGAGATGTTGAAGCGGCCGCAGATTGAATCGCGGCAGCAGTGGATTAGACAGAACGCTGGAGATGAAGACCGCAGTCAATGCGGTAATCACGATACCTAACGCCAAATAGGTGCGGCGCACGTGACGCCAGCGACGGCCACGCGGGTCGTAGAAGACAGGGGACTTGGGCAAACTCTTTTCGGACACTTCACCACTCTTTCCGGCAACTGGGGATCAATTTTGAGTTGCAGACGGTATTTGATGTCTATAACGAAGCGCGGGTTGATAGTCAAGGCGAAGACGCGCGTAGCAGTGCGCCGGAGAATTCGAAAGGTTACTCTCTCTCGCTTTGGGAGAGGGCGCGACTCAGACGCAAAAGCGGCCCGGCCTTCAGTACAAACTGAACCAGACCGAGCCGCGCAGATTTAGCCGCGCGCGTTACAGAACCGCGAGCGGTAGCGACCGGCCTGGGTACGCAGTCGTCCCGACTGCTTGTGCATGAGTCCGTGCTGGAGGCGAAGCAGTCGGGACGACTGCGTACCCAGAGTCGGTCGCTACCGCTCGCGGTTCTGTAACGTTACTTACGCGGTGAATGAAGAGCCGCAGCCACAACTTCCCGTGGCGTTCGGGTTCGTGAAGGTGAAGCCCGAGCCCATCACGTTGGTCACATAGTCGATCTCGACACCGTTCAAATACTGCGCGCTGAACATGTCAACGAACAGGCGCACGCCTTTTTCGTCGAGCACGAAATCACCCTGGCGCGACTCTTCTTCAATATTCAAACTATATTGAAATCCCGAACAGCCTCCCGGAACGACGCGGACGCGCAGTCCTGCGGTTTCAGGCAAGCCTTCCTCGCTCGTCATAAACTTCTTAATCTCGTTTGCCGCCGGTTCCGTAACACCTAAACTTATGCTTGGTGCCGAGGGTGCTGCGGGCGCTGCCGTTGCTGTAGGTGTTGTAGTTGCTGGATTCGCTGACATAATTTGACTCCTATTCGATTCTAAAAATTGCTGATTACTAACTACGTTCTATGAAAAGCAATCTTACTGGGATTTTCGCAAAACAACAAGCTCCGGTTTCATGGCCTCGATCGAGACCTGTCTGGCGACTTCTTCGGCTGCCTTTCTGAACGCCTGTGCCTGCGGCGATTGAGGCTGGCCAATGACTACGGGGACCCCTTTGTCACCGCCTTCGCGCACTTCGATGCCCATCGGAATCGAGCCGAGAAATGGCACGCCGTATTGCTGCGCCAATTTCTGTCCGCCACCTTCACCGAAGATGTGGTAGCGCGCGCCGGTATCGGGCGCGATGAAGTAACTCATGTTTTCGATGACGCCGAGCACCGGGACGGCGACCGTTTCAAACATGCGTAGCGCGCGGCGCACGTCGATGATGGCGACTTCCTGCGGCGTCGTGACCAGCACCGCACCCTGGACGGGCACGAGCTGCGCGAGACTCAATTGCACATCGCCGGTTCCCGGCGGCATGTCCACGATCAGGTAATCCAACTCGCCCCACTTCACGTCGGAAAGGAATTGCTTCACCAGTCCATGCAGAATCGGACCGCGCACGATCATGGGTTTGTCGCCCGGTTGCAAAATAGCCATGGATATCAGCTTGACCCCGTAAGCCTCGACCGGAATTAATTTGTTGCCGTCTACTTCCGGTCGCTCACGGTCGACCCCAAGCATAATCGGCACGTTCGGCCCGTAGACATCCGCGTCCATCAAACCAACGCGCGCGCCGTCGAGCGCCAGCGCCACCGCGAGATTCACGGCGACAGTCGACTTGCCGACGCCTCCTTTGCCGGACGAAACCGCAATGATGTTCTTTACGCCGGGGACGGAAACCTTATCGCTGAGACCACGACCTTTGGGCACTTCAGCGTCCATCGTGACGTTCACCGTTTGCACACCCGGAATGGCGCTCACGAGTTCCTGCGCGGCATTCTTCATTTCGTCGCGTACGGGACACGCCGGCGTCGTCAACACGATGCGAAAAGAGATGTTGCCCCCATCGATGTTCAGATCCTTGATAAAGCCGAGGGTAACGATGTCTTTGTGTAGATCCGGATCCTTAATCTGGCGCAGGGCGTCAAGAACGATATTTTCATTTAGGCTCATTTGTAATTGAATGATTCCACGCGGGAGCAACGTAAAGCAAGCTCAGAACTTTCGGCGAAACTCAGAACACCCAGTGACCTTCCACGTAAAGGCCGGTGAAAAGGGCGAGAAAGAGCAAAGACCAAACGGTAATTATTCTGTGCCAACTGCGACGCGAAGCGATCAGTGAAAAAAGAATGAAGAGCGGGAACATGATCACGGTAAAGCGCGCTACGCCGATAATAAAAGTCGTACT
>Ga0066665_10001490_pt1 | contig 10871 bp, 9 predicted proteins | sample GraSoiAngelo_114_FD_75175 | JGI IMG/M metagenome (GOLD analysis project Ga0066665, IMG submission 75175) | Grasslands soil microbial communities from the Angelo Coastal Reserve, California, USA - 14_0903_13_40cm | ecosystem: Environmental > Terrestrial > Soil > Grasslands | place: USA...
CACGAACGCCGCCGCAATCGACCATGAGAGGAGCCTCGAGCGAGTGGCCACGCGGCTAATCTATCTGCTTCTGTTCCTCGCGCCCCAGGTGCTCATCTACCTGTATCTGCGCGAGCGCCTGCCGGACCCCAACCAGCCCGATCGGGCGCGCGTTGTGCGCCGCGCGCTGGCCGTGATCTTCATCACGCTGAACATCCCCTGGCTCCTGGTCGGCGCGCGCGTCCTGTTCGGCGGAAGTGTGTGGAGCGTCGGCCGCATCCCCTTCACCGGTCCGTGGATCGCCTGGCAGCTGCTGGGATGGATCTACGGTGCGCTGGTGGCGATGTACGTGCTCGGCAAGGCGATATGGTGGCTGGCGCAGAGAGTGCGTGGTGCGTGGTACGTGGTCCGCGACAGGGCGGCTCGGGCGTCCGGTTCGCCCGGCGTGCAACCACTCACCACGGACCACGCAGTGCTTTCTCGCCGCCGCTTTCTCGCCCGCGCCACGTACATCTACGCTGGCGCCGGTGCCGCCCTGTCGGCGCACGGGATCTGGAGCGCCTATCGGCTCCCCACGATCACCCGACGCACACTCTCCTTCCCGGACCTCCCGCCCGGTCTCGATGGTCTTCGGCTGCTCCATCTCTCCGACCTGCACGCCGGCATGCACCTCGGAGAAGACCAGATGCAGGAGATCGTGGCGCGGGCGAACGCCCTCCAGCCGGAACTGATCGTCCAGACCGGCGACATGATCGACATCTCGCGTGACTACATCCCGCCGTACGTTCGCGCGTTTCGCGACCTGTCGGCGCCCCTCGGCGTGGTCACGGTGCTCGGCAACCACGATCGCTACACCGGCGAGCGGGAGGTCATCCGCGCCTGTCGCGATGCGGGACAGGTGTTCGTGCAAAACGGCTGCCACCTGGTCGAGCGCAACGGTGCCGCGCTCGCGCTCCTGGGAATCGACGATCCGCACAACTGGAAGGTGGACGATCCGCAGCCGGCGGACGTGGATGCCGCGCTGCGGGCCGCGCCGCCCCCATCCCAGGCCTTTCGGGTGCTGCTCGCCCACCGCCCCGGCGCGTGGGACACCGCCGCGCCGCGCGGCATCCCGCTCACCTTGGCCGGGCACATCCATGGCGGCCAGTTCTATTTGCCGCTGATCGGTTGGTCGGCCGGGCGGCTGATCACCAAATACGTGATGGGGCACTTCCAACGGGGGAACAGCCAGCTGTATGTGAGTCGCGGCATCGGCGTCGTCGGCGTGCCGATTCGAGTGTTCACGCCGCCGGAGATAGAGCTATTTGAACTGCGACGGATATAACGGCGACGAATGGAGAAGCGACGGGTGGGAACCACCACGCCTTTTCCATCCGTCGCTTCTCATTCCGTCGCTGCTTTGTCCGCCGCCTTTATTGCATCCCACGCCCCGTCCAGCGCCAGCTTGATTCCCGCATGCGTCTCCGGCCACTCCCTCGCCGAGACATGATCGATCGCCAGCGTCAGCACGGCGAGCCACACGCCGGCCCACACTTCCGCAGCGCCCGGCTTCACGGATCCATCGGCCTTACCCTGCGCGATGAGGCTCTCGAGGCCCAGCCGGAAATCCCGTCCGGCCTTGCGACTCTCGTCATCCAGCAGATCGTCGTGGCGCTGTACGAAGAAGAGCCGCGCCACGGCGGGCTCGCGCACGGCGCCGGCCACCAGCTCGCGGGAGAGCTCGGCGAGCTTCTCGCGCGGCCCGACCTTGAGTGCGTCGGCGTCCCGCACCAGCTTCGTGGCCCAGCGGGCGGCGGCGCGGTACAGCTCGTTGAAGAAATGCTGCTTGCCCGTGAAGTGCCGGTAGATGGTCCCTTCCGCGACGCCGGCCTTCTTCGCGATCTGGGGGGTGGTGGTCTCGTGGTAGCCCTGCGTCGTGAACAGCTCGAGCGCCGCGCGGACGAGACGCTCCCGGGTGAGATCGGCCTGGGTCATCGGGCGCGAATCTAACCTAATCGCAGGGTTCCTTCCGCCACGGGTCCCCGCTAGGTTTCCGCCGCTCAGATTGTCCGCGATTTCCATCCGGAGGCTTTTCCGCAATGCGCATGCTGGTGTTGGGTGCGGGCTTGCAGGGGTCCGCCTGCGCCTATGATCTCTTGCAACGGCCCGAGGTCGCTCAGGTCACCATCGCGGATCTGAAGCCGGAGCGGATTCACGGTTTTCTGAAGCCCTACGTGGGGAAGCGGCTCACCCTGCTGAAGCTCGACGTGCAGGATGGCGCCGCACTGCGCGCGGCGATGTCTGGTCACGGAGCGGTGCAGAACGCGGCACCCTATTACTTCAACTTCGAGGTGTCCCGCGCCGCGGTGGAAACAGGGATTCACTGTGCCGACCTGGGCGGCAACACGGAGATCGTCTTCCAGCAGAAGCAGCTCGATGAGGACGCGAAGCGACGCGGCGTGTCCGTGATCCCCGACTGCGGTCTCGCCCCCGGGATGGTGAACATCCTGGCGTCCGAGGGAATCCGTCGCGTCGGTGAGGCCGACACCGTCAAGATTCTCGTCGGCGGCCTGCCGCAGCATCCCGAGCCTCCCCTCAACTACCAGATCGTGTACTCGCTCGAGGGCGCGCTCGACTATTACACGACGCCTTCGTGGGTGCTGCGGGAGGGTAAACCGACCCGCGTGGATGCCTTGTCCGAGCTCGAGTCGGTCACGTTCCCGCCGCCGGTGGGCGAGCTCGAGGCGTTCCACACTGGCGGGGGCATCTCGACGCTGCCGTGGGCGTACCAAGGCAAGGTCCGCACCATGGAATACAAGACGCTCCGCTATCCGGGCCACATCGCGATCATGCGCCCGATTCGCGAGCTCGGCCTGCTGGACGCGACCCCGATCAAGGTGAAAGGGAAGGAGATTGTGCCGCGCGATGCGTTCATCGCGGCCGTATCGCCCAAGCTCACGAAGCCCGAGGCGCGCGATCTCGTGGCGCTCCGAGTCGAGGTGCGCGGCAAGAACGGCAAGCGGGTCGCGTGGCAGCTGCTCGATTACTCGGACGAGGCGCACGGGATCAGTGCGATGATGCGGACGACGGGCTACTCGCTCGCGATCATCGGCATGATGCAGGTGGACGGCCGCGTCAGGGCGTTGGGCGTGCAAACGCCGGACGAGGCGGTGACGTTCGGCGACTACGTGAGCGAGCTCGCGAAACGCGGAGTGGAGATTCGGGAAATCTAACGCGAACAGGGTGGGGCTCCCTGCGCGACAACAATACGCAGTCGCTCCGGGAACCTCACCCTGTTCGCCATTGCTCAGTAGCTCCACCCACTCGCGAATAAGAACCGCCCGCCCTCGCTGCTGTGGCCGTACCCGAGCACAACCAGCGAATTGCGGAGCAGGCGCAGCGCGACCTCCCCGCCGCCGCTCCGGTGCAGACCGGTGGTGGTGAGGCGCACCGCTTCGCCCGGTCCGAACACGCGCCCCGCGTCGTAGAAGGCCACCAGTTTCAGCTCCACCGCGTCGCCGACGGCGATCACCGCATAGCGCGCTTCGAGACCGCCGAGCAGCTTACCGCGTCCGGTGAAGCGCCCATCGTAGAATGCCCGGAGCGAATAGTAGCCTCCGACGGCGACGAAGGGCCGTTCGCTGGACTCCATCTCCTGCTGCGCGGCCAGGGGAGGACTGCAACCCATCCCCTCGGCGGCGAGTCGTCCCGCGAGCACGAGACGCCGCACCGGGCGCACTTGCAGGCGCGCGTCGCCCGTCGTCCGGGTGTAGCCCGTCCCACTCGCGAACAGTGCTTCCACGAAGATGCCCGTGTGCGGGTCGACCTCGCTCTCCCGCGTGTCCAGCACGAGGCCCGCCCGCACCACCTTATCCGTGAACGGCACGGTGGCAGGGTCCACGGTGCCGGCGGTGAGATCCGTGAGGAACACGGACGGACCGGGTAGGGCGCGAAAGTCGGTCCGGGTGAGGGAGCCGCCTGCGAGGATCCTGAGCGGCCCGACGACGCGACGTTCGAGTGTGGCGCGGGCCGTCAGCCGCTCGCGGCTCACGCGGTAGAAATACGGCCCCACCGTCTTGATGCTGTCGGGGGAATACCGAGTGTCGTTGCCGAGGCCGTAATACCCGAGCCGGTTCTGACGCCTCGCGCCCAGAGTGATCGCCACGCGCCATCCTTCCCACCACGCCGGCGCGCGGGCGTCCGCGAGGATGCTGTAGCTCCCTTGAGTGCTGGCGCCGGCGTCGACGTTCAGCGCCGCCCGATCGGGCTCCGGGCGCTCAACGAAGCCGAGCGGGCTGTATCGGCCGTAATGGAGGGCTCCCACCAGCCCCTCCGCCGGACTGTAGGCGACGTAGGGATAGAAATTGGAACGCCAGTAGCGTTGCCCACGGAGTGCCGAGGGGAGGGCCGCCGTGAGCAGCGCCAGTGCGATGCTACCGACTCGCGGCGGGCTGATCGTAGAGGTATGCCATGTCTCGGAGCTTCGCCTCGGTGCCGTCGTGCGCCGCGTAACGAGCCGCATAGAGCGAGGCGGCACCGAACTCGCCTCGCTTGTTCACAGCATAGAACTTGAGATCGAACTTGGGCTTGCCGTCCGGACCAAGCAACCGCGGCACGGTGAGCTGGACCACGCGCTTCAACGTCTCGAGGCAGGCGTCGGTGGGCTTCATGCCCCGGCGCATGGACTCGACCGTCAGGAACCCGCCGCACACCATGATGTTCGACTCGCCGCGGCCGGTCGATCCGGCGGCGCCGACGGTGTTGTCGGTGTACTGGCCGGCGCCGATGATGGGGCTGTCCCCCACACGCCCCGGGATCTTCCAGGCGAGCCCGCTCGTCGTGGTGACCGACGAAATGTCCCCTTGCGGCGTGACCGCGTTGCAGTTGATGGTCCCTGTGGGCCGGGTCGACATGTGCTGGGCTTCCGGTACGTCGAGATAGTCGTCGTCCGGGTTGAGGTTCGCGCGCCAGTGCAGCCACGCCTCGCGTGAGTGCTCGGTAAGGAGGTCCTCCTCCTTGAAGCCGTACTGCAGTGCGAACCGCTTGGCCCCTTCTCCTACCAGGAAGATGTGGTTGGTGTACTTGAGCACGAGCTTCGCGACCTCGGAGGGTGTCTTGATCCCCTCGAGTGCTCCCACGGCGCCGGCCCGCTTGGTGGGCCCGTGCATGCACGACGCGTCGAGCTGCACGACGCCCTCGGCGTTGGGAAGCCCCCCGTAGCCGACCGAATCGTCGTTCGGGTCGAGCTCCTGGATCTTGACGCCTTCGATCACGGCGTCGAGCGTGTCCGCTCCCTGCATCAGCATATCGAAGGCTTTCTGCACGGCGCGCAGGCCGTTGGCGCTCGCGACCGCCACCGGCTTGGCCGCCCAGCGGCTCGGCGGCGGGAGGGGGCGGGGCGGGCGCATGGGGAAGGCGATGTCATGGGCAGTCGTCGCGGCGATGCCCGCTGCAGTGGAGGCGACGAACTCTCGACGGGACACACGGTGCTTCACGGCGCGGACTCCGAAAAAGTGAAGGTGCGTACGTTTATGCCGTACGCGGGCGCTGTCAACTTGCTCCGCCTGCACGCGCGCCCTAACGTTCCGACCGTGGACTTCGCGGATCCGCCGAGCCTGCGTGGAGTGATGCGCGGGATCCTTGGGGCCGCCCTGGCGCTCGCGGGCCCCGCGCTCGTCGTGGTGTCCATCGGCGCCCGCCACATCGAATGGCCCCTCGTGACGCTCGTGCTCACCCTGTGGGCGGCGTGGAGCTTCTACGACGGCCTCTACAGCACGGTGGTGGAGCCCCTCAGCCGGTTCGTGACCAACGCGTTCACAGGCGGCGCCATGCCGGACGGCACGAGGATCACCATCGACCAGGAGACGGCGATGCTCGAGCGCCTGCTCAATGCCGATCCGCCGCCGCTGCCCCATCGGGTGCTGCTCGCCGGCATCCGGCTCGCCGAGATTTACCGAACGCACCAACACGACACTGCAAAGGCCGAGGCGCTCATCGGCCGCCTGCTAGAACGATACCCGGAGGCGCCCGAGCTCCAGCATGTCCGCCCCCGTTGACCTGTCCCTGGTCGTCCCGGTGTACAATGAGCGCGAGAACCTGCCGCTCCTGGTAGAGGAAATCGCCAGGGCGCTGCCCGGGCGGCGGTACGAGATCGTCGCCGTGGACGATGGCTCGACCGACGGGTCGCTCGACGTGCTCAGGGCGCTGAAGCGGGAGCACCCGGAACTGCACATTGTGGCGTTCGCGGCGAACGCCGGGCAAACGGCTGCCTTTGCTGCAGGATTCGACGCGGCACGGGGTGGCGTGATCGTCACGCTCGACGCGGACCTCCAGAACGATCCAGCGGATATCCCCGCGGTGATCGCCGAGCTCGAGCGTAGCGGCGCGGCCGCCGTAGCGGGGTACCGGGTGAACCGACACGACAGCGCATGGAAGCGGCTGCAGAGTAGCATCGCCAATGGCGTGCGCAACCGGTTGAACCGCGAGACGATCCGGGACACCGGCTGCTCCCTCAAGGCGTTCCGCACCGAGGCGGTGCGCGCGCTGCCGCTGTTCAACGGAATGCATCGATTCCTGCCGACCCTCGTGCGCATGCGCGGAGGGACGGTCGCCGAGGTGCCTGTGAGGCATCGGCCGCGGCGGTTCGGCCGGACGAAGTATGGGATGTGGAATCGCGTGTTTCGCGCCCTGGCGGACGCGCTGGCCGTGCGCTGGATGCAGCGCCGGGCCCTACGCTACCGCGTACGGGAGGAGCTGCCCTAATGCACGACGACTGGGTACGGCAGATCGATCTTGAGCTGGACGGCGAGCTCAGCCTCACCGAGCGCGCCGCGTTGGCCCGCCACCTCGCCACGTGCCGGCACTGCGCCGAGGCGCGGGTGAGCCACCTCGAGATGCGCGTGGCGTTCGCACGCTCGGCGGGTGATCCGCACGCGCGCACCGTGCCCCGCCCGCGGATTCGTGGCCGAGCCCTCGCCTTTTGGATGGCGACGAGCCTCGCAGCGGGCGCGGCCGCTGGTTGGCTGGGACACAGCCGCTGGGGCGGGCCGGGGCCCGGCTCCCTCGAGGCCACGCGTGCGATCTTCGTGGCGCAGTAGGCTGTCGGTTGCGGCGGCCGGCATCGGGCTCGGGCTCGGCCTGGGGCGCGGCGCTGAGCCGCAGGCGCCGAACTACCGCGTGACCTACCACCTCAGGGCGGTGGAGCGCGCCGGGGGCGTGGTGGGCGTGCTCGCGACGGCCGTCGTGAGCGGTCCTCCGGAAACCGACCTCCGACTGTCGTTGCAGACGGGCCGAACCGAGCTCGAGGGCCTGCTCGGGACGCTGCCGGAGCCGGACACCGTCAATCTTGCGGGTGTGTTCTTCGCCCGACGCCAGGCCGGCCGCTCGCGTCGCGGCCTGCCTCTATGGGAGGAAGACACCTACCGGCGATGGACGCGGGTCCCTTGGGGAGGAACGGCTCGGCTGTACCCCTTCGGGCCGGCGAGCGTCAATCAAGGGCACGCGGTGTGGGTGGAGGTCACGGTGAGCCGCGAGTTCGCCGCCGGGGAGACCCGGGCGAGTGAAGAGACGACCATCGTCGACAGCACGGTCGCGTTCGAAGCGCGCGCGGTGGTCCCGCCGCGTCGCGTCACGGTCCGAATGAGCCTCGTGCGGGGCGACACCGCGTCGAGCCCGCGCGTGGTGGACCTCGTTCCCGAAACCACCGGCCGCCGGGTCCGCTTCACGCTCGGCGGCGAGACCTTCGACTTCGACGTGACGCTGGAGCGTCCCGACCCGCCCCGGACCGGCCGCGACAGCGCCCTGGCGGTCGGCGTGGACATGGTCTGCCTCCGGCTGGTCGTGCCCGGTGCGGCGGAGCCCGCCCGGCTCCGTTGCGGTCGGCCCGACAACATCGCCCGCCGCGTCGCCCTCACGGGCGGCGATACCCTCGTGGCTACGTTCGCCTGGCCCGCCGTGCGCTGAGCGGTATTATCCACCGATGCTGCGAAAGCCGCGCCTCGACCCCTCGATTTTCCATCTTCCGGTCGAACGGATGCGGGAGGGCTATTACTCCGATAAGTACTTCGTGCGCACCCGTGAGCTGCTGCTCAAGGATAAGCATCGGCCCTGCGTCACCATGCAGGTCTTCGGCAAGGCCCATGCGTTCCTCGGAGGGATCGACGAGGCGATCGCCATCCTCAAGCTCTGCAGCATGGAATGGCCGGAGCTCGAGGTACGCGCGCTGTACGACGGCGACGAAATCGAGCCGTGGGAGACGGTACTGCTGATCGAAGGTCCGTACGACGCCTTCGCCCCCCTAGAGACGCTCTACCTCGGCGTGCTCGCCCGGCGCACGAAGGTCGGCACGAATACCCGCCGCGTGGTGGAAGCCGCGAGCCCCAAGCAGGTGATGTTCTTCCCAGCCCGGCACGACCATTGGCTCGTACAAACCGGAGACGGGTATGCCGCCCACATCGCCGGTGCGATCGGTGTGTCGACTGACGCACAAGCGTCCTGGTGGGGCTCCGAGGGCGTGGGCACCGTTCCCCACGCGCTCATCGCCGCCTATGGTGGCGACACCGTCCTCGCGTCGCAAAAATTCGCCGACCTGAGCGACCCCGGCGTCCGGCTCATCACGCTGGTCGACTTCGACAACGATTGCGTGGGAACCTCCCTCAAGGTTGCGCGCGCCCTGGGCCGGCGGCTTTGGGGCGTCCGGATCGACACGTCGGAGACGCTGGTGGACAAATCGGTCGTCCCCCAGATGGGCACGTTCAAGCCCACCGGCGTGACCCCGCAGCTCGTATGGAACGTGCGCCGGGCCCTCGACAAGGAAGGTTTCCAACACGTGAAGATCGTCGTATCCGGCGGCTTCACCGTCGAGAAGATCCGGAGCTTCGAGGAGGAAGGCGTGCCGGTCGACATGTACGGCGTCGGCTCGAGTCTGTTCCAGGGGCGTTTCGACTTCACGGCGGACGTGGTGCGCGTGGAGGGAAAGGCGGTGGCCAAGGTGGGTCGATCGTATCGGCCCAATCCACGGTTGGAGCGAGTCGAATAGGTGGGTTGGGTAGGGGCGCAGCATGCTGCGCCCCTACTGTTTCAGAAACCGATCATACCACGCCAGGTACCGCACCATCCGATCCCGCCGATAAGTCGGCTTATTGATCCCGTGATGCTGTCCCGGGTAGATCACGAGCTGCGTTGCTACGCCGGTGCTGCGCAGCGCCTGATACATCTGCTCCGAATTCAAGAGCGGAACGTTGAAGTCCTTATCACCGCACAGGAATAGGGTCGGCGTCGCGATCCGATCCGCATGCAGGAACGGGAAGGAGAGCTTGACCCAGGTGTCCAGAGTCTTCCAGGGGACACCGAGCTCGGCCTCGTACTCGCGCACATACTGGTCCGTGCCGTAGCCGGCCAGGATGTTCGAGATGCCGGCGCCGCTCACCGCCGCCTTGAAGCGGCGGTCTTGGGCAATGACGTAGTTAGTGAGAATCCCGCCGTAGCTCCAGCCGCCGACGCCCAGCCGGGCGGGGTCGGCCACGCCCTGCGCCACCGCGTAGTCGACCGTCGCCAGCACGTCCTGCGCGTCCTTGTTCCCCCAATCGGCGTAAATCGCCGTGGAATAGCGCTCCCCGCGGCCGGAGCTGCCGCGCGGGTTCGCCACGACCACCACGTAGCCGTGCCCGGCGAGCGTCTGGAGCTGGAAGTCGAACTCGGACTGATACTGCGACACCGGCCCGCCGTGAATGCGGAGGATGGTCGGATAGCGCTTCCCCGGAACGAAGTCGGCTGGCTTCACCAGAAAGCCGTTGACGGGAGTGCCGTCCCGGCTCTTGAAGCTGATCGGCTCCGTGGTCCCGAGCTTCACCTGGGTGAGCCACTCGGCGTTCTGGTGGGACAGGGGCCGTAGCGTCGTTCCCTCGACGGCGAACACCTCGGCGGGTGCGATCGGCGTGGAGGCGAGCACCGCGACCTTCCCGTCCCGGCCTGCGGCGAACGCACTGACCACCCGGGGCCCCGATACCAGACGCTCGACCGCGCCACCATTCGCGGGCACCCGTGCGAGCAGGACCGTGCGATCGTCTTCGAGCAAGAAATAGAGGGACGAGCCGTCCGCGGACCAGGCGGGGCTCGCCACGCTCCGGTCGAGCGTCGCGGTGAGGATGCGCGGCGCACCGCCCCCCGCCGGCACGACCGCGAGCTTCTGGACGGCGTAATAAATGAGCTTGAGCGGCCCGCCCTGCAGGTACGCGATCGAGCGACCGTCCGGGCTCCAGGCCGGCCGGCTCTCGTAGTCGGGGTCGTCATCCGGACCCTCGAACGTCGTCAGCTGCCTCGGCGTCGCGCCCGGCACCGCCTCCATCACGTACACATCCCAGTTGTTGTCCCGGTCGGCGTCGGGGCGTCGCTTGCTCACGAACGCCAGCGACTTCCCGTCGGGCGACCAGGCGGGCAGGAGGTCGTCATAATCGCCGGGCGTGAGGAGGGTCGCCTTGCCCGTCTCGATGTCGACGACGTAGAGATGGCGCCGCCGCTTGCTCAAATACCCCGACTCGTCCTGCTTGAACTGGAAACGATCGATCACGATGGGCGCCGGCGTCTTGGGTTTGGCGGTGTCCGGGTCCTCGGCCACGAGCGCCACCCGGTGCCCGTCGGGCGCCCAGACGTAATCGTCCACGTCGCTCTGGAGCGTCGTGACCTTCCGTCCTTCGCCACCCCGGCGGTCGAGCAGCCAGAGCTGAGTGTGCTCGTCATCGCGGCTGGAGAGGAACGCCAGCCAGCGCCCGTCGGGGCTCCAGCTGGGAGCGCTCTCGCCTTGTTTCGAATTGGTGAGACGGACCGTGCGGGTCCCGTCCCAGCTGGTCATCCACACGGCGTGGTGGTTCTGGTCCTCGGCCGTGTCGGCGCTCGAGACCGTGTACGCCACCCAG
>Ga0066665_10001494_pt1 | contig 10863 bp, 9 predicted proteins | sample GraSoiAngelo_114_FD_75175 | JGI IMG/M metagenome (GOLD analysis project Ga0066665, IMG submission 75175) | Grasslands soil microbial communities from the Angelo Coastal Reserve, California, USA - 14_0903_13_40cm | ecosystem: Environmental > Terrestrial > Soil > Grasslands | place: USA...
GCCGCCACGATCCAGCCCCAGCTACGGGGCAACGCGAGCTCTGCGGAGTCGGGCCGGCTGAAGCGCGGGCTCCGTAGCATCCGCATCATCCACAATAGGCCCGAGGCGCCGCCCAGCGTGGACGCGACCGCGGAGATCAGCACGAAGATGAACCCCTGCGGATTCAGGATGCCGGCCGCACAGATGACGACCGCTCCAGTGAGGTAGGAGACCAGCGCGATGCGCCTGGCGCGAGGGACGAGCGTATCACCCGGGGGGCCCGCGATCCGGCCGAACTCGGCCGCTGCGACGATCGCCGACAGGAGGTAGAGCGCAGCACCCGTCAGCGCGAGCAGCACGCGCCACAACCACGCGGGCTGAAGTCCCTTGGTGACGATGGCGAGGTCGCCGATGCCGCCTACGCCGGAGAACAGCAGATAGCCGGTGGCCATGAACAACCCGAGAGTCGTGACCAGCCACACAAGATACCGGCCCGGCCCAGGCACGCCCTTCATGCCGCGCAGGGCGATCAGGCCGGCCAGGCCGGTGATCAGGTTAACGATGGGCCCGCCCGCGGCGATGAATCGTGACTGGAGGTCGCTCAATCCCGCGGAATCGTGGTCGAAGTAGACCGCCGTGAGCGACAGCGGCTTGCCGCCCACGAGCAGGCACGCGCCACCGTGCCCGAGACCTTCGTGGAGGACGTTCGATGCGATGAACGCCAGCGCTGAAACAGCGATCACCGTGAGCGCATCCGTTGGAACGTTGCGAGTCGCGGCGCGTCCTGCAGTGAACGTGGGCAAGGGCCCTTCGTGCGACTCTGGGCTCATAGGAAGATGCTCCGGGGAAATGCTGAGATCAAGTCTTCCACATTTCGCTTCGTCGTGAACTGAACCGCGTAGTCGTGGATTCCCATTTCGGTCCCCAGTCTTCCACTAATGTATGGGATAATATATGGGACCGAATCGGAACTGGAATCCCGGCGATTGGAACATCGTGTCCCACTGGGGCGGCCATTCCAATCCCTCCTCCGCGAAATTCCTCGGGTTCATGATCGTCTCGCCCCAAGCCATGAGCGACCATCGTGATCCCTCCTCGGGTTCACGAAGTCGGGTCCAGTGGGGCGCAGTGTTCCAGCAGCCGGCCGTCGACCCCCCTACGGCGTAGGTCCCGGTTTGGGTTTCAGGGGACCAGCGTAGTACCATGGCGCCGTGGTGCGGCAATCATCAAGAGAATCAGACGCTCATGCGGCAGTTCAGCGACGAATCTCAGGTGCGGCAGGATGCGTCATAGCGCTCCCCCAAGGGGCGGAAACTGCCGCAAGCACGAGCGCGTCCGCAAGCTCGCGGCCGTGGATTCGCTGAGTGACGAAAGTGTGGAATGAGCGATCGACTCGGTGCCCGACGGAGCCCGACCCTAATCCCGTTCGAGGAATTGGTTCTCGTCGCGCTGCTTGCGTTCGTGCCGGTCGTGTTCACCCGCGCGACGAAGGAGTGCTTCGAAGTTCCTCAAAGCGCCCTTCTCGCGACGGGAGCCCTGCTGCTTGCGTGGCGCGCTCTCGCGGCGGAGCTTGCGCGGATCACGCGCTCGGGCCCCGGCGCATACCTTCGCGCGGCGCCGGGACGCGTGAAATCCTGGACCCTGGCCGATCCGCTCGGAGCGGGGGTGCTGCTGTTCCTCGCGTCGGCGGCGAGTTCCACGATCCTGTCGCCGAATCCGCGTCAGAGCCTTCACGGCGCGCCTTACAGCACGGGCGGGCTCGTCGTCGCTCTGTCCACTGCGACCGTCTATTTCACGTCCCATGCTGTCTCGCGCGGCCAGACCGCGGCTCTCGTGCGGTACGCGCGCGCGGCCGGATTCGCGTCCGCGGTCGCCTCCTCCTACGCCTTGCTCCAGCTCGCAGGCCTCGATCCACTGGTCTGGGGACGTACGGCGTCGTTCGGTGGAGTCCTGCGGGTCTTCGGCACGCTGGGACATCCGAACATGCTGGGAGCCTACCTGGCCATGACTGCGCCGCTCACGGTCTGGCTCGCGAGCCGGACGAAACGTGCGACCGAGCGGATCCTATGGGCGCTTGTGGCAACGGTGTCGGTCGTCGTGATCGTGGCGACCCTCTCCCGCGGCGCTTGGCTCGCCCTCGCGACCGCGGCGCTCTCCGCGCTCATCCTGGGCGCGTGGACCAGGAGACGCGCCGCAGAGAAGGGGGCGTCGCACCGCCGCGGCGCGGCCCGCTTTCCGATGGCAGCCGTGGCGTCCCTTCTCGTGGTCGCGGCCGCCGCGTTCTTCTTGCTTCGTGCCTCGGTTGGACCGCACGTCGCCGAGCGCGTACGCCAGATCGCGAGCCTCAGCGCGCCCACGAGCCGATCCCGCCTCTACTATTGGCAAGCCGGCTTGCACATGGCACACGATCACCCGTGGACGGGGGTGGGCCTCGACGCGTTCGGCACCGCGTACCCTCACTATCGAATCCCCGAGTATTGGGGGCTCGAATGGGGCGGCTTGCCCGAAAAGGCGCACAACGAGGCGATCCAGATCCTCGCCACGCAAGGCGTTCCTGGAGCCATGGCGGCGCTTCTCGTGGTCGTCCTCGCGGCGGTCGCGATTCGACGCCGCCTCGGTCGAGGAGACGCACCTGCGCACGCTGGAGCGATCGCGACGGCCGCCACGCTCGTGGCGTTCGTAGTGCAGGGGCTCATGGGTTTCACGGTCGTGGCGCTGGGAAGTCTCGCCGCCGCCATGGCAGGTTGGATCACTTCAGCACCCTCGAGCGGAAAATCGGACCGGCCCGGACAACCGAGGCGCGGCCACTCCACCGCGGCCCTTGTGCTCGCGGGCATTCCCGTCGCGGTGCTCTTCGTGACGCTGGTGATTCTCCCCATCCGGACGCAAGTCCACGAGAAGGAGGCGCTCAGGGCTCCGGAAGGCAGCCCGGAAAGGGCGTGGGCGCTGGAACGGGCGGTGCGGGACGCTCCCTGGGATGCGCGGTACCCGAACTTACTCGGCACTTCCCTTCTCACGCAGTACCTGCGGGAGCCTGGCGCGTCGAGAGGACGTGAATGGCTGCGGCGAGCAGCCCAGGCGCAGCGGACCGCGATCGCGACCGAGCCCTGGAACGCTTATTACCGCGCGGCCCTCGGTCGGGTCGAGATGGCTCAGACCATGCTCCGACCACCCGAGGCCACAGCCGCGGACGTGTGTTCGGCGTTTCGTGAGGCGGTGGCCCGTGAACCCGTCAACCCGGGGCTCAGGGAACAGGCCAGCGAGGCACTGAGAGATTTCGGTCAGAGGGGCGAGGCGCGCGAAATCGCGCTTCGGGAGGCCAGCCTCTATCCCAGCCTGGGTCAGCCGATGGCATTCCTCGGCTACGAGGCGCTCCTCGACCAGCGCTGGAAGGATGCGGCGGACACTCTCGAGATCGCTCTGAGGCGCGATTGGCGGACGGAGAAAGTCGCCCAGGCGGCCGCCTACGGCAATCTGGCGGCGGCGTATCTCGAGCTTGGCCGGGACGCGGAGGCTCTTCGAGCGGCAGAAGAAGGGCTTCGATGGAATCCGCAGGACGCGCAGGACGCGGCAAATCGGAAGATGGCGCTGGAGAGACTGGGCACCGATGATGCCGCGCGTCGCCGATAGGAGACGGTTGGCGGGTGGTCCTGCCTATGATCGTTCACCCAAATTTCGACGGCCCTTGCCGCCCTTACTCAGTGGAACGATGTCGTCGACCACGTAGCCCAGTCGTCCGTGCGGAAACGAGGACCGCGAACCCATTCTCGTTCCCGCCATCTTTGCGCCCAAGTCTGCGATGTGGAAACAGCCAAGTGACGCGCACGTAGCTGCATACATTAGGGCACCGGCAGCTCGTGCCACCGGGGCCCCTATCTCAACCGCGAACCCAAAAGTTCGCGTTTCCGTGATCTGGCTCCCCGAACGTAACCCTCTTCGAGTCCTATCTCCGAGAGCCCGGGCCAGCACGACTTGAATGGCATTTAGGCACTCTCCCGAATCCGTACGCCCCGTAGATCTAGTTCGTAAAGGCGGAGACGCCTCCGAGCAGGACGAGATCCCAACCAGATCCAGCACTCCTGAACGTTCGTTCCACCGTAGCATCACTACGTAATGCGAGCACTTTGCCAACTCGCCACTTTAGCCCCGCCCCGCCCAGAAGCCCAAACTGAGACACACTGTAATCGTACGGGCCGCTGAACGAATCCATTCGCCAGCGCCCTCCAACCCTAACGTACGGCAAAGGATGGCCACCAACTACACGACCTCGCAAGTAACTCAATCCCAGCGAAATGCTGGAGCGCGGCGTCGCAGCTTCCGAGGACGAGTACGTAAAGGTCGGCGCTATCTCCAGCTCATCACGATCCGATAGCGCCAGACCAACCCGGATTTGGCGGCCAGGCCGTGGCAGTCCGACGACGACGTCGTGTTCACGATCCAGCTGCGCAGTAACTCCTAAGTCAAACCCGATCTCCGCGGCATCCGACAACGCACACCCACAAAGCACACCAGTGATGAGCATCAGAAGCATTCGACAAGCCCAACTCATGGATATCCTCCCTCTAAGGGGATCTTCCGCCCCAGCGCGCCCATCAATCCAGATCCGACGGACGCGGTGCCGTCGCGTCCGGGGTCGTCGTCACCTTGAACTTGCGGCCCCGCACCGTGCCGCGCAGGCCGAGGCGACCCATGAGCCGCTCCACGGTGCAGCGGGCGACCGTGTGCTGCTCGCGATTCATCTGCTTCCACACCTTCCGCGGCCCGTAGACCTGTTTGTTCTCGTTCCAGACGCGGCGGACGCGCTCGCACAGGCCCTCGTCGCGCTGGGCGCGCGTGGGCCGGCGATCGGGACAGCGCTGTCGAACCTTGAGCTCGTAGTAGACCGACGGGGCGATCGGCAGCACCTTGCAGATCGGCTCGACCCCGAGCTTCTCCCGGTGGCCGTCGATGAAGCGGACCATCACTTCGCTCGGCGCTCGAGCTCCGCCTTCGCAAAATACGCCGACGCCAAGCGTAGGATCTCATTAGCGCGCCGCAGCTCGAAATTCTCGCGCTCGAGCTCCTGCAACCGTGCCCGCTCGGTGGTCAGGCCGGGCCGCTTGCCGGCGTCACGCTCTCCCTGCCTTACCCAGCTGCGCAACGTCTCCGGCGCGCAGCCGATCTTCTACGGAGCGGAGAACACGTTGCTATCGAAGGAGAGCGTGCGGTCCGCTTCGAGCCGACATGAATCGCGGCTTTGTCCTACCCCTCCTGGCCGCTGAAAACGAATCGTCCCACGCGGCGATAACCGCGTGGGGCGTCTCGCATTTCCTTGCAGCACCTCGGCGCAGCGGCTCGCACCTAGGTCAGCCCCATGTTGCGAGGGGGCGGCCTACTCTACTTCTTGGACCCAACGACGGAGCAGATGTAGACCTCGTTGGTGGCCTGGAGCGTGATCTCCCCACTCTGCACAGCGGCAGCAACGTCGTTATCGGACGTCAACTGACGCGGGGTGTGTCCCGTGGTGAACGCGATCTGGAACTCACGCCAGAGAGGATTGAAGCCGTCACCCTGGATCGCATCGAGCACAGAAATGAAGGGCTGGCCCCCGGGCAAGCCTGGATCCGACCTAAAGATCTTGTTGATCGCCGAATTGTGGGCGATTGCGGACCGCTCGGCGTCGGGTGACAGTTCCATGAAATTGATCGTAAATAGCTTCCCGTCATAGTAGGCGGGCATATCGCTGGCGTGACCTTTGGTGCTCTGGGCGAAGGCTGGGGCGCAGAAGAGAAGGATGGCGGCTACGAAGAGCGTGAGGCGGGGCAGGCGTCGTCTCATGGCTGGATCTCCCTGGAAGAGTGACGACCGTTGTCGCGTAGCGCAGAGGGTCTGCGCGCGCGATGGATTATTATACTCCCGCGGAAGGGGGCCGGTTCCTTCGACCCCGCCCGTCCCCTCGCCAGCTCCGATGGTCTGGCCTTGGTCTCGTGGGGGGCTCGGATCGAATCCATCGATCGCCTCGGGCCGTGCTATGCTTTCGTGGCGTGGTTTCGGGTTGGTGGTGCCGCCAGCCTTAGCCGGGAGCGGAGCGACCCCCGCTCGGCGGTTTCGCATGATCGAGAAAGGAGAACTCCACAATGTCCAAGCGCTTCATCTTGATACTCGGACTTGCGACCCTCTTTACCATGACCCTGCTGGTGGTCGGGGCCGTAGCGCCGAAGGCGACGAACCCATACGCGAAGACCCCGTATGTCTCCGCACTTTCCAACCTCGCCGTCGGCACGGCAGTGGCTGCCGCGGGTGGGTGCAACAAGAGGTCTTGCGAGGTCCTCCAAGGTCTCTATTTCTGCCGCTTCTCGGGTGCCAGGGAATTCTGCCATATCGTGAATAGCAGGTGTAGTACCGGCGGTTGCTAGTAATTGCAGACGTGAGGTCGGCGGCACCGCCGACCGTTATTCTGGAACCGGCCTAAGGCCAGGTCCAGCGCCGAGACTTGACCGGATGGGCCGGACCAACAGTCCCCTGGGAAACCGGACGCCAACGACCGGCATTCCGCCACCTACCACCACGACCAGAATTCGACCCTCAGGAATCGGCGAATCCCCTTCGTGACGATGTCGAGGGCGCGCCGCTCGCCGCAGTAGAGGCGAGCCTGGCCGGTGAGGCCAGGCTTCAGGAGCCGCGAGGCGTTGTCGATCTCGACGTCCACCCGGACCGTGCGTTCGAACGACGACGACCCGACCGTCGTCGCCGCGGCGATCTCCGTCACACGGCCTCTGAATTCGCGATCGGGATAGGCGCGCAGCCTGAGTTTCCCGACCTGCCCCATGCGTACCTCGCCGATGTCCCGCTCGGGCACGAGTATTTCCGCCTTCGCCGTCTCGAGCGCGTAGATTTCGGCGATCAGGTCCCCCGGCTTGACGAACTCCCCCACCTTCTCCTCCAGCCTGGGTGTGATTACGACACCTCCGTGCGGAGCGAGGACCGTCACGCGGTTGAGTTGGCGCTCCAGATTGACACGTTCCGCTTCGGCCTTCGCCACTTCGTGCTGCGCCGCTCGAATCTCCCCGGGACGGGCCCCAGCGTTCACCAGCTCGAGTGCCGCCTGCGCCTCCTGCAGCTCCTTGGCACGCACGATGGACAACTCCTGCGCCCGTTCCAACTCGACCCGCGGCACGAATTCCCTCCTCACGAGCAGCTCCGTCCGATCCAATTCGGCCTGCGCGAACCAAGCGCGCTCCCTGGCCTTCGCCACGGCAACCCGCGCCGCCTTTATCTCCTCGGCGCGGGGTCCGGCGCGCAGCTGCTCGAGACGTGCGGTCTTTTCGGCGCTCTCCGCCTCGATCGCCGCGAGGCGTGCGGCGTATTCTCGGTCGCCGAGCCGGGCGATCGTGTCGCCGGCGACTACTTCCTGACCCTCGGTCATGTACATGCGCTCGATGATCCCCTCGACCTCGGCACGAACGTCCGCGTTGTGGCGTGGGAGGAGGGTGAATTCTCCCGAGACGGTGAGGTTGAGCGGTACGACGGAGAGCAAGAGCAGGGCGCCCGCGCCGAGTGCCAAAAGCATTACCTTGGGCGATGACCAGGCAGGCGGTTTCTTGGCTGTTTCGATACTCTGTGGCAGTTGTCCCCCCTTGCGTTGCGGGAAGTGGCGACGGATCGGAGCCCAGAACGTGGCCGTCAGAAGACCCCCGAAGGCGAGAAACCCCCACCCTTGGTACCGCGAGGTGAGGTAGCTGCCGAGCCTCATGGCGACCAGGCTTAGCAGCCAGTAGGAGAACGCAGCCGCGACCAACCCGTAGCCGAGAAAGATTCCTCGTTCGCGGGGCGTCGCGATCTCGTCGCTTGTGCGGAAGCCGAGCAGGCGTTTCAGTTTGCCGCCGGTATAGGAAAACGCCCGTCGCCGGAGGTTCGGCACGTCGAGCAGGTCGGAGAGCAGATAGTACCCATCGAGCTTGATCAGGGGATTCAAATTGAGGAAGATCTTTACCCCCGACGTTGCCATCACGACGAGGGCGGCGGCGCTCACCCATGTCCCGCGTTCCGCCACCCGCCACAAGAGGGTTGCGACGGCCCACACGAACAGCTCGAAGTAGGCGCCGGCAAACGTGACCCATAGGCGCCGTGCCTTCTCTCGAAACAGCCACGCATCGCTGATATTGCAATAGAACGCGGGCTGAAAGTAGATGAGCAAGAAGCCCATCTCGTGCACTTCACCGCCGAATCGTTTGCACGTCAGCCCGTGGGCGAACTCGTGCCCGGCGGTAACCACGAACACAGCGATCCAGGCGAGAAGTAGGTTCTCGACGCGCCACAGTCCCGACATGTCCCGGAGGATCGCGGCGTGGCTGGCCGCCGTGAGAACCAGGGCGCAGGCGATGGTGGTCGCGGAGATGACGATGAAGTACGGCGTGAAAAAGAACCCGAGCCTCCCGATCATCCGGTTCAGCAGCCGGTCCGGATCGAACGCCTTCAGGCGAAGCCACAGCAGGCTCCCCTGGACCAGCCTCCGCTTGGGAGGCGTCACCATCGATCCTTCCAGCAGCCCCAGGAGACGCAGCTGGTTCACGAGGGATTCGAGGGCCGTGACATCGAACTTCGCCTTCAGCTCCGCGGAAACTTCCTCGGCGATGATGTCGAGTGGGGTCGCACCATCCATCCGGCGGATGACGGCGTGCTCTGCCTCGCGGAACCGGAAGAACCGTTGGGTCTCTGGATCCTTCACTACGAACCGCGGCCCATCCGGTGTTTCCTGTCGGCTGAGCCGCAGGTCCTTGCGAAGCCGCGGGTAATGCTGCTCCTGCATCGTGGTCTCTCCTCACCGCCGGTGCCTGTGCCGACGGAAGATCCGGTCGGTCAGCATCCGAGGAGGAGCCCCAGACTGTCCGCGCCGCCGACACCCCGCGGCCAGTCGGGACGAATTCGGCCCAACATCGCAAATGGGCTCTGAGTCGCGGTCGGCGCCTGCCTCCTCTGACGAACCCGGCAGCCCGGGCGGCGCAGTGACCCGCTTGCCCTTCCCTGGGACCGGCGGCTTTGCAACGTGTGGGACAGTTACTGGTTAGTTGCGGCTATTCTTCGGCCCGCCTATCACCTTGAGGCAGGATGGGCCGGGATCCGGTCAACGGACTACGTCAGCTGCCTTCTCGCCGGCGTTCGGGGCGTTATTGTCCGCCGAGTGCCCTGGCACGCCGTCGTCGCCGCCGTTGCCGTAACCGTTGTTGCCCCCTTCGGGGTGGCAACCGCACAAACACCCAGGGGCGATACGCTGCTCCAGCTCTTCCAGCTCGAGCTTCAGATTCCTCATCAGTTTTCACCTCCTCTCGTGTTGCAGCAGGATGGGCCCAGCCCAGACTTTTCCCGCCGGGAGGAGGCCCCGACCCACCCGTCAGCACAAAAACCGCTCGTGACTAGGGAATCAGTCGTCTACCCGTCAGAGCAGCGTGAGGCGAACGCATAGAGTGTGCCCATGAAATTTGGGGATCGCGCCCGCCCAAGTGCAAGGACTGTCCGAGCTTGTTAACTTCGCCAAGCAGCAAGTCCAGTGAACTTGCAAGAAAAATGCAAAGGACTTCAAAGTCGCTTGTAGCAGTTACATGCGAGCCCAAGCCGCGTGTGAATCGTCAAGCGTCCGGTGCCGTCCTCGCTGGGAGTGTCCCCGGTTGGGACTGCGCACCCATGGAGCGTAGACTCACCTTGAAGAATGGGCTGGGTGATTTTCCACGGAAGGCCGATCGACGGTGGGTGTTCTCCCCCGAACCCTGGTCAGGCAGGCGAGAGAGCCAGAGATCAAGAGAGTGACCCTCCATGCCTCCCCCATGGATGGGGCGCGGACCCCACGGGCGGTGAAGGTCGGGTTCGTGCCTGTGGTAATTCTCCTGTTGCTCACGTCCGCGGCTTCAACTCCTCTGGATGACCACCCGTGGCGATCGTGATTCCACGCCGCTTTCTTCTGGCCCTTGCCGTGCCGTTACTCGCGGGCCTGTTGGGGCTTCTCTGCGTGGGGTGGTATGTCTCGGGCCGGATCGGCAATGAGGCGCTGCGGGCAGCGTACGACCATCGGCCCCCACTTTGCGACGACGCTGTCGTCGTCGCGCTTACCGATAGCACGATTACCCTGCGGCCGGCCGCCGACGATTCCAGCCGGGTACGCCGGGGCACGACGTGGGGGCTACGGTGGCGGGGCGGATGGGGAGATGTCGACACCCTGCTTGGTGCCTCCTCCTCCGCAGTCACCCGACGGTTCCATGCCCACCTGGGCCGGCCCCAACCCGGAACGCACGTCGATCTCTCCGCGGAAACCGCCTGGAGCAATCCCAGGCAGGCTTGCGACCTCCCGTTTCAGGAGGTACGTGTCCAGACTGAGCTGGGGCCGACCCCAGCCTGGCTCGTTCCGGGCGCGAGCGACACGTGGACCATCCTCGTACATGGAAAGGGAGCAGAGCGCACCCAGGCGCTTCGGGTCCTCGAGCTGTATGCCCAGCAAGGGATGCCATGCCTCGTGCTCACTTACCGGAACGATCCGGAGGGGATCGCCAGCCCTGACGGGCGTTACCATTATGGACTGACGGAGTGGAAGGACCTCGAGGCAGGTGTGCGGCTCGCGCTCGCACACGGCGCACGGCGCATTGTCCCGGTCGGAGACAGCATGGGGGGTGGGATCATCCTCGCGTTCCTCGAGAACTCAGTGCTCGCAACGCGGGTCCAAGGAGCCATCCTCGAGGCACCGATGATTGACTTCGGCGCCACAATCGATCTCGGGATCAGGCTGGCGCGAATGCCCGTGATCGGTGCGCCGATTCCGGAGCTTGCGGGAACGGTCGGGAAGGAGTTGGCCGCGATTCGATACGGCATCGATTGGCGCTCACTCGACCTCTCGATTGAGGCAGGGCGAATCCGCGC
>Ga0066665_10001498_pt1 | contig 10856 bp, 7 predicted proteins | sample GraSoiAngelo_114_FD_75175 | JGI IMG/M metagenome (GOLD analysis project Ga0066665, IMG submission 75175) | Grasslands soil microbial communities from the Angelo Coastal Reserve, California, USA - 14_0903_13_40cm | ecosystem: Environmental > Terrestrial > Soil > Grasslands | place: USA...
AATCCGGCGCCTGCTCGGCGTCCTGCGGGACAACCGCAATTTCCGCACACTGTACGCGGCGAACGCCGTCTCGCAGCTAGGCGACTGGTTCAACGTCGTCGCCCTCTTCTCGCTGCTGCTCGAGCTCACCGGAAAGGGAGAGGCCGTCGCCTATGCGCTGCTCACCCGTTTCGTCCCGATGTTCCTCGCCGGGCCCGCCGCGGGCGTCCTCGCGGACCGCATCTCGCGGCGCGCCATCATGGTGGCGAGCGACCTCGCGCGCGTGGCGCTCGTTCTCTGCCTGCTGTTCATTCGCCGGCCTGACCAGGTCTGGATCGCTTACGCAGTGGTCACTGCGCATTCGGTGGTGAGTGCATTCTTCGAGCCCGCGCAGCAGGCGATGCTGCCGAATCTCGTCTCGGAAGCCGACTATCCGCTCGCCGCTACCTTGGAGAACTCGCTCTGGGCGGCGACACTGGCAGTGGGTTCCGCGATCGGCGGCGTGACGCTCGCGCTGGTCGGCCGCGACGTGGCCTTCCTCTGCGACGCAGCGAGCTTCCTCGTCTCCGCCGCCCTCATCTCGCGCCTGCCGCGGGGACATGCCAGGCGCGCCGACCGGCAGGCGATGGAGGTGCTGGAGGAAGCGCGAGTGCCCGGGTCCCAGATCGAGAACCTGCTCGGCCTTCGCGATCTGCGCGAAGGCGTCCGCTACGTCGCCTCGCACCGCCGGGTACGGGCCCTCCTCGCGGTCAAAGCCAGTTTCGGGCTGACGCTGGGCGGGGTGCTGGTCCTGCTCGCCTATTTTGGCGAGAAAGTGTTCGCGTACGGAAACGGCGCCGGCATCGCGGTGCTCTGGACCGCGCGCGGCGTTGGCAGCTTCGCGGGCCCATTCGCTGCGTTCCGCATCGCGGGCACCGACGACCAAGGCCTTCGGCGCGGAATCTCCGCGGCTTTTGCGCTCCTCGTGGTCTGTTACGTGGCCTTTGCCGTCAGCCCAGCGATCGGATACGCGGCGATCGCGCTCGCCCTGGCGAACGCGGGCGGGAGCATCCTCTGGACCAGCGGCTCGACCTTGCTGCAGCGCATGGTTCCGGATGCCGTCCGCGGCCGGGTTGCGGCGGCCGAGATCGGCGGCTTCATGCTCATGTTGTCGGCCAGCACGCTCGCCACCGGCTTGCTGCTCGATCGCGGCATTCCGGCGCGCGCGCTGATGGCGGCTTGCGGCCTGATCGCGCTCGTTCCCCTCGCGTACTGGGCTTTTGCACAGAGGGCGTTTCAGGTGACAGGGCAGGCCGCAAGAGGGTAAAGAGACGCTCCCGATGGCCGACACTCCCCAGGCTGGAGCGACCAGCTCGATCGAAGATCAGATCCGGCTGCGAGAGCAGAAGGCCGAGCTCCTTCGGGAGAAGGGGGTCCAGCCGTACGGCAACGGGATCGTCGTCCCGCACACCACGGGGTTCGTGCGCATCCGCCACGCCGACGACGACGCAGCCCAGCTGGAAGAGGACCAGAGCGAGCCCTATGGGATCGCCGGACGGGTGGTGGCGCTGCGCACCATGGGCAAGGCGACCTTCCTCAGCCTTCGCGACCGCACCGGTGACCTGCAGATCTTCGTCAAGAAGGACAAGGTCGGCGACCAGGCGTACGAGGTCCTCAAGCTCACCGATCTGGGAGACATCGTTTTCGCCCGTGGCCGCGCCATGCGCACGAAGACCGGCGAGCTCTCCATCGAGGCGACCGAGTACCGCCTGCTGACGAAGGCGCTGCGCCCGCTCCCGGAAAAGTGGCACGGTCTCACCGACCACGAGACTCGCTACCGGCAGCGCTACGTGGATCTGAGCGCGAGCTTGCAGGTGCGCCAGATCTTCCTCCGGCGCACGAAGCTCATCGCCGGCATCCGCCGCTTCCTCGAGGACCTCGATTTCGTCGAAGTGGAGACCCCCGTCTTGCACAAGCCGGAGGAGGCGGGAGGAGCGGCCGCGCGTCCGTTCGCCACGCACCACAACGCTCTCGATCTCGATCTCAAGCTGCGCATCGCCCTCGAGCTGCACCTCAAGCGCCTGATCGTCGGCGGGCTCGAGCGCGTCTACGAGATCGGCCGCGTCTTTCGCAACGAAGGGATCGATCGCCGGCACAATCCCGAGTCCACCATGCTGGAGTTCTATCAGGCCTACGCGACCTACGAAGATCTGATGGCGCTGACGGAGACCATGGTGTCGCGTCTCGCCACCGAGGTGACCGGGGCCGACGAGGTGACGTTCCAGGGAGTGAAGATCAAGTTTGCGCCCCCCTGGCCCCGCACCTCCATGCTCGGCGAGGTGGCGAAGCTGTACGGTGCGGCCGGGACGCAGCCGGAGCAGCTCGACGCGCTCGCCAGGCTCTCCGCCGGACAGTGGCTCGCGCCGGTCGAGGACCGCCAGATGCGGGAGAAATTTGCCAGGCTCGTGTCCAGCGGTGAAAAGATCGCTTGGGGGTTCGAAGCGTTGATGGAACCGATGCTGCCGAAGGACCGGCCGATCTTCGTGGTGGACTTCCCGCTGGAGATCTCGCCGCTCGCCCGCAGGCGCGACTCCGAGCCGCGGCTCGTCGATCGCTTCGAGGCATTCGCCGGCGGCATGGAGATCGCGAACGCGTTCTCCGAGCTGAACGACCCGCGCGACCAGGAGGCTCGCTTCCGCGCGCAGGTGGAAGCGGCGGCGCGCGGCAACCAGGAGACGATGCCCTGGGACCGCGACTACATCCGCGCCCTCGAGCACGGCATGCCGCCGGCGGCCGGAGAGGGCGTCGGGATCGATCGGCTGGCGATGCTGTTCACCGATTCGCCGAGCATCCGGGACGTGGTCCTCTTCCCGCTGCTCAAGCCGGAGGAGAGCCATTGAAGCTCTACTGGCGCCCGAGCCCGCGCGCGGAGGGCCGCGGCGCGGTCGGGAGGAAGGCGGCGAGCCCTGCCATCGTCTGTGCCGCCGCGCTGGTGCTCTTCCTGCTCGGCGCGGGGCTCCAGTATTCCGTCGCGGTCTGGCTCGGCGCGTACACCACGCTCTCGCGCGACGCGGTCAATGGCATCTCTTTCGGCATGGAAGGGGTCTGGTTCCTGCTGGCGGGGTTCGCGCTCAGCTTTCTCGGCCGTGGCTACCGGCCACTCGAGAACCTGATCGCCTCCGCGATCTTCGGAGCCGTCATCTTCTTCGTGCTCCGCGCCCTCAAACCGCCGTCGTTCTCGTACGACCGGTTCTTCGCCAGCGCCGGCGAGCTGGTGGTCTGGTCGATCGCCGCCGCAGCGGCGTCGTGGCTCTTGGCGATGTGGGGCGCCTCGTTCGGAATGCTGATCGGCGCGAACGGGCACGTCGATCCGCGCCTCGGCTACGAGTGGGGCATCGCGCGCACGCACCTGAGGCTGAACCGGCGCAGCGCGCTCTTCCTGGCGCTGCTCGGCGTGCTGCCTCCCGGGCTCTTCTACGCGCTCGGAATCGCGGCCTCGTTGCGGGATCCGCATCAGCGCACGCTGTTGAATCCGCTGCACATCCTCTTCACGGTCGCGGTGGTGCTCGCCTCCCTCACGGCGATCGGCAGGTGGATCCAGCACCGCGCTCAGATCGCCAGACTCCAGCCAGGGCAGCGGCGCAAGCGGCCGGCCACGGTGGTGATGACGGGAATCTCGGTCGCGGGGGTGGCGGTGGGCGTCTGGGCGCTCACGGTGGTGCTGTCGGTCATGAGCGGCTTCGAGTCCGACTTGAAGCGCAAGATCCTCGGCACGAATTCCCATGCCTTGCTGCTCAAGTTCTCGTCGGACTTCTCCGAGTGGCGATCGGTGGTCCCCAAGGTCGCGGCCGTTCCCGGCGTCGCCGGGGTGTCGCCGTTCATCCTCAACGAGGTGATCCTTTCGCACGGCCAGACGGTCACGGGCGCGGAGCTGAAGGGGATCGATCCGGCGACCGCCGGTACCGTGAGCGAGCTGCCCCGCCAGGTCATCGCCGGCGAGCTGGAATGGCTGTCGAAGCCGCAGGACATCCCCGGCACCGATCGCGTCGTCGAGCCGCGCGGGGAAGCGGCGAAGCAGCTGGGTGGACCGGAGTACGAGCAGTATCTCGAGGACACGCTCAAGCGGCGCCAGGCCCATCCGGAAGAATCGCAGAAGGTCGATCCCGAAGCGCTGCGCAACCTGCCCGGCATCTGCATCGGCAAGGAGATGTCGCACCAGCTCCGCGCCTGGGTAGGCGACGTGGTCAACGTGCTCACGCCGCTCGGCGAGATGACGCCGACCGGCCCGGTGCCGCGCAGCCGTCCCTTCCGGGTGGCCTGCATCCTCTACTCCGGGATGTACGAGTACGACTCGAAGTTCGTCTACATCGGCATTCCCGAGGCGCAGCGATTCTTCAGGATGGGCGAGAACATCGTCGGCCTCGAGCTGAAGTTCGTGGACGTCGACGCCGCGCGGGCGCTCGGGCGCAGGGTGGTGGCTGCACTGGGGGGCTTTCCCTACCGGACGAAGGATTGGGCGGAGCTGAACCGCAATCTCTTCTCCGCGCTCAAGCTGGAGAAGCTGGCGATGGCGATCATCCTCACCTTCATCGTGCTGGTGGCGTGCTTCAACATCCTCAGCACGCTGATCATGCTGGTGCTGGAGAAGACGAAGGAGATCTCCATCCTCAAGTCGATGGGCGCGCGCGACGCGAGCGTGATGAAGATCTTCGTGGTCGAAGGATTGACCATCGGCGCCATCGGCACCGCGATGGGCCTCTTGCTCGGCCTCGCTTCCTGCTCGTTCATCGAGAAATTCGGGCTGCAGCTCGATCCCGACGTCTATTACATCTCGAACCTACCGGTGAACGTCGACGGCGCGCAGTTCGTGATGGTGGCGGCGATCTCGCTCGCCCTCAGCTACCTGGCGACGCTCTATCCCGCCACCAAGGCGAGCCGCCTCTCGCCGGTGGACGGGCTGCGGGAGGAATGAGTTGGCTCCTCTCGTCGAAGCGCGCCAAGTGCACAAGTCCTACTGGCTCGGCGAGAAGGAAATCCACGTGCTGCGCGGCGCCAGTTTCTCGCTCGGCGGCGGCGAGATGGCATCGCTGGTCGGTCCGAGCGGGGTAGGGAAGAGCACCTTCCTGCACGTGATCGGTACGCTCGATCCGCCCACGCGCGGGTCGGTGCTGTTCGACGACCGCGACGCGTTCGCGATGACCGAGGAGGAGCTTGCCGCCTTCCGCAACCGCAGCATCGGGTTCGTCTTCCAGTTCCACTACCTGCTGCCTGAGTTCACCGCCTTGGAGAACACGTCGATGCCGGGGCTGATCAGCCGCTTGCCCCGAGAGCAGGCGGAGGCACAGGCGAAGGAGATGCTGGAGATCGTGGGGCTCGAGCATCGGCTCGATCACAAGCCCGGCGAGCTGTCGGGCGGCGAGCAGCAACGGGTGGCGCTGGCGCGTGCCCTGATGCTGAAGCCACGGCTCCTGCTCGCCGACGAGCCGACCGGGAACCTGGACGAAGCGACGGGAGAGGGCATCCATCAGCTGCTGGTCGAGCTGAATCAGCGGCTGGGGATCGCCGCCATCGTGGTGACGCACAACCCGCGGCTGGCTGAACGGATGCCGCGCCGGCTGCGGCTCGCTGAAGGGCTCGTGATCGAAGCCTGAGCGTCCAACTGGGCCCTTGCGGAGGATGCCCGATCGGCTTTCCGTTCGCATCTTCGCCCCGGGAGAGGAAGAACGCAGGAGGCTTCTCGATGCGGAACAAGGTCTGGGTAGTGGGCATCGCGCTCACGTTCGGGTGCGCGATGTTCGGGGGCAGCCAGGAGAGCAAGAAATCCGAGACACGCACGCAGCAGGATCAGGCACAGCAGTCCCTGCAGCGCGCAGCGGACGCCCAGAAGAAAGCGGCGGACGAACAGGCGAAGGTGGAGCAGGCGCGGCAGGAGGTGACCCAGAAGCAGAAGGAGCTGGCGGACGCACAGGCGAGGCTGCGCGGCCAGACGGCGAAGGCGGAGCAGGCCCAGCGCGACGCCCAGGAAGCGACCCGGCTTGCGCACCAGGAAGCGTCTCAGCAGCAGCAGCAGGCGCTGCAGACCCAGCGGTCCGAGAACCAGCAGACGCGCAGCCAGCACCAGAAGAACCAGGCCTGGACGCAGGAGCAGACCGCGAGCGGCACCGTCGTGCAGGCAGGCAGTGATCAGCTGCAGATCCGCACGCAGGACAAGGATCTGCTGCAGCTCCAGATCACCGATTCGACGGCGGTGACGCTGAACGGCCAGACGGCGTCGGCGGCGCAGCTGCCGCCAGGGTCCGACTTGCGCGCCAGCTATCAGATGGTCGACGGCCAGCCGAAGGCGCTGAAGATCGACGCTACTTCGAAGAGCTCGAGCTCGACGCAGGAGCCGCAGCAGCAGAAGTGACGTCCTGCAAGGAAATCCCGGGGACCGCGATCAGGTCGGCATGGCGGCTGGCGTACGCGGTCTCGATCTACGGCGCGGCGCCGAGGAGCAGCGCGAGGAGGATCATGCGTTGAAGACCAGCAGCTCCTCGACCCTCCCGCGGGACCCGGCTTTCGAGTTGATGAAGCGCGGCGCGTGAACCATGCGCTGCTCGAATCCGCGGTACAGATCGCGCACGCGCTCGGTGGCCGAGTTGGAGAGCAGGAAGCGGACGCCGCGGCGGTTCAGCGCGAGGCATGCGCGCGCCAGGCGCTTCTGGTCGTCCCAGGTGAACCCGTCGGCGGTGTAGCTCGCGAAGCTCGACGTGGCGGATACGGGGTCGTAGGGCGGATCCAGGTATACGAAGTCGCCGGGTGCGGCCTTGACCAGCGCCGCCTCGAAGGGCGCATGGAGGATCTCGACGCCCTTCAGCGCCTGGCTCGCAGCGAGCAGGGCGCAGGGGTCGTGGAAGCGCGGGTTCGTGTAGCGTCCGATGGGCACGTTGAAGCGGCCGGCTCGATTCACGCGCCACAGGCCGTTGAAGCAGGTCTTGTTGAGATAGATGAAACGCGCGGCGCGAGCTGACGGAGAGAGACGCAGCGGATCCAGCGCGCGGATGTTCGGGTAATGCGCCTTCTCGTAGACGTGCCGGCCGAGCGCGTCGAGCACGCCGTGGACGTCGTCGCGAACCTGGAGGTAGCAGTGCACCAGCTCGGCGTTGTTGTCGCTGAGGATCGCGCGGCGCGGAGCCACGGCGAAGAAGAGGGCGCCGCCGCCCACGAAGGGCTCGTGGTAGCGGCGCAGCCGGCGAGGGACGTGGCGCAGCAGCTCCGCGAGCAGCGTCGTTTTGCCGCCGACCCATTTGATGAAGGGGGCCGCTCTCGCGCGCTCCTCGGGAATATCCGCGCGCAGGGAAGACTCGGAGCGGCGGAGCTGCAGGACGGGCATGCGGGTCTCGGTAGCACGCGAGATCTGATGCGTAAAAAAAGCTATCTCTCCGCTCGCAAAGTTGACAGCGGCATCGACGATCAGTGCCAGAACCCGAGCGACAGGACGGTGTTCCCGTATTGCCGCGCGCCGTCCGCTCCGAGCGAGACCCGCATCCTGTACTGGCTGCTCCAGAGCGAGAACGACCAGAAGCGCACGTCGAGGCCGAGGGTGAGGTGCAACCGTCCGGTCACGTCTTGGAAGCGCGGAGGCTCCCAGTACGAGCCGCCGCGGATCCGCAGCCACCCCGGGATCCATTCGTATTCGGCGCCCAGGCGCAATGAGACCGATCCGCGGCGACCCGATGGCTGCAACTGCTTCTCCAGGAAGGCCTCGAGGCCGGCGCCGTTCGACACCGGGCCGCTGACGATCAGGTCGGCCGCGAGAATCGTGCTCCTCTCGTCGCGGAATTCGTCGCTCACGCGCCGGTTCCAGGGCGTGGGACCGAGGCGCAGGGCGATTCCGGCGCCGGCGGTCCAAGGGAACTCCACGCGCTCCGGCAGGATGTATCCCACGCAATTGTTCGGGTCGCAGGCAGTCGGGTCGATCCTCGGCTTCATCGCCGGCCGGAAACTGACGCCGATGCGCAGGTTGCTGTCGCGCGGCTGCCACAGGCCGCCCGCTTCGATCGACCAATCGCCCGCGTTCACCAGTTCGACTCCGCTGCCGGGCAACCTGAGGTTGAAACCGCCCCCGACCAGGTTTGCTCCCGCGATCCACTCGCCGTCGGCGAACGATCGCGCGAGCGTGAGGCGCCAGATCGCGGCCGAAAGCGATGCTGCGGTTCCCCCGGGCACGGTGAAATCGCGCAGCTCGCCCGTGACCGAGACCGCGACTCCCCACGCGCCGAACATCCCCACCAGCCCGGCGTTCAGCGCGCCGGTGGTGCCGTTGAATCGGTCCTGCGGCGTTCCGTTGTTGTCGTAGTCGACGCCCAGCGCCGGCGTGTAGGCGTCGAGCAGGAAGTCCCAGTAGAACCAGCCGGAGGCAGTCGACGGCCGCGAGGCGGCGGCGGCCGGATTGGCGAGCAGGCCGAGGGCGCCTTCGGCAGTGGCGAGGGAGACGCCGCCCATGCCGATGACGCGATAGTCGGCGACCGCGGCGCCACGGTACGCGTCGATGGCGTAGTTGCGGTCGGTGATCGGCGCGTCGGCCCAGGCGAGCCGCGGAGCCGCGAGAAGCAAGCAGAGGAGGCCGGCGGGGCGGATCACAGGAAGGCGATGTCGACCTGGCGGCAACTTCGTCCCCCTGCAATGTCCGCCTTTAAGGGCTATCCGGTCAGCTCAGGGCAACCCTAGAGGTTGTGTCAGACCCTCGCGCTACGCTCCGTTTCGAGGAGGAGCGGATGGTCCGTTCACAGCTCGAGTTCGAGGCGCAGTTCGCAAGCGAGGCAAACTGCCTCGACTACTTAAGGCGGATGCGCTGGCCGGGAGGGTTCCGGTGTCCGAAATGCTCCGGCGCGTCAGCGTGGGATCTGCATGCCCGGCCGCTAACGGAATGCCGATCGTGCGGTCACCAGGTGTCGCTCACCGCGGGCACGATCTTCCACAAAACGCGGACGCCGCTGCGGATCTGGTTCCGGATCATCGCGCAGGTAACCGGATCGAAGGCGGGCTGCTCGGCGCTGACGGTCGCGCGCCAGTACGGCCTTCGCTACGAGACCGCCTGGCTGATTCTCCACAAGATCCGATCTGCGCTCTGGCAGCTCGGACGCGATCCTCTCGTCGGTGAGGTCGAGATCGACGAGACGTACGTCGGCGGACGCGACGAGCCCCACCAGAGAGGACGGAGCCTCGCCGGCAAGAAAGCGCTGGTGGTCGCGGCAGTGGAAAAGGACGACGGCGGAATGGGGCGCATCCGCATGGCGCACGTCCAGGATGCCAAAGCCAAGAACCTGATGCCGTTCGTGCGGGAGAACGTGCGACCGCGCTCCACCGTGCACACCGACGGACACCGCGGGTACAACCCGCTGCGCGAGAGCGGATATGCGCATCTTCCCGTGTTCCTGTTCGGCGAGGAGCTCGCGAAGCACGCCCTGAAATGCGCGCACCGCGTTTTTTCGCTCCTCAAGCGCGTGCTGCTCTCGACGCACCAAGGTGCAGTCTCTGGCAAGCACTTGCAGCGCTACCTCGACGAGTTCGTCTTCCGCTTCAACCGGCGCCGCGCCCGGCCGTGGCTTGCGTTTCAGCGCGTTCTCGAGCGCTACGGCCAGCGCGCGCCGACGTACGACGACCTGGTCGCGCCGGACCTACTACAGCTTGTGGGCGCCTGAGCTAACCGGATAGCCCTTATAGGCGGACATCGACTTGCCCTGTTCTCCTCCGATGACGTGCCTGCTTCTAGGGCGCCGGAGCTTCCATCGAGCGCGGATGCGCTCAGTCCAGCGGCAAATTCATCTTCTTCAGCAGAGCACGGTACCGCGGGTCGCCGCGCAGGTTCCGCAGCAGCGGGTCGGACTTTACGTGTATCACCCCGGTGTCGGGCAACGCGTACGCCCGCTCGAGCCACTCGAACGCGCGGTCCAACTCGCGCCTGTATGCGTACACTTGGGCGATCTGGTAGGGCGAATCGCCGGCATGCCCGCGGATCAGTGCCTTGAGCGCCCTGTTCGACTTGCTTGCGTGACCGAGATCGTGTTCTGCCAGGGCGAGACCGGTCAGCCATACCCAGCCGATGGAGAGCTGTTCGGACCGGGCCAACGCTTTCGCGGGCTTTCCCTCGAACAGATCTAGGACGGCGAGCAAGAAGGCGTACTGGTCATACTCGGGCGCGAGTTCCGTCGTGCGGAGCAGCGCCTTGCGCGCGGCGTCCATCTCCCCATTGAAGCAATATGCGATGCCGAGCACGCCCCAGGACCGTGCAGTCAGCGGATCGAGCTCGGTCGCCTTTCGCGCGGCCGCGATGGCCTCCGGAATCCGGCCAAGGGGTACCAGGACCGAGTAGGCGTTCGCTTGAAGTGCGTCCGCGTCCGAAGGATTGAGCGCGAGCGCGCGCTCGAGGTCGGCCGCAGCGCCCGCCCAGTCAAGCTTCCATTCTGCCCGCAACGTCGCCCGCGCCACGTAGCCCTCTGCGATGTCTGGGGCAAGCGCGACCGCCTTCTCGGCCGCCGACAGCGCGCGTGTGACCCCCTGGACCCACTCGGTCGAGGTTGCCGCGGACCACGATGCACTCCTGCGTGCATGCGCCAACCCGGCCCACGCGGGTCCGTAGCCGGGATCGAGTGCGATCGCGGCCTCGAACGCTTCGACCGCACGCCGCCATCCGTCCGGACTCGCCTGGCTTAAGGCGTGGCGGCCGACCAGATAACGACTGTAGGCGTCCGGGTTCGCCGTGCGACGGTCTTTCGCACTGGGCGTCTCCCCGGTTAGGAGCTTGATCTTCAGTGCCGCTACGACCGAGCGGGCGATCTCCTCCTGCACCGCGAACACGTCAATGAGCTCGCGGTCGAATGATTGGGACCAGAGGTGCGAGCCGCCACGCGCCTCGA
>Ga0066665_10001499_pt1 | contig 10852 bp, 7 predicted proteins | sample GraSoiAngelo_114_FD_75175 | JGI IMG/M metagenome (GOLD analysis project Ga0066665, IMG submission 75175) | Grasslands soil microbial communities from the Angelo Coastal Reserve, California, USA - 14_0903_13_40cm | ecosystem: Environmental > Terrestrial > Soil > Grasslands | place: USA...
CAACACACTCGAGGCAGTCTGCCGCAACACCATTAATTTTCAGTCGCTCGACCGCCCTAACCAGCCGACTAGAATCCGTTTAAGCAGCACGACAGTTTGGGTGAATCATGAAGGCGATCCTTCTAAGTCCAATTTTGTGACCGTCGCCTACACGCGCGGCGGCAGAGTTTATCGCGTGAAGGCACATTCGGTGGTTATGGCTGGAGGGTGCTGGACCTCAAAGCTGATCGTCAAGGACCTTCCCACTGCGCATCGCCAAGCCTACGATCAGTTCTACCGTTCGCCTTGCATGATGGCGAATGTGGCACTGCGCAATTGGCACTTCTTGTACAAGCTGGGAATCTCAGGTTGCCGGTGGTTTGAGGGGCTGGGCAGCTTCACGGCAGTTCGGAAAGTCCCAACATTCTCAACCGAAAAGAAAACAATCGGACCAGATTCTCCCGTCGTGCTCACACTCAAGGTGCTTTTTCCTCATTGTGGGTTGCCGCTGCAGGAGCAAGGCAATCGGGGCCGTGCTCAACTTCTTTCAACGCCATTTCGCGATTACGAGCGTCAGATCCGCGCGCAACTGACAGACATGTTCTCTGCTTCGGGATTTGATGCGACTCGCGACATCGCGGGGATTGTTCTGAATCGCTGGGGCCACGCATACGTGAGCCCACAGCCGGGTTTCTTTTTCGGGAAGGACGGCAATCCCCCACCACGTGCCATTCTGCGCGCCGCACCGTTCGGAAGAATTACATTTGCCAATACGGATCTCTCTGGCACACCCGACCATCGGACCGCAGTCGGAGAGGCGCATCGGGCGGTCAGCCAGCTGCTCGACCAGGTTTTAACGGAATAGCAAATTGAGGTAGTTGAACAGGATCATTCGCAGATGCTTACACCGTTGAAGGTCACGGAGTGATCGTGATAAACCGCCAGCAGCGGGTGAATCAGGTGGGGCCTGGCTCTCAGCGCCTTCGCCCAAGCGAAAAGCACCCTTGCTGTCCCGAGCCCAGAACAACATGACAGGTTCCAATGGCTGATACCACCCACGTCCCGGAGCGCTTTGGGGTGTTGGAACTCGCCAACAGGAATTAACTCGATACTAGAGCTTCGAAAACAGTCATCGCGTTTCGCCGCACGCTGTAGCGTACTTGTGCAGCACCGATTCGATGTGATGCCGAATCATCCCAGATGGCGAGGCCTGAAGACTTCCCGCACGAATCGCCTCGTATTCGAGTGGCAAATACTGACTGACTAGCGCTAAGGCTGGGGGACCCGCGGCGAGGTTCTCGATGAGAAGGTCGATCTCCGCCTTCACTTCCGGCTCAGGCCAAGCTCGTCCCATACCTTTGTGGTCAGGCACGATATCGTTGTAAGTCGCGAACTCCTCATGGCAAATTGTGCACAGCCGATTCTGTTCAATGATTTTGCGTATACCGAGCTATCACGGATGAACTGCTCTAACCGCTGCGCGGGATCCACTTCCTAATTGCCTAGGTCCTCGAACCTCACGTTCATGATGGAGTACTGCTTGGCGTTTTTGTAATTGAAGTGCCACCACTCCGTCGGTTCGACCGTGAAGTCCTCTTTTGCCATCGCAGCGCGAAGAATCTCACGACTCGTTCTCTGCAGCGCAGTGCCGCCGGCATAGTCGGCTTTAGCGCGCTCGGTCATTTCATCAAAGGCGCTAGGCATTTCCAGCTCTTTACCGGTTTTGAGGTTATATAGTGTCAGGTCGACAGCACATCCTCAATTATGGATGGAACCCGTCGCGGGATCCGCTACGAAGTCTCTTTTCTTCTCGGGATCATAGGCAATCGCATCCCAGAACATCTTGGTTACATACCACGGCCGATAGGCATCGTAGACTAGCAGGGCGTATCCTTTGCTTTTCAACCCCTCGTTCGCTCGCTTTAATGCTTCCGCAGCCGGCCGCTCGAGAAAGGCACGAGCCTGCGAATAGGCCGGCGTGCCCAGGAAGTTGTGCGCAGTTGCGTAGCGGATGTCGAACTTGATGGAGGGATCGAGGCTTTTCAGGTCAACCAAGTCCGGCTGAAGAAAGATGCCTTCATCGTGGGCGGTAAGGCTTTGAGTGCCTCTTTTCGCAGTTGCTCGACGGGATGTGCTGGCGCAAAACCAACTCCAGTTTCGCATGGAGATTGGCCTTGTGAACTGCACGGCAGAGCGGCGGCGGCAAGTAAGCAAATCAGGTGTAAGTGACGAAGCATGTTGATGAGCCTGAATCTCGACGTAGAGATTAGTGCAAAGGTGTATCTCAAAATCATCATCGGGCTACGCGGCCGCGCTGCCGGGCGAAAAACAAGTAAACCGGCACACCAAGAAGGATAACGACCAGGCCGGCAATCGAATCTCTCAAGTTGCTGACGAACGTGTAGTAGAGCAGAACGGCCGCCGTCGCGATGAACAAGGCAGGGACAAGCGGATAACCCACCGTTTGGTAGGATCTTTTTTCCTGTGGCTCGCGCTTGCGAAACACGAAGATTGTGCTGGCCGCGACAACATAGAAAAGCCATTCTGTGAAAATCGCGAGTGAGAACAACTCTCTGAACGCACCGCCCACCAGCACCAGGATAATTGCGACTGCGGCCTGAACAACCAGAGCCAAGCCGGGAGTGTGGAACCTCGGGTGGACTTCTCCCAGCGCCTTGAACAGATAGCCATCGCGAGCGACCGCGAAAGGTACACGCCCGCCACTCATGACGGTGCCGTTCAAGGTTGCCAGCATGGAAATCACCATGCCGATTGAGACGAGCATTATGCCCCAATGTCCAAGTGCAGCCTCACTGGCCGCCGATGCAGGAACCGCGGCGTGCGCGATGGTCGCAGCGTCAAGTGCCCGTTGGATGGCGGCGTTCATTCCCATATAAAGAATAGCCACCAGGCCCACGCCCGAAATCAGTGCGATAGGAATACTTTTTTCCGGACTGCGAATTTCTTCGCTGACCATGTTCAGGTCATTCCAGCCATCGTATGCCCAGAGAGCCGCCACAAGGGCTGCCATGAATCCCGCAATTCCGCCCTTTGCTCCACTGAAGCGCGTGCCGAAATTGGCCCACGAACCAGAAGCCGCCGTGAGGGCGACAAAGGCAATCCCCATAATCATTGCAACCTTCAGGATGGTGAACGCAAATTGAAAATTGCCCGCCTTGCGGATTCCTACATAGTTCAATGCCGTGATCAGCACCGTGGCTGCGATGGCGACCAGATGGCCGTAATTAATGACCAGAACACGATCTGATGTCACATACAACGAACAAAGCGCGTGCGGCAAGAAACTGAAAGCCGAGAAGGTGCCGAGAACGCGCACTAGTCCAGCTGTGATGCTCGCGATGGAGGCGGGCTTAGCAATCAGAAACCAAGTCCAGCCATACAAGAATCCCGGAAGCGGGCCGTAGGCGTCGCGCACGTAGACATACTCTCCACCGGACCACGGCCGGACGGCCCCTAACTCCGCATACGTCAGGGCACCGAAGAAGGAAAGCACGCCTCCAACAATCCATGCGAGGTAAACCAGGCCGGCAGATCCCACTGCCTGCATCATCTCGGCTGGCACGAGGAAGATGCCGCTGCCGATAATCGTCCCAGCCACGATCGAAGTGGCATGCCAGACGTTTAGTCCTCGCACCAGTTGAGGCGTTCCTTTTTCAACTGATACCGAAGTTGCTGCCATTCGCCCTCGCGTAGATATGTTCGTCACATTCGGTTCTATAAATGGTTTAGTCACTATTCATAGGCGACAATGCCGGCAACTTCCACCGCTTTCTCAGTTGCTTGTATTGTGGAAGGGGCAACTGTACAAGCAGCGGCTTTTTCGCGGGGTCAAGCCACGCCAGCACAGATTCAATTTGTTCCTCGGGCATCGCCGTGCATCCCACTGTCCCACGCCCTGGTCCGCGCCAGATGTGCATGAAGATGCAAGATCCCGACCCAAGAGTCACCGGATCGCTATTGTGATCAACCACAAGTCCCGAGCGGTACAATTCATCGGAGCGCAACATGTGCTCCGAACTATTCCAGTCGGGGGAAATCTTTGTGTTGTCCACTACGCGGTTGTAGGACTTCGATTCAGTATCGTCTACGCATTCTACGGACTGCGTGAGGTTTAAGTAGGGCATTCGCCATCCCGCTGGCTGCTGGGCCGCGTAGCCGAAAGCGGTGCTCAAGTGGAAGATGCCAGCCGGCGCTTTTCCGTCCCCTTCTTTCTTGACCGGGTCCTGGACTTTGCGCAGCGCAGCATCGTTAGTCGGCGGCAACCCCACACCCCATCCTAGCCCGTTCTTCCCCACTACAACTTGGATTTGCGCCCCAACCGCTCTCCATTTCTCTTTTTTCTGTGATCGCTCATACCTCTGGAGAACGCCTTCCACTCCGTTCCAATCAGAAGTCGTGACCACCAGAATTTGGGTCGATGGTCCCAGTGCGTCCTGCTTCGGCGATCGAGCTGACGCGGCTGAAACAAAACAGGATGCGACCATGCAAGTGAAGAATAATTTGAGGGTCATCGAGGTCATCGTTTTCCTGGGTTGGATTGGGCAAATGTCAGGTTGCTGAACGCAGAGGCTAGCTGTGAACACCAAACCTCGCAGTGTTACGCAGGTAAGGACGGCTGTTGCTTCAGTTGAGGCTATCTGAAACGCGCTGGAAATCAGCTTGCAGAGCCGCGTTGGCCGCAGTGGTTGCCAGGTGATAACACGCCCAAGAGCCATCTTAGAGTTCGCAATCCTGCGAATGGAGATATTTTCGATCATGAAGTTTCGTCGAGCGGGAATAGAGTGAGGACTCTAGTTCCCCACTACTTCTCTGATTACGCGAAGAAAATTCTCGCCCATAATTTTCTTGATGTCGTCCTCGGAATAGCCTCTGTTGAGCAAGGTGGCAGTGAGATTAGGGATTTTGGAAACATCTTCGAGATCGTAAGGGACGAGGGTAATCCCATCGAAATCACTGCCGATGCCAACGTGCTCGATGCCGGCAATTTTCACAATATGATCGATACACTTAGCTGCGTCCTCAACGGTCGCGTGGCCGACCTTGAATTCGCCCTTGTCTTCGAAATACTCTTTGGCGGCGAATTGGTCCAGTTCTGTTCCGGCGAGATTCGGTTCGAGAGCGTTTTCGTTAGAGACTTTTCTTTTCAATTCCTCAGCATCCTGCTGATTCAGAAACGAAGCAGCGAAGTTTACGCCCACAACCCCGCCGTTTCGAGCGAGGGCCCGCAGCATGTCATCCGTCATGTTTCGCGGAACGTCAGACATTGACCGGCAGGACGAATGAGAAGCGATGACAGGCTTGCTCGTTACTTGCAAAACATCGTAGAAGGTCTTGTCTGATACGTGAGAGATGTCCACGATCATGCCAATAGAGTTCATCTCATGCACAACTTGTTTCCCAAAGTCTGTGAGCCCATTGTGCTCCGGTTTTCCTGTCGATGAGTCGGCCCAATCGTTGCTCCGAAAGTGGGTGAGCGTCATAGAGAGGATGCCCATGCGGCGGTACATTCGCAAAACAGCCAGGTCATTCGCGATCTGGTGCCCGCCTTCGACGGTCAAGACAGCGGCAATTTTGCTCTGCCCAACAATGCGTTCGATGTCTCGCGCGCTTGTGGCTAGCTCGATTTGATCAGGATGTTTGTCGAGAACGCGTTGCATGGCGTCCCGCAGGTCCAGCGTCCGACGAACCGCCTCTGATCCCTTGTAGTACGTCGGCACCCAAAGCGCGAAGAATGGAACGTGCACTCCGCCTGCGTGCAGGCGTGGGATATCAATCATTCCATCAGATAATCGATTCCCAAGATCGACGTTCTCATAAACGACGCGCTGAACCGTGTCGTTATGTCCATCGATACCCAGGACGTTGTTTTGGATGTGGTGCGCTCTATCGTTTGCATCCTGCGAAGATGTAATAGAAGGGCAGAGACCGACAAACACGGCTATACATGCAAGAGTTGACCTCATATACCTCCTAAAATGCTGCTGTCCAAAAAAACCGTGCGAATTCAAGCGCCAAGTCGCCTGCCCCCATGAAATCAATTGCGACCAGCGCCAGCGTTTGCGTCCCAAACCAGCTTTCCTCCAACGAAAGTTTTCAGGACCTTAGTTTGGCGAATTTTCTCGGGCTCGATGCTGAAGATATCCTGGCTGAGCAGCACCATGTCGGCGAGTTTCCCGGGAGTGATTGAGCCTTTTTCGTTCTCCTGAAATTCTGCAAATGCCGAGCCCATGGTGTAGGCCTCGATGGCCTCGACAACCGTCAGTTTCTGCTCTGGAAACCAGCCATTCCGATTCTTTCCATCCAGGGTTGCGCGCGTAACCGCAGCGTAGATGGTGAGCATCGGATCCAGCGGAGCAACATCCCAATCCGTTCCAAAAGCAAGCCGCACACCGTGATTCAGAAATGTGCGGAATGCGTACGTGCGGCTGGCGCGATCACGACCGATGCGTGCCTCGGCAAAGCGACCGTCATCGATCGCATGATAGGGCTGCACTGAAGCGATTACGTGCAATTCCGCGAATCGGTCAAAATCCTTTGCGGCCATATGCTGCGCGTGCTCGATGCGGAACCGGCGGTCTGCCTCTCCGTGCGCCTGCACAATCTCTGAATAAAGGTCAAGGATGGTGGAGATCCCCTCATCGCCGATAGCGTGTGTACAAATCTGAAGGCCCGCGGCATCGGCCTTCAACATGCGATCTCGCATGAGCGAGATCGGGTGCATCTCATCAGAGAGCAGTCCGCGAGTGCTGGGCTGATCCACATAGGGCTCGTAAAAATACGCAGTCCTGGAGCCGAGAGATCCGTCGGCAAAAGCTTTCAACGCGCCAATCCGCAAAAATGGATCTCCGAAGGCATGGCGAATGCCGATCTTCGCCTGATCATCCACATCGGTGATCAGAGGAGCGGCATAGATTCGCACACTCCGTTCCCCGCGCTGCCGTAGTTCGCTGTATAAAGCGACATCAGCGTAGTCCGGGTCCATGTGTTGCACGCTGGTGACTCCTAATGACAATGCATGCTGCATGGCTCGCTGCACCGCGTGTAGTCGCTGATCGTGCGAAAGTGGAGGAATGCCCTTTGCAGCCAAGTCCATAGCTGCATCCTTCAATGCACCCGTAGGATTGCCTTGGTCATCGCGAACGATAACACCGCCGGGAGGATCAGGCGTCTGTGCTGTGATCCCTGCCAGGCGTAGCGCAACCGAATTTGCCAGCACCATGTGCCCGTCGTAGCGGCTTACGAACACTGGCGTGTCGGGCGTAAGGGGATCAATCAGACCTCTTGTCGGGATCACCTGAGGACTCCACTTGGTCTCGTCCCAATCGCCACCCAGAATCCATTCACCTTTCGTCGTTCTCTTGGCGCGGTCGCCAATGCGGCGCGCAAACTCCTCCTTACTATTGGCATCGTTGAGCTGAATGCCATCGAGCTGCATCCCGCCGCTCACGAAGTGGACATGAGCGTCATTGAAACCGGGCAGGAGCAGCATCCCCGCGGCATCGATCGTCTGCGTATGTGGCCCACGCCAAGCCTCAGCATCCGAGTTGGAGCCCACAGTTACGATTCGATCTCGCAGAACCGCGACTGCTTGAGCGGTCGGGTGCGTGCTGTCAACCGTCCACACCTTCGCGTTGAATATAAGTAGATCGGCGGCTGCCAGCGATTGGGCGTTAGCGAAGGGCGCGAACAAAAAACAATGGCTGAGTAATACAAGAACCATCCACCAGGCGACGCTCTGCATAAACCTTCTTCTTGGTGCAGAATTGGAAACAAATGTTACACTTTCTACGCGTCAAAGGATAGACGATTGTTGCACAAGGCGCATTAGGAGTTAAGGGATGATCGGAAAAGCTGCGGTCATATTCAAAGATGGGGCAATGAGTTTCGGCGAGCGGATCGCGAGGCTTCACAAGAAACGGCAGGAGCTCATCAGGCCGGTGCAGGAAAATCCGCGAGACTACGTGCTGATGAGCGTCAGAGCGCTGGCGGAGAAGCTGCAGACCGATCCGGCAACTGTCATGCGCATCGTGCAGGGGCTAGGCTTTGAAAGCTATAAGGACTTTAAGGCCTATCTGCATGAGCTCTCGATCGCGAACGCGACCTCGCTTCAGGGTATGCAGGCCACCAGCTCGGACGATTCCGATTCCATTTCGCATGCTCGCAAAGCTCTCGAACAAGACCTTCAAAACCTGCAGGTACTGCGTAATACGCTAGATATGGAGCGGCTCGTCTCAGTGGTCGACAAAATTCACCATGCGCGGTCCATTCTCGTCCTAGGGGGCGATATGGCCATCACCCTGGTGGAGTTCATCGATTACAAGCTGACGCTGCTTGGCTTCCCGGTCATCACCGCCACAACTCCTGGCAAAACCGTGCACGCCGCGCGCAATGCCGGGAAGAAAGACGTCGTAATTGCGCTCAGCTTTCGTCGTGGCCTGCGTCAAACCGTCGAAGGATTGCAACGAGCTCGCGCCAATGGCGCATTCTGTGTGGGAATCACGGATACGTTCGTGTCGCCTGTCGCGCGCTTTGCCAATCAGTCTTTTCTCACGCCGGTTGAGGCTCCCTTCAGCAATTCTTACGTGGCGCCGATCAGTTTTATTAACATCCTTTTCACGCTCTGCGCCCACCATCGGCGGGCACGCACCCTCTCTATCCTGAGAAAGGTGGATCAGGAACAACGCCACGGCTATCGCTGGTATGTGGGCTGAGGGGGATAGAAACAAATGTTGCATTTCTACTGACATTCAATAAAAAGTGCTTGACAACGCGAGTCGCAGGCATGTATACAGGTGCCGTTTTTCCTTTGGCGCTATCACGACAAGGAGAAGTTATGAACTCGAGATCTTCGGCTCTCCCCCGCTGCGATCATTGTTTCGGCACGTCGAGTCTAACCGCCGGACATAAGAGCTCTTATTGGCGCAGGCTCGCCGGCCTCTTTTCCTCTGCCGCATTCGCGCTGGCGTTCAGTGTGGCGGCTTGGGGCCAGGCCACAACGTCGCTGAATGGCTCTGTTTCAGATCCATCGGGAGCGAGCGTTACTGGCGCAAGAATAACGCTGACCAACCTGGATACGAGCAGCAGCCGGCAAACCAGCACCACAATCAAAGGTGTTTACAACTTTGCGGACGTAACTCCGGGAACATATAAGCTGTCGGTTGAGGCGCAGGGCTTCCGCACTTATTTGCAGGATAGGGTCGAGCTACGGGTCAATCTGCCGTCTACGGTGAACCTACAGTTGCAGGTTGGCGCGATTGCCGAAGTCATGGAAGTCACAAGCACCCCTCCGCCCCTCAACACCACCGATGCCAGCATCGGCCAGACGATGGACAAGGGCGCAATCGAGAATCTTCCCCTGCCGGCGGAGAATAACGTCCTCTTGCTCAGCTTGCAGCCGGGCGTCGCCTTCAACGGAGACAGACCAGATCTCGTGAACGAGAGCAATGATTACGACACGCGGAGCGGCATGGTCAATGGCGAGCGCAGCGATCAAAACAATATCTCGCTGGATGGCGTTAGCAACAACAACGAATTTAGAGGGCTCGCGCTCAATGGGGTGCTACCGACCACTCCGTTTTCTCTGGACGAGTTCCGGGTAACCACATCGAACTATGACGCGAGTGAGGGGCGCTCATCCGGAGCGCAGCTCGCGATGGTCACAAAAGGCGGGACAAACAATTTCCACGGCTCCGTGTATGAGTTCAACCGCAACGGGGTTGGCGAGGCGAACGATTTTTTCCTGAAGAACAGCCAATTGTTACAGGGCCAACCGAACCGGCCTGCGCAGCTGGTGTGGAATAACTATGGAGGAGCAATCGGCGGGCCGATTCTGAAGAACCGGCTCTTCTTCTTCTTCAATTATGAGGGCCACCGGCAGAATGTGGGGCAGAGCGTGGTGCGGAGTGTTCCCAGCGCTATGCTGCAGGATGGAGTCATTCAGTATCTATGTGCAAATCCATCCGCGTGTCCTGGCACCCCGGTCACCGGAGCCAGCGGGACGAGTTATTCCGTCCAACCTGGTTACAATGCTCTCGGTCCGACTCAGCTCGCTCAGATGGATCCATTAGGTATCGGACCCAGCCCCGGAGCACTCGCGTATTTTAAGACGTATCCCGTGCCGAACGCCCCAAGCACTGGAGATGCGCCGAATTTCGGGACCTACCGCTTTGCCGCCCCGACAACCACGCGCGATAACTGGTACATCGGGCGAATTGATTACAAGATCACGCAAAATGGCAATCACACACTCTTTTTCCGCGGCACCGGCGTGGACGACCACTGCTGCAACGCTCCATTCCTTCCAGGCAGACCGGCAGAAACCAGTTCGCTTGACCTTTCCAAAGGCTTTGTAGTTGGTTACACCAGCCTCTTGGGTTCGCACCTGATAAACAATATCCGCTACGGCCTCACGCATGCGAGCTATGGCGTAAACGGCGATACAAACCAGCCATGGGTGAATATGCGTGATCTTGATCAGGACATCGCCTACTCATACGGGAGTACTGCTCCGGTACACAACATTGTGGACACAGTCGATTTGGTCAAAGGCTCTCACAATTTCCAATTTGGCATTAACTTTCTCCTATCACGCCTTAATGCCTACAACTACTCAACCAACTTCAGCGACGCCCTGACAAATGCCGACTGGATCGCCTCAGGCGGCTTTGCAAACAAGAATGATGCATTCAATCCGCCCAACGCAGGTTATCCAGCGATTGACAGCGGCTTCAATCACGCTTACGACTTCCCCTTGGCTGCGTTGATCGGCATTGAGAGCGAGGTTGATGGCGTATTCAATTACAAAGTTGGATCTACGACCGGCACTGAGATCGGGCAGGGTCTGCCGATCCTC
>Ga0066665_10001509_pt1 | contig 10829 bp, 11 predicted proteins | sample GraSoiAngelo_114_FD_75175 | JGI IMG/M metagenome (GOLD analysis project Ga0066665, IMG submission 75175) | Grasslands soil microbial communities from the Angelo Coastal Reserve, California, USA - 14_0903_13_40cm | ecosystem: Environmental > Terrestrial > Soil > Grasslands | place: USA...
CCACATACTCCCCTCCCGCAGGGTATTCAAGCGTGAAATTAGGTGCCTGGATGATGCGAGCTCAGCCGGACCAGCGCTCGCGCACGAGGCGCTCCATGCGCTCTACCACCTCCTCCAGGGTGAGCGCCGTGGTGTCGAGGACGACGGCATCGGCGGCCCGACGGAGCGGCGAGTGCGCACGCCCGGCGTCGCGGCGGTCGCGCCCCGCGAGCTCGCGGGCGAGCGCCGCCTCGTCGATCGTCGCGGCGCCGGCGCGCAGTTCCGCCGCCCGCCGCGCCGCTCGCACCGCCGGGTCGGCGGTCAGGTAGAGCTTCACCGGCGCGTCCGGGAACACGACCGTCCCGATGTCGCGGCCCTCCATCACGATGCCGCCGGCCGCGCCGAGCGCGCGCTACAGGGCGACCAGGCGCTGGCGCACGGCCGGCTGGGTCGACACCCGCGAGGCCAGCTCGCCCGCCGCCGGCCGGCGGATCGCCGCCGAGAGATCCCGCCCGCCGACGAGGAGGCGCTCGCCGTCGTCGGCGAGCTCGAAGTCGAGCGCGGCGACGAGCCGCCCGAGCGCCGCGGCGTCGTCGGGGTCGATGCCTCGCTCGGCCGCGAGCACGCCGACGGCGCGGTACATCGCGCCCGTGTCGACGTAGCCGAAGCCCAGGCGGCGCGCGAGCGCGCGGCTGGCACTCGACTTCCCCGCGCCGGCGGGTCCGTCGACCGCGACCAGCGGCCTCAGAGCCCCTCCACCGCCGCGCCCAGCTCGGCCAGGCGCCGGAAGAAGCCCGGGAACGAGACCTCGGCCGCGCCCGCGTCGGCGATCTCGACCCCGCCGTCGGCCGCGAGCCCGGCCACCCCGAACGCCATGGCGATACGGTGGTCGCCGTGCGACTCGACGCGGCCGCCGCGCAGGCGCCGGCCGCCCGTGCCGCGGATGACGAGGCCGTCCGCGGTCGCGCCGACCGCGACGCCGAGGAGGCGGAGCTGCTCCAGCGCCGCGATGCGGTCGCTCTCCTTGACGCGCAGCTCGCCCGCGCCCGTGATCGTCGTCTCGCCCTCGGCGAGCGCGGCCGCGACGCAGAGGATGGGCAGCTCGTCGATCGCGCCCGGCACCTCGGCCGGCGTGACCGTCGTGCCGCGGAGCCGCGCCGTGCGCACCCGCAGCTCGGCGCGCGGCTCGCCTGCCACGTCGTGCGTGTCCACCACCTCGATGGGCGCCCCCATGCGCCGGAGGATGGCGAGCGCGCCGGTGCGCGTCGGGTTCACGCCCACCCCCGGCAGGCGGAGCTCCGAGCCCGGCACGACGAGGGCCGCGACCACCAGGAACGCCGCCGACGACACGTCGCCGGGGAGCGGGACGGCCGCGCCGATCGGCCGCTGCCCCCCCCTCACCTCGATCGATCCGGCCGCGCGCCGCAGGCGCACGCCGAGATGCCCGAGGAGTCGCTCGGTGTGGTCGCGGCTCGCGAGCGGCTCGCAAACCCGCGTGGTGCCGCGCGCCGAGAGCCCGGCGAGCAGGAGCGCCGACTTCAACTGCGCGCTCGGCACCGGGAGCGTCCAGTCGATCGCCCGGAGCGCGGCGCCGCGCACGGTGACCGGCGCATGCCCGTCGGTCGTCTCGATCGCGGCCCCCATGGCGCGCAGCGGCGCCGCCACGCGCTCCATCGGGCGGCGGCGGAGCGACGCGTCGCCGTCGAGCACGACCGTGCCCGGCCCGGCGGCGACCAGGCCGGCGGTGAGCCGCATGGTGGTGCCCGAGTTGCCGCAGTCGATCGCGACCCGGCCGGCGCTCCCGAGGCGTGCGCCCGCACCCTCGATGCGGACGGCGTCCCCCGCCTGCTGGATGCACACGCCGAGGGCCCGCATGGCGCCGAGCGAGGAGAGGACGTCGCCGCCCCCCGGGAAGCCCGTGACGGTGGTCGCGCCCTCGGCGACCGCGCCGAGGAGGAGTGCCCGGTGCGCGATCGACTTGTCGCCGGGGACGCCGAGCGTCGCGGCGAGGCCGCCGGGCGGCGGCCCCACGCGCACCGTCGCCATCACTCCTCCCCGCCCAGGCGGCGGCGCAGGGCGCGCGCCCGGGCGAGCGCCGCCTCGAGGCCCGCGGCGTCGCGCGCGGCGAGCAGCCCCTCCAGCCGGGCGAGCGCCGCGCGGAACTCGCCCAGGGCCGCGGCGAGCGCGGGCGCGTTCGCGAGGGCGATGTCCCGCCACAGCTCGGCCGGGCTGGCGGCGATGCGCGTCGTGTCGCGGAAGCCGCCGCCGGCGTAGTCGAGCACGCGCCGGCCGCCGATCGTCTGCTCGCCCACCGCCGTCGCGAGCGCATAGGCGAGGAGATGGGGCAGATGCGACACGCGCGCGAGGAGCTCGTCGTGCAGCGACGGCGGCATCTCCTCGACCCGGGCCCCCACCCCTTCCCAGAGCGCGCGCACGCGCCCGAGCGCGGCCCGATCGGTCACCGGCGTCGGGGTGAGGATGCAGCGCCGCCCGCGGAAGAGGTCGGCGCGCGCCGCGCCCGCGCCCGACGCCTCGCTGCCGGCGATGGGATGGGCGCCGACCACCGCTCCGATGCGGGACCACCTGGCCTCGAGCGCGGCGACGACCTCCCCCTTCACGCTGCCCACGTCGGTGAGCAGCGTGCCCGTGTTCGCGTGCGGGCCGAACGCCGCCGCGAGCGCCGCCGACGCGCCGACCGGCACCGCGAGCACGATCGCGTCGGCCCCGGCGGCCGCGGCCGCCGCGTCGCACGTCACGCGATCGACGAGGCCGCGCTCGCGCGCCCGACGGAGGTTCGCCTCCGTGCGCCCGAAGCCGACCACCTCGCCGGCCAGCCCGGCGGCGCGCACGGCCGCGCCGAGCGAGCCGCCCACCAGGCCGACCCCCGCGATCGTGAGCCGGGCGAAGAGCGGCGTCATGCGAGGACCGCGCGCAGCGCCGTCGAGAAGCGCGCGTTCTCCGCCTCGGTGCCGATCGTCACGCGCACGTGCTCGGGAAAGCCGTAGACGGCCATCGGCCGCACGATGACCCCGCGGCGGAGCAGCGCCTCGTAGACGCGCGCGCCGTCGCCCACCCGCACCAGCACGAAGTTCGCCGCGCTCGGCACGTGCGCGAGCCCGAGGGCACGGAACGCGTCGACCAGGAACACCATGCCGGCGCGGTTCGTGGCGAGCGTCCGGCGCACGTGCTCCTCGTCGTCGAGCGCGGCGAGCGCGCCCGCGAGCGCGAGTGCGTTCACGTTGAAGGGCTGGCGGATGCGCTCGAGCGCGTCGATCACCGGCGCGGGAGCGACCCCGTAGCCGATGCGGAGCCCGGCCAGGCCGTAGAGCTTGGAGAAGGTGCGGAGCGAGAGGACGGGCACGCGGCCGTCGCCGCGTTCGCGGATGGTGTCGGGGTACTCGGGGTCCTCCACGTATTCGGCGTAGGCGTCGTCGGCCACCACCAGCAGGTGGCGGGGCACGGCGCGCAGGAACGCCTCCCACGCCCGGCGGCGGAAGATCGTGCCAGTCGGGTTGTTCGGGTTGCCGAGGAAGACGAGCCGGGTGCGCGGCGTGACGGCGGCGGCCATCGCCTCCAGGTCGTGCGTGAAGTCGCGCAGCGGGACAACCCGGCTGGTACCTCCTGCGGCCTGCACGACCAGCCGGTAGATGACGAAGGCCTGGTCCGCCATCACCGCCTCGTCGCCGGGACGGAGGAAGGTGCGCACGGCGAGCTCGATGATCTCGTTCGAGCCGTTGCCGACGATGAGCTCGTCCTCGGACACGCCGAGGCGCGCGCCGAGCCGGCGCTTCAGATGGAAGGCCGAGCCGTCGGGGTAGCGGTGCAGGTTCGGGAGCGCGGCCGTGATCGCGGCGACGGCCTTCGGCGAGGGGCCGAGCGGGTTCTCGTTCGAGGCGAGCTTGATCGAGTCGCGGATGCCGAGCTCGCGCTCGAGCTCCTCGATCGGCTTGCCGGGCGGGTACGGGGTGAGCGTCCGGATCCACTCCGGCACGAGGGCGCGCACGTCCATCAGGCCTCGGGCGGCGCCGCGGGGTACGAGCCCAGGACCTTGAGCCGCGTCGCCCCGTGCTCGACCTCGGCGAGCGCCTGCTGCACCCGCCGCTCCCGCCGGTGCCCCTTCAGATCGAGATAGAACACGTACTCCCAGGGCCGCCCGCGCAGCGGCCGCGACTCGATCTTGATGAGGTCGATGCCGTGCGCGGCGAAGGGCTTCAGCATGCGCGCCAGGATGCCGACCTCGTCGCGCACGCTGAACAGGATCGAGGTCTTGTCGTCGCCGGTCGGCTGTGCGGTGTCGTGCGGCGCGAGCACCACGAAACGAGTCAGGTTACCGGGCTCGTCGTTGATCGCGGGGGAGAGGACGGCGAGACCGTAGGTCTCCGCCGCGGCCTCGGCGGCGATCGCGGCGGTCCCCTCCTCCGCGCGCGCCCGCTCGGCCGCGCGCGCGTTGCTCGCCTCGGCCTCGATCGGCATGCCGGACAGGTGCTCCCCGAGCCAGTGCCGGCACTGCGCCAGCGCCTGTGGATGCGCGGCGATTCGCCGGATGCCGCTCATGCCCGTGCCCGCCCGCGCCAGCAGGTTGTGCCGGACCGGCAGCGAGATCTCGGCGCAGATCTGCAGCGGCGAGGCGGCGAGGAGGTCGAGCGTGTGCGCGACCATGCCCTCGGTCGAGTTCTCGACCGGCGCCACACCCACGTCCGCACGGCCGCTCTCCACCTCGTGGAACACGTCGGCGATCGAGGGGGCGCCGAGGTAGTCGGCCGCCGCACCGAACTGCTGGCGCGCCGCCAGGTGCGCGAAGGTCGCCTCGGGCCCCAGGTACGCGATGCGGAGCCGCTGCTCGAGGCTGCGCGAGGCCGAGATGATCTCGCGGAAGATCGCCCGCACGAGGTGGACGGGCAGCGGACCCCGGTTCGCGCGCACCAGGCGTTCGAGCACGCCTTTCTCGCGCGCCGGCGCATACACCCCGGAGTTGCTGCGCGCTTTCTGCTCGGCGACCGCGAGCGCGAGCGCGGCGCGTCGGTTGAGGAGGCGCAGCAGCTGGTCGTCGATCCGGTCGATCTGCTGCCGGAGCGCGGGAATCGAGGCCTTGCGCAGCATGCGGCGCTCGGCGCGTGGTCTAGCCCGCGACCTGGTGTTTTGCAAACTTGCAACGGCCGCGGTGCGATTTGGCGACACGGCGAACGGGCAAAACGACGCAGGCTCGAGCCTGCACGCCCGGGCGCCGCGGCCTTTCGCGCGCGCCCCCGGTGGCATCGCCGTTGCATTGTGCCAGGCAGTGGAAAGGAGGGCGATACCATGAGCGTGGAGCTGGCATCGCTAGCGCCGCTCCTCTGGGGTCTCGGCGGACTCGTCGCCGCATACGTCCTCACCCGCGACCGGCACGCGTCGTCGGAGGGGCCGATCCGGATCGAGACCACCGGCCCGAGGCCGCTGCGGCCGGCCGCCTAGAGTGCTGCGAGCGCTCACACCGCGGGCAGATCGCGGCCGATGCGCCGGTAGCGGGCGTAGCGGCGCGCGACCAGCGCCCCCGGCGGCATCCCGCGGAGCGCCGTCAGGTGGCGCTCGAGCGCGCGGCCCAGGAGCACGGCCGCGCGCGCCGGCTGGCGGTGCGCGCCACCGCCCGGCTCGGGCACGATCGCGTCCACCACACCGAACGAGGCCAGCTCGGCCGCCGTCAGGCGCAGGAGCGCCGCACTCCGCGCGACGGTCTCGGGCGTGCGCTCGCGGAAGAGGATCGAGGCTCAGCCCACGGGCGAGATGACAGAGTACCAGGCGTGCTCCTGCATCAGCACGCGGTCGGCGAGGGCGAGGGCGAGCGCCCCGCCGCTCCCGCCCTCGCCGATCACGGCGCTCACCACCGGCGCGCGGAGCGCTGCCAGCGTGCGCAGGCTCGCCGCGATCGCCTCCGCCTGCCCGCGCTCCTCGGCCCCGATGCCGGGGTCCGCACCCTGCGTGTCGACGAAGGTGATGACCGGGCGCCGGAAGCGCTCCGCCAGCTCGAAGAGGCGGATCGCCTTGCGGTAGCCCTCGGGGCGCGGCATGCCGAAGTTACGCGCGAGGCGCTCGGCGGCGGAGCGGCCGCGCTGCTGCGCGACTACCACGACGGCGTGGCCGCGAAAGCGCGCGAGCCCGCCGACGATCGCCCCGTCCTCGCCGAAGCGGCGGTCGCCGTGCAGCTCGACCAGGTCCCGGCAGAGGACGCCCAGGTAGTCGAGGGCCGAGGGGCGGTCGGGGTGACGCGAGAGCTGCACGCGCTCCCACGGCGTCAGGCGCACGAGGAGCTCCTGCTGCACGCGCCCGCGCTCGGCGCGCAGGCGGCGGAGGCACTCGCCCTCGGCCGTGCTCGGGCTCGCGCCGGCCAGGCGGGCGATCTCGGCATCGAGCCGCTCGAGCGGCCGCTCGAAGTCGAGATAGGTCGGCGTGGCCGCCGCCCGCCCGCCCATCACGCCGGCCGCGCCGCCGGCGCCGCGCCCGCGAGGAATCCCTCGGCCGCGGCCGCGATCGCTCCCGCCTCACGCTCCGGGTGGCGCCACACGATTCCAGGCTCGCGCCGGAACCAGGTGCGCTGGCGCTTCGCGAACCGGCGCGTCGCACGCACGGTCGCCGCGAGCGCAGTCGCCAGGTCCGTCCGCCCCTCCACGCAGGCGAGCAGCTCGCGGTAGCCGACCGCCGAGAGGCCGGGCGCCCCGGCGCCGAGCCCGCGCCGGCGAAGCGCACGCACCTCGTCCAGGAAGCCCGCCTCCGCCATCGCGCGCGCGCGCGCCGCGATGCGCGCGTTCAGCTCGGGCGTGGGGCGGGCGAGGCCGATCACCAGCGCGTCGTATGCCGGCTCGGCGAAGCCGTGCTCGGCCTGCCAGCGCGAGAGCGGCACGCCGGTCGTGAGCGCCACCTCGAGCGCGCGCACGATGCGCACCCGGTCGCGGGGCGCGATGCGCGCCGCGGCTGCGGGGTCGAGGACTCGGAGCCGGCGATGCAGCGCCGCCGCCTCCTCCGGCGCGAGCGCCCTGCGCAGCGCCGGCACCCGCGGCGGCGCCGGGCAGAGGCCGCCCAGGAGCACACGCACGTAGAGGCCCGTGCCGCCCACCACGAGCGCCACGCGGCCGCGGCGGACGATGTCGGCGATCGCCGCGCGCGCGGCGTCCCGGAAGCGCGCCGCATCGAAAGCCTCGCTCGGTGCGACCAGGTCCAGGCAGTGGTGCGGGACGCGGGCGCGCTCGGCCGCGGTCGGCTTGGCCGTACCGATGTCGAGGTCGCGATAGACCTGCCGCGAGTCGGCGGACACGATCTCGCCGCCCACCCGCTCGGCGAGGTCGAGCGCGAGCGCGCTCTTCCCGCTCGCCGTCGGGCCGACGATGCAGAGGACGCGCATGATTCAACTCATCTGGGGGCCACCGGCCTCATCTCCGAAACAGCGCTTCCAGCTGGCCGCGGGGTAGCTCGGCGGCGACGGGGCGGCCGTGCGGGCAGTGGGCCGAGACCTCGACGCCGTCCATCGACGCGAGGAGCGCCTGCGCCTCGGCCGCGCCGAGCCGCTGCCCGACGCGCACCACGCCGTGGCAGGCGATGGTGGCGAGCGCCGCGTCGGTGGCGCGCTCGGCCGCCGCGCTGGCCCCTTCCTCGACCAGCTCGCCGGCGACGGCCCGCACCAGGGCGCCCACGTCGCGTCCGGCGAGCAGCCGTGGCACGGTGCGCAGGAGGAAGGTGCCCTCGCCGAAGGGCTCGCCCTCGAGGCCCGCGGCCGCGAGCGCCGCGGCGTGCTCGGCGAGCGCGGCCGACTCGGCCGCCGCGAGCGCGATCGTCTCCGGCACGAGCAGGCGGTCGCGCGCGACGCCGCCCGCGCGGCATTCGGTGCGCAGGCGCTCGAACGCGACCCGCTCGTGGGCCGCATGCTGGTCGATCAGCACGACGCGTCCCTCGCCCTCGCAGAGGAGGTAGCCCTCGAATATCTGGCCGATGAAGCGCAGCGCCGCAAACCCGCGCGGCGCGGGCGTCCAGAGTGGGGCCTGCGCCGCGGGCCCGGCGTGCGGGTCGCCCTCCCCGCGCGGCGCCCCGTAGGGGAGCGCGGCCTCGCGCGCGAGCGCCGCCGGCGGCGGGGCGAGCGCCGCTGCCAGGCGGGCGCGCAGCACGGGCACGACCAGCTGGTGCACCGCCGCCGGGGTCCTGAGGCGCACCTCGAGCTTCGCGGGATGCACGTTCACGTCGACCTCGCCGGGCGGGATGGTGAGGAAGAGGACCGCGATCGGGTAGCGGCCCCGCATCACGAGCGCGGCATAGCCATCGAGCACGGCGCGCAGGAGGAGCCGGTCGCGCACCCAGCGCGCGCTGCCCGCGCCGCCGACGGCCACGTAGGTCCACACCAGGCGCGCAGTCGCCAGCGTCTCGCGCGGCGGGGCGAGGAAGCCGGTGAGCGCGTAGCCGCCCGCGGCGGCCTCGACCGGCACGAGGCCCTCGGCGCGCTCGCGCCCGAGCACCTGCACGAGGCGCTGGCGCGCCCCGGCGACCGGGGGGAAGGCGAGCACCTCGCGCCCGTCGTGCTCGAGGCGGAAACCGGCGGCCGGGCTCGCGACCGCCAGCCGCGTGAGGACGTCCACGGCGTGGCCCACCTCGGTCGCCGGGCTGCGCAGGAACTTCCGCCGCGCCGGCGTCGCGGCGAACAGCCCGCGCACCTCCACGCTCGTGCCCGGCGGCGCGCCCGCCGCGCCCGCCGGCCGCGCGCCTCCCGCATCCGCCTCGACCGCGACGCCGCCCGCCTCGGTGGCCCGGCGGGTGACCACGCGGACCCGCGCCACCGCGGCGATGCTGGGCAGCGCCTCGCCGCGGAAGCCGAGCGTCGCGACCGTCGGCAGGTCCTCCGCGCGCGCGAGCTTGCTGGTCGCGTGGCGCGCGAAGGCGACCAGCGCGTCCTCCGCCGCCATGCCCTCGCCATCGTCGCGCACGGCGATCAGCTCGAGCCCGCCCGCGGCGAGCCGCACGTCCACGTGGTGGGCGCCGGCGTCGAGCGCGTTCTCGACCAGCTCCTTCACCACCGAGGCCGGGCGGTCGATCACCTCGCCGGCCGCGATCTGCCCCTGCACGGCGGGCGGCAGCACGGCGATCTTGCCCATGACGCGACCTACAGGATGAAGCGCGCGTCCTTGCGCGCCAGCCAGGCCTCCACCTCGACGCGGCTCGCCTCGAAACCGGGGCGTCCCATGAGCCCGTAGGCGAGCCGCTTCCCCTCCTCGACACCGGGCTGCCCGAACGGGTCGATACCCGCCAGCGCGCCCACGGCGACGGTCGCCGTCTCGAGGAGGTAGAGGAGCTGCCCCAGCGTGAAGGCGTTCACCGCCGGCAGGACGAAGGTCGCGCTCGGCCGGCCGCACTTGGCGAGCGCCAGCTCGGTCGCCTGGTGCTCGGCGTTGAGCAGCTCGCCGAGCGAGTGGCCGCCGAGATAGCCGACCCCTTCCAGGTCCTGGTAGGTCGTCGGCAGGTCGACCACCACGCCGTGGTCCTCGACGCGCGCGAAGAGGACCACCTTGTCGCGCGGGCCCGCCACGTAGAGCTGGAGCTGCGAGTGCTGGTCCGCGGCGCCGAGCGCGCGCACGGGCGTCTGGCCCCACTCGACGGTGCGGCCGGCGAGGTCCTGCGCCTTGCCGAGGCTCTCCGCCCAGAGCTGGCAGAACCAGTCGGCGGTCGCCGCCAGGCGCTCGCAGTACGCCATGAAGACGACGATCGGCTTCGCGTGCGCGCTGGCCAGGAGGAAGAGCATCCCCGCCAGTGCCAGCGCCGGGTCGGCGAGCGGCGCGGCCGCGCGCGCACGCTCGTCCATGTGCGCCGCACCGGCGAGCAGCTCCTCGACGTCGATGCCGGCGATCGCGGCGGGAAAGAGCCCCACGGCGGTGAGCGCCGAGAAGCGCCCGCCCACGCCGCTCGGCACGACCAGGTCGCGGAAGCCCTCGTCGTTGACGATCTGGCGCAGCACGCCCTTCTCCGCGTCGGTGGTGACGACCAGGTGCTGCTTGTAGTCGACCGCGCCCAGCTCGCGCAGCAGGCGGTCGCGCACGACCAGGAACTGGGCCATGGTCTCGGCGGTCTCGCCCGACTTGCTGATCACGTTGAAGAGCGTCCGCTGCGGGTCGATCCGTGCGAGCAGCGCGCCGAAGGCGTCGGGGTCGATCGAGTCGGCGACGATCACCCGCCGCCTGCCCGCCGCGTCGCCGAGCGCGCCGACCAGCGCGCGCGTGCCGAGCGCGGAGCCGCCGATGCCGAGCACGACCAGCGTGTCGACGTCGGCCCCGACGCCGGCCGCCACGTCGAGGACGCGGCGGACGTCGTCGTGCCGGTGCGGCAGCTCGGCGAAGGCGAGCGCGCCCGCGGCCCGGCGCCCCGCGAGCTCGTCGCGCACGCGGGCGAGCTCGGGCTCGAGCCCCGTGACCTCCTCGGCGGCGAGTCCGCCCGCCCCCACCGCCGCGGCGAGGAGCCCGTTCAGGTCGACGCGGACCGTCATGGTCTCCCGCCAGCGACGGCGTCGGTAGTTCGCCATCGTGCGGCCGGGTGTAGCTGCTGCCGCCCCGGGGGGTCAAGCTGCGGGTTTCCGCCGCGGGTTTCCGCGCGCTGAAGGCGTGCGCTATGCTCGCCCGCCGTGCCGGTACCGAAGCTCGCGCCCGACCTGGCCGCGCTCGCGGCCGCGCTCGCGCCGCGTCGCGCGGCGGGCGCGCGCGTGGTGTTCACGAACGGCTGCTTCGATCTCCTCCATCCCGGCCACGTGCGCTACCTCGACGCCGCCCGCGCGCTGGGCGACGTGCTGGTCGTCGGGCTGAACGGCGACGCCTCGGTCCGCCGCCTGAACGGCCCCGGCCGGCCGATCC
>Ga0066665_10001514_pt1 | contig 10817 bp, 8 predicted proteins | sample GraSoiAngelo_114_FD_75175 | JGI IMG/M metagenome (GOLD analysis project Ga0066665, IMG submission 75175) | Grasslands soil microbial communities from the Angelo Coastal Reserve, California, USA - 14_0903_13_40cm | ecosystem: Environmental > Terrestrial > Soil > Grasslands | place: USA...
ATTGGCGCTGGTGAAGCTCTTTCCTTCGTTAGGCACTGCGCTGGTGAAAAGCGAAACTTTGCGCTCCACCTCCGGTCCTAAAAGGGCAAGCGCAGCGCGTAAATTGCGGAATGCTTCGGCCGCCGGGCTTTCAGGAGTTTCTACAACCACACGGTAGTTTGAACTGCCGAACGCCTTTTTGCTTCGTCGTTTGAGACGATTCACCGGACCTTCGTCCGTGGTTTCCGGCACAGCTGCGAACACGGGCAACCCAAGCGTGTTTTCTGCCTGATCCACGGTTTTGATGGAACGGTCCAACGCATCGGCGCCAAAAACGAATGCCAGTCCGGTAACGAGTCCCCCTAGTAATCCGAGAACGATTGTTCTGGTTGGGCGCGGACTCACCGGTGACTGCGGAAGAGGCGAATGCTCAATTACGCTAACAGCGTTCGCCTTCACGTCTTTGCTTAAGCTTGTCTCTTTTATTTGCCGAAGGACACTCTCGTAAAGTGCGCGATCAGTTTCGGCTTGCCGGGCCAACTCCTGGTAACCAATGGCTGTCCGATTGAGCGCGACAGCCACGCCCTGCTGATCTTGCAATGCCTTTTGCAAGCTGGCCTCCGTGGCTTTCGTCTGTTCGATGGCATTGCGCAGAATGGCTGGTTGCGCCAGCACAGCTTGACGGAGCTTCTCTTTGGCATCGGCGAGCGAAGCCTTGGCGGCGATCATTTTCGGATGTTTGTCCTTGTATCGCAGCGCGTATGTGGTAATCGCAGCTTCTATTTGCGTAACGGTTCGCCGCGCCTCTGTTACCATGGTAGCAACGGAGATACTCGGAACTTGAAGCAAGGCGTCGATGTTATCGCCGCTTTGCTGGATTTGATCGAGCTCGCCTTCAAGGCGAATTCGGTCGGCTTTTGCTGCGGTCAATTTGTTGTTCAGGTCTTGCAATTTGTCTTCTACGAGGCCGCCGCGAGGTCCGCCTCCACCCGCACCCGATCCCTGTTGTGAACCTGTCGCAGCGGTGCCACCGCCAAGCTGTAATGCATCCGGATTGTTCGCCTTGTAATCCGCGACCGCCGCTTCACTTCTTTGCAGGTTCCTCTTCAACCGCTCTTCTTCTTCGAGCAGATACCGCAACGCCTCTTCACTCATCAAGGCGCGCCGCTCAATTGAATTGCGGATGTACTCCCGGCCGATTGCTTCGGCCAGGCGCTGTGCCATCGCCGGGTCGGGATGGGTCACGTACAAGTCGATAAGGCGTGTCCCGCGCCGAATCGCCGGTTTTATCATGCCGACCATCGTCCGGCCCAATGCCTCTTCGAGCTGAGTAAACGTTGTAATGCTACCTGCGCTTCCATTTTTTACGCCGGTTTCTGGAGTTTTTTCACTGCGTTGCGTAGCACTGGAGGTTTTATCGGGGCTCGCGGTTTGGCCCAACAACGCGCGTCCACCGTCTGCCGCCAGTCCTTCGGCGCGCACCACCCTGGAAAGCAGCGTTTGGTTTGTCAGATTCTGTTCAATGGTTCGCAACGCCTCCTGACTAGCCAGAAACATGGAGCGCATACGCGTGGTGGAATCATCGGTAGGAAGGAAACTGGGCTCCTGAAATTCCACTTCAAGCACGGTGTGCCCCTGGTAGAGCTCCGGCGTGCGTGCCAGATAGCCGAGCGCGAGAAAGAGGCCGGCTAGAACACAAAGGGCGACAATCCAAATGCGCTCGATAAAAGAATGCCAGAAGCGGCGGAAATCGAATCTCTGAAATGCCTCGGCGTAACGCCCCGTGAAATCAGGAAGAACCGGTTTCTCCGAATTTGTGGAAACGGTCGTGCCGATGGAAGATTGCACAGGATCAATCACGGCAGAATATCGGCTGCAACCATACACCAGGAAGCGTGCTGGAAAAGGCGCACGACGCGAAAACTTTCGCCGTTAAAAAATACTTTCGCCTACCGTGATGGTATCGCCAGGTTCGACGTGAAAACCGCCGCCGCCGCCCTTGTTGAACTTCTTGGCATTAACCTTAAAGATTTGGTCCCCGTTCGCAGTCTGCCGTCGCACTGTTATTCGTTCGGGCGCAGCGATGCGCGTATATCCGCCGGCCAACGCTATCGCTTCCAGCAGATCTATACCGCTTGGACTGGACTCGGGCATTTCATAACTGCCCGGCCGGCCTACTTGTCCCAGGATCGAGAACCGCCGCTTGGCGAAACCGAGCAGCATGATATTGACTTTTGGATTCACCAGATAATCGCGGCCGTACAACTCTGTAAGCTTTGAAGCCGCTTGGGTCAGCGTCAAACCCGCCAAATGCACGGAGCCCAGCAGTGGCACGCTCAAATTGCCTTCGGGATTCAACCGGCCACTTGTGCGTAGATCGTCTTCGCCGAAAACCTCGACGCCCACATAATCGTTAGGACCTAAAACATACCCAGACGGCGCACTCGCTCCGCCTCCGGGTGGAAACGCCGGCCTGGCAGCGGACGATGTGCTGGCAGATCCGGTTGTCTGCGACGCTCCGGTTCCCGGAGTGATTTGTCCCTGCAGAAGCCCTGGCAGCAACGACAACGCGAGCGCGATTGGGAGCCACTGGACTCGCATCTCCGCTCGCAAGCCGGTCAAACCGTTTTTAGAACCTGACCGTCGCTCGAACGCCCACCTGATTGTCATCGAAGCTGAAGGAATCGATATTGCTACTATCGTCACGGTGCAAGTAATATACCCCGGCGTTCAGCCACCTGGTAATCAGCACGTCAAGCGACGGCTCAATAAACCAGTAGTTGTCATCGCGCGACGCACTGATATTCTCGGCAGCAGCGAAGTAATTTGAGTTTTCATAGCCCGCGCCCAAACCGAAGTAAAGGCGACGGAACAATCGCTGCTGAAAGCGGCCCACAAAGTAGGTATCCGCAAAATCTTGAGCGCCAAGAAACCCTGAATTGTAAATCCTCCGGCCGGCCGCCAGGTTAATCGTGGTTCCATCGAATGGATGATGTGTGACCCCGACTTCGAAGACGGGTGTGGTGTATGTACTTCTGTTGCCGTCGAACTGGCGAAACTCGGCACCTGCTGAGGCATACAAACCCAATTTGGCGGTGGCCTGATAATTGAGGCGCGCGTTCATCTGCTCGAAGGCTTGGTTTGGAGTCGGCTCATCCACCCAGTCATAACCGAACGTGCCACCAACGCCGACAGACACCTTCGGAAGCCAGTTGTAATAAAGGTAAAGGCCACCCGAAACCGTGTAGTCACTGATGTTACCTGGGTAGAAGTAGACGTACGAATCAAATTCCCCCTGCAGGTATAGTTTGCCCGTCAAATCGTATTGTGCCCTCATTCGGGTGTTGAAAATGTTCACTCGAGTGGACGCGCTTGCATCGAGATTTGCCCAGAGACCGGTTGTATCGATGATGCTGTTGAGATTTGCCGATTCAAGCAGTGCTATGTCCTCAAAAAGACTCAACCTGAGCCGGCCTGTGCTGTATCCGCCTTCGAGGTGAATCAGCTGGTTAAATGCGTCCTGATCCGAGTGATTCACAAACAGAATCGCGCTCGGCATGTAGTCCAGGCGCAAATAGCTTCTGTTGCGCCCCTCGATATCGCCAACCCCAAGTGTGATGTCTGGCTCAATCGCGAAGTAATAATCCGATTTTCGATCTGTGTGACTGATGAAGATGTTGTCATCCCACACACCTCGCACCGTCAGCTGCAAAGCGTAATGAAAGCGACGCGGTTCGCCTGAGGACGCGGCTCCCCCTGTCGCAACATTCTTCGTGCTGAACTCCCCATATGGGCCGCCTGCTGCCGGTGCCGGGACAACGGTTGTCTGCGCTGTGGTGTAGTTTGTCAAAGAAGACCACGAATCGCTCGAAGATGGAAAGACCTCCTCCGAGGCAGGCAGTGGCTCCGCGGGAGCAGCCGGCAACGGTTCCGGGGCAGAAGGCACTGTCTCCGCTTGCGCGGACGGGGCCGGTTCGCTGGACGGGAGCGTTGGCTCTGACCAGGGCGGTAACGCCACCTCTTGGATGGATTCTTGTGCTTGCCCAGCGAGAACAAGTGCGAGGAAGATTGCTGCGGCGGACGCCGGAGTTTTGCCGGTAATCAGGTGGGCGATTTCGGCAGCAGTGGCTGCTACCGTGCGGGTTAAAAGCGGTGCGAAGCGGTTGAGGTACGGGTGACAACCGCGGCGCATGGGCGCGAGACTAGAATGCCGGTGTACGAGCGTCAATTAAAAACCCTTAGAATAAGAAATTGAAAAGCAGTTGCTGTCGTCTGGGAGTTTGCCGTCGGAATCTGGTAAAGCCGTGGGGTTCGCGCGTCGAATTTGCCATGTGGTCGTTTGCATAAGATTTTATGTCGATTCGACAAAGGAACTGTTTACTGAATGTCAGAGCGCAAAAAAACGCTTACGATCAACGAAATCTATCACTCCATTCAAGGTGAAAGCACGTGGGTTGGTCGGCCTTGCGTCTTTGTGCGTCTCGCGTTCTGCAACCTTCGCTGCAACTATTGCGATACCGAGTACGCGTTTTACGAGGGAAAGAAACGAACATTAGACGAAATTCTGGAGGCGGTCGCGACGTTTGGCTGCCCTTTGGTCGAGATCACCGGTGGCGAGCCGCTGCTGCAGAAGAACGTGCTGCCGTTGATGATGATGCTTTGTGACTCACGCTACACTGTGCTGCTCGAAACCAGCGGCGCGCATGACGTTTCAAAGGTGGATCCTCGGGTCTATCGAATCATGGACTTAAAGACGCCGGGAAGTGGTGAAGTCGGGAAGAATCTTTGGTCGAACATCGACCATCTTACGCTGCGTGACGAAGTAAAATTTGTGATGGGAACTCGCGAAGATTACGAATGGGCGTGCGAGAAAGTGCGACGCTACGGTCTGGCATCGCGCTGCCATGCGGTGCTCTTTTCACCGATCTTTGGCCGGATCGATCCGCGCCAGATCGTGGAATGGATTCTGGAGGACAAACTCAATGTGCGGTTTCAACTTCAGATGCACAAATTCATCTGGAGCCCAGCGCAACGTGGTGTTTAAAAGATGTGCGAAAATCGAGGACGAGCTTCCGCGGACCCAGTTTACCGAATGGCAGTGCCGAAGCTCCGCCGTCTATTATATCGCAAGACAGATAATGACATGATATTTTCAGAGCCGTGAGAGCGCGGTTAACGAAGGATTTCACGTTCGAAGCGGCACAGATCCTGCCAAAGGCGCATGAGGGTCACAAATGCCGCCGGTTGCACGGACACAGTTTCAAAGTCGAAGTGTCGGTTGAAGGTGACGTGAATTCCGAAACCGGGTGGGTTTACGACCACGCGGAGATCAGCGAGGCGATGAGACCACTTTTGGAATTGCTGGACCATGAATACCTCAATGACATCGAAGGCTTGGACAACCCAACGATCGAAAACATGGCGCAATGGTTCTGGCAAAAACTGGAGCGTCAATGCCCTGGCCTGTGCGAGATCGTCGTGCACGAAACACCTACCGCTCGGTGCACCTATCGCGGCGAATAACATGACAAACACACGCGGCGTGCAGAGGACTGCCCGCCCTACCATCTCGCGTGCGTTGAGTTTCTTGGTAGGGCGCGTCACTCCGTGCGCGCCGTTTTGTGGCAGGAATTTTTACAACTCGATCGCGTAACGCTTCATCTTGTTGTAGAGCGTGGGACGCTGGATGCCGAGCAGTTCGGCTGCTTTTTTCTTGTTTCCCCGAGATTCCGCCAGGGCTTGCAGAATGGCCTGGCGCTCCAAATCATCGAGAGTTTGCACGCCTTTGCGCGGCAACCCACCCAGCTCGGTATGTTGTAGCGCCGGAGGCAATTGTATTTCCGTGGGCAACTCTTTCACGCCAATAACGCCCTGCTGCGCCAGGACCACACCGTATTCGATCGCGTTTTGCAGTTCGCGAACATTTCCCGGCCACGCGTAGTCAAGCAACTTTTGAAAAGCATCCGGCGAAACGTCCGGCTCAGGCTTTCCGAGTCGTTGCGCAAATTCTCTCACGAACTGCGCGATCAGCGGCGGTATGTCTTCCTTTCGTTTCCGCAACGGTGGCACTTCGATCTGGAATGTATTCAGCCGGTAATACAAATCGGAGCGCAGCCGGTTCTCGGCCAGCGCCTCGGGAATGGATCGATTAGTCGAAGCAATCGCGCGGAAATCTGCCTTCATTGTTTGCGTGCTGCCGAGAGGCCGATACTCCCGTTCCTGAAGCACGCGCAAGAAGCGCGTCTGCAAATCAGCGGGCATATCCGATATTTCGTCGAGGAACAGCGTGCCGCCGTCTGCCGCCGCAATCATTCCTGGAAAATCGTGCATGGCTCCGGTGAACGCGCCTTTGACGTAACCAAAAAGTTCTCCCTCGATCATCGTTTGCGGGAACGCTGCGCAATTCAGCTTGACCATCGGTTGTCCAGCGCGCCGGCTGCGAGCGTGAATTGTATTGGCAATCACCTCCTTGCCTACGCCGCTCTCTCCCACGATGAGAACGTTGGCATCTGAAGGTCCCATCGCGTCGATCAGTTCCTGGATTTCCTGCATCGGCTTGCTCTGAAAAATTGGTGTAGGCCGTGCCTCCGCGATTTCCAGACGCTTTTCGAGTTGCACTGTTTTCTCCCGCAATTTTTCCGCCTCCCGAAGCAGGAACTGTTTCTCCAACGCGTTCTCCACGAGGCTGAGCAGCTCCTCTGGCGCGTACGGTTTGCTGATAAAATGGAATGCGCCGCGCTTGATCGACTCGATGGCATTATGCAAAGAGTCGTGCGCAGTCAGAATGATCACCTGAACGTCGGGCAACTCTGTCTTGATCCGATCGAGCATTTCCAAACCATGCGCGTCGGGGAGTTGCAGATCGAGCAACACAAGCGATGGCAAATTCGATTTGAGCAACTTGACTCCCTGCGAAGCAGTCCCGGCAGTGTCCACGCGATAACCGTGCCGGTTCAGTAATGCTTCGAGCGTCATCAACACGGGGCGCTCGTCGTCGATAATCAGAACGCGACGGTTGTCTGTTTTCATCACTTCGCGCTGCTGGTATTACGCACGAGCAGCGCCTTCCAGTTGTTTAAACCCTGAGATGACATTGACGTCCAGATATGTTCAGAGTGCACGCTCCACGGGGAGTGTCACCGTCGAGACGAGTGCGGAAGCTTTCGGATCATAGTGCGCCTGTAGCTCACCGCCGTGGGCTTCTACGATCGCCTGGATGCGACTCAGACCGAGACCGTAGTGACGCTGGCTTATGTTCCGGAACGGTTCGCGCCCCCAATTTTGTGTGGCCGAGTCAAAAGCAAGCTTTGGTTCGTGCAGAGTGAATAGTAATCGGTCATTGTCGATCCTGGCATTGGCCAGCAGCGGGCTGTTGCCGCGATCATGCTGGAAGGCATTGGCAAAAAGCTCCGTAAACGCTTCCTGTAGAAGTTGCGGATCAACGTGCAAGACCACGTCCTGAAGTTGCGCGTCCCAATTAATTTCGTCGGTTTTTATGGAAAATTTCCGCTCGATTTCCGCGCGCATATCGGCCAAAAATTCAGGAGCCCGGTAAGAAATCATATTCGGTGTGATCTCCCCGACTGCTCTGGAAAGCCGTTGCAAAGTCGAGTAGAGGGTTGACGTCACTTGTCGCAGACGCTTGATCTCAGTTTGCAGTTCCTGGTCCTGCGTCAGTTCAGCGATGTAAGCCGATTGCAGCTCGAGCGCATTCAGATCATTGCGCAAATCGTGACTGAGTTGTCGGACAAAACTAACCACGTCATCCCAGGGCACACTCAATGAATGGCTGCGACTTTGAGTAGACTTCTCCGGCATAAGCGATGGATTATGGTTTCTCTGCGAGTGAAAAGCGGTCGTCCACCGTTTCCTCGCCGGGCGTGACCTTGATCGAGGGATCGTTGCTCGCCAAATGCCGCAACAAATGAAACACGTCTTCGGGATCCCCGTCGACCAAGCGGGCGATTTCTTCGGCAGTTTTCCCATCGTCAGAAAGCTTCTCGCGCACTTGTTTCTGAAGCTCCAGTAGCTTGCTCGCCGCTTTTTTCCCCGCTTCTACACCGGGTTGATCGTAGGCGTTGACATCAACCAGTGAACCGTAGAATCCGACCGCACGCTCATAGAGTGCGATCAGCGCCCCGACATAGAACGCGTTCACCTCAGGGATGCTCATCGTGATTGATTCCCGCCCTTTCTCGTACAACGCGCCGCGCGTGCCACGGAAAAAGCCATGAAGATAATCGCCGCTCGTGATGCCATCCTCGACTTCAAACCGAGCGCCGCGCCGATCGTTGCGCACTTCCACAAACGTTACAAAGAAATTTAAGACCCCATCGCGCAGCTGTTGCACGTAAGAATGCTGATCCGTCGAGCCCTTGTTGCCGTACACGGCGATCCCCTGATGCACAATGTCCCCAGCGAGGTCCTTTTCTTTTCCTAAGGATTCCATCACGAGCTGCTGGAGATATTTGGTAAACAAGGCGAGCCGATCCTTGTACGGAAGAACCACCATATCTCTTTCGCCTTTCCCGTTGCCGGCGTAATACCACATGAGTGCGAGAAGCATCGCGGCATTTTGCGCGACCTCGGGCATGCGGGTGCGCTCGTCCATGGCCGCGGCGCCAGCGAGGAAGCCATCGATGTCAAACCCTTCCAAGGCCATCGGCAGTAACCCAACCGCGCTCATCACCGACGTGCGTCCACCAATCCAGTCGGGCATCGGGAAGCGCGCGAGCCAAGCGTTCGCTTCGGCATCCTTGTCCAACTCGCTTCCAACGCCGGTCACTGCAACAGCATGTCTGGCGAACTGAAGTCCTTTCGCAGCGAACTTCGCTTCCGCCTCCACCATTCCATTCCGTGTTTCTTTTGTCCCGCCAGATTTTGAGACGACCACGACAAGCGTCCGTGGGAGACCGTCACCTATCCTGTTAAACACGCGGTCAAACCCCTCGGGATCCGTGTTATCGAAGAAAAAGATGTTCATTCGGTTCTGCGCCGACCCAAGCGCGTCTGATACGAATTGTGGCCCGAGAGCCGAGCCGCCGATCCCAATGTGCAGCACATGCTCGAAGCGTCGTCCATTTTCAGCCGTAATTTTCCCGCTGTGAACGTCTTCCGCGAACCTCTTGATGTGCTGGATAGTGTCTTCGATTTCTGCCCGGATTGCCGGTGTCGGCGCAAGCGCCGGGTTCCTCAGCCAATAATGACCAACCATTCGTTTTTCTGTGGGATTAGCGATTGCTCCCGCCTCCAGTTGTCCCATCGCCGCAAACGCCTGCTCGATCTGCGGCCGCATCTCATCGAACATGTCTTCCGGAAATTTCATTCGGCTGATGTCGAGAGAAAAACCGAGTTCACGGTATTCCAGAAAATACCTTTGAAACCGTTGCCACAGTGATGAGGAGGCCATAGCTCGTCAGACTAGCGAAGTGAAATTCGATTGCCGCGTCAAGTCGCGACAATAAATTCTTGTTTTCAGAGCGAGTGGGTACTCATGAGACAAATGCCGCATTTGTTTGCCGGCCTGGTTGCGCTGGGGCTTGGGGCGATCAGCTTGTTCGCTCGTGAAAGAGTGCTGATTCATCTGGAACGCGCCACTATTGCCTCCAGCGCCCCTGAGACATTCTCGCTCAAGAACCAGGGACTCGCCTTTCAACGTGCCGGCGCGTATGCGCAGAACGTGTTGCCGATTTATGGCAGTTCAGAGCTCCTCGTTCCCGCCAGTCCATACAGGGGAAACAATTTTTTTCGCACTGCCCCAACAGGGTTCCAACTGTCGCCGGTCGGGGGCGGAGGCACGACTCCGCTCATCATGTTGCAAAAAATTGGCGCGCTGGGCTCGAGCTTGCGCGGCAAAAAACTTGCCATCTCGCTTTCGCCGAACTGGTTTTTCGCGACCAAGCCGGGTTGGCAAGCGTACGCTGGAAATTTTTCGCCGATGGCAGCCACGGAAATGATATTTGGCAGCGCCCTCGATTTCGACCTGAAGCGGGAAATTGCAGCGCGCATGCTGGAGTGCCCCAGCACACTCGAAGAGAGGCCGCTGTTGAAATTCGCGCTGAGTCGCCTGGCATCTGGCGGCTGGATCGACCGCATCGTGTTCTACGCACTCTGGCCGGCCGGGAAAGCACAGAGCCTGTTGTTCGAGCTGCAGGACCATTTAGCGGCGCTCGATTATATTCGGCGTCAAAAGAAACCGTTTCCACGCCTGCATGCAGAAACAGTCGATTGGCCGGAGCTAATTGCGAAAGCGAGCAAAGCGAGACCTAGCGATGCTGGCAGAATTCAAAACGCTCCGGCGTTCGACAGACAAATTCCTCCGGGGTCTCGCGACGCTGCGTTCAAGAATGGAATCGACACGTCACCAGCTTGGATCGATCTGGAATTGTTGTTGCGCGGATTGGCAAGCGCTCACGCGCAGCCGCTAATTCTCAGCATGCCGGTTCCTGGAGATTTTTACGACCATGCGGGGGTTTCCCGCTCGGCTCGCAACGACTATTACGCAAAGCTGCGCGCACTTGTGGAACGGTACCATTTTCCCGTAGTTGAATTTGAGGCGCATGATGAAGACCCGGCGTTCCTGATCCGTCAAGCAAGTCATCTCACTGCAAAAGGCTGGGTATATTATGATCGCGCGCTCGATGATTTCTTTGATCGCCGTTTGCCACGAGGCTGAGAACTGATCATCTTCTTTCATTCAACGGCTCGATGGCGCCGCGTCTCATCCATGATAGCTGCGGATTTCTCAGATAAAGTGTTACAACTCCTCGCGTGTGTTGCCGAAACGGATGAGGTGCGCACGAATCTCGATCTCCCTCTGTACGAGTATCAAGTCCTCG
>Ga0066665_10001515_pt1 | contig 10817 bp, 14 predicted proteins | sample GraSoiAngelo_114_FD_75175 | JGI IMG/M metagenome (GOLD analysis project Ga0066665, IMG submission 75175) | Grasslands soil microbial communities from the Angelo Coastal Reserve, California, USA - 14_0903_13_40cm | ecosystem: Environmental > Terrestrial > Soil > Grasslands | place: USA...
GAGGATGGAAAACCCTTCATTGGGTTGGTAGAGCGGCGGGTACATGTCGTCGTTGTCTTCGATGACCAGCAGGGACTCTGTCCCACCCAGTCCTGTACCGGCCGTGGCGAGAACCCCGAACGGTTGGACGGCAAAAAGGTTCGTGTCGAACGTCTTGGTCCCGGCGCCGAGCGCCAAGGTACTCGCAATGCGAATCCCCGTTCCGGTCGGGGCCACGCTGGCTTTCATCGGGGCATAGAAGCGTTTGACCTGGTCTTGGGCGGCGCTGAACGAGACCGCGGTGCCTCCGGTGCCGTCCGCCGACCAGGCCCGGGCATTCTTCACGGCAAACGATCCATAGCCCGCGGCAAACGCGCCGACGCTGGCGCCGGCGATGCGCACTTTCCGCAGCACGCAGATGACGCCCGCGACAGACGGGTTCCAGCGCCACTGGAAGATTTCACTGCCCGCGGCCAGTCCCGCCGCCATGAGGCCGGATTCGGCCCCGAGTGAATAGGACCCACGGGCATAGTGGGTATTCCAGAAGGTAAAGGGCGCGACATCAGGCATGTGTCACCCCCTACGACGAGTAGCCTGGACCCATCGGCCACGTATTGCCCGCGCCGATGAGCGAGAGCGCCTTCAGCCGCACCGTGACCACCACGCCATCCAAGGCCGCGGAGGCTGCGGAGAGTTCCACCCCGATGGCATCACCCCGGGCGAGACGATAGTTCGCCTGGGTGGTGCTCCGCGTAATCGTCCGTACCGTGTTGGCGGTCAGCGTCGCATCGAAGCCGGCCGTCGAGAGCATGTTCGTGCCCGCGGCTTTGGCGGTCCCCGAGGGGACCTTGAGGACTTGAATGTTCGCAGCCCCGCCGGCTACCGCGTGTCGCTCTGACGCATCAATCAGTTCATAGTCGCCGTCGGCAATCCACATCAAGTGGCTGCCCGCGGCCACCGTGGAGCCGTCCTTGAGGTAGAACGTGTGCTTGACGTTTGCGTGAATACCTGACCCTGCCATGAGCGTGGCCCTCCTGTCCAGGCTGGTTGAGGAACGTTATCGTGTCCAGACCTCCACTTTGCTTTCTGGCGCGAGCCGTCGTTCGTTCGTGGTCCGCACGGGCGGCAGATACTCGACTCCACGGGAGGTGACATTCCTGAAGCCGAAGAACCATGCCGCCCGCGCATCCCATACCTCGTTGCGATCGTGATCCGGTGACGGGTGCCGACCTAATCGCTTCTTCCCTTCGGTCGCCCACCACCGCTGAAACGCCTGTTCTTTCTCGTCGCTCCAGGGATAGGGGATCATTCCCCCCCCCCGCAGGACAGCCGTGCGCAGCGGGAAGATGCGCCCGCCGATACGGACCCTAGATGTCAGGGTGTGTGGCACACAGGGACCCCTGCGGCACCGTGTAGACCCGCGCGTTCAGGTCGCCGATGATGCCGCGGTTCGCGCCCGCCGTGCTCCCGTCGAGTTCGATCTGGACACAGAACACGCGCGGCGTGGTCGTGGTCACGTCAATGACCTCGTGCAGCGTCGTAGTGGCCCGCTGCAATTGGTAGCCCACCCACAAGTCGGTCTGCGCCAGGGCGTGTGTGGCGTTGGCCGCGCCGAGGAACGACTGCTCCAGCAGCAGCGCGGGCGTCATCACGACGTACTGGCTCTTCACCGCGCCATCTGTGGCGTTGTTCTGCCCGGCGAGCATGGACACGCCGACAATCGACGCGTCGTTGTCGGCCGTGTGCTGGCGCAGAAATCCCGCCGTGTCATCGGCCAGGAACGCCCCGATCTTGAAGGTCTGGGTGGCTTTCTCCTTGCTCTGCCGGAGTTCTGGCTGTAACCCGGGATAGCCGTACACGCCGACGACGGTCGCGGCGTTCGTCGCAATCGTGGCCATCTGCTATGCCTCCTGTCCGGCCGCCGTCCGAGGGCTGGCCGGGGATTCGCTCAGACAGCGGGTCCGAGCCGCCGCCCTCGCACCTTACACGCCGATATAGCCCATCGTGCCGCGGAACGTGTTGAACGTCGCGTTCATGATCTTGGTGACCTTGAACTTCAGCACGTCCGCGTTATTGTCCACCCACGCCTTGCGGCGGGTGTCCTGCCAGGTCACGTACTCCAAGCCGTTGTCGTTCTCCACGGCCAGCACCACGCCGGAGTCCGCGTCGGTCAGGAACGGGTTTTGGACCGGGGTGATGCGGCCCTTGAAGTCGTTGATCTGGTTGTCCGCCGTGTAGGGCTCCTGGTTACTGCCCAGCAGTTGCCGGACCACGCGCCCGTCGTCTGGGGTGTGGACGATCCACTTCGGCTGGATGTTGATCAGCTCGTTGTTGTCGTCCACGAACTTGGCGAACTGCACCAGCAGCGAATCGAGCGTCGCCACGGAGATGTCGCCGTCTACCCGGTTAGAGAACGTGCCGCCGGTGCGCTTGAGGGGCTGCGTGGTGCTCACCAGCGGCTTGCCGGTATCGGGATGGTTGGTCACGATCATGTTGTTGATGACGTTCGCGCCCACCACGTCCGATGAGTAGTTGGCGGACCGCGCGAGCCGGTCGGGGATGTTCTTCAGACGCCCGCTGCGGTCGAACTTGACTGCTTCTTCTGTGAACTGGACGCCGCGCGCCCACTTGATCGCCGACACGGTGGTCTTGTAGCCTTCCAGCGTGTCCACGAACGGCGTGTCCTGGCCGAAGCTGATCTGCTCCATCTGCGTCGGAGAGACCATGCCGACCCATGTTTCCGTGAAGCGTTCTCCGGTCTTCATGGAGAAATATTTCGGATACATCGGGTCGTACTGGCTGTAGAGCACGTCGAAGCGCTCGATCAGGATTTCGCCAATGTCGCGTAAATTCGGAAAACCGCCAATGTCCTGCGGAACTGGCATGGTGACGCCCTCCTCCGATGAAACGCATCTCTATGGGCCTAGCTGCCCGTGAGGTTCGGCACCACCACTACCGTGCGAGGACTGACCCTAACGTGGTCACCACGTCTTACGTTGCCCTTGACCCAGGCACCGGAACCGTCATCGCATTCGTTCGCTAGAGTTTGTCGGTCACCTCTACGCCGGCCATGCCGAGATCGCGTTCTAAGGCTTTCGGCGATTCCGCATCGGCCTTCGCCCGCATCAGTTCGAGACTCGCTGCTCGCTTCCTGCGGACCCGCGCCTGATAGACCGCTTCTTTGGCGGCCATCAGGATGCAGTCCACGAACCGCACATGGTCATCCCGGTGGTAGGGAATGATGTCGTCAAACGCGCGATGCTGCTTGGCGGTGAGTTCGCTCCAGCGGACCGCGCGGAACCCTTCCTGGTGCAGCACCGCAATGCGGCCGGGCTTCTGGTCTGGCCGGTCCACCGCCAGCACCACGCGGATGCCTGGGCCGAGGATCTTCTGCGCTTCTTCGACCACCCGCTGCGCCGGCGTGCGCTGATCGCGTTCCTTGATCTCTACTTTCCCAGGCAAGGTATCGAGAAATGTCTTGCCAGTCTCGTCCATGACTAGCCTCCTGCCCGATTCTTGCGGATGCGTTCTGCAGCTCTCGCTCGGCTCTCCGCCGGCAGGTCGGCCGCCCATTCGTTCAGTTCAGGCGGCAACTGAGCACTACTGCCTTGCCCCGCGCCCGGTGACGCGCCTTCGGTGAACCGCCCCACATTCTGCGGATTGCTTGCGGCGGTTCTCGACCAGTGCTCCTTGATCGCCGGCAAGTTCTTGGCGATGGCGTTGTTGCGCGCCCACTCCAACGCCTTGGGATGACCTCGTACTGCGGGGGGACCTGTTTCACTTCCACGTCGAAGTCCTTGCCGTAGAACTGCCAGTCGGGATCGCTGGTCCGCAGGTTCTGCGCGTACAAGGTCGCCATGCCATCGGCCATCGGCGCCGCGTACTGAGACGCCAACCCTCCGGCCACTTCGGCCACGACGCCGGCGAGATGCTCAGGGGAAATTCCGAGCTGCGCCGCGACTTGCTGCGTGTACCCGCCTTGCGGGGTTGGCTGAACGGGCTGTGGTTGATAGGTCTGTTGCTGCTGCTGTTGCTGGAATTGTCCCTGCGGTGGTGTCATCGTGCCGTCGTCAGACACCTGCCAGCCGTAGAGCGCGGCCTGGGCTCGCAGGTTGGCGACCTGGTCGCGGGCCGCTTTGGTGTTGGCCTGCTCGCCTTGCAGAGCCGCGATGGGCGCAAACCCTTCAGGGGGTTTCTGCTCTGTAGGTTTTGTCGCGGGCGCTTGCGGTTGCTCTCCGGGCGGGCCCAGCACGGTTTCGGGATTCTGGACGATCACGCCCTGCGGTGGTGCGTTCGTGCTCATACCTCGTCTTCACTCCTTTCGATCTCTACGGTGAAGTCTAACACAGCCAGCACGTCGCGTTCTTTCACGCTCACCAAATCATCCGTATAGTCGTTTGTGGCGAAGATTGGCGCGGCATAGCCGCTGAACGCAATCCACTAGCCGATCGACACCCCGCGCACATCCGGACCCACGCGCAAGACTTTGCCGACCTGGCTCAGGTCTCGCGAGGATTCCGGCAGATGAATCCCACCCTGGCTGGTCGCGGTCTTCTTGTAGCGCCGCACCAACAGCCACTCGGCGCATGGGCGGATGGTGTCGGCACTAACTGCTGGCGCTGCGCTCTCGCTCACTCGCTAACTCCTCTTCCGGCAGGTTCAGCATCGCGTCAATCTCACGGATCTCGTGCGCGACTGCGGCCACGAGCGGATCGCTGCTCACTGCGGCAATCTCTTCCAGTCGGCTGACGGCGAGCTTGCGACGTTCCGACAGCCGGAGTTGGACTTCTTTCCAAGCCGGATGGTCGAGCAGTTCGTGCCAGAGCGATTCGCGGTCCTCGCTCATTGGGGAATCTGCCCTGGCGGCACAATCGTCCCAGGGATGGTCTGCGTCCCCAACGGGAACGTCCGCCCACGCCCGAATCCGCCAGGACCCGCCCGATGCTGTAGCTGCACCTGCGCCGAGAGATCGCCCTGCTGCGCCCGCAACTGCAGCTGCTGATCGGCGAACGTCTTCACTTCCGCTTCGGTCCCGATCAGCTTCTCGATCTCCCGGTCCACACCGATGGACTGCAGCACACGGTTTCGCAGGAAGTACGAGTGCTCTGGGTTCGCGATGACAAAAATGTCGTCCTTGAACAGTTCGTAGACGCCCATCCACATCCGCGCGTTGGCTTCCTTGTTCGCAATCATCGTGTTCCCGACCGGGATGACCTGCCAGCGCTGCCGCAACTCGGCCAAGGTGATCCCGGCAAACGGATCGGTCGTGGAGACTTTCGCGATCCGCTGCGCGAACATGGGGTCTTCCATCGCCAGTTGGTAGGCGTGCTCAATCACTTGATACCCCAGTTCGGTGTTCCCGATCTGCAACTGCTCGATCATCTCGGCGAACTTGATGTTCCCTTCGCTTTGCACCGTGGCGATCTCAAACGCCGTCTTGCTGCCGGTAACGGGTTTGCCCAGCTGCGGATCGGACATCCCCGAGATGCGTTCGGCGATCTGGAACAGTTTCTCCAACAACGGGTCGAGTTCGCGTACGGCCATCGTGAACTGCGCCAAGGTCCGGAATTGCTCTGGGGCGTCGAGATAGATGGGTTTGAGCAACTGCCATTTGTGGCGGTCCCATTCCCGCTGCATCGAGCGCGGCAACACCGGGGTGAGACCCGCGAGCACCGCGAGCGTTTTCGCGGAGAGATCTTGATTCAGACGCGCGTCGCCTTCATCTTGCAATGCCTGCACTTCACCTGCGGCGCTTTGCCCGTAGAACCGATTTGCGCGCGGCTTCGGCCGGTAGACGAGATAATCGCGTGTCCCGTTCCAGAACGGATACTTCTGGGCCCGCAGCGGGAAGTCGTTCCACCCCACCATGACGTTGAACAGGCATTCTTGCCACTGCTCCTGGTTGGTCGGGTCGAACGAGCCCTCGACTTCGAGCACTTCCCATTCATCTACCGTCGCCCAGCCGGCATCCTCGGACTTCTCCAGCACCGACTTGGCTTGGTCGAGCGCGGAGATCGGACTCGCTACCAAGCGCTTCTTGCCCAACGGCTTGAGCTTGTCCATCTGATCGCGTGTGACCGTGAACCGCCCGTCGCGCTGCCTCGCCCGCATCTCTTCCCACGTCAGCCAGACCCGATGCGCCACCCACGGCTGCTTGTTCAGGTCCACGATGCCGGGGTGCGCGACCCAGAAATCCTTGAAGTCGATCACGTCGAGGGCGAAGCCGACTTTGTCGGTAATCGTGGATTCGGAGAGCAGGTCGCCGGTTTTGTCGCGGATGCGGCGGGAGTCGATCTTGCGGATGAGCTTGCCGACTGCGGTGCCTTCGACCAAGGCGTTCAGGAAAAGATGCCCCGCACGGAACCGCAGCTGCAAATCCGTGTCAGCCAAATGCTGGAGCATGAGTTAGACCGGGAGGGCTTCGGGCGGATCGGCGAGGTCTTCGTCCACGACGCGCAGGTACGGTTGCTGCCCCCAGATCGTGCGCATCATGCGGACCCAAACGCCATCCACGATCCATTTCGTGAGCGGGACACGGAGATTGGGTTCCTGGTCGTAGTTCAGTTTCCGGTCGGGCGGCGCGATCTCATAGCGCGCCCAGGAGCCGGCGATCCGGTCGTCCATCGTCGCCCGGGCCAACCGCGTCCGCATGACCGCGTCGTTGAGCTTGGCGGTCATGTCCCGGGCGTCTTGCGCACCCAGATTCAGGTCGAGTGCTTCAACGACCGCCACGTTTCTTCCCCACGCGCTTGTAGCCACCGCCTGCGGTCAAACGTCCAGCGCGTTCCATATTGAGCGCCATCGCCACGGCCTGTTTCTGCGGAACGCCTTCACCGCGCAAGGTGTCAATCTTCGCCGACACACGCGCTCGGCTCGAGGTCGGTGTCTTCGGACGCGGATGGGAGGCCCAGGCGTGCATCATCCCAGGGTTCCCGCCGTCGATCGCGGTGAACTGACTGCCCATCACCTGACGTTTCTTAGCCATGCGTGCGGAACTTCCCCACCGCTTGTTCGAACCGCTGGTCGATCTTGTTCAACTGCTTCTGCAACGGCGTGATGTCCACGCGCTCGGGACCGCGTTCGCCGGCGAGGATGTGCGTCGGCTTGGTAACCACTTCGTGCATTCCCTTCGCCGCGGCACGCCGGCCTTTCGCCCCGAGGGCCGCAAACTTCTTTGCACCGTACTTCTTGCGCCCGATGAAGGCGGCGAGTCCGCCGGGATTCGTCACGCCTGGACGTTTGGCAAGTTTCGCCTTCAGTGCGCCGAACCGTGCTCCACTACCCAACACTGGCTTCGCCATCGGAGGACCTCCTACTGGTGCTGGAATCACGTCACCGAACGGGCCGGGCCCGGGCGGGACTTGTGGGCCGAGAATGGGGATCTGCGGATTGGACATCCCGCCTTGTGCGCCCATCCGCCGTTTCGCCCAATACGCTTTCAACGCTGCCGGTTGTGCCATCGCCTCACCTCCCGACGAATCCACCAGGTACGGGTTCGCGTTCACGCGGTTCGTCCTTATCATACGTGGTCTGCCAGTTCGGCACCTGCTCGAACTTCGGGTACGCCACCGCCGCACTCCACGCCAACGCCAACGCCATTACCGTGTCATCGTGCTGTCCTTCGGGCGCGGCGTAGCGCAGTTGCCCGCTGGGGAGTTTCGTCGCTTGGAACGCCTGGAGTTCGCCGATGAGGACAGGATCGGGAAGAATCGTCAGCTCGCTGTTCTCGAATGCGAGGACGAGTCGGTCGATGAGCGCTTTCTTGGTCTGGTTGGTCGTGTCAAAGGGACGAACTGGAAGACGGGTTTTGCGTAACTGTTCCAGAAGCGCGTCTTGACCTGTTCGCTCAACGACACAGGTGTCTGGGTTAAAACGGCTTGCCAATGCTTCGAGCCGTCCAACTTGGAGATCGTAATCGACAGATTGCATCCGGTCAAGGCAAACGCAGGCACGAAGACTCGCGTCAATGACCGCGATGACGGTGAAATCTTGAACTTTGGCCCAGTCAACACCAACAACATATGTATGACCTGTTTCGCCCCGGTCTTGTTTTTCTGCGGTCGCCGCATCGCTCACCTTCCGGAACAGTCCCCCGGCTCCTTCGAGAAACTCCGCGAGAATCTCCTGCCGGAAGACACTCTCGGGTGACTCGCGCCGGTCGCGCTCCACTTCCTCGGGGGGGATGTGCGGGTTCTCGGTCGTCGGACGCTGCCAGCTGACCCACTCAGGATAGCGCGGGTCCTGGCCGAGCCGGTAGAGATCCCAGAAATAATTCAGCCCCTTGGGAGTGGACACGAACCACACACTGCCGCCGCGGTCGAAGATGAGTTTGCTGATGACCTGCTGCCATGCGTATTTCAGGTTCGGCGCCTGGGCGGCTTCGTTGACCACAACGAGATCGTAGCTGAACCCGCGCGCGTTGTCGGGTGACTCAAGCGACCACATGTCAATCGTCCCGCCGGTGAGGAGTTCCAAGCGGTGTTCCTGTTCGTTTTTGTGCCGAGTCACAGAGAAGAGTTTGTCGATAAGCAGCTGCCAGACTTCCAAGAGGTTCTTGTAGGTCGGCGAGAACCACGCCACTTTCTTGCCGGCGAGCGCGGCGTTGATGACCTGTTCTTCGCAGAGAGTGTCCTTGCCCCACCGCCGCCCACAACAGGCCACATTGAAGCGTTTGGATTCGCGGACGACCGAGACTTGCCCGGGATGTGGCCGCGGGAGGACGATCTCAACGATCGGGCTCATATCCTGTCCCATGACACGTTGGACACGGGCGAATTCCCCATCGCACGGGAGGAGGTTCGGAGACAATCACGGTTCCAGTTGCGCCGCACGCTGGGCATGGTTTCCTCGGAGGATTACCGGTCGGCATACTTCACGATGACTTCCAGCGGGCCGCCACCCGCACCTGTCACTTCCTTCGGCGGGTCGGGAATCGTCTTGTCGAGGATCTTCGACGCCGCGGGGAAATGCCGGCGCTTCAACAGCTTGGCGAACACCTCGACCGCATCGGGAGCGAGAGATTCTAACTTCTTTCGCGCCTCGGCGACAGCCTTACTTTGGCCACCGGGATTGCCACTGACCCCTTTGGGCCAAGGCTTGAGATTCCGTGGTGTGCCGTTCCGGTTCACTGAGCGATCACTGCAATGAATTATATCGGGAAATCAGGAGGAAGTCCTGCCGCGACACGCCATTGACGCCGTTCTTCGAGAAGTTTCTCTGTATCTTCGAGACGTCGCCGCGCCCACTCATTCCCACGCTCGACGCGGCGCAAGGTCGCGCGATGATGCCGCAGGAACCCCCACAAGAAACGAATCGGATAACGGACTTCAGTTAGGAGCTGTTCACGTTCAAAGATTTCGAGAACAGTTTGAACTTCCGATTCACCGAATGTCTGCAGGGCTTTGGCGAAGGTTGGTCCGTCTTCTTCGGAAGGGCGAACTCCTGGGATCTGTCGCCAGCGTTCTACCAACGGTTTGATCGGGTCTTTGTAGATGAATCGTGGCATTACGGAACCCTGCTGTATCTTAGTAGCAGTATGTTACATACCCCACTACAAGTACCTTAGTACGAGTACGAAACACCCCACACTACCCTACAACGTTCTTATCCGAGTAGTGGTAGATTCCTGCTTCGTCCTCGTCAAATTTCCTCGTTTCGTCCCGCCTGGTGAAACGCCTTGACACGACGCAGGGTCAAGAGATTTCTCTTCATGGGTCTTGTGACAGACCCGAACAAAGGTCTTGACAACCCGTACAAGGGTATGCCTATACTGGGAGGTGTCACGGGGAGGTGTCGCATGGAAACTACAACACCGAAATTCCAGGGATGGGAAATCCAACTTTACGCAGTGCGCATCCCACAGTGGAAGCAATGGTTGCTCCGCACCTTCATTGGCCCCGTGCAAAGAGCGTCCGAAGGGGATTACACACTCGAACTTGTCGAATGGCGCAAGCATTTATATATCGTCGGGGAATACGGCGTACGACCTGTCAGAGGGAGGTGACGCATGGCCCAGTCCGCTCCTGACCATCCCTTCGTCGCAACACTCCGCACTCGATTCGGCGGAGTCCTCTATGCGGGTGCACACAACCCAGATAGTCGAGCCTGCGTCATAGAAGTCGCCACGGTCGTCCGGAAACAGGCATGGTCCGATGATCCGTCAGCGGCAAAGTTGCCGGATTTGCGTCCGCTGAATGATGCCCTGTGGTCTTCCGACCAAGCCCGGACCGAGGCACTGATTCCTATTGTGCTCGCGCTGTGGGATTGGTCAACGTGGATGGCGACCCAACAACAGCGCTGGGCCACGAAGATTGCCGAACGTACAATTCGTGAGATTCTTCCACCGATGTTACGCCAGATCGGATTGGATACGGAAGCCGACCGCTGTGAGAAAGAAGGCACCGAAGAAGCGGCGAGGGCGGCGGGGGCGGCGAGGGCGGCGGAGGGGCAGACCATCACACCAGATAGCATCCTGCAACTCGCCTGTCGGATTTGGACTGAGGAAGCACACGCCATTACGTCGGAGGCATCTGCATGACGGAACAGGACCAGGCTCGGTACTTGCAGGACGCACTCGCGATTGCCCGCGGCACGAAGTCGGGCACGTTTACCGAAACCCGACGCATTCGCGCGTTCGGGACACTCTTCGGCGAGGTCCTCGATGCGCTCATCTGGCTAGAGAATGACGTGTCCGAGATGCCCACACATCTCTATGAGCAATGGGGGGGGGCAGGTTCGTTGACTGCGGCACGGAACGCCATCGCAGCCGCGGGCGCGTGGACCGAAGCAGAAGAACAGCAGGCGAATCTGATGCGTGAACGGGAAGCCGAACTCGGCCC
>Ga0066665_10001517_pt1 | contig 10812 bp, 11 predicted proteins | sample GraSoiAngelo_114_FD_75175 | JGI IMG/M metagenome (GOLD analysis project Ga0066665, IMG submission 75175) | Grasslands soil microbial communities from the Angelo Coastal Reserve, California, USA - 14_0903_13_40cm | ecosystem: Environmental > Terrestrial > Soil > Grasslands | place: USA...
AGGCGCGGGACGGTGCAGTACTTCGGCACGCCCGATCTCGATGCGGCGCTCGACATCGAAGCGAGCCACGTGGTGCATCCGCTGCCGGGGCCGGGGCAGCCGCCCGAGATCACGGTCCTCGCGCACATCGGGGGCACATTGCGGCTGCCGCGCCTGCGGCTCGAGGCAGAGCACGGGGACTACTCGCAGGCCGAGCTGCTCTCGTATCTGATCAGCGGCAAGCCGTCGTTCGAGCTGAGCGGCGGGCAGGGCGCCTACGTCCGCGGCGTTGCGGCTTCGCTGCTCGCGGGGGAGCTGGAGCGGACGGTGGTGTCGGATCTGGGCGTGCCGCTCGATTACTTCGAGATTCGGCCCGGCGATCCGACGAACCCGCTCTCCGGCGCGCAGCTCGCAGCGGGATGGGCGATCGGCGCGAAGACATTCCTCGTGCTCAACGCGGGCTTCTGCCAGCGCAGCCGCCAGACGTCGCGGTTCGCGAACAGCCTCGGGGCCACCCTGCAGTTCCGGTTCAGTCCCGAGTGGCGCACCGAGGCGAGCTTCGAGCCGTTGCGCAGCTGCGCCGTCGGCGACCCCGACCTCAACACGACGACCGTACCGCGCCAGGTGGGCTTCGACGTGTTCTGGGAGCGGCGCTACTAGGTGACCCGCGCGCTGCTGATCACCAATCCCTTCGCGGCGCGCGCCGACGCCCGGGCCGTCACGGCGATCCTGCAGATCCTCGGCCGTGGTGGCTGGAACGTGGATCTGCGCACCATCACCGGTCACGGGGACGCCCGGCGCATCGCCGAGGAGTCGCTCGGCGAGGGATTCGACGTCCTGGTGAGCCATGGCGGCGACGGGACCGCGATGCAGGTCGCCGCCGGAATCGCGGGGTCGGGAATCGCACTTGGCGTCGTGCCCGGCGGCACCGGGAACGTGCTCGCGGGCAACCTGCGGCTGCCGCGCGGGACGACCGGGGCGGCGCGGGCGTTGCTCAAGGCGCGCGCGCAAGCGATCGATCTGGGCGTCGTGCAGCGAGCGGACGGCGCGCACTATTTCGCCGTCGCCGCGGGAACCGGATTCGACGCCGCATTGATGGCGGCGACCGGCCGTCAGGAGAAGCGCCGCTGGAAGCTCGGTGCTTACCTGGCGCGGGCCGCGCTCGCGCTGCCCTCGGTGCGCAGTGCCCCGCATCGGGTCACCGTGGACGACACCCTGCACGAAATCCGCGCGGCCATGCTCCTGGTGCTCAACTGCGGCAAGCTGCCTCCGGGGTTTCTCAATCTGCGTGCCAATCTCGCACCCGATGACGGTTGGCTGGACATCGTCGCGCTCGAAGCAGATGGCGCATTTCAGGGCGCGAGCGCGGTCATCGAGCTGCTGCTCGGGAACGGCAAGCGCGAGGGGAAGGGACGGCGCGTCTGGTGGGCGCGTGGCCGCTCGGTTCGCGTCGAGGTGCCGGATGATGCGCCGCGGCCGGTGCAGCTCGACGGTGAGGTGACGGGCGAGACGCCGTTCGAGGCGCAGCTGCTGCCCGGGGCGCTCACGGTGTTGGTCGGACCCGCATTCAAGGCTCATCATGGCTGATACGCTGCTGCTCGTGGACGATGACGCGAGCGTGCTGCGCGCCATCGGCGACTACTTCGAGCGCATCGGCTACGAGGTCTGGCGCGACGGCACCGGCGAGCAGGCGATGGAGACGTTCCACCGCGTGCGTCCCGACGTGGTGCTCCTCGACCTGCATCTCCCCGACTCGAGCGGGCTCGTCGTGCTGGAGCGGCTGCGGGGGGAAGGTGCGGCGGTGATTCTGCTGACCGGCCAGGGCGACATCGAGACCGCCGTCAAAGCGATGCAGCTCGGCGCCGAGAACTTTCTCACCAAGCCCGTCGACATGACGCATCTGGCGGCCGCGATCGCGCGCGTGGCCGAGAAGGTGCGGCTGTCGCGGCAAAACGCTCGGCTCAGGGCGCTCGATCACGAGGCCGAGGGCAGCGGCTCGCTGGGCGTCTCACCCGCGATGCGGGAGCTGGCGCGCCAGATCGAGCTGCTGGCGGCGAGCGAGCGATCCACCGTGTTGTTGCAGGGCGAGAGCGGGACGGGGAAGGGGTGGGTCGCGCGCGTGATCCACAATCTCTCTCCGCGTTCGGGCGGTCCGTTCGTGGAGGTGAACTGCGCCGGCCTGTCGGCGACGTTCCTCGATTCTGAATTGTTCGGTCACGAAAAGGGTGCGTACACCGACGCGAAAGAACGGAAGATCGGTCTGTTCGAGCTGGCCGATCACGGTACGATCTTCCTGGACGAGATCGGCGAGCTCACGCCGGACCTGCAACCCAAGCTGCTCAAGGTGTTGGAGACAAAAACGTTTCGCCGGCTGGGCGGCACCCGCGAGCTGAGTGTGGATGTCCGCCTGATTGCGGCGACGAACCGCGACCTCGTGAAAGAGGTCGAGGGGGGGCGGTTCCGCGAAGATCTGTACTACCGGTTGAACGTCATGCCGCTCGTGCTCCCACCGGTGCGCGAGCGCTCGCGGGAGGATCGGCTCGACCTGATCAGGCGGATGATCAGCGATCTCAAGACGCAGCTGCCGGGTTGTCCGAGCGAATGCAGCACGGACGTATTGGATCGCCTGTTATCGGCGGCGTGGCCGGGTAACGTGCGTGAAATGCGCAACGTGCTCGAGCGATCGATGATTCTGGGACGCGGCCAGGCGGTGATCGGCATCGAGCAGCTGCCGCCCGATCTGCGGCAGCGCGCCACGACCGACCGGCGCTACCTGGCGCAGTCGCTGTCGGAGGTGGAGCGGCAGCATATCGAGCGCACACTGCGGCATCACGGCGGGAACCGCACGCGGGCCGCGATCGAACTCGGGATTTCGCGCGCGACCCTGATCAACAAGATCAAAGCGTACAGCCTAAACCTCTAAGACCACGAGCGTCGTGGCCTTCGACGTCGCTCAACCTGGGGCCATGAGGCTGACTGTTCTCTTCTGGCGGGTTCGGCCGAGCAGTCCCTGTGCTGCCACCGCTTGGTGGTCGCACTCATCGTCGCGTTAGCCGAGATCGGGTCGACAGGTTTGTTGCAATTTGGGCAGACAAAGAGGACTCCCATAACGACCCCCCCCCCGCTTCTCTCCCCTTCTAAACCTGTTCCACGCGTTTTGTTTCCACATGTAACTCGGGGCACGGGTGGCTTGGTGCGGCGGGGGAGATCAGATTAGGGCTATGGAAAAGCCCAAACTCAAGGAACATGACGGGATGCGATGCCGCTCCTGCGGAAATGAAGAGCGGGCGTCGGAAGGCTATCCCTGCGCGGACTGCGGTACCTTCATCTGTCTGATCTGCACATTCCGCGGCGTGACTCGCTGCAGGGCCTGCGAGGAAAAGGCGAAGGCCGCGAAAGCCTAAGCTCCTAAGCCCCCGCTCGCCGCCGCTTCAACTCCAACGCGAGCTCGTCGCGCGGCGCGCCGAGTTCCTCCGCCAGCTTGCTCAGCGCCGCCTCCGTTCCCTCCCAATCCCGAGCAGCCGCCAACGCGTCGAGCGCCACTTCCTCGAGGGCCACGGACCGCTCTTCGAGCTCGCGGGTGCGCACCGCCACCTCGCGCGCCAGCCACCGCTCGAGTTCACGCCGGTCCACTTCCAGCTGGCGCTGCCGCAATGCATGCTGCAACGACAACTCCAGCTCCTCGAGATCCACCGGCTTGATGAGATAGTCGTACGCGCCGAGCTTGAGGCACTCGATCGCGGTGCGCGGCTCGTCGATCGCCGTGAGCATGAGGACGGCGAGGTCGGGGTCCTGGGCGAGGACTTTAGGAAGCAGCTCCACCCCGCTGGTTTCCGGCATCCGGATGTCGCACAGCATCGCGTGCGGATGGTGCGCTGGCAGCAGTTGCAGCGCCTCCTTCGCGTTCGACGCCGCTTGCACGTCATAGCCCAGGCGGGTCAAAAAGCGAGTCAGTGCCTGCCGGATGCCATCCTCATCGTCCACCACCAGCACGCTCGTGCGATCGCCGGCGGCGGGGGGAGGCACTTTGGGAGATGTCATGGCCGTCAACGTTGCCGACGTTATCTTGGCGCGTCAATGAGCACATCGCGCACGAATCTCGCGGCGGTTCCCGGCATCACCGTCGGACACACGACCATCGAAGCGCACGGCACCGGCTGCACCGTGGTGCTCGCGCCGGACACAGGGATGCGGGCCGCGGTCTGCGTCCGGGGCCGCGCCACCGGAACGCGCGAGCTCGACGTCATGGATCCGCGCCACCTCGTCGAACGCATCGACGCGATCCTCTTGACCGGCGGCTCCGCGTTGGGGCTCGGCGTTGCCGACGGCGTGATGCGCTGGCTGCGCGAGCGTGGGCGCGGCCTGCCTGTTGGCGACATGGGCACGATCCCGATCGTCCCATCCGCGGTGATCTTCGACCTCGGCAATGCCGGCAAGCCGCTGGGCTGGCCCAGTCCCGACGACGCCTACCGCGCCTGTAACGATGCGACCGCCGACTACGCCGAGGGATTGGTGGGCGTGGGGCGCGGCGCCACATGCGGCAAAGCGGCCGGAATCGAGAAGATGGTCCCCGCGGGTATTGGGTCTTGGGCGGCCAAGTTTGGTGACGTGATTGTATCAGCGCTGGTGGTAGTGAATGCCGTTGGAGATGTGAGAAACGCGCGTGGGGAGATAATTGCCGGCACCGTCGACAGCTTGCAGTACCTCGCCGCCGGCGGCGCGCCGCTCGGCGACCCCGCACGCCTGAATCGCAACACGACCCTCGCGGTGATCGCCACGAATGCGGACCTGGACCGCGTGCAGCTCCAGGCGCTCGCGCAGTCAGGCAGCGATGCGCTCGCCCGGCGCATCACCCCGTACGGCACGTTGTTCGACGGCGACGTGATCTTCGCGGTCAGCACCGCCACCACAAAGCCGAAGTCCCCGATGCAGGTCGACGCGATTGCCGCGCTCGTCGTGCCCGAGGCGGTCGAGCGCGCGGTTCGCCATGGATAAGATCGAACGCGCGGTCGACGACATCCGCCGCAAATGGGCGCCTGACGCCCGGCTCGCAGTATTCGAGGTCTCGTTATTGCCGAAGGGGGTCGCAGGCGTCACGTCCAGCCGCGACGCGCGCGATGCGCTGCGCCGCCTGGCGTCGGGCGAGGGCCTCGTCGAAAAAGTGGAGCTGATCCCGAACGGCGTCGTCGCACCAGCCGCGATCGTCACCGCCGCGATTGCGCCGCTGCTCGGCGAGCCGAAGGTCTCCGCACCCCGCGTCAGCGAAGTACTGCACGGCGAGGTCCTCGACGTGCTGGAGCTGCGCGATGAATGGCTGCGCGTGCGCGCGCCCGACGGCTACATCGCCTGGCTCAACGCGGGGTACGTCGCGACTGGTCCGGCGGATTGGGCCGAAGACTGGGCTGAACGCGCAACGGCCCGCTCGTTCAGCGCCGACATCCTGACGACCGGCGGGCGGCGCAGACTGCCGACGGGCGCGCGCGTTGCGCTGCGCCGCGGCGTCGTGGAGCTGGCCGACGGCCAACGCGGCGCGGTGGCGGCCGGCAACGTCCGCCGCGAGCAGGAGCTGCGCGTCGAAGCGAGACACCTCGCGCTGCCCGAGCTCGCGCAGAAGTGGTACGCCGGCGCACCCTACCTGTGGGGCGGACGCACCGAGTGGGGTATCGATTGCTCCGGTTTGGCGCAGGCGGTGTTCGCCGGCCGTGGCATCAAGTTGCCGCGCGACAGCGATCAGCAGTTCGGCCAGGGACAGGAGATCGCGCTGTCGGCGGATGGGGCGGGTTACGAGGCCGGCGATCTGCTGTTCTTTGCGGAACGGGGTCGGGTGTCGCATGTGGCGTTCTGGGCGGGCGCAGGGCGGATCGTGCACGCGGCCCTGTCGCGCGGCGGGGTGGGAGGTGACCATTTGTTTGGTGATGAGCCGCGCATGGTCCGGCTGCTCGCTAACCTCGTTGGGGTTCGGCGCCTGTCATAGGTGTCAGGTGTCTGGTGTCAGGGCCCTGACACCTGACACCAGACACCTGATATTGCACGCATGAGGCTGATTCTTTTCGATATCGACGGAACCCTCCTATGGACCAACGGCGCTGGCCGGCGCGCCATTCATCGGGCGCTACTCGACGAGATGGGGACCGCCGGCCCAATCGACGGCTACCGCTTCGATGGCAAGACCGATCCGCAGATCGTGCGCGAGCTCCTGGAGCTGGCAGGACACCCTGAGTCCCGCTCGGACGACCGGATCACCGCGGTGTGCCGGCGCTATGTCGATCTGCTTACTGCCGAGCTGGCGAAGCCTACGCAGACAACCAAGCTCTATCCCGGGATCAAAGAGCTGCTTGCGGCGCTGGAGCCCTACGAGGCCGACGGCCGGGCGCTCGTGGGTCTGCTCACGGGAAACGTCCAGAACGGCGCGGCGCTGAAGCTGCGCTCGGCGGGCCTCGACCCCGCGCGGTTTGTCGTCGGCGCGTTCGGCTCCGACTCACACGCCCGAGCCGAACTGCCGGCCGTCGCGGCACAGCGGGCGGCCGAGCGCACGGGCCGGCGGTTTACGGGCGCCGACCTGGTCGTGGTGGGCGACACACCCGATGACGTCGCGTGCGCCCGCCCGATGGGAGCCCGCACCGTCGCCGTCGCCACGGGATTCTACGACACGGCGGCGCTCCGGGCCGCGGGAGCGACGCACGTGTTCCAGGACCTGGGCGACACGCAAGCGGTGCTGCAAGCCCTGTTCTCGTGACGGTCGTGCGTGAGGAGCTCGAGCTCAAAGCTCGAGTGGAGAATGCCGACGCCGTGCGAAAGTCGATCCTCGCAGCCGGGGCCGAGCTGGTCTACCGCGGGGCAATGATGGACCGGCGATTCGATCGCAAGGGTCGCCTGGAGCGGCGCGACGAAGTCGTGCGGCTGCGCGTCTACCGTCCGGCCGATAAGTCCCCCGAATGGGGCGTACTGGGCTGGAAGGGTCCCGCAGAGCGCCGCGGTGAGTACCGACTGCGTGAAGAGTGGGAGTCGCGCGTCGACGACCCCAAAGCCGTGCGCGTTATCCTGCGGCACATGGGATACAAAATCTCCCTACGCGTCGATCGCGCCGTCGAACAGTATCGCCTGGGCGACGCCACACTGCGTCTGGAGTGGTATCCGGCGATGGATGTGCTTTTGGAAGTCGAAGGAGAGCCCGACGCAATCGAGCGCGCGGTCACGGCCACCGGCCTCGCGCGCGACGCATTCCTGCCCGAGTCGCTGCCGTACTTCACCGCGGCGTACGAGAAGCGTACCGGCCGTGTCGCGCGCGTGAGCCGGCTCAGGCGTCGCGAATGAATCCGCCGCTCAAGCTACTCATGCCGCTGCGGGTCCCCGAGCTGGCGCCGTGCCTGGGGCGAATCATCGTCCCGCGTCGGCTGCTCGATCCCTGGGTGCCACTCGACGACATCCGCGAGGAGCTGGCAACACGCGTGTTGGAGTTGGGCGGCGAAGGCCGCGCGGCCGCGGCGCGTGAAGCCGAAGGACAGGACCGCACACGGACGCTCGAGGTGACTGGACGGCGCGCCTGGGCGGCTGCCTGGGACAACGCTGTGCGACGCGCCGCGGCCCGAGTCGCCGATGCGCTCGATGCCGAAATCACGCGTACGGCGCGGCAGGTTCGATTGCCGCGGCGCCGTCTGCGCCGCCATCTGCTCACCAATGCCGAGAAGCGCGCGATTGTGGCGCGGCTGGGAACGGGCGGCGGGCCATTCGTCGCGGCGCTCGATGAGCTCGAAGCAGCCGCGGGGCGCGCGGCCGACGCTTCCGTGCTCGAAAAGGATGCGCACGCCGCCTGGCAGGAAGCGCTCCGCACCGTGGCGCGGCGACTGGAAGCGGCATGGCTGGCCCTCGAGGCGGAAGTCGATGCGGAGCGCGAGCGCTGGACTCCCGAGATCGATGCCCTCGGCGCCTGGCGGCCATCGCTCTGGCCGATCTTCGTGGTATGGATTCCGCTTGCCGCGCTCCTCGTGTGGCTCGGCCTGATGCTCGGCGGCTACGTGCCGGCCCCCGCATGGCTCGCGGCGCAACTGGGCTTCTAGGTCTGCTCCTGTTCGGGGCCTCCGCGGCCTCCGCACAGCTTCGCATCGTCGAAGTGCCGGTCGCCGGACGGGCCAGTCTCGATTCGCTCGCCCGCCTCGGGTTCGAGGTGGCTGACGTGCGATCGATCGACGGGACGCAGCGCGCCGTTATCGTCGTGTCTCCGGAAACGGAATCGCAGCTCGCGCAACACGGCTTCAGAGTGGCGGCGCTCAGCGTCGCGCGCGTGACGACCGGAGCCGCCGCCGACACGTTCCGCATGTTTCATTCGTTCGACAAACCGGGCGACGGCATTCGAGCGACGCTCTCCACCTGGGCCGCCGGCGACACGCTGATCCATTTGGATTCGGTGGGTGCGTCCTACGAAGGCCGCCCGATTCTCGCCGTGAAGATCGGACCGCCGGACGACTCGCCCAGCCGGCCCAACGTGCTGTTCATGGGAACGCATCACGCACGCGAGTGGATCTCGACCACGGTGGCCATGAAGCTGATTCGCTGGCTCGCGGATTCGGGAGCGACGCTGACCGCGGCGCACGACGTGTGGGTGATTCCCGTCGAGAATCCGGACGGTTACCAGTACACCTTCACGACCGATCGCTATTGGCGGAAGAATCGCCGTCCCAACGCGAACGGCAGCTACGGCGTGGATCCGAACCGCAATTACCCCGCCTTCTGGGGCGTCGATGAAGTCGGTTCGAGCAACTATCAGTACGCCGAGACATATCGCGGGACAAATCCCGGATCAGAGCCGGAAACCCAGGCCGTGATGGCGTTTCATGCCGCGCATCCGCCCGTGGTCTCAGTCTCCTATCACAGCTACAGCGGGCTCGTCCTGTATCCCTGGGGATTTCGTGCCGGCGAGCTGCCGCCCGACTTGCCGCGCTTTCAAGCGCTGACCGGCACCGATCTCCTGCCCGCCGTGAGCGACAGCGTCCCCGGCTCCTCGCTCGATCACTATCACCCCGGCCCTGGCTGGAATCTCTACACCACGAACGGCGAGTACACCGACTGGGCCTACCGCACCTACGGCGCCATCGCTTTTACGACTGAGCTGACCAGCGGCTGCTGCTCGGGCGGCGTCTATTACGGCTTTGAATTCCCGGACGACAGCGCGCTGGTCGAGCGCGTCTTCCGCGACAATCTGCCGTTTGCGCGCGCGCTGATCGCCGCGTCGGGCGATCTCGTGCGCTCGCCGGGCGTCACGGGGGCTGTGCCGGTGCCGCAGCGATTCATGTCGCTGTGGCCCGATTCGTGGCTGAATCTCGATGCATCCGCGTCGCGGCCTGTGCTGACCGTGCGCACGGGAACGGGCGCGCTGGTTTCACGCAGCTCACAGACCGATTCCCTGCGCCGCGGCACTCTGCGCACGGTGTGGCGCACCGACTTGCGCCTCGACGCCGTGCGAGCGGTGCGAGCGGATGGGACGGCGATCGCTGCGGAGCTGTTGTCCCTCGCCGGTGCCGAGCCGCTCGATGGCGGGTGGCACGGCGGCTGGAGGCAGGACACGGTGCGGGTCGGGGGCAATTACTCCTGGGCGACGTCGGGAACCGACACGCTGACGTCTCCCGTGGTCGATTTGCGGGGCCGGACCGCCGTGTGGCTGCATCTGTGGACGCGGCACTACGGCTCGGCGTTCACGCCAACCCAGCGCGGCGTCATTCAATTCTCAGGCGACTCGGGCGCGACCTGGAGCGACGTCGCGCTGATTGTCGGCGACGGGCCGAGCTGGTACCCGATGCGGGTCGACCTGCCCCAAGCCACCGACCGGCGTGGTGCGCGCGTGCGGTTCATCGCGCAAAAGTTCACTTGGTGGGTCGATGCAGTCGGGTTCGCGACGGACGCCAGCACGGCGTTCCTGCAGCTCGCAGCGGCAGCCGGTGCGGAGGTGTCGGAGAACCCGGTGCGGAGTGATCAGGTCGTGATCTCCTGGCCGACTGGGACGGGTGACGCTCGTTTGTCCGTGTTCAGTTTCACCGGGGAGCGGTTGTACCAGACCACGGTGCCGGCGCCGGCAAACGAATATGTTTGGGACCTCACCATTGGTGGAGGAGCGCGGCGCGTGGTGAACGGCGCATACATCGTCGTCGTAGACGTGGACGGGCAGCGCTACCGGCGGCGGCTCTTCGTCGCGCGACCGACACCATGAGCGCGGTGGGAGTAGGCGTTGATCTCGTCGAAGTGTCGCGCGCGCGCGCGATGCTCGCGGACAAGGGCGCGCACGTCTTCGATCGTCTCCTCACGCCGGCCGAGGCGGAGTACTGCCGCTCGCGCCCCGACCCCGCCGAGCATGTCGCTGTCCGCCTGGCCGCGAAGGAGGCTGTCTACAAGGCGCTGCAGGGAAGTGACGCAGCGCGTGGGATCGGGTGGCGGGACATCGAGGTGACCCGCGCGCCGGACGGCCGTCCCGATGTCGCGCTCAGCGGGATCGCCGAGAGGAGGGCCACGGAGCTGCGCGTGAAGCGTGTCCTGCTGTCCCTATCCCATACGCACGAGGCAGCGGTCGCAATCGCAGTCCTATCAACAGATTGAAATTCCGACAAAATTACTCTAGTATTGGTCGTGCGGTTGTTTAAAACCTTTCTCCTGCTGGCCGCCTGCCTTGCTCAGCCACTTGCAGGGCAGGCCGTTGATTCTCTGGCCCTGTCGCGGCGAGTCGTTGCCGCTGCGTCCTTGGCCGCCAAAGAGTATGCCCTGGGCGTAATCCCGGCTGGCGGCCAAATCACGCAGCCTGAGGAAGTTGACGAGGCCAAGCTCTTCATTCAGCAGGCACAATTCGAC
>Ga0066665_10001525_pt1 | contig 10799 bp, 9 predicted proteins | sample GraSoiAngelo_114_FD_75175 | JGI IMG/M metagenome (GOLD analysis project Ga0066665, IMG submission 75175) | Grasslands soil microbial communities from the Angelo Coastal Reserve, California, USA - 14_0903_13_40cm | ecosystem: Environmental > Terrestrial > Soil > Grasslands | place: USA...
GCGACGCGCTGGGCGGGCACCGAGGGATCGGGGATCTCGGCGTAGTACGCCGTGACCAGCTTCGCGACGTCGAGCAGCATCGCCTGCGGAGGCGGATGGCCCGCGAGCGGACTGATCTTCATGGCGTTAGGTCAGCGGCCGCCGCTGCATCCACGCACCAGCGCACGCGGCCATCGGAGGGTGCGATCGCCTGCGCCGGCAATTCCTGCGGATGGCGGGGACCCTCGAGCACTCGGCGGAGAATGCCGGCTTTGGCGCCGCCGGAGACGAGGAACAAGACATCGACCGCGGCGTTGATCACCGCCGGTGTCAGGGTGATCCGCCACATCGACGCCGCGGCGGCGCGCGCGGCCATCACCCAGCGTGTCTGCTCGTGAACGGCGGCGCTCCCCGGAAAGAGCGATGCGGTATGCCCATCCTCGCCCAGTCCCAGGAGGACGAGGTCGATGCGCGCTCCCGCCGGCGTCCGGAGCAAGGCCCGCAGCATCGCTTCGTAGACTTCCGCAGCGGTAGCCGGATCGTCTTCACCATGGATCCGGTGCACATTCGCCGCGGGGATCGGTACGCGGTCGAGTAGCGTTTCGCGCGCCATGCGGTAGTTGCTCTCGATATGATCCGGCGGCACACACCGTTCGTCCCCCCAGAGGACCTGAACTCGCGACCACATCACCCTGGACACGAGAGCCCCCGTGCCGAGCCGGAGATAGGTGTCACGCGGCGTCGAGCCGCCGGAGAGCGCGACAATGAACTGTCCACGCGAGGCAATCGCGTCCCCCGCGGCCGCGACGAAACGTCCCGCAGCCGCGTCGGCGAGCGCGGCGGCGCTGGGCAGCACCGTGAGATCAGCTGTCATCGACCTGAGCCATCATCGCTTCAAGAATAAACGGCCGCCGCTGGTGAGCGACGGCCGTTGCGTCTTGGGAAGACACTGGCGGAATGTGTTTCCACACCCCGCCCGCTGTCAACGTCATTGCTTCCGATAATAGCGCCAGGCAGCGATGGTTCCGCCCGTGGGCTTCATCGCGAACTGCTGGCTTTGCCCCGGCGCCGTCGTGGCCACATCCACCGTATCGGTCGCCACGACCGCGCCCTTCAGGTCGACGAACTCGAATACCAGCCTGTACGGCTGATTGGGCTTCTCTCGCGTGTTCGTTACGATCCCCTTCACTTCGCGGCCCGTATCCGTCGAGTCGAACTGGCTCACCGCAACATCCCCAACCAAGAGCGAGTCGCCCAACTTGTAGTAGAACAGCGCGGAGTCGATCTTGCCGTTCTGCTGCTGCGCGTACGCCATGATCTTGATGCCAGTGCGGTTCATCGGATCGACCGCGAGCAGGCGGCGGGACATCGTCAGCGCCGTCACGGAGTCGTGCAGCCCCAGCGCCGTGTTGGCGCGGTAAATCAGCGTCTCGCGGTAGTAGGGATTGACCTTGAGGCTCGCATCCAGCGCCTGCGCGGCAAGGGAGAACGCCGCATGCGAGTTCGCGAGGTAGGTCTTGGCGATACCCGACGTCACAGAGTCGCAATGCATGCGAATCCGCACCACGGTCATCGGCGGACGCTTCGCCCGTGACTCGCGGCGGCAGTTACCACCCGCGATCGACGTATCGGGATCTTCAGGGACGCCGCTGGAAATCTCGGCGCCGACCTTGTAGAGCTGGTAGTACCCCAACGAGTCGCCCTTACTGATGATCTGCCGATACAGCGTGAACGCGCTGTCGCGGTAGGTGCTGTCCTTGGCGCCTTTCTGCATGTACACGCCGCCCAGCGCCGCCATGATCTCGGCATCCCCGGGGTACAGGGCCAGATACTCGCGATACGTCTTCTGCGCCTCGGGCAGCTGCTGCATGCTCTGCTGAATGCGGCCGAGGTTGAAGAGCGCGTCCTTACGATCCTGTGCAAACTTGGGATCCGCGGCGGCGACGTCTGCCGCCCTGCGGAAAAACAGCAACGCCGAATCGCCCTTCCCCGTGTTGTAGTACAGCGTGGCGATATACTTGAGGCCTGTCGGCTCGCCGGGCAGCATCCCGCTGGCGCGCCGGAACGATTTGATCGCGGAGTCGAGGTTGTTCGCCTGCCACGCCGCGATCCCGGCGTTGAAGGCCGGCACCCACACGTAGCGGCGCCAGATGTCGATGTCGCCCTTGCAGTCGGGCTTCAGCTGCTCCGCTTTCGTGAACGCCGAGTCGATCCCTTGCCCGTCGTCAGTCATGACGTAATAGCGGGCGAGGTAGTACCACGCTGCGGGATTCTTCTCCTGCCCCCCGGTCGTCAGCGCCTGGGTCAACAGCCGCTGCGCGTCGCTCAGATCTTTCTTCTTTTGATCCTCGAACTTGCCCATCGTCGCGCTCTTCAAATACCCCATGCCCTGGTTGACGAGGGGGTTGTTCGGTTTCAAGTCGCATTTCGGTTCCGCCCAGCGGTTCGGCGCCTGTTGCTGCTGCTGAGCCGCCAGCGGGACCGAAACGACGGTGAACAAGATTCCCGCAAGAGTACGCAACGTTCGCACGTTCACTCCTTGGATTTCGCGATAAGGGCCTCGGCGTCGCGCTCGACGGCGCGCGCCACTTCCAGCGGCGGGCGTCCCAGCGCCTGCGCCGCGGCCAACACATCATCGTATTCTGGCTTCACCCGGACGGTCCCGCCATCCAGCACCTTCACCCGCACCGCCACGCCATCCAGCCGCACCGTCAGCTGATGTCGTGGCAGCGTGGCCCGCTCCGCGATCCAGCGGCGCACCCCGGCCGTCGTACTGTGGCGGAACAGCTCGGCGGTCACGGCCTCCGCCAGCGCCTCGGGCGCCATGACTTCCACCCGGAACCCCTGCCGGCCTTTCTTCATCTGTACCGGCCAAGTCTGCACGTCGAGCGCGCCGGCCTGGACCAAGGCCTGGCGGAGCGGCTCCACGTACTCGGGACTCATATCGTCCACGTCAGTCGCGAGCACCACCACGCGACCTGCCTCACTCGCCGCCTCGGCGAGGAGAATCCGCAGCGCGTTGGGATAGTGCTTGGGATCGCGCTGGCCAGCGCCCCACCCGCTGCCAACCATCCGCCAGCGGTCCGGCGGCGCTCCTGTGGACAGCACCCGGAGCAAGGCCGCGCCGGTCGGCGTCGTCGCCTCGCCTTCCACGGGGCCGGCGCTTGCGATCTCCAGTCCCTCCAGCAGGATCGCCGTGGCGGGCGCGGGGACCGGCAGACGCCCGTGCGCCGCCTCGACCCAGCCCTGCCCCACCGCGACCGGAAAATGATGGACGGCTTGTGCGCCGAGTCGCTCGAACCCTTCAATGGCGCCCACGATATCCAAGACGGCGTCCACCGCTCCGACTTCATGCAGGTGGACTTTGTCGGGAGCGACGCCGTGGACTCGACCCTCAGCCTCGCCCACCAACCGGAACGCGCGGACCGCGCGCTCCTTCACCCAATCGGACACGGGCGCCCGCTCGACCAGTCGCACCAACTCGCCCACATGACGGCCGTGCGGTTGCGGCGGGATGTCGAACTCGACTTGTTTGCACGTGACCCCGGCACGGCGCACGTCACGGACCGTAACACGGACGTCGCCCACGCCCAGCCGTCCCGGGAGCTCCTCGAGCCAGGAAACCGGCAGGCCCAGCGAGAGGAGCGCCCCTAACGTCATATCGCCGCTGATACCGGCGGCGGGATCCAGGATGGCTATGCGCATGGGCCGAAGTGGGGAAATATAAACGGCTTAGGCTCTGTAGAGCCACCCGGCCCCGGTGTTAAACAGGACGATGCGCTGTTCGGGACGGAGGACGCCTCGGTTCTTGAGCGCCACGGCACCTGACAAGGCCGCTCCACCTTCCGGCGATGCGTCGATCCCCTCAGCGAGCTGCAGCTCGTGCGCGGCCGCCCCCAGCGCCTCGTCGCTCACGGCGACGGCGCCCCCGCCGCTTTCGCGCAGCGCCCGCAGCATGAGCCTGTCGCCCAGCGGCGCAGGCACGCGCAAACCAGCCGCCACAGTTGTGGGATCGGGCCACGGCTCGCACCGCTCGGCGCCCGATTCGAAAGCCTGCACGACCGGGGCGCAGCCGCTCGCTTGCACGGTGAACATCCGCGGGAGCGGCCCGCGCAGCCAGCCGCTCTGGCGCAGCTCCTGGAACGCTTTCCACATCCCGATCAAGCCCGTCCCGCCGCCCGTCGGATAGATAATCGCGTCAGGAAGTGTCCATCCCAACTGCTCGGCCAACTCGAGCCCGAGCGTCTTCTTGCCTTCGATGCGATACGGCTCTCGCAGCGTGGAGACGTCGATGGCGCCGGTATTGGTGGCGTGCAACCGAGCCGCAATACCACAGTCGCCGATGTGACCATCGAGCAGCATCAGATCGCCACCAAACGCGCGGATCTGATCCAGGATGGGGCGTGGCGTCGTCGCAGGCGCATACACCCGCGCCGACGCCCCCGCGCGGGTCGCGTACGCGGCGAGTGCGATCCCCGCATTGCCGGCGGTCGGTACGACGAACTCTGTCGCGCCTGCCAGCACCGCGCGCGTGACGGCTGCGGCCAGACCACGGGCCTTGAACGATCCTGTGGGATTCGTGCCTTCGTCCTTCACCCAAAGTTGGTCGAAACCTTGGCGCGCGCCGACGCGCTCGACTTTGAGCAGCGGCGTCCCACCCTCGCCGAGTGTGACGGGGTGCTCGCCTTCCGCGAGTGGCAACCATCCGTCATAGCGCCACATCGTCCAGCGTCGGGCGCGTAACAACGTCTTGGCTTCGGGAGATGGCAAGGCAGCGTATCGGACCAGATAGGGAGACCCGCACACCTCGCACACACCGGGGAAGCCGTCGGTGTCGCGCGTGCGCACGGGGTCGCACGCCGAACACTCCAATGTCCAGGGTGTCACGCGCGCTGGTGCAACCGGTCGAGGATCCGGTCCGCGAGCGTGGTGGAGAATCCCGGCAGCGCCGCGATCTCAGCCGGTGTTGCGGTCCGCACGCCCGCGAGCGAACCGAAACGCTCCAGCAGGACGCGCCGGCGTGCCGGGCCAATGCCCGGGATGCGCAGCAGTTCCGACGTGATGGTGCGCTGCGCCCGCCGCTTGCGGCTGTAGGTGACCGCAAAGCGGTGGGCTTCGTCCCGGGCGCGCTGCAGGAGCTTGAGTGACGGGCTGCGCCGCGACAGCCGCAATGGCTCACCGGAGTCCTGCAGGAAGACCTCTTCCTCCCGTTTCGCAAGACTCACCATGGGGAGACGCTCGAGTCCCTGCGCGCGCGCCGCTTCGACTGCGGCAGCCAATTGGCCCTTTCCTCCATCGATCACGATCAAGTCCGGAATCTGTTTGTTCTCCGCAATGCGGCGTGTCAAGAAGCGGCTCACGACTTCCTTCATCGCCGCGAAGTCGTCGATTCCTTCTACACCCTTGATCCGATATCGCCGGTACTCGGCCTTGCGCGGCCGGCCGCCTTCGAACCAGACCAGCGACCCCACCGTGTCCCTGCCCTGGTTATGCGAGATATCGATGCACACCATCGCGCGCGGCACGACCGGCAGGCCGAGGTCGCGGCCCAGCGCAAATACCGGGTCGGCGGCGCGCTCGTCGATGTCGAACGTCTCGATCTTGAAGCTATCGAGCAGGTGCCGGGCGTTCTGATCGGCGAGCTCGACGAGCTTCGCGGCCGAGCCACGCTGCGGCACCACGAACTCGATGCCCGGCGCCAGCTCGCGGAGCGCATCCAAATCGGCGGGCGCAAACGGGAGCACCACGCGCTGGGCCCGCTGGTCCAGCGGCAGATAATAGCCCACCAGGAACGTGCGCAGGACGTCGCCTTCGGGGGCATGCTCGACGTGCTCCAAAAAGCGATGCTCGCGCGCGACGAGCCGGCCGTCCCGAATGCGCAGGATGACGCCGACCGCGTCGTCGCCGTCGCGGGCGAGGCTGATCGCGTCGGCGTCGCCGCCCCCGACGACCTCCACCGTTTGCGGCTGCTCGAGCTGATCCAGCCACTTCAGCGCGTCGCGGAGCTGGGCGGCGCGTTCGTAGTCCTGGGCGTTACTGGCCTCGTGCATCCGCTGGCGCAGCCCGGACCGCACGTCGAGTGTCTTTCCCGACAGGAACAGCAACACATCGTCGATCATGCGGCGGTAGTCTTCCCGGCTCTGATAACCGACGCACGGTGCCTTGCAGCGCTCGATATGAAAGTCGAGACAGGGCCGGTCTGGTGCGTCCTCGGGCAGATTCCAAGTACAGGACCGCACCGTAAAGATCCGGCGGATGATTTTCAGCGTCTGCCGCAGGGTCGCGACGTCGGTATACGGGCCGAAGTACCGCGCCCCCGGGATCGTCACCCGCCGAACGACGAGGACGCGCGGGAACGGCTCACCCAATGTCACGGCGATCTGCGGGTAGCTCTTGTCGTCGCGCAGCCGGATGTTGAACTTCGGCTGGTTTTCCTTGATCAGCGTGTTCTCGAGCAGCAGCGCCTGCGCCTCGGTCGGAACGATGATCGTCTCGAGGTCGGCGATTTGCTCCCGCAAGAACTCCCGCTCCGTGCTTCCCTGCTCGTCCGCGAAGTACGCGGGCACGCGCGAGCGGAGGTTGGCCGCCTTCCCGACGTACAGAATCTCCCCGGCGGCGTCTTTCCAGATGTAGACGCCGGGGCGAGCGGGAAGTGCCGCTAGTTGGCGGGCGAGCCGGTCAGAGATTGCCATGCGCGTATCGCGTCGGGGTGGCGGAACGCCAAAGTGAGCGCCCCGTATGCCACCCCAAAGATACCCAGCACAGCAATGGCGCGAGGGATGGGACGCCAGCCGGCGGCGACAAGCTGATCCACGCCGCTGCCGAGAGCGACGGCGATCAGGGCTGCGACAACGACGAGCCCGACGATCCGCCAGTCGGTGCGCTGCAGGATCGTTCCGATGCGCCGGTCGAGGTCGTACAGGTGCAGAACGGTATTGAGCGTGCCGCCAATCGACGAGCCCAGCGCGATGCCCGCGGGGCCGAGGCGCCGCATGAAGAACCACGACAGGACCCCCGAAATCACGAGTGAGATGATCGCGATTCGCACTGGCGTGCGTGTGTCGCGCATCGCGTAAAACCCGGAGGCAAAGAGCTTCACGGTCGATTGCCCCAACAGCCCGATGCCGTAGGCGGCCAGGACGCCACCCACCAGCATCGTGTCGTCTGCGTCGAAGCGGCCCGTCTGGAACAGCGCGCCGACGATCTGCGGGCCGAATGCCGCGAGCGCAAACGCGGAGGGGAGGACGAAGTACGCGATGCGGCGAAACCCCGTCGCGATCCGCGCGCGGAGCTGTTCGTTCGCGGTCTCGGAGATCGCGTCGCGGGCGAGATCGGGGAGGGCTACTGCAGTCACGGCCACACCGAACAGACTGATCGGCAAGACCTGGACGAGCTGGGCATAGCCGAGGCTGGCGAGCCCGCCTACGCCGGTGTACGAGCCGAGGAACGTGTCGACGAGGCCGGAAAGCTGGGCGACGCCGGCGCCAACGACCAGCGGCAGCCAGGCGACGATCACGTGACGCACGCCCTCGGGGGCGAGGCTCACGCGGAGCGGAATGCCTCCCAGCAGGCGCCAACACGTCGGTAGCTGAATGGCGATCTGCAGCAGGCTGCCCGCGACCGTTCCCCATGCGAGCGCGAGCGACAGACCGTACAGCCCCTCCCCCTTCAACCACGCGGCCGCCCCAACCATCGCCGCGATCCCGGCGATGTTCCACAACGCCGGCGCCGCATACGGGAGAAAAAAGCGGCGGTGCGTGTTCAGAATCCCGAGGCACCATGCCGAGACGACCATCAGGCCGGTCATCGGGAAGAGGATGCGGACGAGGACCGTCGTGAGCTCGCGGCGCGGTCCGTCGAACCCCTGTGCGACGGCGGCGGTGATCGCGGGCGCGAAGGCGATGCCGATCACCGCCAGGATCCCGCTCGCGAGCAGCAGCAGGCCGAGGACCGCGCCGGCTAGAGCCCGCGCGGCCGGTTTGTCCTTTTGATCTAATGATGCATAGACTGGAATAAACGAAGCAGACAGCGTTCCTTCGCCGAGCAGGTTGCGGAGTGCGTTCGGGATGCGCAGCGCCGCGCGGAACGCGTCGGCGGCGGCGCCATTGCCGAAGTAGTGCGCGAATACTCGTTCGCGCACGTAGCCGAGGACGCGAGTGACGAGGATGCCGGCCGCCACCCGTGCTGCGTGACGACCCCCCCCGGTGCTGCCTTTCAAGACGTCGGTTTCTTGCGGCGAGGATCTTCCAGCAGACGCTGCATGAACTGCAGCTCTTCCCGCATCCCGGCGATCGAGCGGTTGAGATCCTCGATCTCGGTCTCCATCAGCTCGACCCGGCGCTGCATGTCGCGCACCTCAGGCGTCGCGCCTCCCCCGCCATCGACGCGTCCTTCCATGCGGCGCGCGACGGACTTGCCGAGCGGCGAGTCCACGAGAATCGCGACGACCGGAATCATCAGCGCCACGATCAGAATTGCGGCAAGCACCCACATGGATCGGATTTTAGAGACCCTGCGCCCAGCGCGCCACCTCTGCGTCGATTTGGTCCAGCAGCGAGCCGCCGTAGCGCGCCAGGAACGAGGCGACAGTCAACACGCGCTCCTGTGGCTTGCCGTCCGGCATCAGCGCCGCCCGCGCGCGCGTGAGCTGGCTCACCAACGTGCCCTGCGTGCGCTTCAGACTGGCGATGAGCTTTTTCTCGATCTCATTGGTGCCGGCCAGCGCCGCGTTGCGCGCCGACTGGACGGTGCGCTCCAGCGTGGGATCGAGCTGCTGGACCTCGCCGCTGATTCTGGCGAAGCGCGCTTCCACGTCGGCCCGCAACGCCTTGAGCGATTCGGCGAGGGCGGGCGGCAGCTCACCTTTCGCAATCTGGGTCTCGAGTGCGCCGGGCGGGCCCGCGAAGTGGACAGGTGTGAGCCCGTGCTTGGTCAGCACCTTGTCGACGCGCGCCTCGATGATGACGCCAGACCAGCGCGGGACGTGAGCCTGCGGCGCGACGCCCAGACTCGCAAACAGCGGGGCGGCCTCGGGGAGGTACTCCATCTCTCCCGGACCACCGACGTACGCGAGTGTGGGGAATAGCGCCGCTTCGATCACCGGCCGCAACAGGACGTTGGGTGAGAGCCGCTCGGGCGTCTCGGCAGCGATTTTTTCCAAGCCGTATCGATTGAATCCCTCGCTGCTGCGGCGCGTCACGTAGAGGGGCCCGCCGTTCCGATCCCGACCACCGTCCTTAACCAGCCGGTCGCGCCCGAGCTCCCCTTCGACCATCACGGGCGTCAATCCATCCGGCAGCGTCACGTCCAGCGCTTTCAGAATCCACGGGGCGGCCGCCCGCTTGGCACTGCGGTCGTACGCGCGAAAGACGGCGAGACCGCGCCCACCGAGCAGCTGGTTCAATGCTTCGGCCCCGGCGTCCGCCAGGTTAGCCTCGGGGCGATAGTGGGTCTCGAGCCAATGCTTCACCTCGGGCTTGCACTCGGAATCGGGGAGCGCGGCATCGAGCGCGGCGAGCGCGGCGCGGATCTCGAGACCGAGCAGCTCGCGAAACAGCGGCAGTTGGGGCGCTTCGTGCGGCCGCTCGCGCAGCACGATCTTGACCAGCTCGCCGTCGCGACCCAGCACCGCGGCGTGGTTCGCCTCGGCGAAGTCGTGATCGTCGCCGGCGACCCAAAAGACCGGCACGACCGGCACACCGCGTTCCCGCTCGATCCGCTGCGCGAGCGCGACGGCCGACAAGGCCTTGTAGATCGTGTAGAGGGGTCCGGTAAACAGCCCGGGCTGCTGCCCGGTCGTGATGGCCAGCACCTCCCCAGCGGCGAGGCGATCGCGGCCTGGCCCTGGTAGGACGGAGGCGAGCACGTCCGGATGCACGCGGCGCGGCATGCCGGCGGGGAGCTTGCCCGCCGGCATCGGAAGGGGCGTCGAGAGGATGCGCGAAATCATGCGCGCGCGGCCCGCGTGGCCACCAGGATCACGCGGGGGGCGTCATGCCCGGCGGCGGCGCCGTCGTAGTCTCCGAACCGCGCCACGACGCGGAGGCCGGCGTCGCTGAGCAATGCGGCCAGCTCGTCGGCGCCATACAGGCGCACGCGTTCCTCAAACCGCCGACCCTCATCCCGCAACTCGATCTCCTTGATAACGAAGCGGTCGGTGCCGTCGATGCGGCGGCGCACCAGCACATCGCGGCCCTTGGCCTGCTCGATCACCTTGAGCGTGCGCCGGACGTGCTCTGCGTTGAGATAATCGAGCACGAAATGACCGCCCGGCGCGAGCGCCGCAGCCACCTCACTGACGACCCGGCGGTTCTCCTCTTCGTTCAGAAAGTAACCGAATGATGTGAACAGATTGACTGCCAACGTGAAACTGCCGGCGCGAAACGGCAGCGCCCGCATGTCCCCCCGCACCAGTGCCCCCCTCCCGCCACTCCGCTCGCGCGCACGCCGCAGCATGGCCCGCGACAGATCGAAGCCCACCACCCGGCTGCTCCAGCGCGTGAGCTCCGCGGCGTGGCGTCCGGGGCCGCAGGCGAGATCGAGAATGCGATCGCGCGGCCCCCACGGGACGACACCGCGGATCAGCGCGACGGCGCGGCGCGCGTCCTCATCGTCGCGATGTGGATAGAGGGCATGATATTCCTCGCCGAACCATTGCTCGAACCACTCGGTCATTCGACGAAGACGTCCGCTGTGAACGTGAAGACGCGGGTGGCCGGTTCCCGCCAGCTGCCCGGTGCCAGTCCCGCCTTGTGACACACGGCGTTGAGGAACGCCTCGGGCCCGAATCCATGCTCGACCGCCACCTGCGGCCACAGCAC
>Ga0066665_10001528_pt1 | contig 10796 bp, 9 predicted proteins | sample GraSoiAngelo_114_FD_75175 | JGI IMG/M metagenome (GOLD analysis project Ga0066665, IMG submission 75175) | Grasslands soil microbial communities from the Angelo Coastal Reserve, California, USA - 14_0903_13_40cm | ecosystem: Environmental > Terrestrial > Soil > Grasslands | place: USA...
GCAGGTCGTACGGACCGGGTCCACGGTCCGTGCCGCCCGAGGCAACCGGCTCATCCGCGGTGAGATGATGACGGCCGGCGCTGATTTCCTGGACAAACCCCTTCACTCCGCCCCGAACGACCACGAAACCCTCTGCGTCAGCCATAGAATGCCTCCCGTCGGTAAGGTACCTTCCGAAAACGTCACAAGGAGTCTCGTATGCTCACCACGGCGCCGATTCGCGCCTATATCCCGGCGTCCAATATCGAGCGGGCAAGGAAATTCTACGAGCAAATCGTCGGACTTGAGCCCGCAGAAGAGTACGCCGGCGGCGTGGTCTACATGTGTGGCGGTGCCGAGGTATTTCTGTATCCGACTCCCAATGCGGGCACGTCAAAAGCCAGCCAGGCTTTCTGGCAGGTGAAGGATGTCGAAGCCGAGGTCGCCGATCTGAAGGCGCGCGGCGTCGTCTTCGAGGAATACGCGATGCCGGGCATCAACACGAAGAGCAACATCGCCACCGGCGGCGGCGCCAAGGCCGCGTGGTTCAAGGACAGCGAGGGAAACATCATGGCGGTGGTGCAGCGGATGGCTCGCACGCGTCCTTAGGGTACCCGCTGGGCCAGCCACGTCCGTGCAATTTCGGCGATGTCCTCGTGCTCCACGTCGGCCAGCGCGTTCAGCCGGCGCATCTCCGCATCGGAGATCTTCCCACCCAGCTCCGCCAGCGCTGCGCCAACGACAGGATACTTCTCGAGCACACCTGCTCTGACGACCGGCGCTGCCTGATACGGCGGGAAGTAGCCGCGATCGTCGCGCAAGGCAACCAGCGCGAGTTTGTCAATCTGTCCATCGGTTGAATTCCCGGCGATGACATCCACGCGACCGTCCGCCAATGCCCGGTAGGTGAGCCCCAGATCCATCGCCGTCGGCGGCTGTGAGAAGGTCAGGCCGTACACGTTCGCGAGACCGGTGAACCCGTCCGCGCGTTCCAGAAACTCATACCCAAACCCCGCCTTCCACCGCGGCGCCACGCGGGCAAGGTCGGCAATCGATCGCAAGCTGTAGCGCTCCGCGTCGGCGCGTCGCACCAGGATCGCGAACGTATTGTTGAAGCCCAGCGGCGCCGTCCAGCGCAGTTTGAAATCGCGCGCATACGCCGCGGCGACGAAGCGATACACGCTGTCACGGTCTGCAATCGGCGGCTGCTTCAGAATCGCGGTGAACGCGGTCCCCGTGTACTCGACGTAGAGATCGATTTGGCCGGCGGTAATGGCCTGGTGGCACACGAACGTCCCGCCGAGGTGAAAGCGGCGCTCGACCGGAAGCGCGGTCCGTCGCTCGATCTGCTGCGCCACGATTTCGGCCAGCAGGTCGGACTCGGTGAAGTTTTTCGCGGCGACGACGATACGATCGCGCCTGGCACAACCGGACAGCGCGAGCGCCAACAGGAACACGCGTTTCATCGTTGCCGCCAGACGAGTCTCCGCTCCACGAGCCCGAGCAGCCCGTCAGCGAGCAGTGCAAGCAGCGCCGCCGGAATAGCACCCGCGAGGATCAACGTATTGTCCACCGTCGCGACGCCGCGAAAGATGTACACGCCGAGCCCGCCTGCGCCGATCGCCGCGGCAATCGTCGCGATCCCGACGCTCACAACGGTCGCGATGCGGACACCCGCGAGGATGACGCCGGCGGCGAGGGGCAGCTCGACGAGCCGGAGCAGCTCGCCATCGGTCATCCCCATCCCCCGCCCCGCCTCGCGTACCGCGGGGTCCACGCCTGCGATTCCCGTGTACGTGTTGCGCACGATCGGCAGCAGCGCATAGACGACGAGCGCGGTGATTGCCGTCCACGCGCCGATTCCGAAGACCGGAATCAAGAGACCGAACAGCGCGAGACTCGGGATGGTCTGGAAGACATTCGCGAAGCCGAGTATCGGCCGGCGCCAGGCGGGCCGGCGCGCGACGAGCACACCCAGCGGCAGTCCGAGAGCCAGGGCAATCGCCGTCGAGATCGCAACGAGGCCGACGTGTTGGCCGAGGAGCAGCCACACTTCGCCCGCGTGACGCGCGTAGAACTCGAACAGGTTCAGGCGGCTTCCATGAATTGACGGACCGCGGGCAATGCGCTGGCGCGAAACTCGTCCGGCGTCCCGAGAAACGCCAGTCGTCCAGCGTCGAGCAGCCCGATGCGCGTGCCGAGCAACAAGCCTTCACGCACGTCGTGCGTGACGAACACCATCGCCTTGGCGAGTCTGGCGGCGAGCGTGCGGAATTCGCGCTGCAGCTCGAGGCGCGTGATCGGGTCGAGCGCGCCGAACGGTTCGTCGAGCAACAGCAGCGGTGGATCGAGCGCCAGAGCGCGAGCGACGCCGACGCGCTGGCGCTGGCCGCCGGAGAGCTCGTGCGGAAGCCGTGCCCCAAACGTGTCGGGATCGAGTCCCACCAGCGTGAGCAGCTCCCGCACACGCCGCGCGATGCGATCGCCGGGCCACTGCTCGAGCCGCGGCAACAATCCGACGTTGGCCGCGACCGAGAAATGCGGAAAGAGTCCCACTTCCTGAATCACATACCCGATGCGGCGCCGCAGCGCGGTCTCCGGGGCGGCCGTCGCCGGCTCACCCGCGATCGTCACGACGCCGCCGGTCGGCACGAGCAGCCGGTTCACGAGCTTCAGCGTCGTCGTTTTCCCCGCACCACTGCGTCCCAGGAGGACGAGCGTGTCGCCGGCGCCGACCGAGAAGGAGATCCCCTCGATCAAGGCCCGCCCGTTTCCGGGCAGCCGATACCGCAAGTCCTTTACATCCAGCGCCATGGCCACCGAGCGCCTAATCTACTTATGTTGTTCCACCATGACTCAGCCCGGCGCTCCCCAACCGCTCGGCATGTCGGACTTCTTCGCCCTCGAGGCGGGGGAGTATCTCGACCGGCTCGATGCCCTGCTCCAGCCGCCTGCCCCGCCGGCGGCGGAGGAGCTGGTCCGCCTGGCGCGCGCGCTCCGCGGCAGCGCGCTGATGGCGAGCCAACAGGGGATCGCGCGCGCGGCGATGGGGTTCGAAGCGTTCGCGCGCGGTGTGCGCGAGGGCCGGCGACCGTGGGATGCGGCAACGAAGCAGATCGCGATCCGCGCCGTCGATGACCTCAAGATCTACGTGCGGAAAGCGGCGAGCTGGACGGCGGCGGATACCGCCAAGGCCGAGGCATTGGCGAGCCAGCTCGAGCAGCTGGGGGGGCGTCCGTCGGCCCATGTCCGGGCAGCAGAAGCGATTGGGCTCGATGCGGGCGCGCGCGCCTTCGTCGCGCGGGAGGGCGCGGCGATTGCCAGCGTGCTCGATCGCGCCGGGCGCGCGCTGCGTGCCAATCCCATGGCGCCTGATCCGCTGCAGCAGGTCCTTAAGGCGCTGCAGCCGCTGCGCGGCCTCGCGGCGCTCAACGATCTCCCCCCGCTGCCGGATCTTCTCGAAGGCATCGAGCAAGCGATCGGCGCAATCAGCCGGACGGGTGGCGCACCACCGTCCGGCGTGGGCGACACCATCGCCGAGCTGTTTCAGATGGCGGCGACGTCGATCGCGCACGCCGCGCGGGAAGTCGCCGAGCGCGGCCGCCCCGATCCGGAGAGCGCGGAGTTTCGGAAGTTTGCCGGGCTGCTCGTGCACTTCATGGACAGCGAGCCCGACGTCGTTGCCATCGAGACGATCGGAACGATCGTGCACCGCGGTACGCCGCCGGCGGGGGCTGGGGAGGGCGATCGGCCCGCGACGCTCGGGCGGCTCGAGCTGGTGAGTCACGGCGAGCATCTGCGGCAAGCCGCTGACTCGCTGGAGCGAGCCCCGAGCGCGACGCAGCGCGAGCTGCGCGCCCACACCCTGGCCAGCTCGTTCCGCGCGCTGGGCTCGGTAGGCGGTGGAGCGGTGGCTGAGCGGGTCGCCGAGTTCGCGCAGGCGGCGCGTGAGGCTGTGACGAGCGGCATCGCCGTGAACCAGCCGGCGCTTTTCGCCGCCGAGCTCCGCAAGGCGGGAGAGATTCTCTCCGCGTCGGGAACGAGTGACGAGACGGCGATCGCCGCGGCGCTCGCGGGAGTCACGCTCGCGGTGCGGCAACTCGGTGGAGCGCCGGCCGCACCTCCAAAACCTCCACCATCGGCCTCACCTCCGGCCAAACCCGCCGATCGCGTCCGTCCGTCCGGCGCGGACTCATCGACCGATCTGGCCGGCACCTGGACACGGTACCAACAGATGGTCGCGGCGGGCGTCGGGCCCGCATCGCTCGAGGAGCTGATCGCCGGCGGATCGTCTCGCGGCGCGGCTGCCTCCCGGGAGGGGGGGGCGCCCCGCGGGAATGGCAACGAACCGGTCGACATCAGGACACTGCTCTACAAGGGTGCCGGTGCTCGCCAGCGCGCACAGGAACTGCGCGAAGCGGCCAAGCGCGCGAGTGGTGAGACGCTCCGCGCGATCATCGACGAAGTCTGCGACCTCGTTGTCCTCGCCATCGAACCCGAGTAACAAAAACCGCTGGAGGGGAGCCTGGCTGATTGGGCTCGCCATCAGCGTGGCATTGCTGGTGTGGGTGTTGTACAAGATCGATCTCCGCAAAGTCTGGACATACGCACAGCATGCCAATGGATGGCTGCTGCTCCTCACCGTCGTCGTCGCCACCATCACCTTCCCCGTGCGCGCGATTCGCTGGCGGCTGATCCTGCGCGATGCGGACGGCCGGCCGTTCCGGTGGCTCCCGCTGTGGCACGCCACGACGATCGGCTTCATGGCCAATAACCTGCTGCCGGCTCGTGCCGGGGAAGTCGCGCGCGCCTACGTCGCGTCGCGCCAGCTGCCCGTGCGCTTCACGACGGCACTTGGCTCGATCGGCGTCGAGCGCGTGTTCGACGCTCTCGTCATGCTCGGGCTGATGGCAGTGGCGATCGCGGCGCCATCGTTTCCTGCCCATGCGCTCGTCCGCGGCCGGTCACTATCGGCGATCGCCGCATCGACGGCGGCGTTGTTTGCGGTGCTGCTGCTGATTGCGCTCCTCGTCGCGCACCGGCCGGCCCCGTGGCTGGCGCTGTTCGCACGCATGGCGCGGCGTTTGCTCCCGGCACACGTCGCCGAGCGCGTGGTGCACGGGGCTGATGGAATCGTGGCGGGGCTGGCTGTGCTCAAGAGTCCCGCGCGATTCGCGGGCGTCGTGCTCTGGTCGCTGGTGCTATGGGTCAAGAATGCGGCGGCGTTTGCGATCTGCTTTCGCGCCTTCGGACTCGACATTCCCCTCGAAGCGGCGTTGCTCCTGCAGGGTATCATCGGCTTTGGAGTCGCCATTCCGTCCACACCGGGGTACGGCGGGGTTTTCGAAGCTGCGACCCTGCTGACACTGAGGTTGTATGGCGTCGACTCGAGCTTGGCCATCGCCTACGCCTTGACCTATCACCTCACGACATTCATTCCGATCACCTTGCTTGGCCTGTGGTCGCTGTCGCGCCTCCACCTTCGGCTGGGTGAGCTGAGGGCGGCCGCTCGCGGAGGAAGCGCGTGACCGAGGCGCTTCGCGTCCTGGCGCACGCCAAGCTCAACCTGTTTCTGCGGATTCTCGCGCGGGAATCATCCGGCTTTCATCAGATCGAAACCGCGTTCGCGCTGTTGGAAATGGCGGACGAGCTCGTCCTGCGGCGCACGGACTCCGGCGTCGCACTCGAGGTGGAAGGACCGGCTCTCGGGCCGAGAGACGAGAACCTGGCGGTACGCGCCGCGCGCATGGTGCTCGATGCAACGGGCAACCGGTTTGGCGTCGCGATCACGCTGACGAAGCGCATTCCGGTGCGGGCGGGACTCGGCGGGGGGTCGAGCGACGGGGCCGCCACGTTGCATGCGGTGAACGCCCTGGCCGGCAACGCTGTGCCGCGCCACGAGCTCCACCATTTCGCGGCGAAGCTCGGCGCCGATGTGGCGTTCTTCGCGAGCGGCGCGGCGCTGGCGCTCGCGTGGGGCCGGGGCGACCGTCAGTTTCGCATGCCGGCGCCGCCGGCACACCCTGCGTTGGTCGCGGTCCCGCCGATCGAAGTGGCGACTCCCGACGCATACGCCTGGTGGGACGCGCAGAATCGCTCCCCGGCTCCGCGCGGGCCGGTGACGCTCGATGCCGATGCGCTCAGCACCTGGGGCAGCATCGGCCGGCTCGGCGGGAACGACTTCGAGGCCGTCGTGTTCGGCAAGCATCCCGAGCTGCGGGCGCTCTACGAGCGTGTCGCCCAAACCGGGCCGGTCTGGGTGCGCCTGTGCGGCTCGGGCAGCGCCGTCGCGGCGGTCTATAAGAAGGAGAGGGAGCGCGACGACGCAATGCAGCGACTGGGGGAAAAGCAGCAGCGGCTCATCAAGACGACGACACGGTCAACCGTAAGTGACGGGCCGCAACCTGTCGAGGTATAGACAAGTATGAGCCGTCCATTGCTGACCGGTTTCGTCGTGCTGCTCCTTGCGTCTTGCCACAGCTCGACAGCTGTTCCAGTCCAGGATCTCGACGCGATCCACGTCGCCGTGCGCGTCGAACCGGCCACGGTTGTGAACGGAGCAACCACCAGCGTCGTCCTGACCTTGAAGAACACCGCGTCGCGTCCCGTCGAAATCTCGGCATGTCCGATTTACTTCTGGGTTCAGGGTGCCGAGGGGCAGATTGTAGGCGGAAGCAATCTCCTCTATTGCCTCGCCGGCACATTGGTGTACCAGCCTCTGGTACTGAAGCCGTTCGAGACGAAGACCCTGACGTTCAGCTGGCTGGCGGGAGAAACGGTGGTCATTCCACCGGGCCCCTACGACGTCTTTGGGTGGGTGAACGATCCTGCGCACCGCTCCGCACCGGCGCGAATTACGGTGCAGCTATAGCGCTTCGAACACCGCGCGGGCTTCACGCAGCTTTCGCAGCACGTCAGCTTGCTCGGCCGGTGTATTCCACAGCGTGCTCGCGCGCGTTCCTGCCTCTACCCGCTCGATCCACTTCACGAAGAACGCGGCGTCTTCGGCCGAGCGGACCGGTTGCCCCGCAACCCGCACGTAGATGGGGCTCGTCGACGCGAACGGATAGAGGTCGAGCACGGGCATCTCCGCGCGATCGCTGTACGCGCGCAGCAGGTACCAGCCGCTGGCCGTCACGGGAATCGAGATGGTGTCCGTCGCCCGAGTGCGATCGCCGCGCAACGCAATCGTCGCGACGACCTTCCCGTTGCCGATGACCTCCAGATGATCCAGCGGCACGTTCGAACGCATAGCGATTCGAGCTGATAGCCGATGGCGGCCGGCTGACAGCATGATCTCGTCACCGACCGCACGGCCGGCGAGCGAGAATTCGAGCAATGGCGCGTTGGAGACGAACGTCCGTCCTGCCTTCAGTCCCCGCAGCCAGCTGCGGTGATCGAGTTTCGTTCCCGATTGCACGAACACACGCACCAGTCCGGGCGGCCCGCGCAGACTGGCGAAGTTCGGAAACGCGTCCGTTCCCGCGGCCGCGGGCAGCCGGAATCCGCAGTTCAGGAGGCGGTACCAGATCTCGGATGTGATCAGATGATCGGAGTATCCCATGACCTCGAGATAGTCCACTTTGCCGAGCGCGACGTCCACGGGTAGCTCGTAGAACAGCGGCGCGGTGGTGTCCGCGGGATCGGGCTTCGTGTCGAACGGGTGGACGTAACCGACGAGCGCGCCTTGCGCATGCGCGAGATCGGCCACAACTGCGTTGGTGAGCGCCAGACTCGACGCCGCAGTGTTGGGATAGCCGGCGTACTCGGGCAGCAAGTAGTGGGAGCCGAGACCGAGCACTCCCATGTGGCCCCAGACGCTGGTGTGAAATTCCTGGGCGTGCCGCAGCAGAAAGGTCGGCGTCGATACGGGATCGGCATCCGTGCGGAAATAGGCGATATCCGGGATCCGCTGCTCCTTGTTCACGATCAGATTCTCGACGACATGTAGATCCTCGGCACGCGCCTGGAATGCCAAATGCGCCGGTGTGTTGCGGTAGGCGCCGCCGTAGTTCATGTGGACATGAACGTCGCCGCTCCACCAGCCACGCCCCGGCAAGTTGTCGACGCGTTCGAGAACGATGCGGCGTGTGATACGTCTACCCGTCGGCACGTTCACGTCGGCACGATAAACCCGATACTCGGGTCCGCGCCAAACCTCGAGATGAACCCTTCCCGCAGCCACAGTGAGCTCGGACGACCCGCTGGAATGGAAATACGGATACTCGAACTGACGTTCTGATCGGTCGAACGCTTCGTCGGCATGTCGCCACGCGTCGTCCGGTGTATAGCCGCGGCCTTCGGCAGTCGTGACGGAGATGCGTGCGGCTAGCGGCCGGCCGGCGCGATCCACGACGTCGAGGCGCAGCGTTCCCGTCGGTTCGCGGTAGCGCCGTTCCCGCGCCTCGACACGCCGCTTTTGCGCCCCGGGGAGTTCGATCACCCACAGCGACGTATTTCCGCTCTCGTTCGAGACGTAGGCGATGCGGGTGCCGTCGTGCGACCAACGTGGCGCGGTAGCGTCGAACTCGCCGTAGGTCAGGGGGAAGGGATCCCCGCCCTCGCTCGTCATCAGCCACAGCTGATTCCACTGCCTGCCGAGGTAGGAGCTGTAGATGACGCGGGTGCCGTCAGGCGACCAGTCCGGCCGCGCTTTCCACGTGGTTTCCTCGTAGCGCAGCTCGCGCATCGCGGCTCCAGGCCGCGCCTCCATGCGCCAGAACCCGCCGGTGCCGTGGATGTGGCCGCGATTGGAGACGAGGATGATCTCCTTGCCGTCGGGCGACCACGTCGGCGAGAGATAATGATCCCACTTGCTGTAGTAGTAGCGCGGCAGCGTGCTCTCGTTGTCTTCCGTGAGACGTACGGGTTCGCCGAAAAGCAGATCCTTCGCCACTTCGTGGCTCAGGACATGGATGTGCCAGCGTCCGTTGTAGACCGACGAGACGAAGGCGATGCGCGAGCCGTCTGGTGACCAGCGGGGCTCGAGATTGACGGCGTGGTTCGCGGTCAGCGGGGTAACATTGCCCGAAGCGAGATCGAGCAGCTCCAACTCGATCGCGTCGCGCGCGTAGCGCGCGAATACCACCGTGCGACCATCGGGCGACCAATCGGGCTGATAGTCATACACCGGCCCGGAGGTGAGCTGCGTGGCCGTCGGCGATCCAATCCGTTGCCGCCACAACGTGCCCTGCATCGAGTAGATCAGCTCGCTGCCGTCCGGCGACCAGGTTGCGGAGCTGGGACCGCTCGTCGCTTGCGGCACATACATCTCGCGCCAGTAGTAGGCGTGCGGCAGATCGACCTGTTGCAGAACAGGCTGTCGTTGGGCGTACAGACGCGGTGTGATGGGTAGGGGCGCAGCATGCTGCGCCGCTACCAATAACGCGACGCCGATCACACATCGGCGATCCATCAGCGCGAGGCGTCGAGCCATCGATAGATCGCGAGACGCAGCATCGGGAGCGGTACCGCGCCGTTTTCGAGCACGCGATCGTGGAATACGCGGATGTCGAACCGGTCGCGCAGCTTCTGCTGCGCGAATGCGCGCAGCCGCCGGATCTCCAGCCGTCCCAGTCCGTAGGACAAGCCCTGTGCCGGCCAGACCGGATAGCGATCGACCCCGACCTCCGCCCTCAGCAACGGCACGTGCGTGTGCTCGCGGATGTAGTCGATAGCCTGCACGCGCGTCCAGCCGAACTCGTGGATACCCGTGTCCACGACGAGCAACGTCGCCGAGAGTGTGATGTCCGCGAGCATCCCAAAGCGCGCGGTGTCCGAGGAATACAATCCCATTTCGTCCGCGAGCTGCTCGGCGTACTCGGCCCAGCCCTCGCCCATGCCGGGCGACCAGAAGTAGCGCGCGATCGCGGGAATCGTGTCGCCGCGCTCGAGCGCGATCGTGCCCTGCAGGTGATGGCCGGGAATAGTTTCGTGGAATGAGAGCGGCTCGAGGTCGGCGCGCGACTTGTGCCGCGGATCGTAGGTCGAGAGGTAGTAGATGCCGGGCCGGCTGCCGTCCTCCGCGGGCGGATTCCACTCGCCGACGCTCTGGCGTTCACGGAATGCCGGGTACGGCTCGACCACCACGGGCGCTCTTGGCAGCCGGCCAAACCAGCGCGGAATCGCACCGCGCGCCCGCTCCAATGCGTCTCGCGCTCGCTCCAGCATTTCCTCACGCGTGCGGAACGTGTAGGCGGTGTCGCTGCGCAAACGCTCGAGCAACCGGGAGACGTCGCTGGTGCCGAACGCGCGGATCGCGATCCGCTCCATCTCCTGCTCGAGCTGCTCGACCGTCGCGATTCCCAACCGGTGCACCGAATCCGCGGTGAGCGTAAGGCCGGTCGTCGCACGAATGCTGGCGCGATAACAATCCGACCCGTGCGGGTTCGCATATACGCCGATCGCCGTGCGCGCGCGCCCCAGATACTCGGCTGCGAGGAAATCCCGGTACGCCCGCATCGCCGGCACGATCTCGCCCTCGATCACATGCGCGAGCTCGGCACGGAACCCCGGCGTGGAATCACGGCGCGCGGGGTCGTAGAGCGGCGATTGCTCCGTTGGCGTGGCGAGGACCGTATCGATCTCGTTCAGCGCGATTTGTACGTTTCCCCGCGGCGCCGTGTAGCCACGCCGCAACCCTTCGCGATGATTCGCCGTCTCGGTCGCGATGTAAGCGGGAATGGCGTGCCAGAGCGCGAGAAGCTGGCGCCGTGCATCCTCCGTACCCACGCCCTGGAGCGCCGCGAGCGAGGTAATCGTCGAGAGCCACCCGCCACCGGTGTGCGCCACACTCCACAGCTCGAAGCGACACACAC
>Ga0066665_10001529_pt1 | contig 10796 bp, 8 predicted proteins | sample GraSoiAngelo_114_FD_75175 | JGI IMG/M metagenome (GOLD analysis project Ga0066665, IMG submission 75175) | Grasslands soil microbial communities from the Angelo Coastal Reserve, California, USA - 14_0903_13_40cm | ecosystem: Environmental > Terrestrial > Soil > Grasslands | place: USA...
CGCGCGCGCAGGGCGCGATCCGCGACGCCACCGCGTCGCTCGAGCAGTTCCGGCTCGACGAGGCGGCGAAGCGGTGCTTCGACTTCGTGTGGAAGGAGCTCGCGGACTGGTACGTGGAGGCGGTGAAGCCCCGCCTGGCGGCGGCGTCAGGGGGGGGGGCCGCGACGGCCGCCGCCGCTCACACGGTCTTGGCGCACTGCTTCGATACGGCGTTGCGTCTGCTGCACCCCGTGGTGCCGTTCATCACCGAAGAGCTGTGGCAGAAGCTTCCAGGGCGTGAAGAGGGCGAGCTGCTCGCGGTGGCGGCGTGGCCCGAGCCCAAGGACGCCCTGCTCGACCCCGAGGCCGAAGCCCGGTTCGCGATCGTCCAGGACGCCATCTCCGCGATCCGCAATATCCGCGCGGAGTATCGCGTGAGCCCGAAGACCCAGCTCGGCGTCGTGGTCACGGGACGGACGCCCGAAGCCCGGCGTGCGTTCGAGGGTGAGCGCGACACGATCTCGCGGCTCGCGCAGATTCGGGCGCTGCGGCTCGATGGTCGGCGCGCGTCGGACGCCGGGGCCCACGCCGTGCTCGCGGACGGCTCCGAAGTGTTCGTGGCGCTCGTGGACGCGATCGACGTGCAGCAGGAGTGCCGCAGGCTCTCCGGGGAGCTGACGCGGCTCGATCAGCAGCTCGTGGGTCTCACGGGCAAGCTCACCAACCAGCAGTTCGTCGCGCGGGCGCCCGCCGAAGTGGTCGCCAAGGAGCGCGAGAAGGAGCGGGCGTGGCGCGACCAGCGGCAGGCGCTGGCCGACAAGCTCAAGTCGCTGGGCTGCTCCTAAGCGCTCTGGTCGGTGCCTGCGCGCAGACCGGCGACCCGCCGGGCGGCCCGCCCCGCACCACGCCGGCCGCCATCCTGCGCACGGTCCCCGAGTCCGGCGCGGTGGTGCCCGACCTGCACGGCGCCGCGGTGATTCGGTTCGACGAGGTGATCGACGAAGCACCGGGAGGCGCGTCGTCCGGAGGCGCCATCACGGGGCTGGGGCAGAAGATCGTGCTGTCACCGGTGGGGGGGAGCGGCGTCGTCAAGGTGTCCTGGCATCGCGACGCGATTCACGTCATGCCCGCCGAGGGGTGGAAGCCGAACCGGGTCTATCATCTCGAGGTGTTGCCCGGCATCGCGGACCTGCGGCGCAACGTCACCAAGAAGGGGGCGACGATCGTGTTCACCGCCGGCGGCGCCGTGCCGACGGCCGGGTTGACCGGCACCGCGCTCGCGTGGGTCGAGCAGCGGACGCTGCCTCAGGCGGTGATTCGTGCCGCCCTCCTGCCCGATACCGTCCCCTATGTGACGCTGACCGATTCGGCCGGGAACTTCCGGCTGCCGAACATCCCGCCGGGGCGCTACCGGGTGTGGGCGATCCAGGATCAGAACGGCAACCGACGACAGGACCGCCGCGAAGCGTTCGACACGGTGACCGTGGCGGTCGATTCGACGGCGAGCGCCCTCCTCTGGGTGTTCGTGCACGACACGGTCGGCCCGCGGGTGAAGGGCGTGGATCCGGTGGACTCGGTCACATTCCGCATCGCCTTCACGCAATCGCTCGATCCGGCTCGCCCGCCGGACACCTCGGCGCTACACCTGTTCGCGCTGCCGGACACGACGCGGGTGCAGGTGCGGGCGCTGTTCCGGCCCGCGCAGTTCGACTCGATCCAGGCGCGGGCCCGAGCGGTGGCGGACTCGCTCAAGCGGCTGCAGGACTCACTCAAGCGACTCCAGGACACGACGCATCGCGATACGACGGCCCGCAAGGGGGCGGCCCAGCGGCCGCCCGCTCCTCCGGCGCGCGCCGGTCGAGCGGCGGGCGACACCACCGCCGCCGGCGACACCACACGGGTGCGCAAGCTCCTCGCGCAGCGCCCGGTTCCCTACGATCGGGTGGTCGTGCAGGTCCCGACGCCACTCACGGCCGGCGCGAAGTACCTGGTTCGCGTGCGCAGCACTAACCTGAGCGGTGTGAGCGCCGACGCACAGGGGGTGCTCGTGGTCCCCGTGCCGAAGCCGCCCGCCGACACCACCAAGAAGAAGGCTCCGAAACCCCCATGACCGACCTGCGCCGCGGCCTCCCTGCCGTCGATGCCCTGCTCACCGATCCCGATATCGCCGGGCTCCTCGCCGCTCATCCTCGCGCGCTGGTCGTGCGCGCCGTGCGGGAGGCGATCGCGGGTGCCCGGGCCTCGGGCGGCGCCGCGCCGCCCGAAGGCTGGGGCGCCGCGGTACTCGGGCGGGTGCACCGGCTCGCCGCTCCCTCGCTGGCGCCCGTCATCAACGCCACGGGGGTAGTGCTGCACACCAACCTGGGCCGCGCGCCGCTGGCGCGCGCCGCCCGCCAGGCGATCGAGCGGATCGGGGCTGGCTACGCGAATCTCGAGTACGACGTGTCCGCCGGCACGCGGGGGTCGCGCCAGGCGCTCTGCCGGGACCTCCTGGTGGAGCTGACCGGCGCGGAGGATGCGCTCGTCGTGAACAACGCGGCGGGTGCCTTGCTCGTCGCCCTGTCGGCGCTGGCGCGCGACGGCGAGGCGATCGTCTCGCGCGGGGAGCTGGTCGAGATCGGGGGCGCGTTCCGCGTGCCGGACATCATGGCCCGCTCGGGGGCGAAGCTGGTCGAGGTCGGGACCACAAACCGAACGCACGGCCGGGACTACAAGGCCGCCATCACCCCCAACACCCGGCTCCTGCTCAAGGTGCACCGGTCGAATTTCCAGGTGACCGGGTTCACCGCCGAGGTAACCGCCGGGGAGGTGGCGGCGCTCGCGCGCGAGGCGCGCGTCACCAGCCTGTACGACCTCGGGAGCGGGCTCCTGCTCGATCTCGAGCCCTGGGGACTTCGGGGCGAGCCGACCATCACGGAAGCCCTCGCGAGCGGGGTCGACGCCGTCGTCTTCTCAGGCGACAAGCTGCTCGGCGGTCCGCAAGCCGGAATCCTGGTGGGCTCGCGCACGGCGATCGAGGCGTGCCGCACCGACCCGATCGCACGGGCGGTGCGATCCGACAAGCTCACGTTGGCGGCGCTCGAGGCCACGCTCGCGCTGTACCGGGATCCGGAAACGAGCCGGCGCGAGATTCCGGTGCTGCGACTGCTGACCGCGGACGTCGCTCAGCTGCGTCGAGACGCGGAGGCGTTGCAGAAGGGCGTGGGCGAAGACTGCGACGTGATCGAAGGCGAGTCCGAAGTGGGCGGTGGGTCGTTCCCCGGCGCCAAGCTCAAGACGTGGCTCCTGCGGCTCAAGCCGACGGGCCTTGCGCCGACGGCGGTCGCAGAGCGGCTGCGAGCGGGAAACCCGCCCATCGTGCCGCGCATCGCGGACGACCACGTCCTCCTCGACCCGAGAACCATTTTCCCCGACCAGCTGGACACCGTAGCGCGGGCGGTGCGGGCCGCGCTCGATGGCTGACCACACCCGGCGGGCGGTGTTCCTGGACCGCGACGGCACGATCGTCGACGATCCGCCGCCCGGGTTCCTGCACGAGCCCGACAAAGTGCGCCTGCTGCCGGGCGCAGCGGAGGCGATCCACCAGCTCAATGACGCGGGCTGGCTCGTGATCGTCGTGTCGAACCAATCGGGCATCGCGCGCGGAGTGTACGACGCCACGGCCTATAGAACAGTCCAGCGCCGGCTCGCGGAGCTGCTCGCCGAGCAGGGCGCCCGGCTCGACGGCGAATATTTCTGCCCGCATCACCCGGAGTTCACGGGTCCGTGCGAATGCCGGAAGCCCGGCGTGAAGTTGTTTCGCGACGCGGAAGCGGCGCTCGGGTTGAACCTGCGGCGCAGCTACTGGGTGGGCGACCGGGTCAGCGACCTGTCGCCGGCGCTCGCGCTCGGCGGGCGCGGGCTCCTCGTCGAGACGGGGCGCGGCGCCATGCAGGTCGGGAAAGCGCGCGCGCTCGGCTTCGCGGTGGTAGCGGATCTCGCGGCCGCCGCCACGGCGATCCTGCGGGCTGCGCCTCGCGCTGCGGGATGACATGGGACCCTTGAGACTAAGCGCGCTGCTTGCGCTGGCGGTCCCGGGCGCTGGCCTCGTCGCGCAACGCAAGCCTACTCAGGCCCGCCCCCCGACGCCGCCGGCCTCCGCCGCGCCCGCCGCGGCGCGCAGGACCATCGCCCTGGGCGACACGGTGCGCGACTCCCTCACCCGCCGCGACGTCCTGCTCCGTACCGAGAATACCTACGCACAGGAGTGGCGGCTCGCGGGCCACGCCGGCCAGACCGTGACGATCGACCTCGCGTCCGATGCGTTCGACGCGTACCTCTTTCTCCTCGGGCCCGGATTCGAGACCGCATCCCCCCAGGACGACGATTCGGGCGGCCGTTGCAATGCGCGACTCACCGCGCGACTTCCGAAGACGGGGGATTACGTCGTCGTCGTGACGACGAGCGACCGCCTCGCGACCGGGCGGTTCACCCTCACCGTCGTATCCGGCTCGCGGCCCGTCTCCCTCGCTCCCTGCACCCGGTGACGACCGCCTCCGCCTCCCCGATACCGGTCGCCGCGCTGGTGTCGGGCGGCGGTACCAATCTGCAGTCATTGCTCGACGCTCTCCGGGAATCGCCGCTCGCCCGGATCGTCCGCGTCGTCTCGAGCCAGGCGGGTGCCGGCGCACTCGAGCGCGCCCGCCGCGCCGACGTGCCCACCACCGTGCTGCGGAATCCCGCCGACCCAGACGAGCTTATGGCCGCGCTCGACGATGCCCGCCTCGCCGTCCTCGCGGGATACCTGAAGCGCGTGCCCGCCTCAGTCGTTGCGCGGTTTCGCTGGCGCCTGATTAATATCCATCCGGCTTTGCTCCCGGGATTCGGCGGTCGCGGGATGTACGGCCGCCGGGTTCACGAAGCAGTGCTTGCGAGCGGCGCCCGCGTCTCGGGCGCGACGGTGCACTACGTGGATGAGGAATTCGACCGCGGACCGATCATCGCCCAATGGCCGGTGCCGGTCCTGGCCCACGATACGCCGGACTCGCTCGCGGCCCGGGTGCTCGAAGTGGAGCATCAACTGTTACCAATGGTGGTCTTGGAGCTAGCGCGGCGGGGAGTGCCGCCCGAGCCCGTAAAACTGTCCGTGAAAGAACCCGACTTCGACGAAACGACGACGCGACGGAAAGGGGATGCATGACCAGGCTACGGCTCGCGCTGCTTTTCCTTTCGGTCCTTCCGTCATTCCGTCGCCTTTCGGCCCAGAGCCACGTCGACGGTCTGGCGCTCCGCTTCTCCTCCATGACCGCCGTCACCGGACTCGAGCAGGCGATGGGCGACTCGCTCTTCGCGCTCCTTCCGGGCAGTACGCGCGATCGTGCCGGCAACATCACGCTGACCCTGGGTCAAGGGGCGCCGAAGCGACTCCTCACCTGCCCGCTCGATGAGGTGGGCTACGTGGTCGGCAACATCCTGCCCGATGGCTACCTCCTGTTGCGGCGCGTCGGGGGTGGGGGGGGTGGGGGGGGCGCGCGCCTCGCATATCCACTGTTCGATCAGCAGCTCGAGGGCGAGCGCGTCACGGTGTTCGGCGCCCGCGGCGCCGTGCCCGGCGTGGTCGCGGTGAGGTCGACGCACCTGACGCGCGGCCGCGGAGGTCCTGGCTCGCCTGACCCGGTCTTCACGGTGGATAACGCGTACGTGGACATAGGCGCCAGCTCGGCGGCGGACGTGCAGCGACTCGGCATAGCGCTGCTCGCGCCCGTCTCGCTCGCCAAGCAGCCCCACCTGTACGGCGACCGGCTCCTCGCCGCACCCGCTGCGGGATGGCGCGCTGCCTGCGCGGCGCTCGCGACCGCCGCCCTGTCCAAGCCCAGCGTGCCGGGCACCGTGGTGATCGCGTTCACTACGCAAAGTCTCTACTTCGCCAATGCCGGCCTGGAAACGGTGACCCGGCTGCTCGGCCCGTTCGACGAGACCAAGACCGTCAGCCTGCCGGTCAAGTACCAGGACACGGCGGTGGAGACGGTGGAGCTTAGAGCGGCGGACGCGCTAGTGAAAGATCTCGTGAGCTGGATGGAGGGGAGATGAAGACGGTTAGAGAGGCGGCTATCGCAGTGGTTTTTCTCGCCACCTATCCGTCTAACCCTGTATCCGCCCAGGACCCCCCCCGTATCTCCGAAACGCAATCCGTCCTCTCCCAGTTGGTCGAGTCCTACGGCGTCTCGGGCTCCGAGGCCCCCGTCCGCGAGACGGTAAAGCGCCTGCTGCCCTCCTGGGTGACCACCGAGACGGATACGGCGGGCAATCTGTGGGCGCGCGTCGGCCCAAAGGCAGGAGGCCCACCGGTCGTATTCGTGGCGCATCTCGATGAGATCGGGTTCCGAGTCACAGGGGGGGGCATTCGCGACGACGGCACGCTCGAGCTCGAGCTGCGTGGTGGGTTCTTCACGTCGCTCTTCGAGGGACAGCCGGCGCTGGTCCACACGGACAAGGGCGACGTGCCGGGTGTGTTCATGCCCCGCGACTCGGGGTTCGTGCGCCACACCCCGCCGCCGCTTCGGGTCGACGTGGGCACCACGACCCGCGCGGCGACCGAAGCGCTCGGTGTGCGCGCGGGGTCCACCGTCACCATGCCGAAGCACTACGTCCGGCTCGCCGGAACGCGTGCCACCGGTCGCTCGTTCGACGATCGCGTCGGCTCCGCGGCGCAGGTGCTGGCGCTGCGGCACCTGAACCGCGCATTGCTCAAGCATCCTGTCATATTCGTCTGGAGCACACGAGAGGAGATCGGGCTCGAGGGCGCGAAGGCCGTGGCGGCCGCGCTCGGCACCACCATTCGGCGCGTGCACGCCATCGATACCTTCGTCTCCGCGGACTCACCCCTCGAGCTCCCCAACTTCGCGGTGGCCCCGATCGGCCGGGGCGCCGTGGCCCGCTCGCTGGACAACTCCTCGGTCACGCCGCCCGCGTATGTCGATTCGCTGGTCCGCGTCGCACGCGGGCGTGGCATCGCCCTACAGGTGGGCACCACGAACGGCGGCAACGACGGGTCGGTGTTCACGCCGTACGGGGTCGTGGACGTGGCGATCGGCTGGCCGCTCCGCTACTCGCACTCCCCCGCCGAGGTGGTGGACTTGAAGGATGTCGCGAGCCTCGCCGACATCATCCAGGCCGTCGCCGAGAGCTGGTGACCGCGCGGGCGTTGCTGTCGGTGTCGGACAAGCGCGGGGTGGTCGACTTCGCCCGCGGTCTCGTGGCGCTCGGCTGGGAGATCGTGTCGACCGGAGGCACGGCCGAGGCGCTGCGCGCGGCCGGAGTGCCCGTGATCCCCATCGAGCAGGTCACCGGATTCCCCGAGATGATGGACGGCCGCGTGAAGACCCTGCACCCCAAGGTGCACGGCGGGCTGCTCGCCCGCCGCTCACATCCGGGCGACCGCGCGGCGCTGGCCGAGCACGGCATCACGCCGATCGACCTGGTCGCGGTGAACCTGTACCCGTTTCGCGAGACGGTGGCGAAGCCCGGCGTCACCCTCGAGCAGGCGATCGAGCAGGTCGACATCGGCGGGCCGTCGATGCTGCGCTCGGCTGCGAAGAACCACGCGGACGTGATCGTCGTGGTGGATCCGGATGACTATCCCGTGGTGCTCGAAGCTCTCAGAGAGCGCTCAGTTGGCCCCAAGTTGCGCAGGCAGCTCGCCATAAAAGTCTTCGCCCATACCGCCGCCTACGATGCGGCGATCCATACATACCTGGCGCATGGCGAGGGTCGCTGGCCCGAGCGCATCCTGCTGGCGCTCGAGCGCCGCCAGGAGCTCCGCTACGGCGAGAACCCACATCAGCCCGCCGCGTTGTATGCGACGCACGAACCCGGAATCCGCGAGCTCGAGCAGCTGCACGGCAAGGAGCTCTCGTTCAATAATCTGCTCGACGTGGACGCCGGGCTTATGGCGGTGATGCCCTGGGCCGGCAAGGGGTCGACCCGCATCGCGTGCGCGATCATCAAGCACACCACGCCGTGCGGGATCGCGCTCGGGCGCACGGCGGCGGAGGCGTACGAGCGCGCGCTCGCCACGGACCGCACGTCTGCGTTCGGCTCGGTGATCGCCTTCAACGCGGGGTTGGACCGGGAGGGCGCCGAGGCGATGCGCGAGCTGTTCGTCGAGGTGGTGGTGGCGCCGGCGTTCAGCGACGAGGCCCTGGCCGTGTTCCGGGAGAAGAAGAACCTGCGCGTGATCCGGCTCCCCACGGGCGAGCCCGCGGGCTGGGACTGGAAGCGCATCCGGGGCGGGTTCCTGGTGCAGCAGCGCACGCGCGTCGCGCAGATCGAGGACGAGGCCGGCTGGAAGGTCGCGACCGCTCGCGCGCCGACTGACACCGAGTGGCGCGACCTGCGTTTCGCCTGGGCGGCGGTCGGGGCGGTCAAGTCGAACGCCATCCTGCTGGCGCGTGACGAAGCGGCGATCGGAATCGGCGCGGGCCAGATGTCGCGGGTGGACGCCTCGTTCCTGGCGGTCCACAAGGCGCGGCAGCAGGGGCACGACCCCGCGGGGGCGGTGTTAGCTTCCGACGCGTTCTTTCCGTTCCCCGATGGTGTAGAAGAGGCGGCTCAGGCGGGGGTGCGGGCGATCATCCAGCCCGGCGGCTCCGTGAACGACGCGAAAGTCGTCGCCGCGGCCGATCGGCATGGCCTCGCGATGGTGTTGACCGGCATCCGACAGTTCCGGCATTAACTCGTGATGGGAGCATGACCAACCAACCGACGCCCCCCTCGTCGCCGTACGCCGCCGAGCTACGCGAGGGCCCGCCCTATCTCTTCGCGGGCCTCGTCGCCCTCGGCGCCCTGATCATCTATATCGCGACGCTCGCCCCGACCACCCAGTTCTGGGACACGTCGGAGTACATCGCGGCCGCATACGTCCTCGGCATCCCCCACCCGCCCGGCAACCCGCTGTTCGTGCTCATCGCTCACACGTGGGGCCTCGTACCGTGGGTGGCGCACTACGCGGAGCGGATCAACCTGCTCGCCGGGGTCACGAGCGCGATCGCGGCGGGGTGCTGGTTCCTCGTGGGCGAGCGCTGGATGCGCGGCTGGGTGCCGGCCCGCGGGCCGCGCCGGCTGGCCGCGGTGGCGGGGGCGCTCGTCGCGGCCACGTCGTTCACGGTGTGGAACCAGTCGGTGGTGAACGAGAAGGTCTACACGCTCTCGCTCCTCTCCGTGGCGCTCGTGCTCTGGCTCATCGTGCGCTGGGACGACCAGCCGCTGGGCGAGGGGCACGATCACCATCTGCTGATGATCGTGTACTTGCTGGCGCTCACGTCCACGAATCACATGATGGGCGTGCTGGTCGGGCCCGTGGTGGTGGTGCTGCTGTTTCCGGAGCTTAAGTCGCAGCGGCCGAGCGACGTGGGGGCGCGCCGGGTCGAGTGGTCGCAGTGGTTGGTGTTCTGCAGCGTGTACGCGTTGATCGTGGCGAGCGGGCTCGAGAGCGCCACGCCGCTCAAGTTCGCCGCCGTGCTGTTTCTTGGCGCGTTGGGCTACGCGATCATCCAGGCGCGGAACTGGGACTTCGCGGTCGCGGTGCTGGTCGTCGCGGTGGTCGGCATATCGGTCTATCTGTTCCTGCCGATCCGCGCGGCCCACTTCCCGGCGATCAACGAAGGTGAGCCGACCAACTGGTCGGCGCTGTGGGACGTGCTCACGCGCCAACAGTACGGGAAGCCGCCGGTGTGGCAGCGCCAGGCGACCCTCACGGCGCAGATCGGGATGTGGATCCAGTACTTCTCGTGGCAGTGGGGCCGCGACTGGAGCACGCAGATCCGCGCCGGGCTCGCCATGCTGTTCTTCATCATCGGGTGCCTCGGCGCGTACCGCCACTTCAAGGCGGACCTGCGCACGGCGGTCGCGATGACCACGCTCATGGCCACCTTCACCTTGGTCCTGATCTTCTACCTGAACTTCAAGTACGGCTACTCGTGGGCGCCCGATAACGCGCAACTGCAGCGCGAGGTGCGCGAGCGGGATTACTTCTTCATCGCGTCGTTCGCGCTGTGGGGAGTCTGGGTGGGGATGGGGCTCGCCACGCTGATGGAATGGGTGAACGAGGCGCTGGAGGATCGCGAGCCCGACCCGCAGCGACGCTGGATGGTGGCCACGCCGGTGTTGCTGCTCGCGCTCGTCCCGCTCGTGGGGAACCATCTCACGGCGTCGCGGAAGGGCGAAACGCTCGCGCGCGACTTCGCGTCCGATCTGCTGCAGTCGGTGGAGCCATACGGCGTGCTCGTGACCGCGGGAGACAACGACACGTTCCCCCTGTGGTACGCGCAGGAAGTCGAGCACATCCGCCAGGACGTGACGGTCGTGAACCTGTCGCTCGCGAACACGGACTGGTATCTCCGGCAGCTGCAGCGCCGGCCGCTCGCGACCTTCGACTCCTCGACTGCGCCGGCGATCTATCGGGGTCGCGCGTGGCCCAAGCCGGATGGCAAGCTCCTCGGCTATTCCGATTCGTATATCCGGGACTCGCTGCAGCCGGTGTACTGGCTGGGCGAGAAGCAGGCGGTGAGCCTGGGCGGTGTGACGGTCGTGCTCGACCCGCAGCAGCTGGGCCGCCAGTATCTCGAGCGCGCGGACGTGATCGTGCTGCAGGCGATCAAGGATCAGATGGGCCGGCGGCCGATCTATTTCTCGCGCACGGTGGGGCCGTACGCGGACCAGTTCGGTCTGACCGGGGATCTCGAGGGGCACGGCTTTGCGCGCAAGCTGCACACCCAGCAGCTCGCCGAGTCGGACAGCATCAAGTTCATCCCGGTGTTCGGCTTCGTGAACGTGCCGCG
>Ga0066665_10001530_pt1 | contig 10796 bp, 10 predicted proteins | sample GraSoiAngelo_114_FD_75175 | JGI IMG/M metagenome (GOLD analysis project Ga0066665, IMG submission 75175) | Grasslands soil microbial communities from the Angelo Coastal Reserve, California, USA - 14_0903_13_40cm | ecosystem: Environmental > Terrestrial > Soil > Grasslands | place: USA...
GCATCTACCAGCCGATCGCCCAGGCCGCTCTCGACGGGAATTTGCTCATCGTCGCCACCAACCTGTCGCGCCCCGCGACCGAGGCCGTTCGCCGCAATGGCCTGACGGGACTCGGCCCGGCGCTCGCGACGCAGCTCCGGCTTGCCGAGCCTTCCCCGGAGACGCGGAGCGCGATGGCGCTCGAGATTCGCGAGTCCCACTGCGGCAAGGCCCCCGAGAGCATCCTCGACCGGATGGTGGACATCCAGTGGGCGCGCGACGCCCGCATGGCCGCGAGCCTGGCGCGCGGCGGTCAGCGCGACGGCGCCGTGCTCATCGCGGGCGCCGGCCACGCGCGCCGCGACCGCGGAGTGCCGGCCCACCTGGCGCGCCAGGCACCGGACGCCGGGGTCGCGAGCGCGGCGTTCCTCGAGGTGGATCCGGCGGCGGTCAAGCCCGGCGACTATGCGGCGCGCCTCGCCGGCGACACGCTGCCCTTCGACTACGTCTGGTTCACGCCGAAGATCGACGACGTCGATCCGTGCGAAAAGTTCAAGAAGTCCCTGGAGACGCTCGACGAGTGATCGCGACCAAGCGCATCTACGACCCGCCGGCCGAGTCGGACGGCACGCGTGTCCTGATCATGCGCCTCTGGCCGCGCGGGATCCGCAAGAGCCGGGTCGACCTGTGGCTGAAAGAGCTCGGTCCCGTCCTTCCCTTGCTGCGCGCGTTCCGCGCGGGTGAGGTCGACTGGGCCGAGTACCAGCGGCGCTACCGCCAAGGGCTCGCGCGGCCGGAAGCCCAGGCGCAGCTGGCGGCGGTCCGCGCCTACGCGAAGGCGGAGCGCGTCACGCTGCTCTGCGGCTGCCCTGACGAGGCCCGGTGCCACCGGTCGCTGCTCCGCGCGTATCTGCTAGACTGAGCCGCGTGACGCGGGCGGTGGCGCTCGGTCTGCTCTTCGTGCTGACGCTGGCGGGCACGCCGGTGTCGGCGGAGCACGAGGTGTATTACCGGTACGTGGTCCTCGGCTTCGTGAAGGACGCCAAGGGCCACGCGATGAGCGGCCGCGAGCTCGAGCTCATCCGTGACAAGACCGGCTTTGCGTATCTTGGGGCGACCGACGCGCAGGGCTTCTTCCTGATCATCGCGCGCCTGGGCGACGAGAGCGCCGGCGAGGGTCTGACGTTGAAGGTCGGGCCGGCGGTCGCCCGGCTCAGGGCATCGTTCGATCCCGCGAACCACCGCGACGACCGCGGCACGCGGGTCGATCTCGAGGGGGCGAATTTCGTGGAGCGGAGCGCGCTGTTCCGCTCGACACTGGTCGACGCGGTCGGCACCGCGCAACGCTGACGGGCACCACGCAACGCTGACGGGCGCGGCAGGAGGCACCACATGACCACCAAGGGCGGGCCGAAGAAGATGCGCGCGTACGTTCTCATCGAGACAGCGCCAGGCAAGACCAAGGCGGTGAAGAAGGAGCTGGCGGCGATCGAGAGCAGCGATTCCACGGTCGTCAACCTCGACGCGGTCACGGGCCCCTTCGACTTCATCGCCGTGGTCGAGGGCCCGACGCTCGACGCGGTCGGTCGGCTCGTCACCGACGAGATCGGCTCGATCGACGGGGTGACGCGAACGACGACGTGTCTCGCCGTGGCGATCGGCTGAGTCCTGAACCGCGGGCGCTATCCCGGCCGCCTCCCGTGACCCGTCCGACCGTCCTCGTCTACCACGCCGACCGCCGCTACGCGGAGCTCGTCCGCGTCCCGAAGCGCGGAGTGAGCGTGCGCATCGCCGCCACGCCGAGCGAGGCGGCCGGAGCGGTCGCGGATGCCGAGATCCTCTACGCGTGGAAGTTCCCCCCGCAGCTCTACGCGAAGGCCAGCCGGCTGAAGTGGATGCAGGTGATGGGCGCGGGCGTGGACTGGGCGTTGGTGCCGGAGCTGCCGCCGAGCGTGCAGGTGACCCGCGCGCCGGGCGTCTTCGGACCGTGGATGGCCGAGTACGTCCTTGGCTGGTGCTCGTGGGTGACGCAGAAGATGAAGACGTACCGGGACGCCCAGCGCCAGCGCCGCTGGGACGACCACGTGCTCCCCGACCGGCTCTCCGGCAAAACCATGACGATCGTCGGCCTCGGCGACATCGGTCGCGACATCGCACGCGTGGCGAGGGGACTCGGGATGCGCGTCCTCGGCGTCTCTCGCCGCGGCCGGCCCGTGCGCGAGGCGGCGCGCGTCTATCCTGTCACCGCGATGACGCGCGCGCTGCGGGAGGCTGACTTCGTCGTCCTCCTCCTGCCCCTCACCGCGGAGACCCGGGGGATCATCGGCCCCGATGCGCTCGCGGTCATGAAGTCGACCGCGTGGCTCATCAACATCGCCCGCGGCGCCGTCGTGAACGAGTCGGCGTTGCTCGAGGCGCTCGAGCAGAAGCGCATCGCGGGCGCCGTCCTCGACGTGTTCGACCGCGAGCCGCTCCCCCCGAGCCACCCGCTGTGGCGGGTGGACAATGTCGTGGTGACCCCGCACATCTCGGGCCCGAGCACGCCCGACGCGATCGCCCCCGTCTTCAACGACAATCTCGCCCGGTATCTCGCCGGACGCCCTCTCCGCCACGTCGTCGACCGCCAGCAAGGGTACTGACCATGCCATCGCGACGGAACGACATCACCATGTCCGAGACGGAGCTGACGCGCTTCCTCGACGAGGAGCGCGTGCTGACCTGCGCGACCATCGGGCCGAACGGCCGCCCCCACCTGATGCCGCTCTGGTACGTGCGGGAGGGCCTCACGCTCCTCGCCTGGACGTACGGCAAGTCCCAGAAGATCCGGAATCTCGAGCGCGACCCGCGCGCGACGGTGCAGATCGAGGCCGGGCGCGACGTGTACGGCGAGCTGCGGGGCGCGATGCTCGAGTGCGACGTGGCGATCGAGCGCGATCCCGGGCGCGTGGGCGATCACGGGCTCCGGCTCATGGCGCGCTACACGGGCGCGGACCTGCCCCCTGAGGCGCGCGCCGGCGTCCTCAAGCAGGCGCCGAAGCGCGTCGTGCTCCGCTTCACGCCGACCCGCATCGTCTCCTGGGACCACCGGAAGCTGGGCGCCGCCTACTGAGCCGAGCCGGCGACTGGTCGAGTCTCGCACGGCGAGAGTCGCGTCTGTGAGCACCCCCATTCGGCTCGTGATCTTCGATTGCGATGGGGTCCTGGTGGACAGCGAGCGCATCGCCGTGCGGATCGATGTCGCCGTACTCACGGAACTGGGCTGGCCGATGACCGAGGCGGAAGTGGTCGAGCGGTTCATGGGCCGGACCGATGCATACATGGCGTCGCAGATCGAGGCGCACCTGGGCCGCCCGCTTCCGGCGAACTGGGACGAGCCCTTTCAGCATCTGTATCGGGCGGCTTTCGAAGCCGAGCTCGAGCCGGTGCCGGGGATTCTCGAGGCGCTCGACGGAATCGCCGCCACGACCTGCGTCGCGTCGAGCGGTAGCCACGAGAGGATTCGCTACACCCTGGGGCTGACCGGGCTCTACAGCCGCTTCGTCGGCCGGATCTTCAGTGCCAGCGAAGTCGCCCGGGGCAAGCCGGCTCCGGATCTCTTCCTTCACGCCGCGAATCGCATGGGAGTCCACCCCGCGGGCTGTGCGGTCATCGAAGACAGTCGATATGGCGTCGAGGCCGCCCGAGCTGCCGGCATGCGCGCCTTCGGCTATGCGGGGGGGCTGACGCCGAGGCATCGGCTCGAGGGGTCGGGAACCGTCGTGTTCGAGGACATGCGGGAGCTCCCTCGACTCCTCGATCTCTCGTTCCGCCCGAACATGGGCGCGCCGCGCTCGACAGACGATCCCTTTATTGGCTAAACTATTAAAATGGTCAACATGGCCCGTCCGAAGCGGTCGACGACCAGCGACGCCCGTCAGACGCTGGAGCTGCTGAACTCGCTCGGCGGCACGATTTTCCGGCAGCTCCTGTGGCAGAAGGCCTCGGACCTCGACCTCACCTACGCCCAGTCGCAGGTCCTGTTCCGCCTCGCCGAGCACCCCGGCTCACACATGGGCGACGTCGCCAAGGCCTTCGGCGTGACTCTCCCCGCCGTCACGCACATCGTCGATCGCCTCGAGGAAAAGGGGCTGGTGGCCCGCGGCGATCACCCCGCCGACCGGCGCGTCTACGTCCTCGACCTCACGCGCGCGGGCAGGGCCCTCGTCGAAGAGCTCGAGACGATCCGCCTTCGGGGCATGGAGCGCGTTCTCGCCCGGATGTCGGCCGACGACCGTCGCCAGGTGCTGACGGGGTTGGAAGCGCTCGTCGACGCGGCGGCCGGCGTCCCCGAGGATGACGCGCATCCCGGCCGCGCCCGGAGGGCCAAAAAGTGATCGGCGCTCGCCTGACCGCCGCCGCCCAGGCGCTGGCCGGCATCCTGCTCCTCGCCGGGTGCTCGGACAATGCTGCCGGGAAGGCCCGCGTCCAGGTGCCGCTCGTGCCCGTGACGGTCAGCGATGTCGTCGAGAGGACCGTGCCGGTCGAGCTCACGGCGGTCGGCAACGCGCAGCCCTTCACGTCGGTCGGCATCAAGTCGCAGGTGAACGGGCAGATCATGGAGGTGCGCTTCAAGGAGGGCCAAGATGTCCGCAAGGACGATCTTCTCTTCGTCATCGATCCGCGGCCCTTCGAGGCGGCGCTGCGTCAGGCCGAGGCGGCGCTGGGCCAGCGCCAGGCCGAGGTGCAGCAGTCGCAGGCCAATCTCGAGCGCGACCTCGCCCAGCTCCAGAACGCGAAGGTGCAGGAAGGCCGGTACCGCGATCTCGTGGACCGGGAATTGATCGCGCGCGAGCAGTACGATCAGCTCCGCACGAACTGGGCGGCGCTGGAGGCAACGGTGCAGGCCGACCGCGCTGCCGTCGAGAACGCGAAGGCCGCGACCCGGGCGGCGCAGGCCAATGTGGACAGCGCCAGGCTGCAGGTCGCGTACACCACCATCCGGGCGCCCATCGACGGCCGCACGGGCAACCTGCTCGTCCAGAACGGCAACATCGTGAAGGCCAACGACGACAACCCGATCGTCGTCATCAACCAGGTCCATCCGATCTACGTCTCGTTCGCGGTCCCCGAGCAGCACCTGCCCGACATCAAGAAGTATTATCGGGCCGCCGGCGCGCTCCGCGTCATGACGCGGCTGCCCCGCCAGCGGGAGACGCTCGCGACCGGCGATCTCACCTTCGTGAACAACTCGGTGGACCAGACGACGGGGACCATCCAGCTCAAGGCGACGTTCGCGAACACCGACAACGCGCTGTGGCCCGGACAGTTCCTCGACGTGAGCCTGGTGCTCACGAGTCGCGCAGCGATCGTCGTGCCCTCGCGCGCGATCCAGCCCGGGCAGCAGGGCCCCTATGTCTTCGTGGTCAAGCCCGATCAGACCGTCGAGTCGCGCCAGATCGTCCTGGGCACCCGGCTGGGGGCGGAGACCATTATCGAGCAGGGCCTGCGCGCGGCTGAGCGGGTCGTCACCGACGGCCAGCTGCGCCTGGTGCCGGGCGCGAAGATCGAGATCAGGGCGTCCAAGGCGTCATGAGCACCGACCTCTTCATCCGGAGGCCGGTTCTCACCACCCTCCTGATGGCCGCCATCCTGCTCTTCGGGATCATGGGCTTCCGGCTCCTGCCCGTGAGCGATCTGCCGAACGTCGATTTCCCGACGATCCAGGTGGCCGCCGCGCTTCCGGGCGCCAGCCCCGAGACGATGGCGTCCGCGGTGGCGACACCGCTCGAGAAGCAGTTCACCACGATCGCCGGCATCGATTCGATGACGTCGTCGAGCGCGATCGGGCTCACGCAGATCACGCTCCAGTTCAGCCTCGAGCGGAACATCGACGCGGCCGCCCAGGACGTGCAGGCGATGATCACCAAGGCGGCGCCCCTCCTGCCGCCGAGCATGCCGACGCCGCCGACCTACCAGAAAGTGAACCCGGCGGATCAGCCGGTCATCTACCTGGCGCTCAGCTCGCCGACGCTCCCCCTCTACCTGGTCGACGAGTACGCGCAGACGAACCTCGCCCAGCGCATCTCGACGGTCAGCGGCGTCGCTCAGGTCCAGGTCTTCGGCTCGCAGAAGTACGCGGTCCGTGTCCAGCTCGACCCCCGCGCGCTGACCACCCGCGGGATCGGCATCGACGAAGTCGAGCAGGCGCTCTCGCGCAGCAACGTCAACCTGCCGACCGGCACGCTCTACGGCGCCCACCAGATGTTCAACGTCATGGCGACGGGCCAGCTCCAGGACGCCGCCGCCTTCCGGCCGCTCATCGTCGCGTACCGGAACGGCTCGCCGGTCCGGCTCGAGGAGCTGGGGCGCGTGGTCGACGGAGTGCAGACCGACAAGGTCGCGAGCTGGTACAACGACGAGCGCGCGGTGATCCTGGCGATCCAGCGCCAGCCGGGCACGAACAGCGTCGAGGTCGTCGACGCCGTCCGGGCGCTCCTGCCACGCTTCCGGCAGGAACTGCCGGCCTCCGTGAATCTCAACGTCCTCTATGACCGATCGGTCGCCATCCGCGAGTCCGTTCACGACGTCGAGTTCACGCTGGCGCTGGCCATCGCCCTGGTCGTGATGGTCATCTTCCTGTTCTTGCGCAACCTGTCGGCCACGATCATCCCGAGCCTCGCGGTCCCCCTGTCGATCGTCGGCACCTTCGCGGTCATGTACCTGCTCGGTTACACGATCGACATCATCTCGCTGATGGCGCTGACCCTGTGCGTCGGCTTCGTCGTGGACGACGCGGTCGTGATGCTCGAGAACATCATCCGCCACATGGAGGAGGGCAAGGGCCGCCTCGAGGCGGCGCTGATCGGCGCCAAGGAGATCGGGTTCACGATCCTGTCGATGACGCTGTCGCTGGCGGCAGTCTTCATCCCGGTGCTGTTCATGGGCGGCGTCGTCGGCCGGCTCCTCCACGAGTTCGCGGTCGTGATCACCGTCGCCGTCCTGGTGTCGGGCTTCGTCTCGCTGACCCTCACGCCGATGCTGTGCAGCCGATTCCTCCGGCCGCCGGGCACCTCGCACGGGCGTCTCTTCGCCGCGTCGGAGCGCTTCTTCGACGGTATGCGCCGGACGTACGACCACTCGCTCCGGTGGACGCTGCGCCACCGGATCTTCACGATGGTCGTGATGCTCCTGACCTTCGTGCTGACGGCCGGGCTGTTCAAGAGCATTCCCCAGGGCTTCATCCCGACCGAGGACACCGGCCAGATCTTCGCGTTCACGGAGGCGGCGCAGGACATCTCGTTCGACGCAATGAAGGACAAGCAGCGGGCCGCCGCCGCGATCGTGCGGCAGCAGCCCTACATCGATCAGCTCATGTCGTCGATCGGCGCCTCCACGATCAACGTCGTCCCGAACACCGGACGCATCTTCATGCGACTCAAGCCGCGCGCCGAGCGGCCACCGGCCGACCAGATCATCGCGGACCTCCGACCCAAGCTCGCCGCGATACCCGGGTTCAGGGTCTACCCACAGAACCTCCCGACCATCAGGATCGGCGGCAACCTCACGAAGGCGCTCTACCAGTACACGCTCCAGGCCACCGATCTGCGGGAGCTCTACCGGTGGGGACCGATCGTCTTCGACAAGATGCGCGCGCTCCCGGGGTTCCAGGACGTCAATACCGATCTCCAGATCATGAGCCCGCAGGTCACCGTCGACATCGACCGCGACAAGGCCTCGGCGCTGGGCGTGAGCGCCGAGCAGATCGAGAGCGCGCTCTACAGCGCCTACGGCTCGCGGCAAGTGTCCACGATCTACACGCCGACGAACCAGTACTGGGTCATCCTGGAGCTCGACCCCGCGTACCAGCGCGACCCCAGCGAGCTCTCCCTGCTGCACGTGCGCGCACAGTCGGGCAAGCTGGTGCCGCTCAACGCGGTGGCACGGCTCACACCGACCATCGGCCCGCTCACCATCACGCATCTCGGCCAGCTGCCGTCGGTGACGATCTCGTTCAACCTGGTACCCGGCGTCGCCCTGAGTCAGGCGGTCGAGCTGGTCAACCGCGCCCAGCGCGAGCTCGGGCTGCCGGCCACGATCACCGGGAGCTTCCAGGGCACGGCGCAGGCCTTCCAGGCCTCGCTCAAGGGCCAGGGCGTGCTTCTCCTGGTGACGGTCCTCGTCATCTACCTCGTGCTGGGCATTCTCTACGAGAGCTTCATCCACCCGCTGACGATCCTCTCCGGTCTCCCGTCGGCCGGCGTCGGCGCGCTCGTCACGCTCCTGCTGTTCGGGATGGAGCTCAACATCTACGGGTTCGTTGGGATCATCATGCTGGTCGGGATCGTCAAGAAGAACGCGATCATGATGATCGACTTCGCGCTCGAGGCCGAGCGCGCGGGCGCGACTCCCGCGGACGCCATCTACAAGGGGTGCCTGCTCCGGTTCCGGCCGATCATGATGACGACGATGGCGGCGCTTTTCGGCACGCTCCCGATCGCGCTCGGCATCGGGGCGGGCGCGGACGCGCGGCGCGCGCTCGGCCTCGCGGTCGTGGGTGGCCTCCTGGTGTCTCAGCTCCTGACGCTCTACATCACGCCCGTGCTCTACATCTACATGTCGGGCGCGCAGCGGGCGCTGAGCGGCCTCCTCGGACGCTTCGCGCCCGAGCGCCTGCGCGCGCGGCGCGCGGGCGCCGGGTAGCGACGGTACCGACCGTACGCTGCTCAGGCTCGAACGCGGCGATTTCGAATTCGCCGACGCCCGCGGCCACACGGTCAAGGGCTCGATGCGCTTGATGGCTGGGCGTGTCGTGAAGAGAACGGCGTCGCCCGTCCCGCCGGGCTCCAGCGGCGGCGGATGCCGCGCGATCGCGGCCGCACGGCCAGACGCCCTAGCGATCAGAGGACAATGCGAGATCTTCAGCGCGACATCTAACAACTCTCTGTACCTGCTAGCCGACGTGTCGGTAGAGCATCTCTCCGGCGGCGATCAGTAAGTTGTCAGGCATGCGAGCGAAGAGCGGCTTCGCACATCGGATCACCAGGGACGACCTGCCGCCCGGGAAATTCCGGCCAGCGAGAATCGCGCAAGGGGTCAAGCGTGTAGACCGGCACTGGTCCGGCTGCTTCGCTCCGCTCTTTGTAGCAACCACAGGACGGGTGCGAGGAGTATCAGAGCTAGAATGAAAAATACGATCCCGCCCTGATGATGGAGACTGCCGCTGAGAAACCGTGGATCGACATAAATCGAGAGGAGAGATAGGCTCACGATCCGAATTCCGTTCTTGACGATGAGCAGAGGGAGGGTCGCTAGGGCTAGCGCGGCCTTTGCCCAAACCGACTGAAGCATGAAATGCCCGGCCAGGAGACTCGTGATCAGCAGAGCCAGGCTCGAGCGGATTCCGCTGCACTGTTCGGCGATCTCGACAGTGACTCCGGGTAACGAAAAGATGAACCCAGTCCGAAAAACAGGAACACCGATGAGCTCGAACATCGCCGCGGAGACTTCCGCCGACCCCGTCTGCAGCCAGGTGATAACTCGACTCAAGAGGGAATCGGGAATTGGCACCATCAAGAAGAGAAACAGGAGAGGGAACAGAGCCGAGCGGACAGCTCGGCGGCCGTAGCAGAGAACGAAGCCACCGACCACGGTGACCAGGAAGGCGAGGATTGCGGCGGAAAGCTGGTCATTCTCGCTCAGCGAGCTGGGCGTCCTCCGCCCGAGCAAGTAGGACAAGACGCCGGCGCCGAGCAGCGCGAATCCAATCAGGCGATTCGGCTCGACACGAGAAAGGATATCCTTTCTCTCGAGAACGAGGAGAGCGGCGCTGATCAGCGGTATCAGGATGATGTGCGAGTAATGTTCATGCTGGAATGAGAACTTGATCAGGGTCGTCAGCGGTATCCAGAAAATCGCTAGCGTCAAGACAACGAGTAACCCGAAGGAGACGTTTCTCACAGCGGCTACCAGGGGCTTTCGGAGGGCTCGCCGGTCAAGGTGAAGCTGGCAAAGCTCTCGGGGCATCGTGAGTAATCGAGGAACGCCTTGTTCACAGGTCTCTTTCTTTCTGCGGTTCTACGAAATCGTTCTCCCATCTTCGCACGTGTTACGTACGCTGTGGCAGCGCAAGTCGTGGCCTTCCAGAGATTCAGGCCTACGATTTCGGGAATTCGGATCGCCAACACCCTCGGGCTGATCGCCTCCGACCCAGAGGCGGCGGCGATCCTCGGCGCTGGGCGGCTCACGGTCGCTTCATGCCGAGCCTCTAGCTAGTCTTGAATACTACCTGAAGGGAGGGTTCACGGCGACGGGGCTCAGTATCGTCTGTCGCCGGGGGGGGGGACGGGAATCGCGCCACTTGCAGCGAGGGGAGCGCTATTTTCAATCCAACGGCCATATCGCGAAGCTCAACGGAGGCGCTATGGCGTTCCCACGATGTGCGCGGCGAGCTCGATGTCGGCGCGCGTCCGCGCCGCCATGGCCCGCTTGCGCCACGCATAGCATCCGCTGGGGAGCCACCCAGGCCCCGGCACATCGTGGCCACACGATGGACGGCCTGGTAGGGCGCTCACGAACTCGAAGCCTGGGAGGGGATCCCGTGGGGTCTCCCGCGCAAACCAGGCCTGAACCCGCGAGTCTCATCCTTTTTGGCCTCGGCCTCGCAGGGGTGGGAATCTGGAGACGACGTCAGAAGAAATGAGTCACCACGCACCGCCCAGGGATCGCCACGGCGAAGCCGGAGTCGTACATACCGTTCCTGCAGCGCGGCCCGCCTCCCGTATTCCCACCAGAACGCCCGCTGTGACTGAAAGTTCGTTGTACTCAGGGGGAAGCGCCCA
>Ga0066665_10001544_pt1 | contig 10754 bp, 7 predicted proteins | sample GraSoiAngelo_114_FD_75175 | JGI IMG/M metagenome (GOLD analysis project Ga0066665, IMG submission 75175) | Grasslands soil microbial communities from the Angelo Coastal Reserve, California, USA - 14_0903_13_40cm | ecosystem: Environmental > Terrestrial > Soil > Grasslands | place: USA...
GCCGCCGTAGGCACGGATGCCCTCGAACACGCCGTCGCCATACAGGAGGCCGTGGTCCCATACAGAAACGACCGCGCTGCCGCGGTCGTACCACGTCCCATCGATCCACACGATGGAGGGCATCGGAGGAATTTGCCTCCGATGCCCTCACCTGACAACGGGGGGTGGAAAACGTCTACAAGCTAGTGAACGATCCCCGCATCGTCGTGCCCGTCGTGGTTGTCGTCCCGGAACGCCTCAATGGACGCCTGAATCCGGTCGCGCACCACGTTCTCATTCGGTTGGCCCTTGTTGGCCGACGCCGGATCAACCAGCGCCGTGGCGGCGGCGTTCAGGAACCAGGCCGCAATATCCACGCGCAGCGTGACATTGGCCGGCTGGCCTTCGCTCACCGTTAGCGGGTTGGGAAGCACGACCTCCTGCCTGGCATTCAAGTCGGACGTAAAGGTGAAGTCGCTCCGCGTCCCGGCCTGGCTGAACGTGCCCGTCACACGAATCGACACGCCGTCGAACGAAGGATTCGAGGCGATGAAGACCGCATCTGCCGGCGCTTCCGGCTTATGCACTTCGAACTCCAGCTTGTCGTACATGCCCACGGGTGCGTTCACGCTGATCATCGTTTCGGTCGCGGTCGAGCCAAGTGGGAGCGTGACAAGCGTCGCGCCGGTCTCGAACTCCTCGCAATCACCGTTACCCTCGATGTTATCGCATGCGGCCGCTTCGACCCGCTTCAGCTCGATTTCGCGCAAAACGAGCTGCGCGCCGCGGACGATGACCGTGTCATTGCCCAGAATGATCACGGTACTGTCACCGGTAGTGACAACGGCCGGTGCACCCGCGGCGCCTGGCGCGCCGGCAAGTGAGGCGCTCGCGGCAGAGCCGGCAGGACGCACCGACGACAGCGCGAGGCTGAGTCGACCCGTGGCGTCTGTGCACGCGGCAAGCAGCGCGCCCAGGAGAGGCGCTGCGAAAAGTCCGAACCTGCGATTCATGAACTCCTCCGTGAATGTGTGTTCTGGACGAACCGTGCGTACGCCGAACACGGAAGGCAATCGCCATACCACCCGTAAGTAATTGTTGGCAAGGGAGTTGTGATTTGTGAGGACCCTCAACACTGACTCGCTGCGGACGTTACTGCATCGAAACAAGTCGCTCCGCGGCACGCACAGCACCCAGCTTCCGATACAGCGCCAGCGCACGGTCCCGCGCCTGGCGGGCACCATCGGCGTCACCTTTGGAGGCCAGCGCCTCGCTGAGATCTCGCTCGATATCGGCCAGCGTAGCGCTGCTCCCCAATTCCCTCGCCAGCTTGGCGGCTTTCAGGAGCAGCCCGATCGCCGCCGGAACGTCACGCGTGGCGCGCGCGACCGCGGCCTGAACGCGCCAGACTTCGGGTAGCCCAGCTTGGAATCCGACGCGGGTGTACCGTTCCGCGGCCTGCTGCAGCTCCGCGGCGGCAAACGCAGGATCCCCGAGCGCGACGTGGAGCTCCGCCCTGCCGGTCGTGGCGAGCGCGACGAGTTGCTGATCGCCGGCCTGGGTGGCGAAGCGCGCGGCTTCTTCCGCGGCGCCGAGTGCCGCCCGTGCGTTCCCTTGATCGCGCAGGCTGATGCCAATGTTGTGGTAGGTCTCGGCGATGCCCCGCACGTACCCGACCTGCTGGTAAGCGACAAGGGCCAGCCGATAACTGGCCAGGGCCGTCTCATGGTCGCCGCGGATGTTGGCGAGAATACCGAGGTTATTGAGGCAGCGTGCCTCGGTCGTGTGATCGGCCAGCGAGCGCGCCATCTCCAGTGCGGCGACAAAGTGGCCCTCGGCCTCGTCGCCGTCGCCATGGCGCAGGGCGATCAAGCCCTGGTAATTCCGGGCGCGCAGCTCGGCATGCCGCTCGCCACGCGTCCGCGCGAGCGTGCGCGCAAGTTCCGCCCAGTGCACGGCCGCGTCGTGGTCACCGAGCCGCCCATACGCTTCGGCGGCGAGCAGCGCCGGTCGCGTCCGGCCCTCGCGCAGCGCTGCGGGCAGCCGTTCCAGCGCCTCCAGTACGTCACGATGACGGCCCGCGGCAGCCAGACGCTCCAGCTCATGAAACAGAGCCGACTCGTCAGCCAACGGCTTCTCTGTCATTACCAGGCCAAGGCATACTCGGTGAACGACAGAATGTTGGCATCGATCTCGTCGAGCTGCTCGAACTTCACCGACCCAACGCGGAACCACGCGGCGCTCGGCGACTCCCGGCGCCACAGATCGAGGATGTGCTCGATTTCAGCATCGGCCGCGTCGACGACCCCGTTGCCGTCGAAATCGTGGTTCGCGTGCAGGTAATGAAATTTCAGTCGCGCGGGCTGATTGGGATTGAACTGCAGTCCCGCCGGCTCGAACTGGACCAGGAACCGGTCCGGATCGACCACGGTGAGCGTGATCAGGATCGAGTCGCCGGGCTGAAACGCCGACCCATCCGGTTTCCTAAGGAGGCCGTCTCCGGGGACTTCGAAGCGCAGAAAATCCTCCCCCGTGTCGGGGGCCTGGTATGCAATGCGAATCTCTCTGCCCTCGCCCACCTTGGCCCAAACGCGCGCGACCGTTGAATCGAGCAGCGGCGCGAGCGTGTCCCGCTGCACGACATGCAACTGGGCGTCCGGCACGCCGGACGGCCCCGAGCTATCGCTACAACTCAGTAGCGTCGCTACGCTGCTGATCACCAAAAGTCGGCGCATCACGAAAGTCCCCGAGATAGAGGTTCAGTCACCTCTGTTGCATAGCACAGGCCAGCAGAATTCGTGCTCACGTCTGGAGTTTCCCGAGGCGGCCTGAACCGGCTCGCGCCAGTTGTCTCACTCTGATGCAGTCTCGTCCGCCCCACCTTCGAGCAGGCGCTGCAGTCGAGAGCGTGAAATGCCGAGCCTCCGCGCCGCATCGGAGCGATTGCCTCCCGTCGTCTCCAGCATCGCGCGGGCCGCCGCCCGCACGATGTCGTCCAGCCGTGCCGGGAATGGGAGGTCCCCACTCCTCGCGACGGGAGTTTCAGCCGGCGCAAGCTCGCCGAGATCCAGCGCGCCCGGAGGCGAAAGCAGGAGCGCCCGCTCGACAGCGTTGCGCAGCTCGCGCACATTGCCGGGCCACTCGTGGGCGAGCAATGCTCGACGTGCTTCGGGAGTCAGCGGCGGCTGTGGCAGTCCATATTGGGTGCTGAATCGGGTCAGGAAGGCCCCGGCGAGCAGCAGGACGTCTTCTCCCCGCTCGCGCAGCGCCGGCAGGTGCAGGCTGATGACGTTGAGGCGGTAGAACAGGTCTTCCCGAAACCGCCCGTCGCGCACCTCGCTCACCAGCTCGGCGTTGGTCGCCGCGATGATTCGCACGTCCACCTTGCGGCTCTGCGTCGCTCCCAGACGCCGGATCGTTTTTTCTTCCAGCGCGCGCAGCAGCTTGGCTTGCAGCTCCGGTGCGAGGCGGTTGATCTCGTCGAGCAGGAGCGTCCCACCGTCGGCGGCCTCGAACAGCCCCGGTTTGGCGGTCTTGGCATCGGTAAACGCGCCCCGCTCGTGACCAAACAGCTCGCTCTCGAGGAGCTGCGCGGGGATCGCGGCGCAATTCAGCTCGATGAAGGGTGCCGCGGCGCGCGGCCCGCCGTAGTGGACGGCGCGCGCCAACAGCTCCTTGCCGGTCCCGGTTTCTCCGGTGATGAGAACGGTCGCATCGGCGTGCGGGAGCACGCGCGCGGCGCGCTCGAGTGTGGCGCGCAGCGCCGGACTCTCACCTACCATCTCGCGAAACGCGTGCGCCTGTCCCTCGAGCCGGGCGAGGGCGATCCGCGCCAGTGTCGCGCGCCGTCGTGCGACTGCAGCGGCGACCACGGCGCGGAGAGCATCACGATCATCGGGAAGCGCGAAGTAATCCGTTGCGCCCGCCGCGACCGCCTGGGCCGCCAAGCGGTGTCCGGTCGCGGCACCGACGGCGATGATCGGCACGTCCGAGGGCACGGTGAGATTGGGTATGAAGGCGGGAAGATCCGGCTCAGCGCCGCCGGCGGCGATCACGACGACGGCGACGCCTGGCGGCGGCGGTTCGCCGTCCGCGGGACGGCACTCCAGGAGCGGGACTTTCAGCTCATCAGCGAGGAGCGGCCAGAACTCGCTGAAGGAGTCGGTCATCCGGACGATCAACACCGCGTTTTCGGACGTCGTCATAGCTCGGGGACCCTAGACGGCCGGCGATGAAATTTCCGTGAGGATTGACCGTGTGAGCCTGCATGAGGCGGCTGGGGATCGAACCCAGGACCTACGGATTAAAAGTCCGTTGCTCTACCAACTGAGCTACCGCCTCCTAATGACACCGTCAAAACTAACACCGTCAAAAAGAAAGGCGTCAAAGGAAAGGCGTCAAAGGGAAAACCGTTTAAACAGGCCATTAGTGCGGGGAAATGATCACAAACGCGGATCTAGCCGGAGCCATCATATGGCGATGGTGCTTCGCGCAAACCCCAAAACCCTCCGCGTGATGCAGGTGGCGCAAAGCCTGGCGAAGGGATGCGCTGCCCTCGCCAAGGGCTTCCGGGGACCAGGCGCCTTCGCCCGTGGCGACCAGCTGGTACGGGCATCACTCTCGATCGGCTCGAACATTTCGGAAGGTTGCGGGCGGGGAACCGTTCCCGATTTCCGCCGCTTCCTCTTGCACGCGCGCGGTTCCGCGCAGGAAACATTGACGCAACTCCGTATCATCGAGCCTCAGTCTGAACAGGAGCGGGTGATCATCCGCGCGCTTCAGAGTCGCACGATCCTGGTCCTCAAGATGGTCAATCGACTCCATCAATTCCCTCCACCAGACAGGCGACACCCGTTTTACCACGGTTCTCCTTTCGACGCATTTTTTCTTGACGCGGTTCTTTTTGACGCAGTTCCTCGACGCCAGTACGTTAGTTCGATGACCGCTCCGTCCCCCAACCCGATTACCAACGTTTCCGATACGGCCCGCTGGGTCGCGATGTATAGAGCCATGGAGAGCGAACGCCCCGACGCCTTGTTCCGCGATCCCTACGCGCGCCGGCTCGCCGGGCCAGCGGGCGAGCAGATACTAGCGGCAATGCCTCAAGGCCGAAGATGGGCATGGCCGATGATCGTGCGCACGGCGGTGATGGACGAAATCGTTATGCGTCTGGTCACGCAGCAAGGCGTGGACACGGTCCTCAACCTGGCCGCCGGTCTCGATGCGCGCGCCTACCGGCTCGATCTGCCCCGCGACCTTCACTGGATCGACGTGGACCTCGAGGGCATCCTCTCGTACAAGGAAGCGGCGCTCGCCGGTGAGCAGCCGCGCTGCGACGTCGAGTTCGTTCGCGCCGATCTCATCACTCCGGCGGCACGGCGTTCGCTGTTCCAGCGGGTCGGCGCCCAGGCGAAGCGTGCGCTGGTGATTGCGGAGGGGCTGCTCGTCTATCTCAAACCCGACGACGTCACAGCACTCGCCAGGGATCTCTCGACACACCCGGCGTTTCGCTGGTGGCTGATCGACCTCGGCTCGCCGGCACTGCAGCAATTCCTCAGTCGCACGTGGGGCAATCAGCTGCGTGCAGGAAACGCCCCGATGCTCTTCTTCCCCGAGGAGGGGACAGCGTTTTTCGCTCCGGCGGGATGGGGCGAGGCGGAGTACCACGCGATCTTCGATGAAGCGCTGCGGCTGCGGCGCGCGCCGAAGATGGCGTGGCTGTGGAGGCTCCTCGCTTTGCTCGCTTCGAAAAAGCGGCGCGAGCAGTTCAAGCGGTTTTCGGGCGTGGTGTTGCTTGAAAACGACAAGGGACGGTAGCTCCTACCATCCCTTACCGTCGTCTCATCGTACCGTCGTTTACCGTCGTTCTTAGAACAGCCAGCGCACGCCCGCCTGCACTTGGCGCGGATCGCCGAGCCCGCTGCGAATCGTGCCGTCAAAGTTGAAGACCAGATTGCCGTAGGACGGATCGCGGAAGTTGTCTTTGCCGGTCACGTTGAAGATTTCGACCAGCGCCTCCACTTGGCTGCGCGCACCGACCGCAAACGGGCGCGAGATGCGCACATCCCACGAGAAGTACTCGTTGTCCTTGCGGAGCGTGTTGCGCTGGATGGCGGTGGTTCCGTTGGGACCACAGCGGCGATCGTCAGGTGACGTGGCTCGCTGGCCGGCGGGTGGGGCGAACGGATTCCCCGCCCACGGACCGCAGCTCGCCGAGATGGGCTGCGCCGAGTAGTAGCTCACCCGGTTGTCCATGAAGATGTCGCCCGGGAGCCTGACCAGCGCCCAGCCGTTGAAGCGATGGCGCTGATCGCGGTCGCTCCAGTTGTACTCGGGTGCCAGATTGTTCGCCTTCGCGTAGCGGAACGTGAACGGATCGCGCTCGTTGTCGTCATCCGACTTGTCGAACGACAGTGTGTAGTTGAGCTGGAACTGGAAGTGGGGATCGAGCACCCGCTTCAGGCCGACCGTGACGCCATTGTAGCGCGACTTGGCCGATGATTCGACGGTCGTGAGGGTCGTAATGCCGTTCGATCCGGCCGGCGGCAAACCCGCTGACCACGGGCTCCCAAATGTCGAGTCGTTACGGTTGATGAAGCGCGTGAGGTGATCGGTCCGCGCATGCGTGTAGCTGATCATGAGACCGAGGTCGGCACCTAACTGCCGCTCGTACGCCACGGTTACGTTGAGCGTGCGCGGGTTCTGGAAATTCTTGTCGAAGACGAAGACGTCGGGGAAGAACACCGAGGTCGCCGGCACGGCGTCGGGGAGCAGGTTACCGAATCCAGGAACGGGGCCGAGCACGACGGTGAGCGCGCTGTTGCGGAAATACGTGAGCCCGTTCGATCCGTTGGTACTGCGCGTCGACGCCAGGTTGAGGCCGGGAATGCGCGCGTAGTACAAGCCGGCGTTGGCGCGGAAGACCTGACGGCCATTGCCGTCCGGGTCGAAGGCGATCCCCAGCCGCGGCTGCCACATCTTCTTGTCGGAGGGGATCTTGCCGTTCGACGGAAATGCGTGCGTGCCGGTAGAGTTGGTCACGCTCTGCCCGATGAACGGCGCGAAGAACACCTGACTCGGCGGCGTGATCGGATCAGGCTCGAGCTGCGCTTCCCACCGTACGCCGTAGTTCAGCGTCCAGCGCGGATTGGGCTTCCACGTGTCCTGGATGTAGACCGCCAGCTCGTTCTGCGGAATCTGCTGGGTGCCCGAGGCGCGGACGGATTGACCCACGCCCGCCTGCTGCAGGTACAGCAGGACCGGCCCGGTGATCGACTGGCCAGCCGGACATGTGCGGTTGGTTCCCGTACCGCCCCCCGAGCACTCGACATACGTCGAATCGGCCAGATAGCTCAGGAAGCCGTGGACCGAGCCAAAGATGTATCGGCTGTTCGCGAACCCGATGAAGGTCTGCACGGAGTTCACGCGGTTGTACTCGCCGCCCAGCTTGAAGAGATGGTCGCCCTTGGCGAACGAAATGTTGTCCAGCAGCTGGACGCGGGTGTCGTAATAGTCGATCGGCAGGAAGAAGGGCATGCCGAAGCGGAAATGGTTCGCGAAGTCCATCGCGACGTCCGGGAACGGCCGGGCGGCCGGCGGATCGGCGCGATTGGGGCCCAGCAACGACGAGCGCGGACCGTCATACGGACGTGGCCGATCCTCGCGCGAATACTGGAAGCGGAATTCGTTCGACGTGTTGGACGACAAGTAGGATACCAGGCTGCCGTTCACCGCGTTCGAGTGGTCGCGCTCCAGACCGTTGGCGCTACGCGCCCACGAATCCACGTCGAAGGTACCGTTTTGCTGCTCGGACCACGTGTAGTTGTACTTCAGCGACAACAAATGCCGGTCGGAGAGGCGGAAGTCGAACTTCGCCAGCAGCGCGCGCGCGTCGTTGGTACGGGCGATCGACCCGAAGTCGCCAGCCAGCGCCCCGCTGTACGCCGTGTTCATCCAGGTGCGCAGCGAGTCGAACGCGGTGCTCGGCGGCCGTGAGCGCTGCTTCACTTCATCGTAGATCTGCTGGTCGTAGGCGAGGAAGAAGAACGCCCGGTCACGCTTCAGCGGCCCGCCGAGCGTGAACCCGAACTGGTGCTGCCTGAAGTCCGGCTGGAACGTCTGCCCAGCGTGCACCGGCGTGCCGGAGAGCCCGTCCCACTTGCCGAAATAGTGCAGCGAGCCGCGCAGCTGGTTGGTGCCCGATTTGGTGATCACGTTGACGAACCCGCCGGACGACCGCCCGAACTCCGCATTGGCGCCGCCCGGGAGCACCACGATCTCCTGCACCGCGTCGAGATTGAACGTGAACGCCGGACGCTGCCCACCGCGCTGCTCACCGAAGAACGGATTGTTGAAGTCGGCGCCGTCAACCGCGACGTTGTTGTGGATGCCTTTTTGGCCGGCAATCGTCAGCTCGTCGCCGTCCGGTCCCTGCACCATCGCGACCCCCGGCGTGAGCAGCGTCAGGTTCAGGTAGTTCCGGCCGTTGTTCGGAAGGCCCGACACGGCGTTGCTTGGCAGCCGGGTCGAGTTCTCCGTCTTGGTAGCTTCGACGACGGATGGCGTCGCCTCGACGACGACGGCCTGGAGCTGGACCGCCGCGAGCGCCAGCGTGAGATCGACGGTTTCGCCCACCCCGAGCCGCACGCCGGTGCGCCGCGACTCGCTGAAGCCCACCCCGCGCGCAGTCACGTCGTACGTGCCCAGCGGCATGAGGGAGGCGATAAAGATGCCGCGCTCGCTGGTCGTGATCTGGCGTTGGAACCCGGTTTGGGTTTCGTGCAGCGTAACGGTCGCCGCCGCGACGGGCGTCCCCGAGGGATCGGTGACGGTGCCGCGGATGATACCAGTTGTCGCTTGGGATTGGGCAGCCAGCAGAACGGGGAACGCGAGAGCCAATACCACCGGCCCGAGGAGCTTGCGCACCATGCTTCGGCCTCCGACGGGTTGGGAAAGGATGTTTCGGGACGGCTAGCGTATCACCCGTGATGGACGTCCGCAAGGCTTAGTTTTCAGACGATGCAGAACGCCGAAATCGCCCGCCTCCTCACTGACGTCGCCGATCTGCTCGAGATCTCCGCGGGCAATCCGTTCAAGGTGCGCGCGTATCGCAACGCCGCGCGCACCGTCGCGGATCACCCCGATCCCATCGCCGAGCTCGTGTCGGGAGGGGAATTCGACCTGACCGACCTGCCCGGGATCGGGGGTGGCATCGCGAAAGAGATCACAGCGTTGGTCCAGACGGGCACCCTGCCCCAGCGCCAGCAGCTCGTGGCGACGGTGCCACCGGGATTGCTCGAGCTGCTGCGCATTCCCGGCCTCGGCCCCAAGCGCGTGAAGCTGTTCCATGAGAAGTTGAAAGTGAACAGCGTCGCGGATCTCAAGGACGCGCTCGAAAAAGGGAAGATCGCCAAGCTGGGCGGCTTCGGACCCAAACTCCTCGAGAAGATTCGCGAGGGCGTGTCCGCCACGGGCACGAGTGCGCCGCAACGCATCGTGCTGCACGAAGCCGAGCAGTACGCGCGGGCGATCGTGGAGTACCTCAAAGTGGGCGGCGGGATCGACGAAATCGACGTGGCCGGCAGCTTCCGGCGGCGCAAGGAAACGATCGGCGACCTCGATATCGTCGTCAGCTGCGCTCCCTCCAAAGCCCCGGCGGTGATTGAACGCTTCGGAAAATTCGGGGAGGTCACGCAGGTCGCCTCCCAAGGCGACACACGATCAACCGTGCGGCTGTCGAGCGGACTGCAGGTCGACCTGCGCGTCGTCGAGCGCGCGTGCTTTGGTGCCGCGATGCAGTACTTCACGGGCTCCCAAGCGCACAACATCGAGCTGCGCAAGATCGCACAGGCCAAAAAGCTCAAGCTGAACGAATACGGAGTGTTTCGGGGAGAGCAGTGCATCTCAGGACGAACTGAGCAAGACGTCTACGGCGTACTCGATCTCGATTGGATTCCACCGGAGATGCGCGAGAACCGCGGCGAAATTGCGCTCGCCAAGGCGCACAAGCTTCCGAAGCTCGCGACGCTGGAGGAGATCCGCGGCGACTTACAGATGCACACCGACGCCAGCGACGGCAAAGCGACGCTGGCAGAGATGGCCGGGGCGGCGCGGGCGCTGGGCTACGCCTACATCGCCATCACCGATCACTCGCCGCGCATGTCGATGGCCGGTCAGACACCGGCGGAGCTGCGCGCCCAGTGGAAGCAAATCGATGCGCTCAACAAACGGCTGCCTAATGTGCGCGTGTTGAAGAGCGTCGAGATGGACATTCTGGAAAACGGGAAGCTGGATCTTCCGGACGACGTCCTGGCGGAGGCCGATTACGTCGTCGCGACGATTCATTATGGCTTGAAGCAAAGCGAAAAACAGCTCACGGACCGGCTGCTCCGCGCGATCGAGAATCCCTGGGTCGACGCCATCGGCCACCCAACCGGCCGCATCCTTCCCAACCGGCCTTCCTATCAGCTCGACTTCGACGTCGTGGCCAAGGCGGCCGCGAACGCGAAGTGCCTGCTCGAAATCAACGGGAGCGAGCGGCTGGATTTACCCGACACGCTCGCCGCCGCCGCCAAAGCACACGGTGCGCGATTCGTGCTCTCGACGGATGCCCACAACACGCGGGAGCTGGGATTCATGCGGTTCGCCGTCGGCGTCGCGCGTCGCGCATGGCTCACCGCGGCCGACATCCTCAATACCCGGCCGCTGCCGGAATTTCTGAAAGGCCTACGTCGCAGCCGAAATCGTTAACAGCTCGATCTGCGCGACCGGCTCGA
>Ga0066665_10001547_pt1 | contig 10744 bp, 9 predicted proteins | sample GraSoiAngelo_114_FD_75175 | JGI IMG/M metagenome (GOLD analysis project Ga0066665, IMG submission 75175) | Grasslands soil microbial communities from the Angelo Coastal Reserve, California, USA - 14_0903_13_40cm | ecosystem: Environmental > Terrestrial > Soil > Grasslands | place: USA...
GTTTCGGAACGCCAGAATGCCGGCCATTTTGAACGACATTTCGTTCGAGTCCACGTCGTGGTAGGAGCCGTCGTATAGCTCGAACTTGAAGTCCACGACCGGATAGCCGGCGATCGGCCCCTTGTGCGCCGCCTCGAGCACGCCGCGCTCGACGGCCGGGATGTATTGCCGCGGGATCACGCCGCCGACGATCTCATCCACGAACTGCACCCCTGAGCCACGGGGCAGCGGCGCGATCCGAATCCAGCAGTCGCCGTACTGCCCGCGCCCGCCGGTCTGCTTCTTGTGCTTCCCCTGTCCCTCTGATTTTCCCCGGAACGTTTCGCGGTACGCGACCTTCGGCTTGGCGGTCTGTGCATGAACGCCGAATTTCCGCGCCAATCGCCCCACCACGATTTCGAGATGCCGTTCGCCGAGCCCCCGAATGAGTGTTTGGCTCAGCTCGCTGTTGTACTCGTGATGGAACGTCGGATCCTCTTCGTGCAGCTTGTGCAGGCCGGTCGACAGCTTGTCTTCTTCCCCGCGCTGCTTCACCTCGACGGCAACGGTGATCACCGGCTCGGGGAACGGAATCTTCGACAGGACGAGCCCCATGTCCTTGGCCGAGAGCGTGTCGTTGGTATGCGTGTCGCGGAGCTTCGCGACCACACCGATGTCACCCGCGTGCAGCTCGGGGAGCTCGATCCGCTCCTTGCCTTGCGCCACGCACAAGTGATTGAGCTTCTCGGACGCTTCGCGCGGCGCGTTCCAGACATCCTGTCCGTTCTTGACGCGGCCCGAGAAGATGCGGAACAGCGTGACGTCGCCGACGTGCGGCTCGGAGACCGTCTTGAACACCTGTGCTGCCAACGGTCCCGCGTCATCCGCCTTCAGGGTCAAGCGCTCGGCGGTGCCCCATTTCTGCGCATCGACAGGCGGGCGCTCGTTGGGCGCCGGACACAGCTCGACGAGCTTATTGAGTAACGCGCGCGTGCCGTACGTCAGCTCGGCGGCGCCGCAGAACAACGGGAACAGCTCCCCCTTCGCCATGCCGGCCTTCATCGCGGCGATCGCCTCGTCGCGGCCGATCTCTTCGCCGCCGAGGTAGCGCTCCAGCAGCGTGTCGTCGGTGGCGGCGATGCTTTCGATCAGTTCCTGGGAATACTTCTCGAAGCGCTGCTTGTACTCGTCGGGAACGTCCACCTCGTCGTACTCGCCAGCCTTGGTTCCCTTCTTATAGAGGTGCGCCTTCTTCGAGAAGAGATTGATGATCCCGTGGAACTCCATTCCTTCGCCGACCGGGATCTCCACCGGGATCACCTTGGGCGTCAGCTGCGCCTTGATCTGATTGAAGACGCGCTCGAAGTTAGCGTGCTCCTTGTCCATCAGCGACACGAAGAACAGGCGGGGCAGCGAGCGGCGCTCGCAGTAGTCCCACACCTTCTCGGTCCCGACTTCCACACCGGCCGTCGCCGACAGGACGACGACTGCCGAGTCCGCGGCATACACGCCCGCGAGCGCGTCGCCCGTGAAGTCGAGATATCCCGGTGTGTCGATGAGGTTGACCTTCGTGTCCATCCATTCGGCAACGGCGAGGGCGAGGTTGATCGAGTACTTGCGTTCGATTTCGTCAGCGGTGTAATCGGTGAGGGCGGTTCCGTCTTTTACGGAGCCATGTCGTTTGCTCGTTCCGGCCACGAACGCCAGCGCATCGACCAGAGAGGTCTTGCCGCTCGCGCCGTGGCCGACGACGGCCACATTCCGGATCTCCGGCGTCTTATACACACGCATGGGGCGCAGCTCTCCTGCGAGGGGGACCAAAAATATGAACCGCAGGTGCGGGGCCGGGCTAGGCCAGGCAAAGGCTAGGCCGCAGACGCGCAGCGGTAAACGGGCAACGGAGGCCAGGACAACCTGCTTGTCCCAACCCCCGTTTACCGAGGCCCGCGGCGCGTCTGAGGCCTAGTAGTTGCAGGTCCTCAGTAGCCTACACTCTCCATCTCCGCATCAGCAGTCCCATCATGGTCGTGATTCGCGTACCTGATATGCTCGACCAGCCGGTGCAGTATCTGCATGGCGCGCAGGTTCAGCGCGAGTGCCGTGACCTTGTCACCGCCGACGAACGCCTGATCGGCCCGTACGCGCAGATCCTTCACGTGCGCCAGAATCGCACGAAGGCGAGGCGCGTCACGGCCGCCGAGGAACTTCTCGATCCGGTCGATCGCGCTGTCGACCGCGAGGCCGGTGCGCTCGGGCGCGTTCGGGAAGAGCTCGATCACGGCTGACAGCACGTAGCGGAACGCCGCCCGGCGATCCGCGCGCGCGGTGGCGGTATCACCCCGCTGAAATGCGGCCCACGCGGAATCACGGCTGGCGCGTGCGGAGTCGAGGTAGGCGCGTGCGACCGGATCATCCGTCGTCCGGAGCGTATCGAGGACTCTCCGGATCCAGCCTTCGTAGTTGGTGCCGCCGCCCGCTGTCACCGCGACGTTGTCGGCTATCACCTGGGCGTTCTGTGCGAGCACGAGCTCGTTCGAAGACGCCCCAGTCGGATCCTGGCTGCACGCTGTCGCCGCAAACGTCAGAGCGCCAAGCGCTATCGTCATGCGTTTCAACATCAATCGCTCCGTGAGAAGTCTGGCCTTGGACGCTGAAGCGTGGACGACGTTAAGACTCCACGGGAGGGCGTTCAGGTAACGGGACGACCGGTACCGGAGGAGGAGGCGGAGACGGGCCGGGTGTGACGTGGTGCGTGACGGGTCCGAGTCGAAACGCCGCAAGCCCGGCGATCGCCATGAAAAAACCCGCGAGCACGAAGGACGTGACCTGGCTCACGTCGTACACCTTCCCGATGAGCGGTGGACCTACGGTGCGACCCAACGCACTGATCGCCTGCGCGGCGCCGAGGATCGTGCCTTGCTCGTTAGGGTCGGCGTAGACGGACACGAGGCCCGTCGCTGCCGGAGAGAACAGACTGTTCGAAACGGCGAGCACGAACGTCCATACGTACAGGAGTGCCGAGCTCGGCAGGAACGGCACGATGGCAATCGACGCCGCCATCCCGAACGTCCCGATGATGACCAGCGTCCGCTCGCCCGTGCGCCGCACCACCTTGCCGAAGAAGTAGCCCTGCACCGCCGCCGCGGTCACGCCGATGATGATGAAGAGGAAGGTGAGTTGCAGCTGCTTCCACCCGAGCGCGTCCATCGCACGGTACGGCAGCGCCGCGGTATATCCAGCGAATCCGAGCGGGACCAGCGCCCACACCACCATGAGCGGGCGGAGGCGGGGCCGCGCGATCGCGTGAACGATGTGATTCAGGTCGAAGAGCGGCCGCTTCACGCGGAGCTCGTGTTTCAACGACTCGGGCAGGATGAAGTAGGCCGACACGAAGTTCGCGAGCGACAATCCGACGCCAACGAGACCAGGCCATCTGTGCCCCAGAAAATGGTCGGCCAGTCCTCCCAGCGCCGGCCCCGCGCTGAACCCGATCCCGAATGCCGCGCCGACGATGCCCATGCCGCGCGACCGCTCGGCCCGCGTGGTGATGTCGGCCATGTACGCCTGGGCCACCGAGATGTTGCCGCCCGCAAAGCCGGAGACGACCCGCGACAGGAACAGCACCCAGTACGAGCCGGCGAAGGCAAACAGGGCATAGCCGGCCGCATTGAAGAGCATCGTCGTCAGCAACACGGGCCGGCGGCCGATCCGGTCGGACAATTTGCCGAGCAGCGCGGTCGCGACGAACTGCATGAAGGAGTAGACGCCGAGCACGGCGCCATACGCGAGGCCGCTGGCCCCGAAGCGCTGCGCGTAGAACGGCAGAATCGGCATCACGATCCCGAAGCCGATCAGATCGATCAGGACGGTGAAGAAGATGACGGCGTAGCGGGAGCGGGAGGCGGGCATGGGGGGAGGAATATACAGGTTGCAGGGTCGCGGAAACGGAGGCAGACTAAGGGAGCCTTTGCCACCCGCCCGTTCCCATAGGTCCAGGAGAATCACAATGCGGAGCTTCGTCCTGAGAACCGCAACGATCGCGGGCGCGATCGTCGTCGCGGCATGCGTCGAGTACGCACCGATCACTCCGACTGCAGAAATGGCCACGCAAGCTCCAACAGCCGGCAGCCCAACGCTTCAAGTCGTCGCCACACCCGCAGACGCGAAATCCTACGTCATCAACTTCACTGGCTCGCAGCTCCCGGCAGATCTCGCGGCGCAGCTGAGTGCCGCGGGCGGAACCGTGACCAGGACGGTCGACCAGATTGGCGTCGCCGTGGCCGCGTCGAGTGACCCGAGATTCGCCGCGCGCGCGGCGAAGATCAATGGGGTCGCGGACGTGACGGAAGACATCGACGTACAGTGGGTCGCGCCGGAACGGATCGTCGATGCAGGCGATTTTGACCCCGCCGCAAGCTTCGGCGCGACGGAGGCCTTCCGGCAGATCCAATGGGCACCTGACGCGATCTCGGCCCCGGCGGCCTGGGATCTCGGCGCGCGGGGAGCAGGTGCGCGCGTGGCAATCGTGGACGGCGGCATCCACAGCACTCACCAAGACATTGCGCCGAACCTCGATGTCGCGCACTCACGGTCGTTTGTCACGGGCCGGGCTTTCAACTTCGATCAAGCGCGTGACACGCTGGGCGTCTGCCGCCTGAACGACACGTTCTGGCACGGCACCCACGTGGCAGGAATCGTCGGCGCTCCCGGTCAGGGCCTCGGGACGGTCGGAATCGCGCCGAGTGCCACCCTGATCGGCGTAAAGGTGCTGCATTGCGGGAGCGGCTCGTTCGCGAGCGTCATCGCGGGAATCGTGTATGCCGCCACCCCGATTGCCGAAGGCGGCGCCGGCGCGGACGTCATCAACATGAGCCTCGGGGCGCTGTTCCCGCGGCAAGGCGTCGGGGCCGCAAAACTTGCCGTCGCGCTCGGCAAGGCGACCACGTACGCCTACCAGCGGGGCGTCACCGTGATCGCGGCTCTCGGGAATAACGCCGCCGATCTCGATCACACCGCCAACCTGATTTTTGTCCCGGCGATGTCGCCGCATGTGATCGCCGTGTCGGCGACCGGTCCCATGGGATGGGCACTCGGCGTCAACAACTTCGATCGGCCGGCGTCGTACACGAACTTTGGTCAGTCGGCGGTCACGTTCGCGGGACCGGGTGGCGACTTTGTGTTGCCAGGCGAGGCCCCTTGCACGAAGCCTGTGAATCCCAGCGGCTCTCTCACACGCCCGTGCTGGGTGTTCGACCTCGTTCTCGCGCCGCAGCGCGGGGCCGGGAGCGCCATAAACTCGTACGCATGGGCCGCTGGCACGAGCATGGCTACGCCGGCGGTATCGGGCGTCGCCGCATTGATCATTGGAAAGTTTGGCCGCATCGGACCGGCCGCAGTCGAGCGGCGTCTGCGTCAGTCAGCGGACGATCTCGGCAAACCTGGTAACGACGATTTCTACGGTGGTGGACGCGTCAACGCGCTCAGAGCGGTTCAGTAACGCCCCGACGCGACGAGAGACAACCGGGCCCGCCGAGTGGCGGGCCCGGTTGCATTCAGGCCGCAATCGATTCGCGCGGCGCCTGTCGCACGTCGAGCAGGATGCGGCCCGCCGTCGCGCCGAGGATGAGCGCGCCGCCCGCCAGCGTCGCGGGGCCGGGTGTCTCACCATGCACCAGCCAGGCCCAGATCGGATTCAGCACCGGCTCGATAAGAAGGAAGAGCCCGACCTCGAGCGCCCGCACCCGCGGCACGGCGCGCGCCAGAAAGAGGTACGGGATACCGAGCTGGCACACGCCCAGAAAGACCACGACGGCCCAATCGACCGGCCGTCCGGTGACGAGTGGCTGTGCCATGACGAGTGCGATCGTCCCGGCAGTCAGATTACCCGCCACCGCGGCGGCGGCGACGGACTGGCCGCGCGCCGCCAGCCAGCGATAGCCCATCACCGTGAAGGCCCACGTCACCGCGCAGATCGCCGCGAGCACGTTGCCGAGGACAGGATTCGGCGCCGTCGCCGAGGGCCGATCGTGACCGAGCAGAAACAGCCCCAGCCCCACACCCATGACCGCCATCTGGCCGATGTCGCGCCGCGTGGCGTGCTCACCCAGCAGCACGGGCGCGAGCAGCAGAATGAAGAGCGGGCTCGTGGACTGCAGGAAGATGGCGCTGGCCGCTGTCGTGTGCTTGTTCGCCTGCACATACAGCAGCGTCGTCGCGGCGTACGAGACGCCGACCACGACGGTGCGCCAGCTCCACCCCCGCCGCGCTTCGGGAAGCAGCGCGAGGATGGTGAGCATCGCGAGCGCCGCGCGGAACGCCGCGAGCTGCCACGCCCCGAAGCTGCAGAACTTGATGGCCGCGCCCCCGCTCGAGAACAGAACGGCTGCGACAATGATTTTCGATCGGGGACTCATGGCACCTCGCCGGGAGCGAGGAATATAGGCTAGCTTGGTGCCGATGAGGGTTTGTGTCGCCACCGCACTCGCCGTGATACTGGTCGCCTGTTCCCACGGCGTACGCGAGTCACCCGAGCTCGCTCCGAGTCACGATGCCGATTTCCTCACGGCGGCGAATTTCGTCGAGGTCAAGGGGGGCACGTTGTACGACGCCGTTCAGCAACTACGCCCGGCGTGGATTCTGCGCACGCGGCAGAACCCGGTACTGCCAGCTCAGACCAACGTGATTATCTACATGGATGGAGCGCGCTACGGAGCGGGGATCGACGGCCTGCGCACGCTCGCGCTCAGCGCGATTGCAACAGCGCGGTACTTCTCTCCCCTCGAGGCGACGGCGCGTTTTGGTCCGGGCCACCCCCTCGGCGCCATCGAAGTGATAACCCAACCCCACTAGCAGCCGTGGAAGTCCAGGTCTTCGGTGTGCGCAAGAGCGCGGACACGCGCGCAGCGTTGCGGTTTTTCGCCGAGCGGCGCATCAAGGTCCATTTCGTCGATCTGCACGAGCGTGCCGCGTCGGTCGGCGAGCTGCGGCGCTTCGCGCAGAAGTTCGGCATCACCGCGCTCCTCGACCGGGAATCGCGCCGGTTCGGGGAGCTGGGGCTGCGCTCGGCGATGCTGAGTGAAGAGCGTTGGCTGGAAAAACTCTCGCTCGAGCCATTGCTGCTGCACATGCCGCTGGTGCGCAACCAGCAGCAGCTCACGATCGGCGCCGCGGAGGAAACCTGGAAAACGTGGTACGCCACTGCGAAATCCTAGCGCTCGTCCTGTGTACCGCGTGTGCGACCGCAAGCAAGCCCCGCGTGACGACTGACGACCTGCAATTCGTCGATTCGCTCTTCTCGGCCTACAGCGGGTCCACGGTGCCGGGCGCGAGCGTCGTGGTGATCGCGGACGGGCGCGTCGTACTGCGACGCGCCTACGGGATGGCGGACCTCGAGCGTCGCATCGCCGCTACGCCGGAGACCGATTACCGCCTCGCGTCCGTCTCGAAACAGTTCACCGCCATGGCCGTGATGCTGCTCGCCCGGGACGGCAAGCTCCGTTACGACCAGCCGGTGCGGGACTTCCTGCCCGAGCTGCCCGGCGCCGCGCAGCCGGTGACGGTCCGCCACCTGCTGAACCACACGTCGGGCCTCGTGGACTACGAGGACCTGGTTCCCGAATCGCGCACCGCGCAGCTCGACGATCGGGATGTGGTCGGCCTGCTCGCGGCAAAGGATTCGGTGTACTTCCCGGCGGGAACCCAGTATCGCTACAGCAACTCCGGATATGTGCTGCTCGGCCTGATCGTGGCACGCGTGTCGGGGCTGTCGTTCCCGGAGTTCCTGCGCACGCGAATCTTCCAACCGCTCGGCATGAGCGCGACCGTGGCCCACGTGGAGGGCTCGGACACGGTGTCGCGCCGGGCCTATGGGTACTCACCGCGCGGCGGGATGTTCGTTCAGACGGACCAAAGTGTCACAAGCGCCACGCTGGGCGATGGCGGGATCTACACGAACGTGGACGACATGCAGCGGTGGGATCAGGCGCTCTATCCGGGGGCCACCGCGCTCGTCGATGCGGCGACTTTGGATCTGGCGGCGACGCCGCCCCAACTGCCCGCGGGGGCGGGGGCGACCACGGAATACGGGTTCGGCTGGTTCGTCGATACCTATCGGGGCGAAAAACGCTGGCGCCATACCGGCGAGACCAGTGGGTTCCGGAATGCGATCCAACGGTTCCCGCGCCGCCGTCTGACGGTCATCGTGCTGACCAATCGCTCCAGCGGCGAACCAGGCGCGATCGCCGAGCGCATCGCCGACCGGTTGTTGTTTCGCTAGCGCTCGATCCGATACCCGAAGGTCCGGACGGTAACGATGTGGCGGGGATGGGCGGGATCGCGCTCCAGCTTGCGCCGCAACATGGCCACGTGCGTGTCCACAGTCCGGCTCATCACGTCCTCGGCGTAGCCCCACACCTCGCGCAGCAGCTCGAGACGGCTCGCCACGCGCCCGCCGCGTTTGAGCAGTGCGGCGAGCAGCGCGTATTCCTTGGGCCGCAGCTCCGCCGGCCGGCCGGCTCGCCGCACCTGGTGGCGCGCGAAGTCCACCGTGACGTCGCCGAAGCCGTGCAGCGACGGGTCCCCGGCGTCCTCGCGCCTGATCCACTCGAGAAAATCGGCTGCACGCTTGACCGTCCCGATGATGCGCTCGTCGTCGAACGGCTTCAGGAGATAATCGAACGCCTGGATCTCGAACGCGTGTACCGCGTGCTCTTCGAACGCGGTGACGAACACGATCGCCGGCGGCCGCGCTTCGTTCACCGCCGCCGCGACCGCGAAACCGTCGAGGTCGGGCATCTGAATGTCCAGGAACACGAGATCCGGCGGCGGCGTCGTGCGCCGCAGCAGCTCCACGGCGTCGCGACCGCTCGAGCACTCCTCGATGTGCGTGACGCTGCTGATCTGCTGCAGCACGCCGCGTAGCCTGCGCCGCGCCGGCGCTTCGTCGTCAACGATGATCGCGCGCATGATCGGAGTAGGGAATGTCGATCACGGCCAGGGCGCCGCCGGGGGCCGGGCCGGGGGCGTTGGTCAGCTCGAAGCGATGACCCGGACCGTACAGCTCCTGCAGACGGGCCCGTGTGTTGGCGAGTCCCAATCCTCCGCCGCTGGAGCTGCCGTTGAGGCCCGGCCCGTTGTCACGCACCTCGAGATGCAGGCGGTCACCCTCCCGGACCGCGGCGATCGAAATCTCCGCGACGTTGCCGTTGGGGACGACGCCGTGTCTGATCGCGTTCTCCACAAGCGGCTGCAGGAGCAAGGTCGGGACGACGGCGGATGCGGCCCGGGGATCGACGCGAAATGTCACGCGCAGACGATCGCCGAATCGCGCTTCCTGGATGGCGACGTAATGGTCCAGCAACTCGAGTTCCTCCTCGAGTGTGACGAGCGGACCCCGTTCCCGGTTAAAGGATTGCCGCAGCAGCTCCGACAGGCGCGCGATCATCCGGTTCGCCTGCTTGGGATCCTCGAGGACGAATGCCGAAATGGTGTGCAACGTGTTGAAGAGGAAATGCGGCTGGAGCTGTCCCACGAGCGCATCGAGCCGCGCCTGTACGAGCTGCGTCTCGAGTCGAGCGGTGCGCCAGGCGTAATACAGCCCGGCGACCATCGCGTAGACGAGCACATTGAACGTCCACCAGATCCCGATGCCGTCCAGCACGCCCGTGAGGAACGTATGCGGTGTGCGCCACAAACCGAGCGCCCATTTCAGGCCGCCCTCGAAGCCGGCGCAGGCGACCGCGGTGATCAGCGCCATGGGAATGTGGGCGGCGATGACCACCGCCGGCCGGCGAATTCGGATGGCCCATGCGGCAAACGCGCATGCCGGCGCCGTAAACAGCGCCCAGCTCCACCACCCCGTGAGCTGCCAGGCGAGGATCCAGCTCCAGGATCGTGGGTCGGCGCTGCCCACCGTCTGGAAGTGCATCTGGATCGCGAACAGCAGCGCGACCGCGGTCCAGGCACCCCAGATGATCAGTGCACGCTTCACGAGCTTCATTGTAGCATGCTACGAAACCGGTGACGGGCCCGTAGGCACGTGGTGGTCAGAATCGTGTGAACTTCACAAGGCCGTAACGCCGCGCCTCTACGCTGGTTCCCGCCGCGCCATCAGATTGTCCGCGGGAGGTCACACCATGCGACTACCGCTGCTCGGTTTCATCGTACTCGTCGCTGCCGGCGACCGGTCCTCCGATCGTGACGCATTACTCGCCGCCGACCGTTCGCTCTCCGACAAGACCGCTGCGCGGGGCATGGTGCAGGGGTTTCTGCCGAGCATGACCGAGGGCGCCGCATATCTGTATCCGGGCGCGCCCCTGCTGCGCGGCACCGCGCGAATTCGCACGTTTCTCGAGACCGCCGACTCGCTCGGGAAACAGACGTGGGCGCCCGCGTTTGCGGACGTCTCAGCCGACGGCCGGTTCGGCTACACCTACGGCTGGACGCACGCCGCTGGGACACGCGGCAAGTACCTCGCGTGCTGGCAAAAAGCCGGGAGCAGCTGGCGACTCGTCGCCTACGCCAGCACGAGGACGGTGCCGGTTGCGGACTCGGTTGCGCCACGCGGTCCCGGTGGTGAACTCGGTGCGCAGGTGCGGGGCCGCGCTGATCCGCATGAGCTGCTGCAGGCGGACTCCGCATTCGCCGCGCTGTCGGTGACGAGCGGGGCAAAGACCGCGTTCCTCGCGTTCGCGACCGAGGATGCGATCTCGTTCGGGGGCGGAGCGCAAATGACGCAGGGGCGGCAGGCGATTGGCGCGGGGTTCGA
>Ga0066665_10001548_pt1 | contig 10743 bp, 10 predicted proteins | sample GraSoiAngelo_114_FD_75175 | JGI IMG/M metagenome (GOLD analysis project Ga0066665, IMG submission 75175) | Grasslands soil microbial communities from the Angelo Coastal Reserve, California, USA - 14_0903_13_40cm | ecosystem: Environmental > Terrestrial > Soil > Grasslands | place: USA...
GGCAATGACGAGTGAGGGATCCATGGCAATAGCCTGTTGGGCTGCTTCAAGGGCTTCGTTATAGCGCTTCACTTGACGGAACGTATCAGCGAGATCGTTATAGTAGTCAGCATTGAGGGGATCGCTGTCGATAGCATTTTGATAGTTGTCAATAGCTTCATCGTAGCGGTTAAGGGCATCGTAGGCCGTAGCAAGCTGGTAATAGCCCTCTGCATCGTCCTCAAATTGTTCCAACAATGTCTTACATGTCTCGATCGCGTCATCATAACGCCCAAGCGAGTTGTACGTGTCGGCAAGGCCGGCATAGGCGGCGGCGAGATCATCGCTCTGCAGTTCCTCTGTTTGCAGAACCAGGTCTTGATAGGCTTTCATAGCTTCATCGTACTGTTCAGCTTCAAGATATGTTTCTGCCAGGCTGAAGCGAGCGCTAAGACGACCTGGTTAAAGTGCCAGCGAACGGTTATAAGCACGTATTGCATCGCTGCTATTTCCCTGAAGGGCACGCCACGTACCCAGGTGTTCCCAGGCCTCAGCATCGTCGGGTGATAGTTCAACGATACGTGTATAGGTTTCAGCGGCCTGATCACGCTCGCCCATCTGCTCATAGACGGAACCAAGCATATCATAGCCTGCGCGATTGGAGGGATCGAGGGCCAGCATCTGGTTCGCAACCGAGAGAGCCTCATCATAACGGCGCATATCGAGATACAGGCTTGCCAATTCGGCATAACGAGAGGCATCACTTGGATCTTCATCGATACGTCGCTCTTGCTCCATCAGACGGCGCATCTGGTCATTGATACGCTCACGAACATCTCGCAAGTTACCGTCGGCGTTAGTATTCTCAGGGTTCAGAATGAGAGCCTGACGATAGGCCTGGATGGCATCCTGGTACAAGTTTTGAGTTCGATAGGCATCTCCAACGCTTAAATACAATTCATCATTTTCAGGATTCAGTTCTAACGCTTGCTGAAACGTCTCTAACGAGTCCTCTTGCAAACCCAATTCACTATAGAGATTGCCAAGGTTGACATATGCATCGATCAGTTGTGGGTCGAGATCAATAGCCCTGCGATAGCCTGCGATGGCCAATTCAGTGTCTCCAAGATATTGCTGAGCGAGCGCTAAATTATAACGCGCCCTGGCGTCATCGGGGCTAATCAATACAGCTTGTTCAAAAGCTTCCACCGCGCTTTCGAAGTCGCTGCGTTGAGCCGCGGCATTGCCCTTATCTGTCCACGCTTGCTCTTCAGGATCACTTGCCTGTGGCGCAGTTCCGTTCGAATTGTTCGTTTTTTCCTCTTGCATCTCATCCATATGTTTCAATGATTCTCCTCAATTCCGTTTCATATCTCATAAGCACATGTTCCCGTGCAATCCAAGAATACTTTCTTCACGTAAAATAGGCTGTTAGTCTCAGGCTAGTATAGCATGCTGAGAGTGCTTCGACTAGTATTTTCCGGCACTATTCGAAGCAATTTCAGCGATATGGAGACTTCTATCGCGGCAAGGTTCCCTAATCATCCCGGTTACATTACTTTGCAACGCGCAAAGTAACGTGAAAATCATAGTGGGTGCCTGGAAAAAACGTTTCGGAAAATTCGATTGGTGAGCCTGTCAGGTCAAAGGTTGTAGAAGTAAGGCGCAAACCCGGCTCTCCGGGTGAGATACGTAAAACTTCGGCTTCACGGGCTGCAGCGAGGCCAGCTTTGATAGTCTGCTCAACGATAAAGGGGTTCAATCCCTCAGATATCATGAGGCTGTAGAGTGAACCATCCGCTACCTCCTGCGCGCGCTGGTAAATACTGGCCGCACGAGGGTACGGCAAATAGTTGATTGCATAAGCGATAGGGCTGCCGTCTGCTGTACGCAGACGCTCGAGGCGTATAACTTGTTCGATGTCTGTCAAGGCGAGTTGTTCACGCACTGTTTCAGATCCACGTACAAGCTCACTTACAAGAAGCAAACCACCGGGGTGTTTACCTCGAAGGCGGAGCTCTTCAGTAAGGCTGGTTAGTTCACTTACTGTCTGTTGAACGCGCGGCTCGCAGACATACGTACCCTTGCCATGCTCTCGATAGAGCAGACCTTCGTGGACGAGTTCTGAAAGAGCTTGCCGCACGGTCGCTCGACTGACGTGGTAACTTGAGACAAGTTCTGGCTCGGATGGTATGGCCATATGAGGTGCAAGATGTCCTGAACGGATTTGTTGTTTCAGCACTTCTTTCAATTGATAATACAGTGGAAGTGGATTTGAACGTTCTAACGTTGGCATATGCGGTTTCCCTTATGTCCAGACAACGGTATGTAGAATAGTAAAAAAAACCGGGAAAACATATCACAAATGACACGAGCAGTCGAGAGGGAATAGACAGAATAGAGAAACAGCGCATAATGACAACATCTCAGTCACATGCGCAATTTCTCTTTAGAGCGAATAGATTGGAATCTTACTTGTTTGCGACGCGATCAATCTCTCTCTTCAGCCGAACGCGGTCCGCTCCAACTACACGCCCAACTTCCTCGCCACCTTTAAAGATGACAAATGTAGGAATACCCTGAATGCCCAGGTTAGTTGGAGTACGAGGATTCTCATCGGTATCCACTTTAGCGAAAATCAGTTTGCCACGATCCTCATCGCTCAATGTTTCGTAGTAAGGGGCAATAGACCTACAAGGTCCGCACCAGGCGGCCCAGAAATCAACAACAACTGGCGACTCAGATTTCAGGACCTTTGACTCAAAATCGTTATCGTCGACATAAACAAGGTTTGCATGTGTAGTCATACGTTACGGTTCTCACTCTCTTTCTTTCATGACAGCATATATATCTGACTCCTGTTAGTTTCGCAACCAGGCAAGAGATTCTGTTTCTTATTTATATGTAACAATTCTGTCCCTGTTCTTATTCCGCATCCCCGTTACCTAATTATACGAGAAATGAGACTGAAAGGTAAACATGGAAACGCCCGGCATGCCTATTGATTCACCGGGCGTATTGATAAAAAACAAGCTATCTGCGGCTGTTTCCTTGCAAGATGGAGAGTATCCGCAGAATGAAGAGGAACAGGTTGAGCACAGTCAGGAAAAGGGAAATGGTTAAACCGATCGCATTGGGCATGGTATCCGCCATGTTTTTACCGCGCTGGACATAGTAGATGACATAGCCAGAGAAAAGGGCGACGCCAAAGAATGAGATGATAAGCTGAATCAACGTTGTATGAAAAAAGCTACCGAAGAAAAGGCCAATAAGCGAAGTAACGAGGAGGAGGATCAGGCCGAAGAAAAGGTAATCACCCAGACGGGAAAAGTCACGCTTTGTGAGCCATGCATACGCCGCAAGTCCAAACGCTGAGATGGCGGTAATCAAGAAGGCCTGACCCAGGATATTGCTCTGATTAGTGAGGTAATAGGCAATGAGAGGAGAAAGCGACATCCCTTCTAAAAAGGTAAACAGGTAGAGCAAGAAGAGATTCAATCTAGGAATTTGAATGGCAAACTGGAGAATGATAAGAACAACGAGGCCAGAAAGAGCAATAATCCAATAGGTCCCAGGGTTTACAATAGGGACCAAGAAGCCAACAAAGGTACCGGCAGCGGCAAAGAGAAAGGAGAAAGCCAACAACCCCATGACTCTACTCATGAGACCGCTTACCTGAGTACCTTCATACCCGTAAGGTAACGTCTGATATTGATAGCGAGGGGAACCAAACATCCCGCGATTTTGACCAAATGGTCCATTATTCTGTTGATAATTCATGTTAATCCTCACAATTGGATGCTGATCTCCAGAGGAACTGAAGAGCATGTATCACTACTTTCTACGAAATAATGGGCTAAAGGTTACATGCTCGCCACAAAAGAGAGGGCTTCATTGACGATTATTTCTTTTGATGCTTGTGATTCTTCCTGGGTGGCTCGTTCTGCTGCGACGGCTCGTCAGCATTTTGCACAATCACTGGAGGATCTACCATATTCGTAATATCGCAGCGAGGGTGATTATAATCGGCATGCCAATAGAATGGGCTTCCCCCACGTTTTACCATGAGTCCTCCACAGCGGGGACAGCGACGAGGCGCAAACTCCACTTGATCCTCAGCCATGTTTGATTCTCCTGCAACAGCTCAAACTGACGGTATCACAAGATGCCAGAAAGATTAGAGAACACTCCAAACGCCACAAATTTCACAGTAAGCAATGCCAACTTCGCCAAAGGTCTTACTCCGCGTATTCCAGCGATCATATGCGATGGCAATAGAGCCACAATTCCAACAACGAGCACGCCCCCCTGCTTTGCTTTGACTCTCCAATTGGTGCAACAGAGCGCTACGGGCCTCATCTGCACCAGTATAACCAGGGTTATAGGCGAGATGAAGCAGATTACCCAACGGTAGAGAGATCTCATGTGTAGGTGGCTGTAAGGGCGCTGCTGAAGGCGAAACGGCAGCATTTGGAACGAGTGGCTGTAGTTGAGATGCTGGCGGTTGTGGTGGCCGGCGGAAGAGCTCTCCACGAGAAGTTCGTCTCCCTCCTTCTATGGGAGGAGTATAGTTTTGTTGTTCTGACCCATTTGACACGGTTATGGGAGGAAGAGGAGGTATAAAGGAGGTTACGGACTGATCTGCACCAGGAACAGGTGGAACAGGTGCACCTGTTCCTGGTGCTTCTTCCTCTTTCGCGGGTGCGTCAGAATCTTGCTCTGTTGTGTGCGAAGCATTTTCCGTTTGTTCCGCAAGGTGGTTGTTATTTTCGGGCTGATCGGGTGGATTAGCGCGTCTGCGTCGTGTAATTGGCATAGGGGCCGCTCCCTTAGAAGTAGTGTGTGAGTACTGCGTTTGCAAGCAGCATTATATCACAGCACTGCAGAAAAGTCTAAGGTAATGTGGGGCATATTGTGTATGAGCCTGACGCCCACGGGTATCAGGCTCATACACAATATGCTCCAAACAATCTTTTTGTTTATTTGAAGAAATCCGCGTTAATCTTGATAAAATGCTTCCATTCTTCAGGAGTTGCCGATTCCTCAAATATGGCAGTAACGGGACATGCGGGTTCGCAAGCTCCGCAGTCGATACACTCATCAGGATTAATATAGAGCATCTCAGCCTCTTCAAATCCTGCCTCGCTCTGTGTAGGATGGATACAGTCAACAGGGCATACATCCACACAGGATGCGTCCTTTACACCGATACAGGGCTGAGTAATTACGTATGTCATGTTAAGATTATCCTCCTCTTGCTACGCCATGTTAAAACTGGATACGTGGCAGCAAAGTAATTTTCGGCCAGCCTCAGTATAGAGCCTTGCGTAAGCATTGTCAATTCCCTATTCCCCGTCCTCTGAACTGTACTCCGTGGTTGACAAAGGAGGCAGGCCGTTTTTATACTCTCTTGAGGAGTTTAAATGATGCGAGCAAAACTAGTGGCTACTATTGACCCACATTACCGCCGAAATCTTGGCGATGGACTCATCTTGCGCTGGTCCAGCGTAGATGATATTGAAGATATTTCCTACCTGGCAAGTTCCGTTTTCCGTCAGCATGCTGATGCTCCTGCGAATATCAATATGGGTATTCTGATGAGGGAGCTCATGAGCGGGAATCACCCTGTGATGGGCATAGGTGACGTGGCAGTGGTTGAAGACACGAAAAGGAAGGAGCACGCTATCATATGCGGTACGTGCCTTTGGCGCCAGCAATGGGAGTACGAAGGTCTACCATTTACGATTGGTCGTCCCGAAATTGTTGCCACCGAAGCCGAATACCGCAAGCGGGGATTGGTGCGAGCAGTCTTCGAGTTGATTCATGCTCGCAGCGAGTTCGAAGGGCACCTGGCACAGGGCATTACCGGTATTCCCTATTTTTATCGCCAATTTGGCTATGAATATGCATTAGACCTGGACCTGGGAAATACCCTTTACCTGGCCCAGATACCGAAAATCAAAGAGGGTGATCCCGAGCTATACGTGTTGCGAGAAGCGGCACTTGAAGATATCCCTCTGCTGCAAGCGCTCTATGATCGTCAGAAGGAGATCTACGCTGTAACGACACGCATCGATGAGCGATGGTGGCGCTATCAGATCCAGACATGGAATAAGGTTATGGATGATGGATTCTGGCATATCCAGATAATTATCGATAGGGAGGGCACTCCTCTGGGGTATGTCGTTTTGCCCATGGTGCGCTCATCGCAGGCAATTTATGTATCTCACCTCTCTGTAATACCTGGTGCAAACTTCTATGCGCTAATGCCTTCGGTCTTACGGGCATTGCAGGCCCAGGGGCCGCAAATGGTTCCTCCACCAGGTACAGAACCCGCGAAAAAAATTATCTTCACATTTGGGCGAAAACACGCGGCGTACGAGGTGCTAAGTAAAGAACTTGCACAGGGTCCTCCTTATGCGTGGTACGTGCGAGTACCGAATCTTCCAAGATTTATACTGCATATTGCTCCTGCTTTAGAGCGGCGATTGGCAGACTCGCCAATGGCTGGATACAGTGGAAGACTGGTACTGAATTTTTATCGCGGTGGTCTGCAAGTGCTTTTCGAAAATGGTCGATTGATAACTGCGGAGCATTGGCGGAGCCAGGTATGGGAAACCAACGAAAACGCAGGATTTCCGCCACTGGTCTTTCTGCAGTTGCTGTTTGGCCATCGCAGCCTGGATGAGTTGCGCTACGCTTACCCTGATGTGTGGGCTAATAACGACAGCGAGTTATTGCTCAAGACGCTCTTCCCATCAAGCCCCTCGTGGGCGATACCATTGGGATAGTGAAGCGATGAGAGAAACGCTGGTACCTTATGCGAGAGGCTGCGTTTCTCTTCTCATGAGTAGCGGGTATGGGCGTCACAGGTCAATTTTATTTTATGGAGTCAGTGATGTAGAGATGTGAGAAGACGATCTCTGTGCCTTCTTCTTCCACAGAGAAACCAACTTCGCCAGCAGTCAAGGCGGCTGATGAAGAGTCAGTGACAGAGTGCCTGACGGGCTTGCCGTTGATCAAGAAACTGAAAGTATGTCCGCTAGCCACAATAGTGATAGTGTTACTTTTCCCGATACCGGACAGCAATAAAGAAGTAGGCCCTCCTTTTAAGGTTTTCCAGTGCCCATCGCCATCGTAGCGCAGAAACTGATACTGTCCTCCGCCCCATGCAGCGACTTCAAAAAGGTAGTAATGCGATTGATCAACGCTCCCGCGAAAGGCGACCCCAAAATAATCGGCGCCGTCTGACGAACCATGAATTTCAGATATCGTTACCGTGAGACGGAAATTGTGATATTGATGATTGGCATAAAGGGCCAGGGCAACATCGCGCGCTGATTTATTTTGAATATGATACTGTTGATTTGTGAAGAAAAAGGCGCCACCTGTAGGCCAATCATTACTATTTGATAGGCCATCAACCAGGGTATTAGCTGGAATGGTCACCTGTTTTTGCACGCTGGTGGTGTCATAAGCAAGGCGGGTGAAGAACAATCCCCCGATACCAGCTGCACTAATGGTCAAGGCCAGTACCAGGATGACAGCGATAATGGTTCGCGAAAGACCAACAGTTGGTTTGGTAGCAGGTTTCACGCGAACAATGGGTCTAAAGGCATCAAAGGCCCGTAGCCTGGCACTACTTAAGCCTCTCATGGGGAAAAGCATCTGTCCTGGGCTGAAATCAGGATCAATTTGATTCAACTGAGTTGCAATGTGGATGGACTGGGCAAAGGCGGCACTAAACTCGTCTGCGGTATGAAAGCGATCCTCTGGCCGTTTGGCAAGTGCTTTCTGAATGACCTTATCAGTATAGGGTGTGATGTCCGCACGCACCAAGCTGAGCGCAGGTGGCGCTCCGTGCACCTGAAGGAGAGCGACAGCAATAGAGGAATCTGCCACGAAGGGGAGACGGCCCGTCAGGAGATAGAAAAGCGTAATACCAAGCGAGTAGATATCCGAGCGACCATCAAGAGGTTGACCCAGTGCTTGTTCCGGCGAGATATAGTCGGGCGTTCCCATCAGTGTCCCTAGAGATCTCGTTGAAGGCTCTCCGGAAATGATATCTCTGCGCATCATGTGAGCGATACCGAAGTCTGAAAGCACGACACTCCCATCGCTATCCAGTAGAATATTTGCCGGTTTGACATCACAATGAACACAGCCATGCTCATGGGCATAGTCTAAAGCGGAAGCAATTTGCTCAAGATACCATTGTGCTTCATGCAAGGTGAGACACCCATGCGCGGCGATGTATTCACGTAATGTGCCACCCGGCATATACGGCATGATGATATAAGGCAATCCGTCCTGTTCACCATAGGAATAGATTGGTAAAATATTGGGATGATCTAACTGGCTCGCAGCCTCAGCCTCGCGAAGAAAACGGATATAAAAATCTTTCTGCATTTGCACAGTCATATTGGAACGGGGCAAAAAGACTTTGATAGCAACTTTCTGTTCAGGTGTGTGCTGTTGGGCCAGGAAAACGGCGCTGGTTCCTCCATACCCCAACTGTTGTTCAATAACGCACGAGCCCAGCTCTTTACCGATGAGGTGGTGTCCCCTGGTCGTAGACATACTTGAAATCCTCTCAATTTCTCGCAAGCGAGAGTGAGTGAGCAAGTGTAATACCCGGGATATAAAAGCTTGCGGTGATACAAGAAGAAACTATATTGATTCTAACAAGAATCTCAGGTTACTGTCAATGGCTCAATAAAAAATTTATAAAGAAGCATTTCAATTGCCCGCATGTTCAAACTTGCAGGCAATTGAAATGCTTCTTCCTCTACTTCCGATTAGACAGTAAACACCCCATTACGCATGATAGTGCGTCCATCCACTTCAATCGTACAGTCCGTTGGGATGACATCCACGTGGATTTTTGCATCCCAGTCGGCTCGAGTAAATTGTGGATAGGGATTGCCAAAGGCTACATGGAGGCCAGGCATTTTTTCGTCCTGCAAGAGATTACCGACCAGTTTCTTGAGGCTGGCAAGCGTACCGATAGCGAACTCGCCAGCGCGATTACCATTGGGCACCGAGAAAAGGTAATCGCGTAGCTCTTCTGCGAGTGCTTCATTCTGGCTGGTGATCTCCGTGATATACCCATCTTTGACAGTGATGACAACTGGCTGTTCAAGTACGCCATATTTCTCAGAGAAGTAGTCTCCCAGTACTTCGCAGACTAGCGTACCATCGACTGTAGCAGGGGCAGTGAAGACTTCGCCCTCGGGCAAATTCCCCCATTTCCCTTGCTCGTGGTATCGTCCATGGCAGGGTATCCACTTCCATTCTTTGTGAAATGTTGCTGTTACATCGCTGCCTTTGGCAGAAGTGACACGGATAGTTTGAGCGTTTCGCACAAGGTCATAGACCTGGTTGGTCAAGCTGAACACCTCATCGTAATCTGCACACATACCATCAGCCATTAATGCGTCGTCAATGCCGATCATATGGCCGTGACGCACTTTTAACTCTTGCGTCAGGAAGGGCAACAACGGGATACGAAAGGCTATTTCTCCTGGTTGAGCTGTTGCGATATAAAACGTGACAGTCGGTCGAGCTTGAATAAGATCATTACGTAAATCATCTGATAAAACGGTAAGTGGCCGTTCACCATAGTGTTCGAGGAAATGCACCGTGACATCGGCATGTTTGGTGAGAGCAGCTACCGCCACGCGATGAGCAATGCTTTCACGCTCATAGTCTGTGATAATAAACACTCTATCCTGCGCGGTCACACCCATACAGCGTACCGCGTTTTCCGCACCACGCTGTACACGTTCCTCGAACGTTAGATGTTGGATATCCTGCTCTTGCTGGTCAGGAATGAAACTACTGGTTTTGCTTGACATAGACTCCACCTCAAAGGTTATTGGTTTGACTTGTGCTTGAGACATTTTCTGTAGAGCTGTATACAATGCGGGCACTATTCCTCTGCACAATGCCACGTGCTTATGCTCTTAATAAGTAAATATACGCATCAGAGAGTGTTAAGTAACGATGAAAATTGCTTGCATTTACACTATAGCCTCTTTGGCTGTTCCACGCACTGTGCTTGGCTGTATTCAATGCCGGCGAAATAGGTTACACTTTTTAGACTAACCTCAATACAAAGGAGATGGTATTACAATGGCAGAGAGTAGTACAGGGCTGTATCGCTCAATTCATGCACAGCCCGAAGCGGTGCGCCAACTTCTGGCTGACTGGGACGGCCCAACGCAGGCTGCAGAGAGGCTATCAAAAGCTGACCGCATTCTGCTTACGGGGATTGGCACCAGTTTCCACGCGGCGATAGTGGGAGAATATATGCTGCTGCTAGCCGGCGCGGATGCCTGGTCGGTGCGTTCGTTTGAATTTGTCAACTATCCCCATCCATTGCGTGAAAATGATGCAGTGATTGTTATCAGCCACCGCGGTAGCAAGCTTCATGGAAACCTGGCAGTTCAACGCGCTGTGGAGGCGAAGGTACTGACGATTGGTATTACGGGCAAAAGCTCTAAGATGCAAGGGCCAGATATTGTGATACAAACCGTGGAGCAGGACCCATCCTCTACGCATTCCATAAGCTATATTGGCGCATTGACCCGCCTTGGGCAGATAGCCACACGGCTGGCGACATTATTGGGAAAGACTGAGCAGGCGCTGCGCCTTGAGCAAGGGCTGAGGCAGGTGCCCGCATTGATGGAAAACATGCTGACTCGAGAAGATGAGGTGCGCAGTATCGCGCAGGAAACTGCGGCGAAACAACGACGTCTCTAC
>Ga0066665_10001550_pt1 | contig 10737 bp, 10 predicted proteins | sample GraSoiAngelo_114_FD_75175 | JGI IMG/M metagenome (GOLD analysis project Ga0066665, IMG submission 75175) | Grasslands soil microbial communities from the Angelo Coastal Reserve, California, USA - 14_0903_13_40cm | ecosystem: Environmental > Terrestrial > Soil > Grasslands | place: USA...
AGCAGGATCTTGCACAATCGCAAGGCGCAGTAGCCAACGCACAGCAGGAGTCGGACAAACTTCGCCAGAACTCAAGTAGCCTAGAAAGCGCGCTGGTTGCTGACCGCGTCAGGATAGAAGAACTCACCGATGCGCTGAAAGAAAAATCTGCCGCATTGGATAAAGAGCGACAGCTTCTTGCCGTTGGCCACGACGTGACCGATCTCATGGGGGCGCGCAACCTACATATCGTCGACGTTGTCGATACCGATCCCCGAGGGAAGACTCGCCCGGCTTTCGGCAGAATCTTCTTCACCGAAGGGAAGTCGTTGCTCTTTTACGCGTACGACCTGAACCAGGCGAGAATCCAGAAGGCGAACTATCAATACCGAGTCTGGGCGAGCAAAGAAGGGCAGGATAAACAGGTCAGAAGTCTCGGAATCTTCTATTCCGACGACAAGGCGCAACGGCGCTGGACCTTCAAATGCGACGATCCGAAAATACTCACCGAAATTGATTCCGTATTCGTGACGCTCGAACCAGAAAAGGGCGACCCCTCGCATCCGCACGGTGCCAGCTTGATGTATGCCTATCTCCGCAGCCAGCCGAATCATCCGTAGAGCAGACTGCGCTAGCACTTTAATTTTTGCGGTCGAGTGCAACTCCACCATCACCTCGATCCTAATATCTCTGGGGTTTTTCTCGGTTGTTCTCCCTGTCCCGCAAAATTTAATGCAAGTGGGACAAATCGCGCCTGTGGCAGGGATAAGTGGGTGACAGGAGGAATCCGTGCCCAGATCCAACCGACTTCACCACTATTGTCTGCTCCCTACGATTCTGATTGCAGTTCTGCTCTCTAGTCAGCTTTTGCAGCCAAGTAGCGCGCTTGCGCAGGCAGGTTCGGCATCCGTGTCTGGCCGAGTGACGGATCAGACAAATGCGGTTATGCCGGATGTTGAAGTTGAGATCAAGAGTGTTGATACGGGGGTTTCGCAGATAACGAAGACGAATGGCGACGGATTCTACAACTTTCCTAGCTTGAAGCCCGGAAACTACTTGATGAGCGTCCGGAAGCAAAGTTTCCAGACAGTTTCGGTAACTGGCATCACGCTCAATGTGCAAGATAATCTCTCTCGCAATTTCGTTCTTCAAGTCGGGTCATCAGCCGTATCGGTTACAGTGACCGCCGATAAACTGAACATGAACACGACAAGCGGCTCCGTGGGTACGGTAATTGATAGGGAATTTGTCAGCCAGTTGCCACTGAATGGACGCAGCTTTAATACTCTGCTGCAGCTGACGCCGGGCGTTGTTATAGCCCCAACCAGCGGGAACCCTGGCCAGGGCCAGTTCAGTATCTCGGGGCAGAGGAACGATGCGAATAGTTTCAGCGTTGATGGAGTGTCGGCCAATTTTGGGGTCGGCGCGGGGACAAATCCACAGGAGTCTGGAACGGGCGGGGCGCAAGCATTGAGCGTGACGGGAGGAACGTCGAGCCTGGTTTCTGTGGATGCATTGCAGGAGTTTCGTATCGAAACTTCGTCGTTCGCGCCCGAGTTTGGTAAGACGCCAGGTGGCCAAGTCATTCTTACCACACGTTCAGGATCCAACGCTTTTCATGGCGGCGTCTTCGACTATTTTCGCAATACAGCCATGGACGCCAACGATTGGTTTGCCAATAGAGCGGGCAACCCGCGCGCCCCGGAACATCACAATGATTTCGGTGGCTTCCTGGGCGGGCCGATATGGAAAGACAAGAGCTTCTTCTTCTTCTCATATGAAGGAGCGCGCTTGGGCCTACCTGCGACAGCAGTCAACCAAGTTCCTTCGGCATTTGCCCGGTCGAGCGCTCCGGCTCAATTGGCTCCCTTTCTCAATGCGTATCCTCAACCGGATGACAAGACAATAACACCTGGGGTGTACACGTCGCAGTTTACAGGTACGTTTTCGACTCGGGCGAATCTTGACGCAACGAGTGTTCGCATCGACCACGCGCTAAACGATCGTTTTTCGATCTTTGGGAGATATAACTATGCTCCATCGCGGACGCTCCAGCCTGGCGGCGGAGCGTCGATAAGCCTTAGTGACTTAGCCTCCACGCATGTGGACACACAGACGTTGACGATCGGCTTGAACATGATGCTCCGTCAGCGAATTTCAAATACGCTACGCGGGAATTATTCATCGCAAGATAACAACTCTTCGTTTTCGCTGAATTCATTCGGAGGCGCGGTTGCATTGAGTCCCAGTCTACTGATCGGCGCCCTGGCGCCGGCACAGAATTTTGGATCCTTCAAGGCCGTTGATACTGTCCCTTTGATCGTGGGACTCTCAGGCAACAACCGAACTCGTCAAGCGAACTTCACGGATGCTTTGGCCATCACCGCGGGGTCGCACCAGTTACAGGCCGGTCTCGACTATCGAGCCATTTTCTTGGCCGAGCACCCCTCCATGAATAATCTCGTTTACTCGGCGCCGAACATCCAGACATTCCTCTCCACGGGATCAGCCAGCCTAAATAGCTCAGCTAGGCACCCGTCGGACCTTCTTGCCCCATCTCTCTCTTTACGCCCAGGACACTTGGAAAGCGACGCCAAAACTAACTCTGACATACGGGGTAAGGTGGGAGCTGAGTCCCGCACCTTCAGCCCGAGGGAACACAACACTAGCAGCCTGGCAGAACACGAGTGATCCGGCAAGCATCGCTCTGGCCCCTTCGGGCACTCCATTGTGGAGGACTACTTATGGCAACTTTGCACCCCGTTTTGGGTTTGCCTACAGGTTTACTTCCAACGGGGACCTCGTCCTTCGCGCCGGTTCAGGGATCTTTTACGACCTGGGTGTAGGTGAAGCCGCTAATCTTGGAGAGTTGCTCCCCAATACAGCCAGATTACCTGGAGTGCAGGTCTCAGTTCCTGTTCCAGACGTGACACCGTACCTGACCACAAACTTCTCGAGCGAGCCTCCTTTTGTTAGTGTGTTTGGATTTAGCAATAGCCTCTCCCTTCCTCGGTCGTATCAATGGAATGTTGCTCTGGAGAAATCAATTGTGGGCAAGCAAGCGATTTCAGTGACTTATGTCGGTCAAGCTGGGCGCGATCTCCTCCGAAACGAAGCACTGCTTAGACCGAACGTCAACTTCACGGGAAACTTTTTCCTGACTGGTAATACTGCCCGCTCCAATTACAATGCCCTTCAGTTCCAGTTCCGTCGGCCTCTTTCGTCGCGGCTGCAGGCACTACTGAATTACACTTGGTCGCACTCCCTGGACAACGCCTCGAGTGACGTTGTACTCTTCCTCCCCAGTAACGTAATTTCAGCCGAAAACGACTATGCAGCATCCAACTTTGATGTGCGGCATAGTTTTTCGGGAGCCATTACTTATGATGTTCCAGGGCTGGCAAGATCCGGAATCCTCGCGCTCTTGACGAATCATTGGTCTTTCCAATCTTTTATCGTTGTGCGAACCGGCTTTCCACTTAATGCAACGGTTTCCGGGACATCTCCGGTCGGAGGAACTGTTAAGACTCGCCCGGACCGTGTTGCTGGAGCACCTTCGTGGATTTCGAATCCTGCTGCCCCTGGCGGAAAGGCCCTGAATACCGCGGCCTTCTCAAAACCCACGACTCCCAGGCAAGGCACTGAGGGGCGTAATGACATTACTGGTTTTGGCTTGACACAGCTGGATCTCTCTATTGGGCGGAAATTCCCCATAACCGAAAGGCTCAATCTTGAGTTTCGGACGGACGCGTTCAATCTCCCCAATCACCCAAATTTCAGTAATCCTTTTGGCTGCATTGACTTTCCCTCTTTTGTCCCCTGCGTCCAGTCAGGAGGAATGCTGAATCAAGCGTTAGGAGGACTGAACCCACTTTTTCAGGAAGGCGGCCCCAGGTCTCTCCAACTCGCACTGAAGATAAATTTCTGACCATTCGTGGAACCAGGAGTAACACTTCGTCTGAGGAGAGGAACTTGTTTTTTGAAGCTAGCTGGCTCCGTGTCATTGTACTGCTCAGCACTGCGTTTGGTTTCATTCGACTATCTGCTGGTCAAACAAGGACGCCTGCTGCGTCGACCCACCCGGTGACGGTTGCGGACGCTATCAGTATGATCCGGATTGCGGGGAGTAAATATCCCGCAGTTCGTCCTAAGCGCGGATTTGCTGTATTCTCGCCGGATGGAAAGCGCTTCGCGATCGTCCTTTGTAAGGGGAACATAGATAACAACACGAACGAGTATTCTTTGCTGGTTTTTCGCGCTGCTGAAGTGCCCAATGCTAGCCGCCCAATGGTGCTTACGGTCTTTTCGTCCTCATCGAATCGTGTAGGAATTTCGGACCTCAGGTGGTTCGATGATGACACCATTTTATTCCTTGGCGCGCGCGGCGCCGAAACCACACAGCTTTACTCAGTTCGATGCAGTTCGAGGAAGGTGAAGCAGCTTACGAACCATCCCACCGCAGTCACCTCCTACGACGTATCTGAGAAGCTAGATACGATCATATTTGCTGCAGAGGAACCTGAGCGTGAACTCGTAAGTGACAAAGTATTGCAAACGGGCATGCACGTTGACAAAGAGATGGTTACGGACCTGATTAGAGGACGTACCAATGGTGATGGTTTTGAGGAACTATTTGTGAAAAAGAGTACGCCTGCCACAGAGCAGCGCTTGCACACTCTGGGGCCATTTAGGCGAACCTTTATCACACCGCTGCGTCTTTCACCAGATGGCCGGTATCTGGTTGTAGAGACACACGCAATGGACGTACCCCAGAATTGGAGCAACTATCAGGATTCGCAGGTAGAAATAGCTTTTCGAAGAGGGTTCCGCGGGGGCGTCGACACCGGGATTTTGCACCGCGAGCTTCTTGACACGCAGATGGATAAGAGTGAGGTATTGCTGAATGTTCCGTCCACCTCTTCGTCGTCCGATGTTCTGTGGTCCCCGGACTCGAAGTCTTTCCTATTGTGCCCTACTTATCTTCCGTTGAATGTCGAGGATCCAATCGAGTTTCAATTGAGACGGTCGAGCAAGTTTGTCGTTGAAATCGAGCTGCCGAATCGAACAGTCGTGAAAATCACGAATCAGGATTTGACCCCCGTTCGCTGGGATCTACAAACAAATGTCGTGGAGTTCCATCTCCGGCAGAAGTGGGACGAAACACAAAGCGTTCCTGAGTCAATTCATTATCGAAAGACGGGGAAAACATGGCAACGCCTGGCGGCTGCTCCTAAAGAAGTCACCGATTTACCGGCAAATATTCTCGCAGATCAAGATCTGAATATGCCTCCACGGATCGTCGTGATGGACCGCGAGACAAAACAGAAGACGACACTTTTAGATTTAAATCCACAGTTTGCAGAGCTCGCATTTGGCAAAGTGGAAGAAATTAATTGGAAGGATGGAACTGGCAATACTGTCAGCGGTGGGCTCTACTTCCCCCCTCAATATATCCCGGGGAAGCGATATCCCTTGGTTATTCAGACGCACGGCTTTGAGCCCGGCACATTTGTGATTGATGGATCTCACATGACGGCATCTGCAGCGCAACCATTGGCGGGTAGGGAGATAATGGTCCTTCAAGTTAAGGATATATTTTACGATTCGCTGGATACCCCCCGGGAAGCTGAACGCGTGATGAGCGCCTACGAAAATGCGGTTGAATATTTGGATCAGAAGGGCATTGTCGACCGAAGTCATGTTGGCCTCGCCGGATTCAGCCGAACTTGTCTGTACGTAAAGTATACGCTCACGCACTCGAACCAGCACTTTGCTGCTGCCATCGTCGCGGACGGCGTCGATGCCGGGTACTTTCGATATTTGATGTATTACAATGCCGACCCAAGTGAGGCGGCCGAATACGACAGTGTGATTGGTGCCCCGCCTTTCGGACATGGTTTGTCGTTGTGGCTGAAGAACTCACCTGGATTCTTATTGGACAAAGTGCAGACGCCATTACAGATTCAGGCATTCAGCGCAAATTCTATACTTGGTGAGTGGCAGTGGTTCGAAGGATTGAAGCGATTGGGAAAGCCGGTTGACATGCTTTATTTGCCTGCCGCTGCTCATATTCTCGTAAAGCCATGGGATCGGATCGCCTCGCAAGGAGGAACTCTTGACTGGTTTTGCTTCTGGCTAAAAGGCGAAGAAGACCCCGACCCCGCCAAAGCCGAGCAATATATCCGCTGGCGCGAACTCCGCAAATTGCAAGAACAGAATGCCCAACAACCCCTACAAGCCAACCCGCCTTCGGTTCACTAAGAGTCAAGAACGCGCAGCCTCACTCTGCACGACACCGCGGATCCAACCGTGGATCTATTCGGTTGCTAAATAGTTTTTCTCACTTTTTCCCCCTTCGATGTTCCTTATATATATGAGGGGAGTTCCCGCCGGATTTCCCCCGGGAACCTGCCTGGGACAGATTTGGGACAAAAGTCTTGGCACGGGTCTAGGGGCTAAATCGCGCAGAATCAGCGAACCTAGATGACTAACTCCGTCTCATAACCCGAAGGTCGTCAGTTCAAATCTGACCCCCGCAACCATTTCTAAGTCCTGTTTCAGGATCGTTTTACGCAACCAGTAACGGGCGAATTGGTGCTTCCGATTTATAGCCCAATTCGCCCAATTCAAATCCCAGCCCAGCTTTCTCGCACCATTCCCTCCGATAAGTCTCGTCGTACCGCAGTTGAGCCGCGTAGAGGTCGATCAAGTTTTGTGAATGGCCTAGCCACAGTTTGATGAGGTCCTCCAGCACCCCCGCCTTGCGGAGTACCGCAAAACGAAAGCGGCGGAACGCGTGGTATCCGCCTTGTCTCCCCGCTTGCTGCAACACGTCCAGGACATTGCGCGAGTCCAGAAGACGTCCCGCTCTCGTCGTGAATAGGTGCCCCTTTCTTCCTTTTATGTAGCGGCATAGAACTTGTGCCAATGACTCCGGAATATCCACTGAGCGAATCGGGTTTAAGGTTTTCGGTGCTTGCTCGCGTGTCCGCGATCACGCTTTTGTTAGCGTGCGAGTCAGCTTTATTTTGCCGAGGCAAGTCGTGAAACCACTGGTCACTCTGCGAGAGGCTGTGGATCACGGTGCCGAGGGGAATAGCGCGATCGATTTTGAGATTGAGGGCCGCGGAGAAGTGGCGGACTTGGCAAAGAGCGTCCAAAATCTGATCGCGCGGCTGCAGCACGGTACGTGAGCGTAAAGCGCGAATCAGCCGGTCATGTTACGCCTGCGGTGGACCGTGTCAAGCTGGCTTCATGCGTTCTCACAGCGAGCTAGGATGGAGAGCTAGATATTTTTGCAAGACTACGTCATCCGGTGGGCCGTAGAAGCGAACGGCCACGGTGAAATTCCCGCTTGGCCAGTAGAAATAGGTCGTTCCCTTTCCGTCAGGATAAATCCACGCAGAGTTCAGGTAGATACTATTTCCGAACTTGGGGACCCTTTGAATGGACTTGCGCTGGGTGACCAAGGCGCTCCGAGCAGGATAGTTTCGAAGACTGTATGTGGCCCATGCGGAATTCGGATATTCGGTGACAGAAACGTCGAAACTCGGCGTTTCGAGTTGCTTGGAACTCGTAAACGGAAAGCCGTAGTAGGAAACGGAATAAGAAACGCAGTGCAGAAGAGGTTGTTGGCCACCCCGTAGATCGCATGGCGGCGAAGGAGTCACGGAACCACCGTCCGGGTCGTGGCCGGAGATGGCTTGCAAAATAAGGACTTGACCAGGTTCGTGAGGCTCGACTCCCGCGAGATTTGCGAGAGAAGGAGCTTCTGCGTCCGATTGTACGATCTCTTTCTGCCGTTGCTCCTCCTGAGCTTTCATAATATTGAGGCGATGCACTTGGGAAGCAGCAAAAAACACTACCAGGAGAATCGTCGAAACAGCTACGAGTCGCTTCCAGAGCGGCAATGGAGTCTTACCAAGTTCGGCAGCGCTTGAAGAACCAAGGGCGGTGGTAGGTGACGAGCCGCGTGCTTCGGAATGAAGAGGAAAAAGCAAAGCCACGAGGGTGGCAACTCCCGTTTGCCAGGCAACGTACATCGAGTAAAAAGACGAGGTGTCGCGGGATGGCTGTAATTGGCTGGCCTGGGACGGCTCGCCGAGGTGTAAAAATCGCAGCAAGTGCCAAATTATCACACCGAGTGATGGGCCGAGCGCGTAGCCGACGACTCCCAGCACACTTCCGGAAACCACGAAGACTCCGAGATTCAAGAGGAGACGGGGTGCCGACTGACGCGCCGGGAAAAAAAAGCACAAGGCTAGAAATAGGATCGCTGCTCCAACGAAGCCACCGACGAGGAGCACATTGATTTCACCAGGATTTAGGCCAAACAGCTCGAACCTAACGGGCCAACGGTTAGATACCGGCATTCCGGCGTTGTAGGCAGCTAGGTAAGCGAGCGTGGACGCACCGACGAAGCCTAAAGCTCTCCACACAGAGCGCGTCTCATCGAACAGCCAGAAATATCCGCAGAGAAATAGTCCGAAAATGAAGCCGATCGATTCGGAGAAGCCTTCGGGTAGAAGAACGAGCAGCCGAAAGCTGCCGCAAGTTGCGAGGCCGGCGAGACAGCCCACCACAGCGAGGGCGGGAATGCGTTTTCCGGAGCTGGCTAGGGCGAGCATATTTCTTCGTACGCTCTAGAATCTACTACTTTACTGCGTCGGGTGTATTTGCGTACGCGCCAATCGCAGACGAACCTATGTCTTCGCGTGGCACGGCTTAATGGCTGAGACGCTTGGCCAGTTCGTAAAGGAAGGCTTGGCCTTCGTAGAAAGATTGCACACCGAGGCGTTCGTCGCGCCCGTGGAAGCGGACGTCGTCGCGGTCCATGAAGAAGGCCTGGACGCCGTAGCAGGGAATGCCTTGCGCGCGGAGATAGCGTTCCGTCGATCGCGCCCATCACCATGATGGGAACCGTGGGAACGCCCGGCCACATGCTGGCGGTGACGGCTGCAATTCTTCACATTGCGTACGGCCGGAGACCTTGACCACGCCTTGAGAGCGAGCGGGATTAGGGATGTGGCGGCAGCCATGGCTTCACTTGAGGCAAAAGAAAGACCGTCGTGAACCCTTTAACAATGGTATAATATATGTTACCATCGAAACGATGATTGATATCCGCGAGTATAACGAGCGTGGCGGTCGCAGTCCTTTTCGCGAGTGGTACGACGGATTGAATTCCGATGCCGCACGGAAGGTGACAACGGCTCTATACCGCGTAGGACTCGGGAACTTCTCTAATGCCAAGAGTGTTGGGGCTGGTGTTTACGAGTGCAAGATCAATTTTGGGCCAGGTTACCGTGTGTATTTTGGAAAAGAGGGCGAGCAAACAGTCATCCTTCTTGGCGGTGGCACAAAACAACGCCAACAGAACGACATCAAGCTTGCACTCGAACGGTGGGAAGACTACAAGCAGAGAAAGAAGCAGCAGAAAGAAACAAAAGAGGAGTGAACATGGCTTTGACGCGAGATTTTAGAGAAACAGTTCAGGCACGCGTGAAACGCGACGCTGCCTTCCGAAAAGGGCTTCTTAGCGAAGCCATCGAAGGCCTTCTTTCTGGCGAGGTGTCAGTCGGCAAAGAGCTATTGCGTGATTACATCAATGCTACAGTCGGCTTCCCCAAGCTGGCCGCGCATACGAAAATTCACGTTAAGACGCTTCACCAAATGTTTGGCCCGAACGGGAATCCGACTGCCAGGAATCTGTTTGAAATCGTTGCCTATTTGCGGAACGCGGAAGGTGTGCGCTTCGAGGTTCGATCCACACGCGCTGCCTTACGAACTAACCGACGGCCATCCTCGCGGCAGACAAAACGCACTGCTAGCCCAGCCGCTTCTGACTAAGTTTTGACCCCAATTCCAGGGTCCAACTGGGGTCCAAAACTTGGCCTTATTGCGTCGATTTCGGGGGTCTCATTGTTGTAAGGGCAACCGAATCAATGGGACTTAGAGTGTGATCGTCGACTCATAACCCGAAGGTCGTCAGTTCAAATCTGACCATCGATGTAAACGACTGTTCTGGGAGCTGGATGCACTGGGGCGGCGGGGGCGGCCATAAATGAAAGTGGGCGGTCACATAGGCCGCCCGAACCGGCTTTTGAGAGAGCCGGGGAGTCGTACAAACTCATTCTAAGACGATATAACTTGCGCGCACCTCAAAATTTCCGATTTGGAAAATAATCGACTCTGGGCCTGTGCGCCATTTAAACAGAAACACCACGGCTTCTCAGATTCTTCCCCAATGCGTCATTCTCTATGTTCTGGGGAACTTCTTGCGCCATTCGTCCCACTTCGTTTTGAGAGAGGGGAGGATCAATTCCAAATTCCGACGAACGTTCTCGCGGCTGTTCATTGGATGGGGAAATGAGACCGACCAGACACCCCATCGATCATCTTCGAGCGGGCTGATCTGCGACATAGAAACCTCATTAGTGACCTCCCAGACCAAACCCGCGCGACTATTGTCTGGTGCCACTACGAATGCATCTCCCTCTCGGCAAGGCTCCGCCTCGAAGTCCGTAATCTTTCCGAAAGTAAAGCCTTCCACAACGACATCTTCGAGCACCTGAAAACCATGATAGACAGGCGCACCTGCCGGTTTTGCGATGAACGCAGGCTCCGTACTAGAAGAACTGGTCGCATTGGGGTCGACAGCCAGCGGTCGTCCTTTCAGCTGTTTTTTCATCTTGTCCATTTGACGTTTGCTCAAATATACAATGTCACAGTCGCATCGATCAGTTTGAACGGGTTGCC
>Ga0066665_10001552_pt1 | contig 10733 bp, 8 predicted proteins | sample GraSoiAngelo_114_FD_75175 | JGI IMG/M metagenome (GOLD analysis project Ga0066665, IMG submission 75175) | Grasslands soil microbial communities from the Angelo Coastal Reserve, California, USA - 14_0903_13_40cm | ecosystem: Environmental > Terrestrial > Soil > Grasslands | place: USA...
CCCGTCCGCCGGCCGCCCGCGTTGCGATGGCGTTCTTGAATTGGTCAAGCGCCGTCTCAAGAGTCGCCAGGTCTACGGATGGTTGCGGAAATGCCATGTTGTTTGTCATTCCCGCCACGACAGCATCAGCCATCGCCACGATTTGTGCATCAGTCGCATTTCTGAAACCGAGTCGTACCCGCGCTTCAGCCATAGCGTCGATCTCCTTTTACTGTGATGTTCAGAGACTTTTCGGAGCCGACGTGAGATTGTCCAGACTGAATTAATTCAAGGTGAGCCGGATTCCGTGCCACGTTCAGCGATCGAATATTCTTCAAGGAACTTAGCAACCAGTGCGGCGCGGCTCCCAACCCGCATCTTCGCAAAGATTCGGCGAAGATGAGTTGACACGGTCCACGTACTGATCTCAAGCACTCCCGCGATTGTCTTGTTCGGATACCCCTTCGCCACCATGCGGGTGATTTCTTGTTCTCGAGGCGTCAGGTCATGCGCGGGGCGCTCCAATCTTGCCGGCATCAACACGCAACGTACGCCATCGATCTCCAGATCAAGGATCGGACCTTTTCGGTCCGGCATGTCGAGCAAGTGCGGTCCTATCTCGGCGACGACGGCTCGCACCAAGGTTCTGATGTGGTTTTGATCTTTGGAGGTGGTTGAGTTTCGGGATTTCGTGCTATTGGATCTTTGCCGGGCGACATTCCGCACTGACATGCTATTAGCTCCACAAGAGGTTCCGCTTTACCGAGCGGGACCAGTGATCTCATCGACCCTTCATCGAACAACCAAACGCTATTCGATTTGAAGGTATCCCGAGGACACCCTTCGTCGTATCACACGGATTCTTGCGGCGCTGTCAAATCAGTCCATGATTCGTTACTGACGTCGCTGATTCGTTTAATTCGTTGCTTACGTGATTGGTTCTTGTCGCAATATCAGGCAATAGCGTTCTTGCAAAGTAACATGTTAGTTGTCATTCGTAAAGTACTCCGTGCCCGCTGTGGCCGCCGTTGCCTGCTGTGCGAAAGATAGTACGCGTACGATGGGATCGCCAGTCACGTCTTTGGGCTACCATGCCGCTTCTACCACATACCGGCTAGTGCGTCCTTGCTACTTTTAAAATGCGACTATGCAAGCCAGGCGCACGCGTCTACGCTGTGACCACCTCAGCAAATTTGAAAGGAGAAAAGGTTATGGCTAGGCCGATCGGGGAAATGGAAATGGAGCTCGAAGGCGAATTCGAAGGCGAGCTGGAAGGCGAGGAATTTCTTGGCACGGCTGCAAGAGGCATCGGAGGCGTCCTCGGCCTAGGCGAGTCGGAGCTCGAAGGGGAATTCGAAGAGGAGTCGGAAGCAGAGCTCGAAGGTGTAGGAGAAGGTGAAGGGGAGGCGGAGTTCGAGTCCGAATACGAAGGCGAGCTGGAAGGTGAGTTCGAAGGGGAAGAGTTCTTTCGGCGCTTTCGACGCATCGCCCGCGGCATCGGTGGATTCGTTCGACGTGCCGCACCTCTCTTGAGAAACGTGGCGCGAGTTGCCGCGCCTTGGGTTGCAAGAGCCGTGGGCGGAGCCCTTGGCGGTCCGGCCGGAATGGCGCTCGGCAGTGCCGTGGGTAATCTGGCACAGCGAGCGCTGCGCGAGGGCGAGTCGGAGTTCGAGGCGGAAGGCGAATTCGAAATGGAGCTTGAAGGCGAGTTCGAGGGCGAGTTGGAAGCAGAAGCTGTTGGACCAATGACGCAGCAGGAGGCATTGGCCGAGTTAATGGCAGCCGTTGCTTCGCGCGCACAATCCGAGGCTGAAGCCGAAGCGATGATCGGGGCGGCAACCGCCAACCTCATGTCGCGGGCGGACCGGCGGGCTCTTCGAGCGATGGTTCCCCACCTGACGCGAGGCGCAGCCGTTTTGACGCGCATCCTGCGCAGCCGCCGGATGACGCGGCCGGCAGTGCGAACGGTTCCGACGATCGTCCGCCGGACCGCGGCAACTCTAGCCCAGCGGGCGCGCGCCGGCAGGCCCGTCACGAGGACAACGGCGGCGCGCGTGATGGCGGCGCAAACGCAACGCGTGCTCGGAAGTCCGCGTACTTGTGCGGTCGCGATTCGGCGCAACGTTCGTGCAGCCCAAGCCGCGCGTAGAGTGCGTCCGCGCGCTTCACGAGCCGTTGCGGGCTAAACCGATCAACGACGTCGATCTGGTCAACGATTCGATTTCAGGCGGCACGACTCGGCCGCGGGAGGTCCCGTCATGTACGAATACGAGATGGAAGCGGAGCTCGAAGGTGAATTCGAGGGTGAGCTCGAAGGTGAGTACGAAGGCGAATACGAAGGTGAGTACGAAACCGAAGAATTTCTGTCGAACCTTCGACGTCTTGCCGGCCAGGCTGCGGGTTGGATGCGAAGACAGGCGGTGCCGGGTTCGCCATTAAGAAGAGTAGCGTTTGGAACGGCGCGCCAGGTCGTTCAGCGAGGTCTGCCTGCGCTCGGACGATGGGCCGGCGGCGTAGTCGGCGGAGAAGCGGGCGGCGCCCTCGGCGGACTCGCCGGTCCGGAAGGGATACCTGTCGGCGCGGCCGCGGGAGGCTTTCTCGGGTCCCAGGCCGGCGGGCAGCTCGGACAACAAGCAGTTCCGACGGTTATGGGCTGGATACCGCAACGGGAGTCCGAGTTCGAAGGAGAATACGAGGGCGAGTTCGAGAGCGAAGTCAATCCGCTGCGGCGGGTTTATAGCGATGCGTTGATGGAGCATCTCGGTCACGCAGCCGCCGAAGCCGAAAGTGAAGAAGAAGCCGAAGCGTTTGTCGGTGCACTTGTCCCACTCGCGGCCCGAATCATTCCGAGAGCCGCGCCGGCGATCATCCGTGCAGCGCCGGGCCTGATTCGAGGACTCACAGCTGCAACACGGACACTTCGGCGCAATCCGGTGACGCGGCCTCTCGTTCGCGCTCTTCCGACGGTCGTTCGACAAACGGCGGCGGCAGTCGCGCGGCAAACGGCCCAGGGAAGAAGGGTCACCCCTCAGTCTGCTGTGAGAACGTTGGCGCGGCAAACGGCCCGAGTGCTGAGCAGTCCCCGCCAATGCGTGCGCGCGTACAGACGTGCGCGCGCCCTGGACCAACGGTATCACCGCGCAACTGCGGCGGCCGTGAGGGGCAGAATTCCTCGGCCGGCGGCGACGCGGACCGGCGCCAGGGGTCCGGCAAGGGCTTGCTGTGCATGCGGCAGCAGAGAAATGGAGTGCTGAGTGCCGAGCGCCCGGCGATTTAGCGATTCGATCCGGAGAATGAGATGTTGGAGACTTCCGTAGAACAACTTGGCGCTGCAAGTCCCCCGCGAGGCACAAGCGATGCTGTGCCTAGACCCGGGGCAGGACGAAGGTCCCGCCTAGCTCCGGTCTTGCAACCGTGGATTCGAGCCCAGTCGATCAACGTCAACCGGCACTGGGCCGCTCTGCGTCCGTTTCGTCACGGTGAATTTGGAACCAACGCGGCCGCGCCAACCGAAGGGCATCTTCAAGCCGCGAATGATTTGATCAAAAAGCTTCGAGCTCGTCTTGAAAGTTTAACGGCCTCGGTCGGGCAAACTGCCACGCTGACCTCTCAAGAGCCATCTACGCCGAATCTTCGAACGCTCGTGACGCAGAAAGAACGCGCACACGATTGGGTGCGCCGGATCGAACGCATCTGGGATTTTTATTTCGAGCTGTTCGGCCAACGACAATCCCAGTTTGGCGATTGGCTGGTAAGCTGCGATCGAATTGCGACCGATTGCTACCAGCACACCTTCATTGGACTCGGAACCGCCAAGTCGATTCCAGCGCCGCCGCCATTCGCCTACATGAGGACCGGATTCTCGCCGGCGACGTTTCGACGAAGGATTCCGCTGCGCCAGCTCGGGCTGCAACTCAACCCGTTTCCATTGATCCAGCTTCCCTATCACAGGCTGGTGAATCCTTGGACGCTGGGAGCCATCTTGCACGAGGTCTCGCACAATCTGCAGAACGACCTCGGACTCGCGCGCGTCATTCCCCGTGCAGTCGCGCGCCGTTTGCTCCAGGCCAGACTCAGTCCGTTTGTCGCTTCAACATGGACGCGTTGGCACCGGGAGATCTACGCGGACCTGTCGGGTTTACTGTTGGGCGGACCGGCGGTGGTCGCTTCTCTGATGGACGTTATTGGCCGCTCGCCGCGAAGCGTTTTCAGTTTCAGCTCGCGTGGGCCGCATCCGACGATGTATCTCCGCACCTTCATCAGTATCGAGCTGCTTCGCCGGATGGGATTCACAGAAGAAGCTGAACGATATCGACGAGCATGGTCCCGCATCTACCCAAACCCGCGTGCGGGTAACATTCCCCAGGAGATGCTCGAGACTTTTCCGGAGGCCAACGCTCTCGTCGTGGATACGATCTGCTACCAACCGTACGAGACGCTCGGCAACAAGTGTCTCTCGCAAGCGATCAAGTTTGCGCCGAAGGAACAGCAGATGGTCGAAGAGGCAGCGACCCGTTTGGCCAGCGGGATTGATCCCGGCGTCGTGCCGGAACGATTTTTGATCGGCGCGGCGCGGTTCGCGCTGGATAACAAACTCGCTCGCCCGGGAGTGATCACCGAATACTTCTACCGCGAGTTGTCCAGGAGATAGCAGGGAGGTAGCGAAGTGACTCTGGAAGCAACGTTTCAAAACTTGTGCTCAGGAATCGCAGAGTGGAGCCAATACGTACAGGACTTGCGCGTAACAATTGTTGAAGACAAGCCGTTGGGAGGCGACAGAGCACTGATCGACCAGTTGGGCGACGCGACCTATGACGTTCGCGGGCACTTGGAGGAGGCGCTTGAGTTTGCCGACGAGGCGCGTCGTGCGGTCGAGATGAATTCAATTAATTCCGACCTGGCCCGACGGAGGTTGGCCTCTTGCAATGAAAGAATCAATAACGCGATGAAAAACTACCTCGACCTTATTTCGTACGAACGCGTCGGCGAGTTGGTGGAAATGGGAGGGGAATTCGGACGAGAAGGTCAAGCATGGGTAGGCAGCGTCAAAAGCGCGCTCGATCAATGCCGGCAAATGATGCACAAGGTCAATCAATTGATTTTGCAGAGTTGGCTGGAGTTGACGGACCGAATGGCGATTTCGCCGGTCGCCGTTCACGCGACCAACATCGGGCAACAGATCAATGCAGCAGAAGTCGGTGAGTTATCTCGAGGACATATTCCGTGACTCGGTGTGGTGAAGTTGGGTGTTGCGCTAGGCCGAAAGGCCGTGAAGAGGCCTCGTAGTGGGACGCCAGTACATCCGCGAGAGCGGCAGCGCGATCGGCGGAAGGAAAGAATAGGGAGATTCGTTATGCCAGACTCGAAAGAGTATCAATCGCTCGAAGATCGAATACGGGACAAAATGAACCGCCAATTAACGGCGGACCTTATCCTGAAGAAGGAACTCGCTGAGACCCTCGGCGCCGCCGGGGCAACCGATGCACTCTCCGATCCGGCGCGGGCATCGATATGCCCGAAGCGCACTGAAGATGAAGAGTTCATTCGGAGAGGGTTCATCGATGTGAAGACGATCTTTCTCGATTTCAAAAAGTCGATCGACTCACTCGTGAGCGCGACGGGGCCGTCCACTCCGGGAGAAACCACAAGGAAAGCCAAAAGGGAACAGTCCGAGGGCGGACCTAGCACACCACAGGACGACATCCCCGCCAGGCTCATCGCACTTTCAAATCGGGCAGGCCATGCGGCGGCGGTGCTTTCCAAAGATCCGGAGCACAATCTGATCAGGGAAGTAAACGGATTGTACAAGGAGATGGCGATATCGTTTACGGCTCTCAAAAACACGAGCGGCTTGGACCAGTCTCTTGTCCAGTCTGCAGCAGGTTACCTTGACGCCGTCGCCGCGGCGATTCCAGATCTTTGTCTTCAGGTCGATGCATTTGAATCCCGTGATTTCGCTCGACTCCGACTCTACAGACTCGAATCGGCTGCTAACGACTTTTATCACTACTTCAACCCTGAAAAATCCGAGGTGAAGGTTTCAACGGCAACATGGAAGACGGTTTTTCCTGAACATACTTTCCAAAAAGTTGATCTAACCATCAAAAAGTTTGTAGAACTTGGCGGAGCAATTCGCGACAAATCGAAGGCTGCAGCAGCGCAATGCGATCCGGACGATATACCCGGCACCGTCGATGAGATTTGCGCGGCCGTCATCGATATCGAGAACGCTTACCATGAGCTCATTTGCAAATTGGAGAATTGGGAATGCCAGGTTGACGCGGATCATTTCATGATCGGCGAAGTGAAAACATTTTTTGAAGGCGCGGGCATCTACGTTGCGAGCACCTTGAAGGTATTGCAGTCGATCCGGGTCGAGAAAACGGATTGGATCACGCAGTTGAAAACCGACTTCAAGTCCGTTCAGGACAATGTCGTTGCCGTTAAGCGGGAGATCGACTGCTGGGCCGAGCGACAACTTTGCCCCCCGCCCGATCACTGCAGGGAAACTTCCTCAAAGTTGCTTGCCCTGACCGAACGCGCTTCGCAGCAAGCCGCAACCATCAGCGCTTCCGACGATTGTTGCAGCGCGCTCGAGTGGCTGAGCGACATCGTCAACAAAACCGACTCCGAACTACACGCGTGGGCTGACAAGGCAAAGCCTCTGGCGAGCGATCCGGAATTTCCGTACGAGCTTTTCGACAGGTTTTGGTGGCCGATCGCGAGGATTCGTCTGGCGTTGTGCAAGTGCCAGACGACTTTCGACCCGTGTTATGAAACCAATCAACTCCTTGCAAGGTATTTCAAGATCCAGGAGAAACTCAAGACATCGGTCGAGAGTATTGAAGTGGATCTCGATCTTCCTTCGCGGCGTTGCGCTGGTGTACAGCCAACTCCCCCGACCCAGGGTAGCACGACGGATTGGCCCCCGAAGCCGGTGCCTCCGAAATGGGTTCCACCAAGTAAAACATATACGGATCCGATTGGTCGGGTTCTGATGGACGCTTTGGCGTTGGCCAACAAGACCAAGGAATTCGTTTCGGGGACCACCCGCGTAAAGGCCGACGAATTGGTGAAAAGTTTGGGCAACGAGCTGACATGGCTTGGCAGCGATGTCTCCGCGGGAAGGGTCTCCTTGGCTGATTTTCGGGATCGAACGCTCCGGCAGTGGAACAGTTTTCGCGCGGCCGCTCAAACATCTCTGGCACTCGCGCGCACGGAAGCCGCCGAGGAAGGACGATTGAAGGCGGACATTTCCGTGTTCGATCTCGCGCTAAAAAGTAAGAAGATTTTCGATCTGGAAGGTCAACTCGCAGCATCCGATGCACGGATGAAAAGTCTGCTGGGAGTTCCCCGAAACTGACCTCATCGATTCAGTGCAGCGGCAGGCGGAGCCGTGTGAAGGAGGAAGGATCATGATTTTCGAGTTGTTCCTTAATTGCGTTGACGATCTGAGTACGCGCTGGACGGATTTTCGCGATGGTTTGACAGAGCTGGTTGGCGCTCTTTCCGCGGCGGACCCGTTGGTACCGACATTGATTGGGTTTATTGACCAGGCAAAATCAGAACTTGGGACCATCGCCGCACAGCGTCCGAGTCTAGCTGGAACGAATAACGCGGCAACGCTGATTGAGCACGCGACGCCGATCTTCACGGATACAAAGACACACTTCACGCCAATCCGAAACGCCCTTGATACAGCGCTGCCTGACTTAATTGCCCGGGAGGGGAGGGTCAGTGCAGCGGCCGTCGTAACCCGGTCGCGCCTGGCCGACCTTGAGGCGCATATCAACGAATGCGTGCAGGAACTGGTCGAAATTTCGACCGCTGAAGGTCAGCGTGCGAACGTCTCAGGAATTCGTGGCTCGGTAAGCGACCTTTCGACGTATCCCGTTCTCACGCAGGACTTCGGTTACGGCAGTGGGTCGTTTCCGTCGAGCGGCGGGACGGGGGGCGGCGGTACGCCGTTAGGGCAAATGGTCGAACGCGCGTTTTCGGCGGTGTTGGGTTTACGCCCGCGTTTGAACGACACGAAGTCTTTCATGTCCGCCCTCAACCAGTCGTTTGTATGCGAAGAAGTCGAGGGTCGCACAGTATGCAGATGGAATCAGCGTGGCGGGGTCGCAGTTGCCGAACTGGGCGGAACGATTACGGGTGCGCAAGCGAGCCTATATCAACGGGCCAGGCTGGCGCTAGACAACGCGCTACCTCTGCTTGACGCGCTCACTCCGCTGCGAGCTGACTTCGATGCGCAGGAAGTGGAAGCGGTTCGGGCCATCGTACGCCAGGAGATGATCGAGTTGGTGAACGAGTTCGGAGTTGAAGGTGGTCCTCGCGTAGAGCGCGTGGACGACCTGTTCGCGCTGCTCAGCGATCCCCCGAACGCCCCATTTAATCGAAGGCGCGGCGGATTCCGGACAATCGACAACGGTCAAAATATCCTTGCTCTAATCAACGCGCAACTGCTTGCAGCCTTTGGATCGGGCGAACTGGGACGGCTCGGTGACGTGTTTGGGTTGACGCGCGACCGCGTGAACACGATCGAAGAGGAGCGCGACCTCACCAATTACTTGATCGTTCGTGATCACATTGACTCGCTGCTGGTGAGTTGGCTCGCATTTCGGCCCAACTTCCTTGGCGGGATCGATAATTTCCTCGGTACGCAATTGGTGCTCATTCAACGCTCGCTGGCCGTTATCGCGGAATCTGTCGATGAGGTGTACTTCGCGATGGATTCGGTGTTCCTTGGTCCCGCCGAACGTAAGACAACACGGATCGAATTCCCAGCCAATGTGGCGCCGCCGATGTTCGTCGATGAGTTGTTCTCCTGGGTGCACGATTACGCTGCGGACGAAGCGCCGTCAATCATTGAAGATGGCGGCAAACGTGGTGTTCGCGCAATTGTGCCCACTTTGCGGCGCCTGCACGACCTTGTCGAAGCAAGTATTGGAAGAATCCGGCATCCGGGGGCACGGCACGAGAGAGTGCGTCGAACGATCGACGAAGTGGTGGGCCACTTGGACGAGGCCGCGCGTCTCAGTGGAACGATAACGTAGTGTCTTGTGCTCGCGTTTAAGCGTTTAGTGCCGTAAACGCAATTGAGGGAGCTTACCATTTCGACCGAAAGAGAAAACCAAAACCTCTATGACAAAACTGCAGAGTTGCGGAGACAATTGGCGGATCAACTCGCGGCTGGATTGACTTCGAACCCACAACTCGCCGAAGTTCTCACAAAAAAGATCGACGATTTGATTGCGCAGGTCGTTGCCGACGAAGCCAAGACCCCGCCGCCTCCGGACAAGGGGCTCGCCGAGTTGGTTGGCATCGGCCCGCAAGCCGCTCAAGATCTTGGCAAGACACGCTTGCCCCCGGGCGTAGAGAACTACGACGAGACAGTCTCTTCGGAACGAATCAATGCGGTCGGCGATCTCTATTACATTTATCAACACGAAACCATTGGTGTCTTCAGGGTTATTGCAAAACTGCAAGAGCTTTATCGTGGCGGTGTCGTACGACTATCCTCGGGCGCGGGTGCGTATTCTCTATATCAATTCGATCGTCGAGAAGTCCTGCGGTACACGCAGCGCGACCGCCTTTCGGCATATCGGCGTGTTTTGGGTTACGGGACGACCCCGGTTCCCACTGGATCCCGTGCGAATACCGACTTCCATGCCATGTTTAGCCACTTCATCAATCAAGTGACTCTCTTCTGGCGCGACAAGCGGATTTCCGACGTGATACGGGAACGCTCTTTCGACCCGAGCTTCGGCAGCATCGCGATCGTGCGCCGCGCTGGCCTCGATTTACGCAATAACTTGAAATTCACTTCGTTCGGCCACCTGAACGTCCTGCGAGTCGAGGTTATGCAATTACTCGATGAAGCATTTCGAATCTTGAACTCGGACGACGTTAAGCGGCTGTTCGGCGCAGACAACGCTTGGGATGTTGTCGAAGAAGTGTTGATCCGCTACTTCAACGAGCGTCTGGTTACGTCGCCCCGCCAGCGCATGGGAGTCGCGGGACGGGAAATTTTGCGGTGGCTTGCGCAGCCTTACATGCTGCAGACGCAGCGGCCCCAGTTCGAAGCGCTGCTCCTCGAAATCGCCGAATACGCAGAAGAATGGCTCACCAGCGCGCAGGCAATGGGGTTGGCCGCGCGGCGAACGGGCGGGCGAGTTCTGCCGTGGAATCAGTCGGCGCCGGCGCCGGTTCGGACCGCCAGAGCGGCCGCGAGTGGAAGCGGCGTGGCCCGGCAACAGGAGTACGAAGAATGAGCCGTCGATCGGCCGGCAATTGGCCCCGACATTGGGACGGACCATACCGCAGGCAGAGAGTCCGGAGCGGCAGGGGCCATTTTGCAGTTGAGAATCGGGGACTCCTGGTATTGAGCTCCGTGCGAAGAGAGCCGTGTTCCTGGTACGCGGCGTGTGCAAGGTAGTGGGCGAACACGATCGTCGGGCGCTCGCGGAGCTCGCGCAGTTCATACGTTTTCCGACCGTCAGCTCGCAACCCAAGCACGCAGGCGATATCCGGCGCTGTGCGGCGTGGCTCGCAGAACATCTCGTTGGAATCGGCTTGCGCAATGTCCGCGTGTTTCAGACATCGAGGCATCCCATCGTCTATGCAGATTGGTTGCTCGCCGCCAGGCGCCCGACAGTGCTGGTTTACGGTCACTACGACGTCCAGCCTGTCGATCCACTCAACGAGTGGAATTCACCGCCTTTCGACCCCGTTGTGCGCGGCGGCAACATTTA
>Ga0066665_10001558_pt1 | contig 10728 bp, 9 predicted proteins | sample GraSoiAngelo_114_FD_75175 | JGI IMG/M metagenome (GOLD analysis project Ga0066665, IMG submission 75175) | Grasslands soil microbial communities from the Angelo Coastal Reserve, California, USA - 14_0903_13_40cm | ecosystem: Environmental > Terrestrial > Soil > Grasslands | place: USA...
CGCGGACATTGTCAGAGGCCCGTCTCCAGTCGAGCACGATGCGGGCGTTCCGTCGCGATTCGCGTCGGTCTGTAGCCAAACGTCGAACGTCGTCGAGCCGGTTGGATTCACCACGTCTGCCGCGGTGTGGATTCCGTCCTGGTTGGAATCCAGATACATGTACTGGGCACCGGCGTTCGACGCAGGAGCAAGAAGGCAAAGGACGGCAGGGGTCAGGAGGCGGCGTAAGCCTTCCCGGAGGCACATCGCGAGATGCGGAAGTGGTTTCTGGAAACGACCAGGTCGCATCGGGACCTCTCGTTCGTTTCAGAGATAGAGCGAGGAAAGCGGTACATTAGCACAATGCCGCAACTGACTCAACAGCTTTGCAATACGCGCTCCATTGCCGACACGGCGAACTCGATCTGCTCCTCGGTGATCGTGAGCGGCGGGGTGAAGCAGATCACGTTGTCGTGGACGCCTCCGGGATAGGCAAGCACGCCCTGTTGCAAGAGCGCCGCGACCGCGCGGCCGGTCCGGTCGGGGGCGGGCTCGCGTGATTCCCGGTCACGCACCAGCTCGACCGCGGCCATGAGCCCCGCGGCCCGCACCTCTCCCACGACACGCGATCGCTCCTGCACCGCCCGCAATCCCGCCGCGAACTTCGCCCCGACGCGCTCCACGTGCGCGCGGGTCTCCGGAGCGGCGAGCCGGTCGAGGGCCTTGAGCGCGCCGGCGCAGGCGATCGGGTGGCCGTAGAAGGTGCTCGAGTGCGGCGCCTCCCCCGAAGGCAGGATGTGCTTCCGCCAGGCCTCCATGATCTTCGCGCGGCCCAGCACCGCCGCGATCGCGACACCCCCTCCGATTCCCTTCCCCGCCACGAGAAGGTCCGGCGCGGCGTCCTCGCCGTGGCGCTGCCATTCCCAGAAAGGCCCGGTCCGGCCGCCACCCGTCATCACCTCGTCCAGGATCAGGAGGAGACCGCGCTCGCGGGCGAAGGCGCGGAGCCCGGGCAGAAATTCCGGAGGGGGCATCACGCAGCCGGAGCGTCCCTGGATCGGCTCGACGAGAATCGCGCCCGGCGGATCGGACCCGTGAAGCTCGCGGTCCACGGTTTCCTTCACCGCGTCGAGGCAGCGCAGGTCGCACCGTCCGCCGCATCCGCGCGCGAGAGGACAGCGATAGGCGTAGGGATACGGAACACGAACCGCGAGATCGGGGATCTGCGCCGCGAACGGACGGCCCAGCCCCGGGTCGTCGGTGACCGCGAGCGCGCCGTAGCTCTGTCCGTGGTAGGCGCCGGTGAACGCGACCACCCGACGGCGCCCCGTCGCGAGGTGCGCCGTCTTGAGCGCCAGCTCCACCGCCTCCGCCCCCGTGCTCGCGAGGAGCGCGCGGTCCAGCGGCCCTCCCAGCGACACCAGCCGGCGCACGAGCTTCTCGCGCGTCTCGTGAGGCATGAGGTCGCCCAGCCCCTGCGTGAGCTTCCGGGACTGCGCCGACACGGCGCGCGCGACCTCCGGCGCCGCATGGCCGAGGGAAAGGACCCCGAAGCCCGCCGTGAGGTCCAGGTAGCGGTTTCCGTCCAGGTCCAAGACCACGGCGCCGCGTCCGCGCGACCAGACGATCGGAGACTGCTCGGCGCCCCAGATCGCCGCTCCCTCTCTCCGGCGCAGCCTTCGCGCGGCGTTCCGCGAGCGGGGCCCCGGAGGAGGCACGACGATCCGGGGCAGCTCCGTGCCCTCGAGCTTCTCCCGCGCGGTCATACCGCGGCTCGCGGAAATTTCGCAGGCTCGCCGATCCGCGCCGCGCCGTTCCTGCGCGTCTCCACCCAGCTCACGCCGAACAGGATCAGCGCCGCTCCGAGGAAGAACGCGGGCCCGAAACGCTCGCCGAACACGATCCAGGAGAGGACGCTCGTGAGCACCGGCTGCGCGTTCGTCGTGATGGCGACCTTGGACGCTTCGAGCCTCCGGAGCGCGTAGAGCCAGAGCGAATACGCGATCAACGACGTGCCCACCGCGAGATAGAGGATCCCGCCCCAGACCGGAAGGGTCAGCGACCGGAGCGGCGGGATCGCGTTCGGGATCAGCGCGGCGGGAAGACACATGATCGTCCCGGAGACCAATGCCCAGGTGGTGAGGGTCATGGGGTCGTACCGGCTCAGGAGCTCCTTCGAGCCGATGGTGTACGCGGCCCAGGAGAAGACCGCGACCAGGATCAGGAAGTCGCCGCGCAGGACCCCGGGCTCGCGCGCCAGTCCCCGGTCCAGGAGGATGAGGACGACGCCGGTGAACGCGACGGCGATGCCGGCCAGTTTCCCCCCCGCGCGCCCCTCGTTCAAGTAGCGCCGCGCGAGCAGGAAGACCACGGCCGGAGTGAGCGCATAGAGGAGCGCCGCGTGACTTGCGGTCGATTGAGAGAGCCCGAAGAGGAAGAACCCCTGATTCATGGGAACGACGAGAAATCCAAGCCAGAGGAGCTTGGGAATGTCGGCGCGCGCGATCGGCTGCCGGCCAGGACGCAGAACATGGAAGACGAGGAGCGCGATGGAGGCACAGGTGAATCGGAGGAGCGCGGTCGAGAGCGGGCCGATCGCGTTCAGGGTGCCCTTCCCGATCAGGTGCGTGCCCGCGGAGAGGATCTGATTCAGGACGAGCGCGAGAACGACCCGATGCTTCCCTTCGATGGCTCCTCCCGAGGACCCGCTCCCGAAAATGGAAGCGCGCAGTGTACCACGGGCCGTCCGATGCGATATTCTCCTCAGCTCTGGAGGGAATGCACGATATGGATGCTGATTTTCGTCACTACCTGCGCACCGCACAAGGCGAGGAGCCGGCCATCGGCCTGGGAGAGGCGCGGTGGGCCGAGACCGAGGCGCTGGCCCGGAGGCTCATCGACGCGACGCAGGCAGAGCCCGCCCTGCGCGCGCTGAAGCAGGAGCCGCAGGCGAAGAAGCGCTGGGATCTGCTGCTGCTTTCGGGACTCCTCCAGGGAGCGCTGGGAGAGCGGGCCGCCTCGCTGGAGGCGCTCGAGATCGTGGGAGACAAGCTGGCCGCGGCCAAGGATCGCGAGGGCGTGCGCGCGCTCCTGCCCAGGTTCCTCACACCCGAGCCGGTCTCCGCGGCCGTGCGCTTCCTCCATCACCTCGCGCGCACCGCTCCCGAGGACGCGGAGCGGATCGAGAATCTGCGTGCGGCCCTCGACATCCGGCCCAACGATCCTCAGCTTCTCATGGAGCTTTCGCAGATCCTCGAGCGGACCGGAGAGGCGGACGAGGCCCGCGACCTGCGTCTCGAGGCGCTCGAGCTCTGGCTCAAGCTCGACAACGCCGCGGCGGTGGGGGACGAGCTGCTTCGGGTGGTCGAGGAGGACCTCCCGCGCGAGCCTGCGCGCGCCGCGGCGATCCTCCTCCACTACGCGGGCGCGGTGCCCTGGGAAGAATCGGAGCCCATCCTCGACCTGGCGCTCCCGGAGCTCGAGAGGAGCGGCGGCGGCATCGGAAGCTGGCGCGATCTCGATGCGATCTTCGGGCGCGCTCCCCAGAGCCCCGCGGCGAGGAAGCTTCTCGCCTCGCTTCTTCGGATCTCGATCGCGGGGGAGCCCGATCCCGACGCGATCGTATCGGGCTCTGGCATCCAAGATCCCGCCGCGTCCATCGCCTCGGTGCGCGCCCGGCTCCCCAAGATCCTCTCGCTCCCCCCGGGAGCGGACGTGGCCCATGCCACCTGGGGTCTCGGCAAGGTGGCCTCGAACGACGGCGATAACGTCTCGCTCGAATTTCCGGGACGCGCCGGCCACAAGATGTCGCTCGCGATGGCCTCCCGCTCGCTCGACCGGCTTCCGCCCGACGGACTGCGCGTCCTCTCCACACGCGAGCCGGAGCGGCTACGCGGGCTCCTCGAGGCGCATGACAGCCAGGTCGTCGTCTCCGCGCTTCGCGACCTCGGAGGCACCGCCACCCTCGCACAGATGAAGCCGAGGATCGAGGCGGTGCTCCCCGAGGGGACCTGGTCGGCGTGGTGGAAGGAGGCGAAGGAGCTTCTGAAAGACGAGCCCAGGCTGGATCTGAGCGAGGCCTACCGTCAGGTCTTCAAGATCGGCTCGGAAGCGGAGCGCCGCGAGACGACGCTTCCCGAGCTGGGACCGCGCGCCGGCGAGGCGGGACTCGGGCTGATCCGGAAATTCCTTCGAGAGCACCCGGACGAGGAGGCGCGGCTCGCCGCACACGCGGCGAAGCTGACGGCGCGGTGGGCCGAGGACTCGAGGCTCGATCCGGGGGTGCGCGCGCAGGCCCTGTGCTACGCCCTTTCCTGGAAGGCACTCACGCCGGAGGGTGCCCGCGACGTGCTGGATTCGCTGGTCGCGGAGGGGCTCTCGCCCGGCGATCTGACGCTGAGCCAGCAGCAGGACGCGCTCCTCGACCTCGCGGAGGGCTCGCGCGAGGAGGAGCTCTTCCTCTGGCGTGCGCTCGAGAGCCGTCTTCCCCGGCTCCGCGATCGGGGTCGGGCACGGCTTCGCGCGCTGCTCGGATCCGGTCTCGGGCGCGCCGTCCAGGAGCGCCTGCAGCATGCGGCCGAGGCCCCGGCGCTGGCGACGAGACTTCTGGAGCACTATGCGGCCCATCCCGCCGATGAAGGCGCGCCCTCGCCTCCCACGCTCCTCCTGACCACGCTCCGGTTGCTCGAGAAGGATGGCGCGGGGGAACCCGGGGTGGCGGAGCGTCTCCTCGACCTCCTGGGGCCGGAAGGGGCCCTGCGGCGCCTGATCGAGGAGGAGGCGCTCGACGAGGAAACGTCCGAGTCCCTGGAGCGCACCATCCTCCACTGGCGCGGGAGCGAGCGGCGGCTCCAGCCGGTGCTGGAATTCCTCCGCGGCTCCGGACACACGCAGATGGCGGAGGCGCACGAGGCACGCCGGAGCGCGACGGCGCAAACGCTCCTCGAGGGAAAGAGCGTCGAGGATCTCGAGACGCGCCATACGATCATGTCCCGCACGACGTACGAGAAGCTCGAGGCGGAATTCAAGAAGCTCAAGCTCGATTTGAAAACCGTGATCCCCGCGGCGATCGAGAAGGCGCGCCAGCTCGGCGACCTTCGCGAGAACGCGGAGTACGAGGCGGCGAAGCAGCGCCAGGCGAACGCGGCCGCGCGAGCGCAGGAGCTGATGAACCTCCTCGACCGCACGCGGCTCCTCGAGACGATCGAGGTGGATCCCTCGCGCGTCGGCGTGGGCACGGAGGTCTCGCTCGAGCCTCTGGATCCGGCCGGCGCTCCGATCACGTACTGGATCCTGGGCGAGGGGGACCACGCGCTCGGACCCGGAATCCTCTCTTATCGCGCCCCCATCTTGAAGCCGCTGCTCGGGAAGCCGGAGGGTACCCAGGTCATGCTGGAGCTGCCCGAAGGGGAGCGTCCGTATCGCATCGCGTCCATCCGCAAGCGGCTTCCCGAGGAGACTGCCTGACGTGCCGGGCGGCGCGCCCGCGTGACCGCAGCGGGCGTCCGGTTCTGCTATGATTTCCCGGTCACCCCATCCACACGTTTCCGAAAGCGAAAGGAGACGCTTCATGGCCAAGCATCCCGTCAAAGCTCTGCCCTACGCGAATGATGCGCTGAAGGGCATCGGAGCAAAGACCATCGAGATCCATCACGACAAGCTCTACGCAGGCTACGTCAACAAGCGGAATGAGATTGAAGAGGCGCTCACCGGCGTCGACCGCGGCAAGGCGAATCAGATCTACAGCCAGATGCGCGGGCTGAAGCACGAAGAGACGTTCGCGGCGAACGGTCAGATCCTCCATGAGCTCTACTTCGGCGTCATGGGCGGCGACGGCCAGCCCGCGGGCGAGGTGTTCGACAAGATCAAGGAGGACTTCGGCTCCTACGCTTCCTGGGAGGAGGACTTCAAGGCCTCCGGCATGTGCGCGCGCGGCTGGGTGGTGCTCGCGTACGATCCCACCGATGGGCGTCTGCACAATTTCATCGGCGATGCGCAGAACCAAGGCGGTGTCTGGGGCGCGTTCCCGGTGCTTCCCTGCGACACCTACGAGCACTCCTACTTCATCGACTACGGCAGCGATCGCAAGGCGTACCTCGAGGCGTTCATGCGCAACATCAGTTGGCCCGAGGTGAACCGTCGCTACCTCGCCGCCGTGAACATGGCGCTGGCCAAGAAGTAAGCACCGCCTCATTGCAGGTCGGTGGGCGCTCGTGCATTTCGCACGACGCGCCCGCCGAGCCTCGCGGACCTCACCTTCACACTCACCTCACGCTCCACGATTCCAACCAGATAGCAGGAACGCAACGCGCGTTGCGTTGTGGCATGTACCTTGCTAGACACCGGTTGGGATTTTCCGATTTCTTCCTGTGACCACATGCGATTGGGATCGCGAAGGCCAAGGAGACGTCTATGAAGTTGAATCGTGCAGTACTTGCAGGGATGGCGTGGATGGCGGTCACGGCTCTCTTTTTCGTCAACGGCTGCACGAGCACGTCGACGCGCGCGGATCTCCGCGTGGTGAGCGTGAACGGAAACGCGACCTTCTACAGCGATCTTTTGAACGAAGTGGACACTTCCAAAGTCTATATCCCGATCGACCAGGTGAACGTCACGTTCACCAACACCCCCCACGACGGCAGCAACCCGGTGAATGCCGGCACGCCATTCTCCGACATCGTCGTGGACCACTACAAGGTGACGTACGACAATTCGGTCTATAGCCCGATCGAAGGGGGCATGAACGTGGTCGTCTCGTCGGGAAGCACCGCGGACGCCGCCATCACGATCAGCAACCCATCCGAAAAGGGCGCGCTCCTCGGCACGCTCACGACCACCGTCACCAGCACCGCGAGGATCGACTTCTCGGGCTACGTCCGGACCACCGGAAACTTCGGAGACCGGGTCTATGCGACGGCCTATCTCACCGTGCAGGTGGACAACTTCGGAGACGTCAAGCCGTAACCCTTCTGATTTTCGCGATCCCAGCGGCCCGGAACCCTGTGGTTCCGGGCCGTTTCGCTTGATATCCGCTCCCCGCTTCCCTAACCTTCGTCCCACATGCGAGTACCCCTGACGGGGGCCGCGGCCGGCAGGCGGCTCATCGTCAACGCCGACGATTTCGGCCTCACGCTTCCCATCACGGACGGAGTGATCGACGCGTTCGAGCGCGGCATTCTGACGAGCGCGAGTCTCGTCGCGACCGGCGCCGCGTTCGACCGGGCCGCGCGCTACGCCGCGACCCGTTCCGACCTGGACGTGGGGATCCACCTCATGATCGTGCAGGGCGCGCCGGTGCTGCCTCGTGATCAGGTGGCGTCGCTCGTCCAGGAGGACGGAGTGTTTCTTCCCGGCTACGGCGAATTCATGGCGCGCTATCTGTCGGGCGGAGTACGGGACGAGGAGGTGGAAGCGGAGTGGTCGGCCCAGATCGCGCGGCTCCGGTCCGCGGGCGTCCGGATGACCCATCTCGATTCCATTCAGCACCTGCACCTGGTTCCGGGGCTGTTTCGTATTGCGCTCCGGATCGCGCGCGCGAACGGGATCATGGCGATGCGCTTCCCCCGCGTGCCGACGGTGCTGCGCCGCGCCGAAAAAGGAACCGTCCGGCGCTCCCTGGAATTCCTGCCGCTGCGCCTCATGGAGCAGTCGAATCTTCCCCACCTGAACGCCTCGGGAATCCGAACGCCTGACCGGTTCTTCGGATTTCACAGCACCGGGCACCTGGACCAGAAGGCGCTCCGCTCGGTGCTCTTCGGGATCCCTCAGGGAACGAGCGAGCTGGTGTGCCATCCGGGTCGAGGGGAGCCCCCGAGCTCGCCGATCGCGGGGTGGGATTACGAGTGGCAGGAGGAGCTGGAAGCGCTGACCAGCCCGGAGACGAGGCGGATCATCGAGTCGCAGGGAATCGAGCTGACGACGTTTTCGGAGATGGCGGCGCTGCCGGTAGCCTAGCCGGCCACTTCCGCGACGGGCGAGGGACCGGCGCGGTCGGGGTCCCTCGCGACCGCGGGTACGTTGACCACACCCCGCCGGCGCTCCGCCAGGATGTAACCCCACCGCCGAACCGAATCGATCAGCACCAATCCCACGAGGAAGATCAGGATCACGCTGAGCGCGCCGTCGATGTAGGCGACGGTGGCGCCCTTGTCCGCCACGTACGCCGGGCAGAGATAGCGGAAGGTGTTCAGCACCCCCGCGGTCATCGTGCTCACCGTGAGAAACGCGAGCGGGACGAGCGTCACCAGAGCGTAGGGGGCGGGCCGCTGGCGCAGGATGAACGACGTCCCCACCGCGAGGGCGATCACCGCCAGGAGCTGATTCGAGACGCCGAAGAGCGGCCAGATCGTCTCGATGCTTCCCGTCACCGCCAGATACCCCCACGCGACGCACACGACCGCCCCCACGGCCGAGACGCTCACCCAGTTCGTCGTCGATCCCAGCGGAGCCCACACGTGCCGGGCCACGTCCTGGAAGAGGTACCGGGCCACCCGCGTTCCCGTGTCGAGCGCAGTCAGGATGAACACCGCCTCGAACATGATCGCGAAGTGATACCAGTACGCCATGAGGTGCCCCATGCCGGGGATCTGGCGCAGGATGTTGGCCATGCCCACGGCGAGCGAGACCGCCCCTCCCGTGCGCCCTTGCAGCGTCTCCTCCCCGACGAGCCTCGTCAGCTCTTGCAATTGCGCGGGGTGGATGCCGAGCGCCGATACGACCTTCGGCACACCGTTGATGAGGAAGTAATCGGCGGGCTGGAGCGTGGTCGCCGCGACGAGCGCCATGATCGCCACGACCCCCTCGGTGAGCATCGCGCCCGCGCCGATGAACTTGATGCTGCCTTCGTTCGGTATCATGCGCGGCGTCGTGCCCGATCCGATCAGGGAGTGGAAGCCGCTGATGGCGCCGCATGCGATCACGATGAAGCAGAAGGGAAAGACCTTCATGCCCGGGAGCACTGGCCCCGTTCCATTCACGTAAGGCGTGACCGCGGGCATGAGGAGCTTGGGATGCACGATGGCGACGCCCACGACGAGCAGCACGATCGTGCCGATCTTCATGTACGTCGAAAGGTAGTCCCGCGGGCAGAGAAGCAGCCACACCGGGAGGGTGGCCGCGATGAAGCCGTAGACCGGCAGCATCAGCGCGAGCGTCTTCGGCTGGAAGGTGAACCAGGACGCGAACTGCGACTTCACGAGCCAGGGCCCCGCGAACACGGCCAGAAGGATGAGCGCCACGCCGATCAGGCTCCCCTCGACCACGCGCCCCGGGCGGATCCGGTACATGTAGAGCCCGAAGAGGAGCGCCGCGGGGATGGTCATCGCGACCGTGAAGGTCCCCCATGGGGAGTGGGCCAGCGCGTTCACCACCACGATCGCGAGTCCGGCCAGGAGCAAAATCGTGATGAAGAGGATCGCCGCCGTCGCCGCCTTGTGCGCCACCGGGCCGATCTCGCGGCGCGCGATCTCGGAAAGGGGTGCCGCGCCGTGACGCACCGAGGCGAAGAGAATGATGAAATCGTGCACCGCGCCGCCGAGCGCCGCGCCGAAAAGGATCCAAAGGGCGCCGGGCAGGTACCCGAACTGGGCCGCAAGCACAGGACCGATCAGAGGACCGGAAGCGGAGATCGCCGCGAAGTGGTGACCGAACAGGACGTACTTGTTGGTCTTCACGAAATCGCGGCCGTCGGCCTGCGTTACCGCCGGCGTCGGGCGAGAGGGATCCACGCGCGCGACCTTCGTGGCCACGAACGCGATGTAGTAGCGGTAGGCGAATGCGAAGAGGACGATCGCCGTGAGCGGTAGGACGAGCGAGTTCATTCTGTCGGCCGCCGGCGGCTCATCGTGGTGGGACTATTTCCCCGTTTCCGCCTTCTCGGCGCCCGCGGGCTTGTCCTCGTGCGGCACGACCTTGGTGATCACGATGCCGTAGGCGCCCGAGCGGTGGTAGACCGTTCCGGACACGTCGACCTTTTTGTGGATGTATGCCATCAGCGGATCATTCGGGTTCTTGCCCGGGAGCTCCCCCGCGATGAAGTAGATCAGGTCCTGATCGCGGGCATAGATCGCGAGCGTCTGTCCCGACTTGGCGCAATCGATGGCGCACTGATAGTGCCCCGGACCGATCGACTTCGCTCCCGCCTCGAGGTAACAGGCGGGATCCATGACCTCGCCGACGATCGTCATGTACTTGCCTTTGACTTCCTGACTCTGGGCCTGGATCTTCGAGGTCGCGGGCGTTCCGTGCTGACGCGACATGGGCGCGGGAGCGGCCTGGTCCGAGGTCGCTGCCTTGACTTTCACGGGCGGACTCGGCGCGGTCGCTTCCCGGGACTGCGTCGAGGCGCCTCCCTGCTGGCGAGCGCCGGCCGTTGCGACGAAGAGGAGCGCCACGGCTACGGCCGAAAGCGCGAGCGTGCGAGCTTGGTTCCCCTGCATGATTCCTCCGACTTCCTCGTTACGCGATCGGATCCTTCGTCCGACGGCTGATTCCCTATTGCGCGATCGCCGCCGTCGGGCTGTAGGGCTCGACGGAAGTGATCTTGATCCCGGTCGCGCCGCCGCGCGAGTACACCCGCCCCTTCACCAGAACCATCTGGCCCACGTAATCGATGAGTCCTTTGTTCGGGTCCTCGCCCGGCTTGTCGGTCGCGACCATGTAGAGCTTCTGCGTCTTGGTCTCGAGGATTCCCAGAACCTGCCCCGCCTTCGCGCAAGCGATCGCGCACTCCTTGTGGGTCGGTCCCTTCGC
>Ga0066665_10001565_pt1 | contig 10714 bp, 9 predicted proteins | sample GraSoiAngelo_114_FD_75175 | JGI IMG/M metagenome (GOLD analysis project Ga0066665, IMG submission 75175) | Grasslands soil microbial communities from the Angelo Coastal Reserve, California, USA - 14_0903_13_40cm | ecosystem: Environmental > Terrestrial > Soil > Grasslands | place: USA...
CCGGTCGCCGCCACGGTCCAACAACTCAATGAGGCGTCGCACCGCTGTCTCGTCGAACGGCGAGATCTCGGTTACCCGAACCGCCCACCGCACGGCACCCGTCGAATTTCCCGCGGTCGCGGCCTGCTGGGTGAGGTGCTCAGCGGCTTCAGACGCGCGTCTCCGTAATTGCTCCCGCTCGCTGTCGAGCCACCGCTCGAACTCCGGAGCGTCCGATACATGCAGGCCTTCGAGGAGCGCACCGCGGAACAATTCCAGCGCCTGCTCAGTCTGTCCTGCGTCGAGCGCGGTCCAGAATTCGCGGGCGTCGCAGGACAGCGCCTGTTCGCTGAGCCCGATCTCCTCTTCTCCTCGTGCGACGACGGCATCCCGGCCGAGCGCCGCCCGCAACGCATGCACCGCCTGCCTGAGGGAATTGCGTGCATGGGCGTTGTCGAGCTCGGGCCAGAGGAGGGCGATAAGCGTGTCGCGGCGGTGCAAGCCGGCGGGCCGAGCGGCGGCGAGGTAGCCAAGAAGCGCAAGCAGCTTGGCACGTCGGAGAACGGGCTGGATCTCGCGGCCTTGCGAGTCTTTGAGATCCACAGTCCCCAGCATTCGGAGTCGGATCATACCGCAGAACCCTTCGGGTGCGTCCGTTATTCGCCACATAACGGCTTTCAAACTCCTGGTAAACCCAGCCGGTGAATCCTAGGAGAACATGCAGGCCATGCCGCGCCTTGGCGAGGCGTAGCCGTGAGTCTTTGAATCGCGAACGAACTCTGGAGGCCGTATGAATTCGCGTCTGTGCTGCTTCGTATTCTCGCTCGTGCTGCTCTCCACCATCGGCTGCGAAAGCCGGAATCCTCTCGCTCCTGGCGGGATCCAGGCATCGTCCTCCTCGTCCGGATCGGCACCAAACGCGCCGTCGATGATGAACGCCACTGCGGTGTCAGTCGAACGGATCGAATTGTCCTGGCACGATAACGCGACTAACGAGACAGGGTTTGAGGTGCGCCGCTCGACCGACGGACCGACTGGTTCCTTCCCCGTGATCGCAATGACCAGCGCGAACGCGACCGCCTACGCCGATACCGGACTCGCGGCCGAGAAGCAGTACTGCTACAAGGTCCGCGCTGTCAGCGTGACCAGGAAGACGACGTCCTACTCGGTGTTCACCGACATCGCCTGCGCCACGACGCCCCCGCCGCCGGTGCCGCCGGGCCCGCCACAGGCACCCGAATACGAGATTGCCGGCTCAGCCGGATCCCACGCGGTCGCGATCTGGTGGGTTGATAGGGCGAACAACGAAGACGGGTTTCGTCTGGAGCGCTCCGCCGACGGCGGAGCGACCTGGGTGACGGCGGCCACGACCACCGCCAACATCGGCTCGATCACGGACCGTGACCGCGAGAGTGAAGTGCAGGTGTGCTACCGCGTGTCCGCGTTCAACGCGGAAGGAGTTTCTGCTCCGTCGAACACGGCGTGCGCAACGCCCCTCGCGGGCCCGACGGATCTCGCGCTAGACGAGTCTGGCCTCCTCACATGGACGGACAACTCTGCACTCGAGGACGGCTACGAGGTGTGGATGAACAGGGACGCCTGGGGCTACGCAGATCTCATCGCCACGCTGCCCCCGAACACGACGAGTTACCAGACCGACGGCTGCGGCGATTCGTGCTACGGCTTCGTCGTCGTGGCCGTCAAGGACGGCGCGTCCTCTGATCCGGCGGAAGTTTTCCCTCCGCGGCCTTAGCGGCGGATTTGGACCCTAAACCGAACCGAGGTGAACTATGAGACCCCAGTCCCTCTTGGCAGTCGGGTTGGCCGTGCTCCTCCCAGCTGCTGGATGTGAGAGCCCCACTACGGGTGCCGCTCGGCCACGGAGCGCGCAATTCGACTTCATGAACGGCCCGTCCGACTTGCCCAACGTCTTCCGCGGTGATTCCGTCTTGCTGTTCGTTTGGGCCGACGTCAGCACCAACTACGTGATCGTCGTCAATGCGCCGCCCGGCGGCGTCCACGCGCTCCGCCGCTGCGGCGGGGCACTCACCCCCGAACCCCAGCCCGTGCAAACCGTCGGCGAGATGCAGGATGTCTTGCGGCAGCTGCGTTTGCTACGCGACGTGAACATCCACATCTACAGCCCCGTGCCGACGCCGTTCAGGAACTTCATTGATCTCTGCCAACTCAGTCCCTACGCCCAGGGCAGCGGGAACCTGACCTCGACCGACAACGACCGAACCGTGAGGGGCAACGGCGCGGACGCGTTCGGCTTCCGGGCACAGGGGATCGTCGACCTGCTCAGCGGCGGCAGCGCACGGGTGGTCGCCGAAAGCGAACGCCTCATCGCCCCTGACGGGACGGTTACCGAGATCCTGGTCAGAAACGTGCGGCTGATTCCGCAGTGAGCGGGACCCTGTGTCAGGCGAGGACGTCCTTCAGGGGGCACGTGAATCCCGGGAGGATGTCCTCACCCTCCAGCGAGTCGTCGCTCCCCAAAACCGTGAGGCTCCCGTCCCGGCGGTAGACGCGCGCCTCTCGTCGATCGGGATCGATGACCCAAACGATCTTGGTCCCGGCGGCCAACCAGTCGGCGACTTTGGCGAGGACCTCTGCCGGTCGGTCGTCAGGAGACAGGATCTCGGCAAGCAGATCCGGCGCTAGCTCGGCGTAGCCACGCTCGCTAATGACTCCCACGCGCTCACGTGCGACGAAGGCCACATCGGGGGCCCGCACCGTATCCGGATCCGAGCCGATCTTGAAGCCGGTGTCCTGACCGAACACCAGGCCGAGGCCTTGGTGATGGACGAAGCCCACGAGGAGGTACGTCAGTTTTGCCGAGATAGCCCCGTGCCACGTGCCTGGTGGCTCGCGCACGACTAATCGTCCCCGGACGAGCTCGGTCACCTTTCCCGGAATCGAGATCCGCTCGACCTCTTCGGCCGTCATCAACGGCGAGGCGCTCACGCTATCCAACATACCATGGAAGATCTCCAGGCTCCATCAATGAGAGATCAACATCGAAGGTCATTCGGCATTGGACATCGAACATTGGACATTCGTCGTAAGTTGGCCCCCTAGGATTCGAACCTAGATTGACGGATCCAAAGTCCGCTGTCCTGCCATTGGACGAGGGGCCAGTAACCTGCGGGAGTTGAACTTAATAAGGGGCGAGCCGAGATGCTCGCCCCTTTTTGTCGCCCATCGTAGCTTTTCCGGGGTGAAATCACACCGCTACCCGACCAGCCATGTCTTCTACCGCAAGCTCGGCTACGAGTACCCCAAGATCGTTCGCGGGGAAGGGTGCTGGCTCATCGACGAGCGCGGCAAGCGCTATCTCGACGCCGTCGGTGGCGCCTACGTCGCGAACCTCGGCCACTCCAACCCCGAGATCGCCGATTCGGTCGCCGAGCAGTGCCGCCAATACGGATATCTGTCGGGCACCATGTTCACGCACGGCCCGGTCGAGAATCTCGCCGACGAGCTGGCCGAGACGCTGCCCGGTGACCTTTCGAAGCTCTACTTCCTCTCTAGTGGGTCGGAGGCGGTCGAGGCGGCGCTGAAACTGGCGCGCCAGTACTGGATCGAGCGGGGACGTGCCGACAAGCACCGCATCATCGCGCTGGTCCCCGGTTACCACGGCAGTACGCTGCTCGCCCTCTCGGCGTCCGCACGCGAAGCGTACAAAGCGATGTTCCGCCCCTGGCTCGTCGACGTGCACCGCATCCCGGCCTCGTATCCCTATCGCTGTGAATGCGGCGGTCAGAATGCGTCGTGCCCCGTGTGTAGTGGCAACGTGCTGGAAGAAGCGATCACCCGGCTCGGCGCCCAGAATGTGGCCGCGTTCATTGCGGAGCCGGTCGGCGGCTCGTCCACCGGCGGTTCGACACCGCGTCCCGAGTACTTCCGCCGAGTGCGGGAGATCTGTGATCGCCACGACGTCCTGTTCATCGCCGACGAGGTGCTGGTGGGTGTGGGTCGCACCGGCACGTGGTGGGCGATCGAGCCGTACGGCGTGGCGCCCGACATCATGACGCTGGGGAAGGGGATCTCCGGCGGCTACGCGGCGCTGTCGGCGATCGCGGCGCCCGAGAAAATCGTGGATGCGATCGCCAAGGGCTCCGGCAGCTTCATGCACGCCCAGACGTTTTCGCATCACCCGGTCGCCTGCGCCGCCGGTGTCGCCACGATGCGCTACTTGAAGAAGAACAAGCTCGTCGAGCGCTGCGCGCGGATGGGGCGCGTGCTGCACGAACGGCTCCGGCCGCTGGCCGACCTGCCGCATGTCGGCGATGTCCGCGGGCGCGGCCTCCTCGCCGGCATCGAATTCGTGGAAGACAAAGCCAGCCGCGCCCCGTTGCCACGCTCGGCAAAATTTGCCGAGAGATTTGCCGATGCCGCACTCGACGCCGGCCTCACGGTGTGGCCCAATGTGGGGCACGCCGACGGCACCAACGGCGATCTCGTGATGGTCGCTCCACCCTTCATCATTACAGATGAAGAGATCGGCGAGATCGCGAGCAGGTTCACCAGGGCTCTCGAGAAGACGCTCTCCACGCTGAAGGCTCGGGTATGAGCGCGGCCCGGGACTATCCGCGCATCGTCGTACCGCCACCAGGTCCCAAGGCTCGCGCGATTGTCGAGCGGCAGGACCGCTTCGCCTCCACGTCATATCCCAAGGAGTATCCGCTGGCGGTGCAGCGCGGCGAGCGCGCCGTCGTCGAGGATGTCGACGGCAATCGCTTCCTCGATTTTATGGCGGGCATCGCCGTCGTCTCCACGGGCTACGGTCATCCGAAGGTCGTGAAGGCGGTGCAGGACGCGGCAGCCCGCTTCCTTCATATCTGCGGCAGCGACTTCTACTACGAGAGCTTTGCGGCGCTGTGCGAGCGGCTGGCGCAGCTCGCGCCCGGGCCGAGCAAGAAGCGCGTGTTCCTGTCGAACTCGGGCACCGAAGCGGTCGAGGGCGCCATCAAGCTGGCGCGTCATTCCACGGGCCGGCCCGCGATCATCGGCTTCCTCGGCGCATTCCACGGACGCACCTACGGCGGGCTGAGCCTCACGGCCAGCAAGGCCGTCCAGCGCTCGGGGTTCGCGCCGTTTCTTCCCGAGGTCCATCACGTGCCGTACGGCTATCGCTATCGCTGCGAGTACTGCCGCGGTGAGTCGGCGTGTACGACGCGCTGCACCTCCTGGATCGAAGAGGAGTTGTTCGCCAAGAAGGTGCCGCCCGACAGCGTCGCCGCGATTTTCGTGGAGCCGATCCAGGGAGAGGGCGGCTACGTGGTGCCGCCGGCCGGCTACCTCAAAGACCTGCGCGCGATCTGTGATCGCTACGGCATCCTGCTCGTCTGCGATGAAGTGCAGTGCGGCGTGGGTCGCACCGGCAAGATGTGGGCGTGCGAATACGAAGGGATCGAGCCTGATATTCTTCTGTCCGCGAAGGGGTTGGGAAGTGGAATGCCGATCGGCGCGATCATCGCGAAGGAGTCGATCATGAAGTGGCAGCCCGGCGCGCACGGGACCACGTTCGGCGGCAACCCAGTGTGTTGCGCGGCGGCGCTCGCCACCCTCGACATCGTCGAGAAGGAGCTGCTCCCCAACGTCGTGAAGATGGGGGACCGTCTCATCACGGGCGCGCGCAAGCTCCAGGAGAAGTACGCGGCGATCGGCGATGTGCGCGGCCGCGGGCTGATGGTGGGAGTGGAATTCGTGAAGGACCGCGACACGCGCGAGCCGGCACCCGACATCCCCCGCGAGATCGTGGGCCGCGCCTTCAAGAAGGGCCTCTTGCTCCTCGGCTGCGGGAAGAGCTCGCTGCGGCTCGCGCCCCCGCTGGTCGTGGATGAGTACGACGTCGACACCGCCCTCCGGATCATCGACGAGTGCCTGCACGAGATGAGCGATTGAGCTGACGGCCGATGGCTGACGGGGGGGGCTCCAAGCTGCTGTCCATGCAGGACGCCGTCGCGCGCCACGTCCGTGACGGCGACGTCGTCGTCATTGAAGGCTTCACTCACCTGATCTCGTTCGCCGCGGGACACGAGATCATCCGCCAGCGCCGCCGCGACCTGACGTTGTGCCGCCTGACGCCTGACTTGATCTACGACCAGATGATCGCCGCGGGATGCGCGAAGAAGCTCGTCTTCTCGTGGGCCGGCAACCCCGGCGTTGGCTCGCTCCACGCCTTCCGCCGCGCAGTCGAAGGGCAGACGCTCGAGATCGAAGAGTACTCGCACTTCGGCATGGTGGCGCGGTTCTCCGCGGGGGCCGCCCGGCTGCCATTCTGGACGCTGCGCGATTACACCGGCACCGATCTGCCGCGCGCCAATCCTCGCATCAAGTCGGTGACGTGCCCCTACACGGGCGAGCCGTTGGCGACCGTCCCGGCCTTGAATCCCGACGTCACGATCGTGCACGCGCAGCGCGCCGACGCGCAGGGCAACACCCAGATCTGGGGTCTGCTGGGCGTGCAGAAGGAGGCGGCCTTCGCGTCGCAGCGCGTGATCGTCGTCGTCGAGGAGCTGGTGGAAGAGCGCGTGATCCGCTCCGATCCGAATCGCACGCTGATTCCGGCGGTGATTGTGAACGCCGTCGTCGTCGAGCCGTGGGGCGCGCATCCGTCGTACGCACAGGGCTACTACGACCGCGACAACGATTTCTACGTTGGGTGGGAGGCGATCTCCCGCGACCGCACCGAGCTCGCGGGCTACCTGGACGAATTCGTCTACGGCGTGCGCGATCGTGCGGAGTACATGCAGAAGCAGCCGAGGCTGGTGGAGCGGTTGAAGGCGGGAGAGCAACGCTGCGCCGGAGTCAACTACGGCTTCTGACTACTCGCCCGACGAGATGATGGCCGCCGTGGCCGCGCGCGAGCTGGCTGATGGCGAGGTCGTCTTCGTGGGCATCGGGCTGCCGAACCTCGCCTGCAACCTGGCGCGACGCACTCACGCGCCGAATCTGGTGCTCATCTACGAGTCCGGCGCGGTGGGCGCGACACCGTCGCGGCTTCCCGTCTCAATCGGCGATCCCGCGCTCGTCACCGGCTCGCTCATGGTGTGCGGCATGGCGGACGTATTTCAGCTGTTTCTCCAAAACGGACGAATCGAGGTCGGCTTTCTCGGAGGGGCGCAGGTGGATCGCCGCGGCAACATCAACACCACGGTCATCGGGCCGTACGAACGGCCCAGGGTCCGTTTGCCCGGCTCGGGCGGCGCCGCGGAGATCGCGATTCACGCTCACCGCATCCTCATCGTCGCGAAACTGTCGCCGCGCGGGTTTCCCGAGCGCGTCGATTTCTTGACCAGTCCGGGCCTGCGCGTCGCCAAGGTGATCACCGACAAGGGCGTGCTCGAGCGAGACGAAGCGAGCGGGGAGCTGGTGCTCGCCGGATTGTATCCCGGTGTCGAGGCGGCAGACGTGCGCGCCGGCGTTGGGTGGAAGCTCGAGTCCCGGTCGCGGCTGAATCGATTGGATCCGCCCACCAGCGCGGAGCTGCAGTTGTTGCGAGAAGTGCTGGATCCCCAACGGCTGTATCTCGAGTCATGATTCTCGCCCTCGCGCTGGTTCTGCAGACGAGCAGCGATTCCCTGGCGACGCGCGTCCGCCAGCTCGCCGACAGCTACCTCACGGCGTACTTCGAGCAGCACCCCGACGAGGCGACGCTCGACGGGGTGGCGAACACGCGTCACGACCGGCTGCCGGATAATTCCCCCGCCACGCTGGCGCGCTGGCAGGAGCGCGAGGATGCGTGGCTCGCGGCCCTCAAGCGGATCAACCCTGAACGATTGACGGGCCGGCCAGAGTGGGTCGCGTACGGGATCATGCGCGACGCCATCGAAGGGTCTGCGGCGACGCGCGTGTGTCGCTTCGAGCTGTGGAGCGTGGCGCACACGGGTGGCGGTTGGCTCTCGACGGTCACCTCGCTCGCGGCGCTGCAGCCCGTGGGGAGCGATGACGCGCGCCGCCAAACGCTCGCGCGTTGGCGCGCGGTTCCTGCCTATGTCGCGGCCGAAATGGCGAACCATCGGGAAGGGCTGCGGCGCGGTTATACCACGCCGCGCCGGAACGTGGAAATCGCGTTGACCGAGATCGACACGCTGCTCAGCACCCCGCTGGAGCAGTCGCCGCTGTACGATCCCGCGCGACGCGACTCGACGCCGGGGTTCGGTGCCGAGCTCGCGCAGGTGATCGAGCACGAGATCATCCCAACCATGCGAAGCTATCGCGATTTCCTCGCGAACGAGTATGTCGCGGGCGCGCGGACCGCGATCGGCGTCTCGGCCAACCCACACGGCTTCGACTGCTATAAGGCCAGCATTCGCGCGTCGACCGGCCTCGCGCTCACACCCGACTCGATACACAAGCTCGGCGAGGCGACTGTCGAGGAGCTCGAGGACTCAATGCGCGCGATCGCGATCCGGTCATTCGCCACGAGCGACGTTTCAAGGCTGCTCGAGCGCTTGCGCACTGACACCGCGTACACGTTCCGCACGCGGGACGAGATGCTGACGCGGGCGCGGGAAGCTCTGCAGCGGGCGCGCGGCGCGATTCCGCGCTGGTTCGGCCGACTGCCGCGCGCGCCCGTGGTCGTCGAGTCGTACCCGGCGTTTCGCGAGCGTCAGAGCGTGGGCGAGTGGAATCCACCCGCTGAAGACGGCAGCCGGCCCGGCATCTACTACCTCTCCACGTTCGACCCGCGGCACAAGTCGCGCGCCGACCTCGAGCCGCTCTCGTTCCACGAAACCATCCCGGGCCATCATCTACAGGGCACGATCGCGCTCGAGCGAGGCGACACGATTCCCGCCATCGCGCGCTATTTCTGGTCGCCGGGAATGGGGGAGGGGTGGGCCGAGTACGCCGAACAGCTCGCCGACGAAATGGGATTGTATTCCTCGGACACTGCACGGTTCGGTATGCTCGCCGACATCACGCTCTCGGCGGCGTTGCTCGTCGTGGACACGGGCATCCACGCGTTTGGGTGGACTCGGGAGCAGTCGATCGATTACATCCGGGAGCACACCCACGTGCCGTTGTTGCGCGCGGAAGTCGGGGTCGATCGCTATCCCGTCTGGCCGGCGCAGGGCTTGTCCTACGGACTCGGACGGCTGGAGATCCGGCGGCTGCGTGCGTTGGCGGAGCGCCGGCTGCGCGAAAGATTCGACATCCGGAGCTTCCACGACCGCGTGCTGGAAAACGGCGCCGTGCCGCTGCCCCTGTTACGCGCTTCGATTTATCGATGGCTCGACGCCTCGCGTTAGGAGTGATGTTGTTCGTAGGGGCGCAGCATGCTGCGCCCCTACAGGCGCAGCGCGCACCAGTTCTTCGACAGGTCGATCTGCCCCACGCCTACTACTGGCGCGAGATGTACGTGCCCCAGGCGACGAGCGGCCCCAGCGCCGCGACCTGGTCGCTGGACGGCACCGAGCTGATCTACTCGATGCAGGGATCGCTGTGGCGGCAGCGCATTGGGTCGCAGGCGGCTACGCAGCTAACCTCCGGGGCGGCATACGATTATCAGCCCGACTGGTCGCCAGATGGCCGGATGGTCGTGTTCGCCCGCTACGCGCACGACGCGATTGAGCTGCAGCTGCTCGACCTGGCGTCGGGCAGCGTCACGCCGCTCACCGCCAACGGCGCCGTGAACCTCGAGCCACGCTGGTCGCCCGATGGATCGCGCATCGCGTTCGTCTCGTCGGTCTACAACGGCCGCTGGCACATCTTCGTCCTGAGCCCCGAAGGGCGCGATGTAGGGGCGCAGCATGCTGCGCCCCTACGGATTACGGAAGACAATGACAGCAAGCTGCCGCGCTATTACTACAGCAAGTGGGACCACTACATCTCGCCGGCGTGGTCGCCAGACGGCAAGGAGATCATTGTCGTCTCCAATCGTGGCCACATCCACGGGACCGGCGGGTTCTGGCGGATGGAGGCGCGCCCCGGCGGAGCGATGCGTGAGCTGCGCTACGAGGAGACGACGTGGAAGGCGCGGCCCGACTGGTCGCCTGACGGGACGCGCGTCGTCTACAGCTCCTACCTCGGCAGGCAGTGGAATCAGCTGTGGCTGATGACGAGCGAGGGCGGTGATCCCTTTCCGCTGACCTACGGCGAGTTCGACGCCACCGCGCCACGCTGGTCGCGCGACGGCAGCCGCATCGCTTTTGTATCCAACGAGCGCGGCAATACGTCGCTGTGGGTGATGGAAATCCCTGGAGCGAAACGACTGCGTGTAGAAGCGCTGGAAAGGCGTTATAAAAGCGGGGTGGGGAGTTTGCAGATCAGCGTGATTGATCGCGCCGGGCGTCCGCTTCCCGCGCGGGTTTCTGTCACGACTTCAGAGGGCCGAGGCTATACGCCGGATGATGTGTGGCGCCATGCGGACGAGGCGTTTGATCGCTCCGAGCGGCAATTCGAGTATCCCTATTTCCACTCGACAGGGTCGTGCGAGCTCACGGTGCCCGCCGGGCAAGTGCACATCGAGGTGTGGCGAGGTCCCGAGTATCAGGTGTTTCGTGCCGACGTGAACGTGCCGACGGGTGGGCGAGTGACGCAACGGGTTACTCTCCAGCGCGTTGCCAACCTTCCAGCTCAGGGATGGTGGAGCGGGGACGTGCATGTCCACATGAACTACGGCGGCGCCTATCGCAACACGCCTGGTCATCTCGCATTCCAGGCGCGCGCCGAGGATCTGCACGTCGTCGAGAATCTGATCGTGAACAAAGAGCAGCGGATTCCG